>ENA-UOTX01000122-UOTX01000122.1-compost-metagenome-genome-assembly--contig:-NODE-122-length-84538-cov-11.889914_pt1 | contig 84538 bp, 54 predicted proteins | sample MGYA00238143_ERZ746982 | MGnify/ENA primary metagenome ERZ746982 (study PRJEB28758, sample SAMN06268862) | compost metagenome | isolation source: single cell | place: USA: California, Emeryville, Joint... | reverse complement strand
ACATCTCTCTGGCACCAATAAAGCTGGTTCCGCTAAAGTCTTGAGAAAGTCTGAGGCTAAGAAACCCGTATTTGGTGATCTGCAGAATCAATTAGAGCCACTCAAATCATTCAAACAAAAAGTCTCTCAGTTGAACGTCAAACACGAGATGAGTAACGAATCAGCTTCTTTTGAAAGCCCAAAGCAATCAAATGGCCTACCCGAGATTAGCAAGAAGAACGATAAATGGCTAAACTTTATTACAAATGCAAAAGTCGTCAAACCAAACAGTACCGAAGTATCAAAAAAGAAAAAGACCGACACTACCGAGAAAGTTTTCCCATTCACTATAAGTTTGGACCCTCCAAAAGATTCGTTTAAAAGGTACCTTCATCCCCGTATCAAAAAGCAATTACTGACGTTTTACATTTAGTGCGACTCCAATTGTGGCTATTGACTGTGAGATGGTGATGGTCGAAGGGAACCATCACGAAGTCGCAAGAATAACAATCGTGAACTACAATAATCATGTGCTCTTCGACGATTATATCAAACCCAAGAAGAAAATCATCAATTACTTAACTTGGGTCAGTGGAATTACTTACCAAAAAATACAGAATAAGCAAACAATAGATCATCATAAAGAAAGGGTAAATATCTTATTTCAGAGAAATGGATTAACAGAATGATTAGCTTATCAAGTTACTACGAGGGAGAAAAATCGTAGGACATACACTCAGATCCGATTTTCAAGTAACAAATTGATACAGTGTTTCAATTGTACTGACGAAAATTAAGGCTTTGCATGAACTGGAACTATTTTTCCCTGATAAGGATGTTAGAGACATCTCTAAATGCCGTTTTTTGAACCCTGAAGGCAGAGTATTGTCGCTCAAACGCATGACCGAGCAATTCCTCTCTATAGATATTCAAACACCAAATAGACCCCATGACTCGGTACAATTTGAAATCGTTGAACAAGCCTTAACTGTGTTATCTTGTTCTAACTAGGTCGAAGATGCAAGAGCGGCTATGGCATTATATCGCAAGATTGAAAATAAATGGGAAATTGAAATTAAAACGCAAAACTATCAGCTCATAAAAGATTCTATTCTTGAAGCAAAGTCAGCAATTGGTGCAAACTCAGGAGGAAAAAAGAGTCGTAATTCAGAAGTTTTGGTTTATGAATAATGATATGTGTGGAATGGTGTTCACGCAATTATGTTTACTCGTATAAAATTCATATTAACTTCAGAATTTTGTACCTTAGTGTATGCAATGCATTTTTCTTTGGGTCATGAAATTGTACAAGCAGCAATTAACAGCTTTTTAGTTTTCATGTTTCTGGAAGGAAAAAAAACTCATTGCTAAGGTATTCACCCATTACACTCTGAATCTTCTCATAAAAAAAGAAAACAAAACTTGCCAAAGTTTGTGAGACCACAGACATTTGAATTAAGTAGCAAACTAATTCCGCATATAGCACATAAAACGGCGGAAAATAATTAGTGAAAAGTAACATTGGACAGTAAATTCTCATCTACTTATTTCTATGCTACATGGACTAAATAGAAAACAAAAAACAGACACCAGCATGATTGTTCTCTTTTTTTGCCAGCTGCATGAGAAAACAATAAAATACCTAAATAGTGCGTTAAGGATGGGAAAACTCATGCATTTCAACTGCTGGAGGTAAGGTTCTTCTGCAGGTTGGGCAAGAATTATGTGCTTGCACCCATTCCTTTATACAATGGCTGTGAAATAAATGGTCACAGCCTGGGAAGTAGATAACACGTTTATTTGTAATGAAATTTTCCCAGCAAATTGGACATACTGCTTTCTCCTCAAATGAGTTAGAATGCCTCGATGCATCGAACTCTCCCGAATGCAGCAGAGCCAGTCTATTCTCAGCTTGAACAGGATCTTCCCAATCTTGCTCGATTTGCTCTGTCGGAAATCCAATCAGCATTAAATACGGATTCCACCAAAGTTGATTGAACGTGACAAATTGATATCTGAGCAGGAAATGACACACAGCCATCGTGAGAAAAACGCTGAAAATTAGCCACTCATACATCGCCAGCTCAAGATATTCAAGCTTTGGTTCTACAATGCACCTTGCATTCACATCTTTAGCTTCTTCAAACCAGTCAATCCCCTGAAAATACCAGAAAAGGTTGAACGGAATGAAAAGCTTCATAAAAAATGATCCGAATACTCTGAGCTGATTTCCATTGTTGTCTCGCAGGCTATGACTTGTCGAAATGCAGTATACAATCAAGAATGTGCCATTGCTGATCATCGCTCGAATCGACCAAAGAAGAAGATTATTCGGACATATCTCTGGAATTTCGGCCTGATAAATTTTGAGAATAACGAAACCACTCCCCATTACGATCCAAAAAGATATTGCAATCATCATTTTAAGTTTTGCTGCAGCTGATCTGATGCTATACTGCAAAAATAAGGCTACCACTGCAAGCCACACTGCTCCAAAAATGATCGAACAAGTCATAGTTGTGTATAGACAGAATGAGTTAAGAAAAGGGTTGCTGCAAGTGTCTTGATTATCAAGAATAATGTTTGCGTGAATTCTGAGTTGAAAACATAAAATTTGATAGAATGAGGAGCCAGCAGTGACGAGCCCGATGATTCTTGGATGGTTAATACAGTCTTCATTGATAAGGTATCGTATTAGGAGTAAAGCGACGATTGGGAAGAGGTTCAAATGAAACGTGACTGATGAAAAATACTCGAACTGAGCTTTGCATTCGTCGTTTTTCTCTCTATTGATTTGCGTGTAAATCATCGGATAGAGACTCATTCCCGTATAAACACAAAATCCCAACAATAGCCACGAGAATTGCATCGATCAGCGTATGTATATTACGGATTTTTGTAAGAAGTGAAAGTGTATGTTTTTTCAAATAAAAATGGAATTCTGAAGGATAAATTTATTTCGAATTATCTTTTCTGCAAGACAACAACTATGATAAAACACACTGCTAGTTTTCCAAGGGCAAATGCTTTTTTTTTTCCTTTCACTACATATTCCTTTAATGGTGCCAAGAATTACTGCACTATCAGCATCTGGAAATCTTGGATAAGTGATGAGATGATGTTTAGTTTTTTTCAACAGAGAATGAAAAATTTTAAACAAAGTACATTGTAACTACATATTCATCATAGAGAGAGCGAGAGCTAATTTTTATTGTTTTGTTTCAGCGAATTGTACCAGGAAAGATACTCACTATTTATAAGGAGAATGTGGAGTTGTTAAAGGTACACAAAAATCCAATTTCTCAAGAATTTTAGTTTTGGACAAAATACTTGCGAGCGGGAACAGGAACAGCATTCTGGCTGATGATTTGAATTTCTTCCTTAAAGGCTGAAGGTATTTGCTCCAAATCCACAAAAGAATCAAGCTCAGTAGAAGAGATTCGAATAGAAATCCTCCCAAAACGATTTGGAAGATGTAAAAGGCCGCATCCTCAATATCCTGAAGCACTGTGGGAAACATTTTGAAAGGAATGCCATTGACTAATTGCTTAGAATCCGTCAAGTTCACAAAAACTGAGGCCAAGTCTGCTACAGGAATCATACTCGCTTGCTCAATGGACTGTAAGAGCTCAGAAGTTATTGAGATGCGGGCATCTTTCCATGTATCACAGCTAGTATCGCAAACACTCTCGTTCATCTGAGTTAATAATGTGGATTGATGCCCTCCCACTACTTTGGAATTTACCAAATTGAACATGAGCTGATGGTTTTGAACGAACTGGAGCTGGTTGTTTTGGATATCCTTTTTGAGAAGGTCCGTATTGACATTGCTCGTTAGGCTCAGTTGATATCGCTTGTAGTCCAAGATGACTGATTGCAAATCAGTTGGCTCGAGCGAAACGAAATGCGCATTGAGGCTGAGTTTGTTTGAAAGCACTGAGAACAAATCTGTAATGATAGAGTAATCAATCGCAAACAAGAATATCGCAGCGATGACTGTCAGGATCGTAAATAAGCAAGTGCTAGTTGACTTTATCTTCAATGGCCGCTTTATCGTTGAAAATGACTTCACTTTTTTACTCGAGTGATCCTCTGTCTCTGAAATATTTGAAAACACACTATGAGTGCTTTGGAACTTTGCAATTATTTCTTTCATCTCTTCGGAGTCATCCCAGGAAAAACTGTTTAACCAACTAAACCTAGCTGTTAAAGCTTGAAAAGTGGAGCGGAGAGCGAATAGGTACAAAAGCGTCAGGAGCAATAAAATACCGCAACAAACTATTAGCGAAATTTTTCTTTCGAAAAGAAAGGAGTCCTTGTTATTTATTGCTTCCTCGTCGATTGCATCTATATAGTTCTTAAGTTGGTTGATGTAAACCGATCCAGCGACGTCTGTGGTGTTGAAATACTCAGAAGTTTGAAAACTGGAATCTGCCAGAATGTTGATTGCGGCCACATCGAAGATGCTGTAATTCATTCCATCTATATCCAAATTGACCGAGGTGAACGGGCTTGAGGAATCAATTTCCCCTCCTGCCACTATTTGGAGGCGCGCTGATTGGTAATATACCACAGAAGAGCGCACAGAATCAAAAATTGTGGAGCTAGGCACGCTGCCAGATACGTTATATGCCAAGTAATCGAGCAGACTATTCCGTACTCTGCTGACTGAGTCGCTGAGATTACCCACTAATGCCATATGTTGTGCTCGATCGTTGTAGTAGTCGAGGTAATTTTTCTCAAAAATAATTCTGAAAACGGCAAAGGCAAGTATACCAATTAACAGTAAGAATAAGCTTGCGATCGCTATTTTGAGTCCAATAGGATTCTTCAAACTATAAAATCTTTCCTGTAGGCTGCATTGAATGTATTTTCTTATTCTAGTTCGAGCTCGTTCTTTGGCATTTTCCGAATCGCTTGAAGTATTTTGCTTCCACAATTTCGTTTTACGAGTTTTGATATTTGCTCTGAAATCTGTCTCATTAAACTGTCTTGTGTCACTAAATTGCTTTGTGAAATTTTTTGTCTCAGTAAAATTCTTCGTGTTTTTTTGAGGTTGTGGCTCTCGAGAGCTTATACTGCTTGTCACACTCAAATTTACCTGTAAACTGGTTGATTCTTTTGACTCTTTTGATTCTTGCCGTTTTAATTTCTGCGGGCGAGACAGGTTCCCAGAAGTCTCCTCCCAATGTCTTTTGTTATCAGCTTTGGAAAATTTACTGAGATTCAACTCCTGCGACTTGCCAGTTTTATTATGTTCTAAATTGCCTGTACTCCGCTTTTCCTCTTCTTCCTCCTCTTCCTCTTCACTCTCACTTGAAAATTCGCTGTGTTTTTTATTGGAAGCGTTTGAATCTTGCTTTGAGTTGTTCTTCTCTTCATCATCGTTCATCCCAGACAAATTCCCAGAAAAATTCCAAAAACTAGCATTACTGCTGCTCTTTTCCAGCAATAGCAGTGAATTTCTTATTTCTTGTGCCCTACCAAAAATCCTCTTCTGACGACCACCAGGAAGCAGGCTCAGTTTACTTGTTTGATTCATCAAGTCTTCATCCCTGCTATATCTATAAGATGAAAATCTGTGCTCCGAGGGAATGAGGCTCGCATTGAGCCCGTCTTGTTTAACGTTCTTCAATAGCATAGTTGTATTGTGTTTCTTGCTTCCTCTGTTAAGGTTTCGAGTTAAGGAAAACTCCATCGGAGAACTCGAGTCTCTCTTCGAGCTAGACCCCAGCATGCTAAAAAACTGTTCAGTTGGAAGTTCAAGATGAGTCGTGTCTTTCTCCCTTCTCGGGGAGTCACCACGCTTGGATGGCAGCATACTCTCTCCAAAAGGAGACCGATTGCCTCGAGAAGTAATATCTGGTGTTTCCATCTTCAAAGCGAGCTCCCATACTGACGGTAGTTTGCTTGTTGCTGTAATGTTGTGCTTGCAGTTTTCAATTGAGGAGATGAATTTAGGGTGAATGCTGGAGATCATAGGCAGTGTAAATTTGTTGGAGTCCATTGATCGGATCTCTGGAGATTCAAACTCAATTCTGGATTTTTCTACAGCAGAGTAGTCATTAATGCTTATCTTATAGTATTGGTGCCCTTGATTGTCGTCACCATGGCGGATTTTAGTAGTGTCGACGGTTTTTGGAGTGAAAGAGATTTGCCGTTCAAACGTTTTTGTTAGGTTTTTCGGGCTGACTTTATCGGTACTCGAGGCAGGCCCTCCAATATTCTGAAACGAAGCTGTTACATTTAGGATATCTTTGGATGAGCCCGTGATCTCTTTGAGTGAGTCGTGCTCAGGCTTATCATAATGTATTGTTTGGGTATTATTTTCACCGTTTTCCTCCTTCCCCTCTGGATGCGATTTAATGCGATTAAACTCAAAATCTGGGGACTCGGTATTGGGGTCTTTTGGCTGCTGATAGTTTTTTAAATTTGCAGTCGAAACATGTCTGCTAGGTTGTGTGGCAAAAGTGCTGTAGTCGTTTTGAGGTGCAGTGCTTTTTACATGGTCAAATGCAGATTTGTTCGGAGAGAAGAGCTTTGGCTCAATATCGCTTCTTTTTCTAACAGGTGTTGTTTTTCTACTCAACTGCTTTCTAACGGCTCTGATCGCTCCAGATAAATGGAACAACTTCAACGCGTATAGAGTCATATTCTGGTTGGAGCAAGGAATAATGACTAAGGAAGCCTGACATCTAAACGTCTTATTATTCTCGGTATCCAGTTTCTTGTATGAGATTTTCTTCTTTAAATATCTGCCTTCTGTCCCTTGAGTCTCATGTCCAAACTCTTCGACTTCATCTTTAGTTGGCAATAGCACTCCTTTCGTCTCATCACACTCTTCCACTGGACTCTTATTCTCGCTTTGTTGCCTAGATATCAAAAAAGATGGCGCTGTTGAATTTCTTAAAGAATAGCCTCTCGGATCCTTCCGAAGGATTATGTCTAGATTCATAAAGCGGCGATCCTTTGCAGTGGAGATTTCCTTACGAGATAACCTGGGACCGATGTTTTCAACATAAACCCTTTTGGAGCGGCTGGAGTCAAAAAATCTGTTTAACTCGGGGCAGATCAAGCTCATATGGACTGGGTTCTCACTAAGAAAGGTAGGACTGAGTCCCAGCAACCCTGATACCAGTTTTGATGTCGAATCAACGAATCCAAATCGATCCATGAGGATGTATTCATGATCTGACTCGATTCTCTGCAAGAAGCCTTTGAATCTTATTTCACTGGAGGCAGCATCTACGTTAGATTTCACAAATAATCCGATGGGGTGGACATACCCTTGCTTGTCGCAGACATAGCTTCTTGTTTTCTTATTGATAATAACCGGTTTGCCATTATAAATGTATGCTTTGATGAAAGAGTTATGGCCAGCACCAATGAGCTTAGGCATCAGCTTTGAAATATTTTTCCCAATGAGTTCATCGGTTTGATAGTTGAAAAAGCGAGAGCCTGCGTGGAAGATGTTAAGGATTTTCCCTAGGCTGTTTATTTCACCGCTTAGCTCAACAATCGAGCTATTTTTGCTTGTGAATAAATCAATTTCAGGTATCTCGGTGAGTTTGAAGCGAGTTTTGTTTTTCAAATTTTCGTAAATTTTCTTCACACTCTCAGCCTCGATGACCTCATTCGCGATCAAATTGATGAAATTAAAATAGTAGATTGTCGAAAACAGATTGGTCTGAAGAAATTTATGGTAGAAGTCTCCGATTTGATCTTTCATTTGAAGAAGCTGCTCACCGGTCTGCAAAGCTTCCTCGGTTACTTTTCCTTGATGCTGCAGTGAACTATAGAATTGATTCGCCAAGGCCATGTATTCTTTCATTCTATTGAGAAATACAGGCACCAATTTAAACTGCTCAGCCGCTGATGCCATATCAAGCTTGAGGTCAGGTCTCCCCTCCTCCTTCTTTCTATTCTCTCTCAGGTTTGTGACCAACAAAATGTGCTCAAGCCTCTTTCGTGCAAATATGAGGCGGAAATCAATGAACTTGCGAAACCAGTTTCTTTTGGCTAGTCCATTTCTAATGATGCCTAACTCTAAGCTAGCCAATGGAGTATGACCCAAATATTCAATGATATAGGAAACGAACTGGAGATGGAGTTCCCAATCCTCTGGATTTTGCTCGACGCAAAGCAGATATATCTTTCGAAAAGCGTCTTTCAGGATATAAGGATTCACCGGCACTCGTGATAGTAGTTTTGCTTTGTCAACGTGCCAATTAATTGCAATGACTTTATGGTTTATCGGGTCGTAAATGGTCTCTGTAGCGCGAAGTAGCTCCGAATTGTTTTCTAAAAGTGTTTGAAAGATATACTTAGTCACTCCTGGATGCAGCAGGCTGTCTAACACGAATTTCTCTCGAGCTAAAAAATTAATCTCGGTGTAGTGTTCTCGGTATTCAAGGAGATTCGTCAGGTCTAATATCGCTCTCAAGAATGCTTCTGAAACTCGAGGGTTTTGAGAGTCGATGCCGGTCTGAAGCAGCCAATTTTGATATTTATCGCTGATAATGCACAGGATTTTGGTCATAAAGGGCAGAGAGAGAAAAAATATTATGCTGATCTCTCGAGTTACCTCAAATCTTTGAAAAAATGAGTCTAAAAGGAGGCAAACTGCAAATGAGAGCTGCAACGAAAGCAAGAACATTCGGTAGGTCTGAATTTTTCTTGAGTAATAAGCATCGCGGGTCAAAGAGATCCAAAACCTCGCCAGATTCCATGCTAATACAGGTGCTGAAATCCAAAAACCGCTGTAATTTGTTTTCCAAAACTTTGCAGTGCTGATCAACGCGAGGTAATAGAAGGTGGTGAGAACTGAAAATATGTTTGAAGGTTTTGCAAGATAATTGTGTGCCGTTGAATAGCTTTCTTGCATCAGATACTGAAATACTAGCACGATTGGGGCAACAATAGCGCATGCAATTATTCCAACTGATAGGGATTCCGATGAAAAGAAGTAATTAACCAATGCTTCATAAAGAGGAATCGCAAGCGCGTAAGGATATAATTTGGAAATGAATCCGATTATCGAATAAACCCACTGCAACCCTGGCTGGCCAGGATTAACGTTTCGTTTTATAGGTAAGCCAATCATAGCGATGATAGTCAAAAGGTAAATTGTAATGCCAACAGCGATAATGAGAGAATGGAGCAATTTCAACTGAGCTGATGAGTTGAACGATGAGATTATTCCTTCGCATGTAAAAGCGTTAATGAAACCAAACACGGACTTTGAGGTAATATGTTTTTGAAGATTCCAATTGAATTTTGCGCTCATTAGGAGACCCATTTCCTGTAATTGCAGAAATCCTAAGAGAAGAAAGGACTCTGTCTTTGATACCGTCATCGTGTCCATAATTTGGCATATGACGATGACAAATCTGTGTATGATGCTCATTGCTGATTCTGATGAAAGCTCCGGGACTTTGTTTAAGCAACAGCACTCCTAATTAAGTTGCGTTGTGTAGGAGCTTTTTATTTTTTTATTAGTTACAAAAACCTTCTATCAAGCAATAAAGTAAGAAAAATCATATCATTTGTCCGACCTTTCATTATCAGAGGCCAAAAAAATTTAAAGATTTTTTTTTTTCTCTTCTACACTTAAAAGTTTATGAATAGATGAATTGTTTTTATAAGCCTAAGCTCAATCACTTTAGTATAATGCTGAGAAATACTCGTCCAACACCTAATTGCCTTATCTTTACATTATTTGTCTGTAAGATTATTAACCTGCATTCAGTATACATCTGCCAGAGAAATCTTGGCGATGGTTTCTGTTTATCAAACAAACAATGTGATCAATTTCTGCTGTGGAAAACTACTTTTGAGCAAATTAGCTGATAGTGATATTTTGGAAATGTGAAATATAATTCTCCTTTCTCCAGACCATTAAATTCAATTTACTTCTTATAGCAATTCTCGAGATCAATTGGATGACTTCTTGTCACGAGGATGATTTTTCAGATCGAGACACATGATATAAAAACATAGACATTAACAAGTACTTACACAATTGAATATTTGAAACATGCACTCTTTGGTGGTTCGAAGAACTACTGGTAGATTTAGCTTCATTTACATCCCTTTTAACGTTAAATGCTTGAATATACTCAATTAGTCGCATAATATCATCAAGAATCGGATAATTGAAAGAGACCCGAATCCGATCTCCTCGACAATCGCTGAGTTAACTATCCGTTATAATTGCACTTTCTGCGATGGTTTTATACGAAAGGTGCTGTTTCACCAATCTTGTGAACTTTACAATTTTATGGGTCTTCAGATTTATGATAATAATCCATGAATCACACAACGCTAGCAGGGCAAATGTACCGTTCTGATAGTAATGAATTGTAACATCCTAAATTTCACCCCCATAGCAATTAATTCAACCTATATATTGAATATTACGTCATTTTTATCCGCTTGCTGCCAATAAATTTTCCAGATCATCTTTCCTGAATGCGCATGACTGATTCCAGCTGCTCCTCTCGAAGCCCAAAATAATAAATGATTCTGTAAAGGGATATATTTCACAGCAATTTTGAAATCTAGCCATTGCAAAATTTATTAAACCAGTACTTCAGAATACTATACATCTGCTTGACACGCATATGCTAGAGAGCTGTTTCCTCTCGTGATCGAATATCCTTATTTGAGCTTCAAAACCTCCAAAAGCGATCGAGTTTGATGAAATATTATAATCACACGACGACAGCCTTTCTAATTTCCCATGAAAGAAACTGTGAAGTGTAGTTTTACTTTGCTCTTTATCCCGGAGAATGTGTGCTAGTTTTCCGTTTGAAATACAAAGTTCTCTAACGTCAGGAGCTACAAGCGAACCAACGATTATCGTTTCTTGATTCGTAAATGAGAGACACGCGGATAGGGAACCTAAAGAAGCCGTTATCAGAGAATACCCAATAGGAAGAGAGAAAAGTACCAGTATAAATGAGCTTCAAGTGATTGATGATTTTGAAATCAATTAAATTGATTATAGCACAAGCACCGTCCATTCCAGCTGTTGCTATAGCTTTCCCATCAAAAGAAACGGCAATTGCTTTTATTGGACCTTGTTAGTTTTGGAGCAAATAATATGAATCAAGTGGGAATTTATTACATTTGTGGATGTACTGTAGTGTTTTCACGTTACTAAGAGTTTTTGTATCGATGGAATGAATTTTCCCAGAATCTAATCCGATTATAACGAGAGATTGAATGCTCGAATATGCAACAGCAGTTATTTTTGAGTTGTATTCGAAAGACTTGCGCAACTTTAGAATCGGAAGCGTGCTGATATGAAGTTGGTGATCAAGCGTCCAGGCTAAGGAGTGGGTTTTTTGCGTTTTTTTGCCTGGTTTCAGAGAAGATTTCTTCTTTTGGGTCTTTAGGTCATTCTGCAAAGCCAAATTCTCCATGGATTAAATGAAATAAAAATCCAAACAGTAATTTTGATAGTGGACCAATTTTGTGAAAACACGGTAAATGATTGTGCTGTGAAATCCAAATTCCCATGAATTTCGTTCTTAAAGGCATTGAATAATGAAGAAATCTTGCAAAAATAGAGTCACTCAAACAAAATAATAGTGTTTTGCAAAACTTAAAAAAGCTATAAATTTTTTGTTTTTTGCAATTTGAATACAAAATGACTCAGAACGCTTTTTGACTTTCAAGAATTGACTTTGGACTGAGTGAACTTCTTTATGGAATTTCAACTTTTTGATATTCGCTTTTTACATCTGAAGCTAATGACTTTCAAAGAAAATGAATGCCTTGATCAATCATTTGTCAACTCATTCGTTCAATCATTCCTGTTTGAGAAAAGATAGATATAAATAGAAGTAATAATAATAATCCTCTTTCAATTATTTTGAGTCGCTAATGCTTCTATTTTCTCTGCGTTGTGACTCGTCAAACTGCCAAATGTTTGGAAACTAACTTTTTGAATTATTTGAATTAATAAGGGTTTAAGCAAAATAATTTTGATTAGCACGCAAATAAATTCTCAAAGCGGAAACTAAAAAAATGGGTTCAAAAGTCAATCAGGATCCACGAGCAAGGGCCGAAAAAATCAAGAAAATCGTGACTTTGTTCTTTATTCTGGCAGCGATCTCGTTTATTTCTGGATATGGACTCTTCTCAATGGGGAAAAAAGCTTACATATTCAAATTTACAGGTGTAATTTTGCTTTTTACGTCAACAGTGTTCTTCTTGGTTGCAAGCTTCATGGTATTGCATGAGAAAGAGAAACACGCTGGAGCCTATCACAAGCCAAAAGAAGAACTGAAACAAGAGGCTAAAGAAAATAAGGAAACCGTACCTGTTGCTGTTGAAAAAGGACATAAGATACTTGCAGGTGAGCATGATAAATTGGAGTGAATGCAATTTATAAATGCTTTCTTTGTAAACAACTTTCATAGATACAAACCTATATATATCATCGAAACAGCAAATCTCGCAGAGTCAAAATAACAAGCTTCTTGGAATAATCCTTGGTTGGTAGGGGAGAGCTTAAGAGAATTAGAAATCACTTTAGGCCCTTTAAGAGCAATACTTCTCTCTAATTCTATATATAGATCTGCTCAGAGAAGAAAATTTCTCAAAAGAGTTATTTCATTTTTTTTCGCATCTAAGGAGTGAGAGTATGGAACAATATTCTAATGCTGCACCTTTGAATCCATTGAGAGGTTCATTTTCATAGTATGTTAGTTTTGCTTATGTCTGTCCTTACGTGTTTGTTTTAATCCATCTGATGGGTTTATTGTGTTCAAGATTGGACTCCTAAATTTAGTAAATAAAAAACTAAAATTTTTTGAAAATGGTTTCGAAACCGCTTGCTCTTCTCCTTCATCCCTATTCAAAAGCCACTTCTACTGCCCGTAACGATTCTGGTTATTCAGTTCCCAGCTAACCAATTTAGTTCTATCCGTGATTCTGTTCCTCTACTACAAACAGACGAAATTCATATACAGTCCAAGTATGAACAGTTATAGTGCTGTAATTACCCTTAATCAGGTCAGCAAGGTCACAGACACCCTCACCGTAACCCAAAAAACTTCCGGCATCCTTCAGAAAGGTGCACTAAACTCTAGATACATAATATCTTATATCTTATAGAGGATTAAAATGTGAAGAGGTATACATAACGACTGAGGACAAAGTGAAACTTCATGGGTTTGCAACCTTCATTCTTTCTGTGAAGATTAACTCCTTCTATTAGCTGGATGCTTCTACAAGAAAATCCGAAAGAACATGTAACCGTCGTTGTCTTCCATGGGATCGGAGGAAGTAACTCTATCCGCAGTTATTGAGAAAACTGAGCTTATGTATAGATCTTGGAAATAATAAATTGACCTTCATTGAAGACCTTTACAGAAGGTCAAACGTCAATGTACTTGCCATGGCGTATCGAGGATACAGTTATAGTGAAGGCTCACCTTCAGAAATTGGAATTCAAGAAGACGTTAAGGTAGCAATGAGAGAAAGAGGCAGTTTCTGATTAGTATCTAGGCTATAATCAGGTATATCTTCGAAAGAGAGGATATCGACCGTGAGAAGATAATTATTCACGGAAAATCTTTCGGAGGAGGTGCTGCGATTTATGGAGTCTCAACTCTGTATGATAAGGTAGCACACAACAAAGATTTTCAAAAATTTACAAATGTCATAGCCAATAAAAGGTCTGATTCTTGAGAATACTTTTACATCACTGAAAGATGTGATCCTACATAAATACTATTACTTGAAGCTGCTATTCAAGTTGATAGTCACCGAAAGATGGCCAAGTTTAGAACGAATCTCAAAAATAAAGATCCCAATTTTAATGTATTCAGGTATTTTCAATAATATTTATGAACAGTAAATGAAACCAAAATTATAGGCTTGGCAGATAAACTGATCCCTCCATCTCACATGGACCAGCTATTTACGAATGCAACCTCTGCTCCTTTCAAAGAAATCGTACGTGTCTCTTAATAAAGTATTTATGTTATATGGGATTACATCTAGGTTCAAGTTCCCGGAGGCAATCATAGCGAAACCTGGTCCTTGGATAAGGATAATTATTTCGCCAAATTAAATGAGTTTATACAGAAGTGTTGCAGCAGCAAAGGCATTGAAGGAAAATAAAAGAGAAATGGAAAGAGAAAGAGAGAGTAAGACCCAAAAAACAACTTTCTTTTCGGTTACGAAATTTATTTGGGGTCCATATGAATTGAATATAGTTCAAGAGGCAGCCTCTTTATGTTGATGAAGGAAGCTGTTGCCTTGTATATCGTTAAAATTGTCTTTTATGGATTAAAGGACAGCACAAAGTTTTTTGTTGGATCACGATCTGACCTCAAATTTCATCATAACTCTAAGTTCTGTGATGAACAGTATTCGAAAACTTTAATCTGCAAATTATTTGCTTATAAGGCATGAAAATATCTGAAAATTCTAATTGATAATTTCGAAAAAAATTTCCCGAGTGAAAAATGGAAACAAAAAAAGATCCAAACCCAGAAAGATTCAAAACTGGCTTCGATGAGCTTGAAGATCACACAGGTTTCAAACTTGAAGGATGCGACTTTGTTTTCAGATATGACGAAGCTGATGGATGGTACTTATTGCCATCTCAGATTGAATCTTTAACAATTTTAGGTACGATGAGTTCGGAAATTACTTTGACAAAGATGGCGTTCCTACGACAGCTCCAACTGAAGGTAGCAATCATAGAAAGCAACATAGTTTTGAACTCAAATCTCAATAGGAAAGAAAAAGACTGTTCAGGAAGAATCTAAGGTCGATAAAACACCTAAACCAGAAAGATTCAAGAACTTCGTTTTGTTTGAGGATAAAACGGCGTTCGCGATTGAAGACAGCGATCGCGTCTTCTATTTCGATAAAGATGGAGGATGGTAATAAATGATTGTTAGTTATATTCAGTGTCATCTAAAAGGTATGACGAATTCAACAACTACTACAACCATTTGGGAGAGCCTTCTCAGCCCCCTGCTGGCGCCGATGAGGATGATGATGACGACGATGAAGATGATGATGATTTTGGATATGATGATGAAGGTGCTCATTTGGTTGCTTCCCATGAAAAACTAAATATTTTTGGATAGATTATGACCCTGAAGTTGATAAACTATTAGATGAATACGATTTATACGATGATGAGGAATATGATCTTCCTGATAACAGACAACAAACTCAAGTCATATTAGAGTCAGAATACGAGAATCTTGGTAATGAAACAGCTATTGTGGGTGAAGCTCATTAAACGTTTAGAAAATAAAAACAGAATTGAAAGCTACCCAGAAGATACACCGATTAAGATTCGCGTCACCAACATTAGTTTCAAGGGGAAAATGCATGACTTCAAAAAACTGGTCCAAGACACTGGAGCTGAAATTGAGAATTTCGAATATGAAAGATATGGCCGCGACTCTCACACTGGATGGGCTGATTTCACTGTGAGAACCAAAAAGGGAGCTCTGGACGCAATTACTCTAAACGGCGAGGTATAATGAGAGATTTCGCTGTTTAATAATCCAACAATCTTCAGAATTTTGAAGGCAGGCGAGTGATTTTCACTGTTCTTGAGTTTGCTGCGGAAGATTCTGAAGAAGAGGTGGTGGATGAACCTCAACTCCCAGGTAAGCCATGATGAACAACTGAAAATGTATACTTTCGGATAGAACAAAAAGACGCTTCGAAAGCGTTTGGGGAAACAGATCTGGTCCAAGTTCTATTCTGGAATATTAATTATGGGAAAACAATGGAGGAGTTCAGAAAGTTCCTTGAAAATGAGAAGAAAATTAAAATTGAAGAACTTAAATACAAAAAATATGGAAAAGACTCTCATCGTGGAGAGGCAGCAATTACTGTCAAGGGAAAAAAACTCGTTGACGAGGCCCTGAAGCTTCATGGAGCAGTAAGTTTCTCTTATATTGCAGATAATTTTAAGCTTAAACAATGCAGTTCTATGCCGGAAGAAAACTTGACGTTCAGATTCTCGGAAAAGTTCAAGAAAAACAAGGTAATATAACCGATCGATCAAGTTAACAGCTAATGTGTTGTAGAACCGAAGAAGACTGAATCAAAACCTGCTGAGAAAAAACAAGAATCTAAAGGTAAAAGCTGATAATTATAAATTTTATTTATGATTAGTAGAACCTGAACCTAAGGAAACGAAAAAGAACGATGCATTTTTCTCGAAATAGGCAACATCTTAGAATGACTATTCTGACCATATCAAAATACATACGATTAATTCTGTAGTAGCATTACAACTATCTTTAGCAAAACTTTTATCAATTCACTGTGATGCCTTGCTTGCAAATAAAAACTAAGTTCATATATTGAGTGGCAAATGATTGAAAAAAGATGTGTCTTTCTATAATGAAAGCACTTTGAGTCAAAGCGTTTCTCCAGAAAGCACCTCACTTCTGCATCTCTTGAACTGATGATAAATCTTCTTTCTCCAAATTTTTATAGTTATCAGAAGCTGACACCGTCCGGATCTTCTTCGCCTCAGGGTCGATAAGTAGCCGTATGAATGAATCCTCGTACTTACATATTAATCCGTAGATATATAAACTCGAAACGAATCTTTAGTGAATTGAGATTTGATATAAGACTTTGCTTTCTTAGTGCTTCTTGTATCCAAGCTTCCTATTTCCATAAACATTCATCTCCTCAAAAAAAATATCTTCCATGATGATGTGAGGACGAGCGCTCTACAAATAACATGACCAAAAAAATGAACTTAGGAATTAATTGGCTATTTTCCTCAGTTCCGAAGGTTTCTGGTGTTAAGCAATAATTTTACTTTATTCAACAGAATGGAAAAGGCTAATCAGAGCGCACAGGAAACCTCAACTGAAAAAACTGTAATAGACTCCGATAGTGCAAAGGGGAAATTTATCTCTGAGCTTGCTTCTCTTGGTTACGAAGAATCTCTTTGTAAACAAGTTGCAGAACAAACAAATGATAAAGACAAAGCTATTGAGCTCATTACAAAACTAAAAGAGGAGAAAGCAGCGAAGTCAGAAGAATCAAAAACGAAGCCAGAAGAAGATGGCCGAAGACTACCGCGAAATACGACTCAATCTGCTGGAGAGGTCGAAAGCTATAAAATGGTGTGCATAGTCAGGACAGATCTTAACATGCGAGCCGGGAAAGTGGCCGCTCAGGTCGGCCATGCTGCTCTTGGAGCCTATCAAGATCTTATCAAAGCGAATAGACCGGATTGGAATGAAGACCTTGCGAAATGGGAAGAAGAGGGTCCAGCTAAAATAGTTTTGAAGGCCAAAAATAAAGAAGAGCTCTTAGATATGCATAATCGTGCAAAAGAGGCTGGCTTGAATACTCATTTAGTTATTGACGAAGGTAGAACTCAAATAGAGCCTGGCAGCTACACAGTCTGTAGCATAGGGCCGGCTCGAAGCTCCCTCATTGATAAGATTACTGGACATCTCAGATTGATGTAGATCTATTAGCGCAATAATCGAAAACAATTTGTGCTTTGATTTGAAGGAGTGTAAGCCTGAAAAGGATTCCAGGAGTCAATATCAATAAATACATGGCTTAGTTTTTTGTTGAGCTTCATTAACAGCATTGGCATATTTCTATTAATGAGCGCCTTGATTCAACATTACGTTCAAAAAGAATTATGATATCAATTCTGTTTCCCAAATAAAGCAGAGGATTTTGACGACTTGGATCACTGTATTGAGAGAAGTTGGATATTAGAGTGATTAGATTTCAAGTATTTGAACCTTGAATTAAAATTACGGATTTGATCCTTGAAGAGTGCCTCTGGACTATTTTACAAAATGAAGGAGAAAATTCTCAAAGTAAGCCGTTTGTAACACGGCGCAGCAATCGATAGCGATTTAGATCCCACAAATACTGCACGAAATATTTTTTTGAGATTATTCGGTCAGTTCAATTCTCCTATAAACTTTCTGAAACAAAACTACTCAAATTATCAAAGATGAAGCAAATCATTCATTAAATAAATGGGGTAAGAGGTACAGCAGATTCAATAAGCAGGAATGACAACGGATGAATAGATCAGAATAATTATTATTGGATGTGATAATGGTCAAATGCATAAAGATAGCCATTAATCTAGATTTTCTTCAGGTCTTCAAAGTTTGTTTCACTCTCAATAAGGTCATAGTCTGAACCCAGAGATCCGGCCGTTTTTGAAAAATGCACCTGGACTCTCTGGCTCATCATGGAGTCTCTCATCATGCATGATTCATCAAGAGCTGATAAAGATAAATCAGTTTTTGGTTCTTGCCCAGACTCCCTCATAGCAGGTCGGCGGCTCTTGCGACATTTTAACTTAATCGACTGGCCTCCATAAACAATTGCATCTAAAAATCCTTGAAGCTGCGATAGCACAATCGCGATTCTCGACACAGCAAAAGGCACTGTGCCACCCAATGAAATCATAGTATTCTTGGTTAGCGTAGGCATCCAACATACTAGCACTATTCCAGGATAAATCATGAGTAAATAAAGGTTCTTTATATTTCGGCGATCAACAAAATAACGAAGGCGTTGACTGGCTCGGATGTACCACATAACGCTTAAGACACAAGCGAGAATGAGCGGCAATGTTGTAAAAATAGCATAGTCATAATCGAACTCACCAGGATATATCACATGAACACAAGTATCTTTTGAAGACGAATAACGCACGTAGTTCCTGAGTACCAAAATAATTGATACGATAAACGAAGGTAAAATTGCCGCTGTGAAATAGATTCTAATACATTGAAGCAATATTTGGAGACCCTGGTGAATGATGACCTGGCAAAGGGCATGACCGAACAAGGCTCCACATATTGCTGCAGACATTAATCCGAAATGAGTGATTGCCTCAATAATATTGCAGCCTATGTTGCTTGTGGGGTGGTAGAAAGTTGCTGTAATCTTTGTAAAGCAATAAATGAAATCGGTGAGGTTCACGGCGATAATCATCAATCCCAATGGTTCTTTGTAAAACTTCTTTGCCAACGCCGTCACAAGCATGACAGCTGTTGCGGTCGCTGAGAGACCTGATGCGATCAAGAATGGGGCATTGTAAGGCAGAAAGTCTATTTCTGTTGGCTCTGTCATGGTTAAAGCTATGCAGAAATTAAACCCATGCAGCCTGAGCTAAATTAATTGGTTAATTGACGGATTGTATCTGTGTTATTTTGCTTACAATCTTTGAATTAATCTTGAAAAATCCTCCTATTTCCGTTTATGTGAAAAAAAGAGAGAAGGAATTCTCTAATTTATGTTAGCGAGTGGGGACATCCAATTCATTGGCAGGAATTAGTTCATTTACACAATAAGAGTTAGTTACCCAAAAAAAGTTAATAGAAAAATGTTAATTGATTTCTCGATGTCCAGAATGTTTTGAGTCTTTGTATCTAGGCAGTCAAAGACGATTCAAAGAGATCAATTTGATGAAAAAAGAAGTTTATTTTGAAAATCATAGACATAATATCGGTGATTTGCTCAAGGATTCAACTTTTATTCTAAATAAGAAGCTTAGCAGGAGCTGTACAAAAAAAAGTTTGGAAATCTCTTTTCAGTCTTTGGTTATAGCGCAATAATTTAACAATTCTTCGAAGTAGTGCTTCTTCATTATTATTTGAATTAATTTAAAAGGATTATTAAAGTGTTATAGAATTCATTATGCTCGACTCGCTAACAGGCTCAGGCACAACCGACTATATTTTCTTCCCAGCTACTTCGATCATCTGCCCTGCAATCTCCACGATTGCTGGCCTCTGTGTTCTAACAGCCTTTTTCGTTGGGAAATCTCTAAGAGAAGGGCCACTAAACATAATGATTCTTGCAATCAATATTGCCGACCTCATTTTCTCCTTTACCAAAACCAGCACTTCAATAATCAAACCAATGGATGAAGTCCACTGCAAATTTCTGCAATCATTGTCTCAAGGTGCAATAATTTCTTCGGTTCTCTGGGGAGCTTTCTTTGGACATGCTCTATATGCCGTGTCTAAGTTTGGAAATGCTGAAATATTATCAAAGTATATGAAATACTATTTCATTTTCGGCGTTTTCTTGCCTCTCGGGGTCGCTCTAGGGCTCACTTTCTCAGAGTACGTCATATACTCTCCAGAAAATGGTGGAGTTTGTATACATCGAGTGAGGGATGACCGAATGGACTATGAATCAATAATCTTTTTCATCATTCCTTTGACGGTGGGGTGCGTTCTCAGCGTAGTATGGTATTTTATGGCTGCCAGAAGGATCAAATCCTTGTTCTTAGAGGGAGATAAAGGAAATCTAGCCATGTTGATAATATACCCAGGCATTACCCTACTCTGTTGGGTCCCTATGCTAATAGTAAACGCACATACATTGCTGGGCTTTGTCCCAAGTCAATCCCTCGTGGTAACGGCTCGTGCGCTTGACCAACTTCAGGGATTTTTCGATGCGATAGTGTATGGCGGTTCAATCGCAGTGATTAGGAATACTTGCAAAAGAGCTTGTAGAAGGCCTCTAAGAAAGGAGTCTCTTCGAAAGCCGCTGCAAGGAACTGATACAGAATCCGATGAATCAGGGAGAAATACTCTACGTGAGAATGAAATCATTCCTAGGAAGGTATCAGTGATGCCTCGAAAAGTATCAAGTCTACATCTTCAAACGGCAAGACATCATACCGCTTATTAAATCTCGAGAATTACTACTGTTCTGAGGAAGTAGAATTTTTAAGATGATAGTTTGAAATATCGGATAAAAAATTTTTCTCATGATCAAAGTTGTATTTCTGATAGCGCGTAAGGAATCAGGTACACTTGATATGTGAGAATGCTCAATTAAATCTGAATTTGTCTATCGTAATCTGCTTGAAATTACATATGATCTTCCATTAATTATATGGTTGTTTAATTCGAGCATGAGATAAGAAAGATATCATTAACACTTGATTTTTCTCAGCTTTCCTGATCGAAACGGCAGTAAAGTACAAGAAAAAAATAATAAGAAAAACTTAATGCATTGAATCCAGCAGTGAATGGTTATTTAAATCCTTAACTCTTCCTTAGGGTCATCTCGGCCTTCTTGGAAAAATTTAGTTTGTCAGTATTCGGATTTTGTAAAATTTGAAGTATTTCAAATAATTCGAAAAAATGTCAAGTTGGAACTTAAGTCAACTATGAAGAGATATTGTCTCACTGCTTTCTTACCTCTACTCATGCTGAAATGTAAAATGACTATTAAATTAAAATTGTGTTTTTTAATTTATATTAATAACTTTTTTCTTTATTGCGTGATATATTCAAAGATAAATGTCTCAACAAATTGTTCTTACACTAATTTGCTTAAGAGTTTTATTTAAAACGCCTCTGGTTCCTCCACACCTAAGCTTTATTTTGAGCCTACCTTACTCAGCCCAAAATTATTTCACAATCTCCATAATTTTGGGTAGAAACTTGTTGTGAACAACATCCAAGAAATCCCAATAGTTACCCTACAAAAGAGTAAGCATTAATATCTTCGCTGATAAATATATGGTGATTACTTTTGTTTTTTTGAATTCGACTGCATATTCTCCTTCAGCTTCTAGCTGGAAGATCTTAATCACCATATTAATTGTCTCCATACTATCTTCTTTTACTTTAATCGACCCGGTTATCTTGTAAGCGAAAAAGTTATTTTCATCATCAGCACAATTGTATATACCGTATAGGTAGCTTTAGCAATTTCCATATGCTTAAACAGAGTTTTTGAAACCCAAGCAAGAGTTTTAAAAAGGAAGCCAAGTTCAACGTAGAAACCAAATGTGCATTCGTCATTTAGTTTATCAGGCTCTATTTTTATTGTGCGAGGTTTACTTTCAATTTCGACTCCGAGATCGTGAAGCTGCAATTCTATGAATTCGACTTTCTGCGAAAGTTATTGAAAAAATTAATACCAGGAAAAGATAGCTTTTATACATCTTCGCTTCCTCTATAGACTTTGAAGCCTGAGAATGCGGCTTTGTCAATCTGAGCCTCTGTCTCCTTCTTTGCCTTCTCTCTTTCCAGTCTTCTTTTCTCGTTTTCAGTTCTGTAAAATTCTTTTACAAGTTTTTGCAACTTCTTGATTTCTTCTTCGATTGCTGTTTTATCTGCTGTTTCTCCTTGATACCAATTAGAAGATTTAATGTTTTCGATTGTAAATCTTTTTTTGGGGTCAGCTTGGAGCATTCCTTCAACAAGCTGTTTAAAATCCTCACTGAAAAAATCGTCGGAAGGTTTTGATTTCGAATGTAATTTCCAAAAATTAGCTGCTTTGCCACTGTAAATTTGCCTGTAATAAGTATCTGTTTTTGTCGCATGGAGGAAAGGTCTGCTTCCTGCTCGCATCATGAACAATAAGATGCCCGTTGCGAAAATATCAGTGGGCTCGAGATCGAACTCTTCTGATGTTATCATTTCAGGTGCTTCAAAACTAAAACTCATTATTCGAAACCAACGAGAATGATTACATACTCTTCAGATCCGGCTAGAGTTGAATGCTTTTTATGGTCTATCAATGTCGCCCACCCGAAATCTGCTAGCTTTAGGTTAAATTCCTCATCCAGTAACACATTCTCAGTTTTTATGTCTCTATGCACGACTCCATTGCTGTGACAATACTCCAAAGCACTGATCATTTGTTTGAAAAAAGTCCTTGTAACAATCTCGGGAAGTCCGTGGCCGTTTAGCGTTACTGAGGCTCTGATGATATTAAAGAAGTGCCCGTGACTCGCGAGTTCAATAACAATCACATTTCTGATGATTTCTTCACCATTTTTCTTTTTATAAGGAACTTGATAAAGGACCTCAATAAGATTTGTGATATGTTTGTGATTGAGTTTCGCAAGTATTCGAGCTTCTTTTTCAAAATCCTTTGAGAGCTCTTCAGGTTTGAGGATTTTCAATGCTACCAGTTTCTTGGTTTTGATGCATTCAGCTTTCTTCACTCTATCAGTAGTGTAGACTGAAATTACAATTGGTTTCAGATTGCTGTTACTTTCCAAAGCGTCCTTCTCCCAAAGTCTTCAAGATAATATAATCTCCGCATTGAGCTTTGCGTGACAAAACCATGACTAATTAAATTCAGCGTTTATTTAAACAGATTTGAACTATTTTTACTTACTATTAGCTAAACATCGAATTAAAATTGTGACAGAGGTGATCAATAGGGATTTTTTCTTTCTCAAGAGATAATAAAGTGGTCTTGAAGACATAATTTTTCCGAGAAATTTGCTGCAACTTATTGAATTATGAAAGACGTGGATTCAATTACATTGATTGTGCTATTCTGTCATAAGCCCAGGGAACCTCTCCTGTTATGAGATTCTAATTGATCTGGTCTGTGATCCATTGGATGACCTATGCTGGGAAGAAGCTGGTTTTGAATAGAGACTTCAGTATTCAGAAGGGTGTGATTAAGTGGATTTATTTGAGTTGATTTAAATAGATTGCTCTAATAGCTCCGTCGGAATTAGGTTTTTTTTTGTAGTGTTCCCCTCTCTATCATCAGCTTATAGAGAAAGGTCTCATTGAAATAACAGAAGCGATTTATCTTGAAAGAAAGAACTCAAACCACCCTCTTTCTAAGAAACGTATTTTTCTACTTCGATCGTGATGACATCTTTCAGCTATGTCTATTGAATTTGTCTTCTATCACAGGAGGCTTTGCATGAGTTTAGCATTTTAGAACGTTGATGATAATTTCTTGAAGTTATGGATCTCGATGTTCAACTAGAGTATTTTCCTCATTAGAACTCCTATAGTAGTGAAGAAAGAAAGGTGCTTTTTTCACAAATCGACCTAATTGGCAATTTTCTGAACCACAAAGTACATCCTAAAATAAGAGCCCGCGCTTGAAGTTCTGAGACGTAATAAAAAATCATGAATATGCAGTGTTAATTTTTTAATCTCTCTTTTATTTGAAGCTAAACTCAGAAAGCTCTTTCTCTTCTCCATCTAAATGATCACACCAAAAGAAATCGGGGCTTACAAAATAGAGAAATGGATTGGCGGCAATATCAAGCATCTCTTATTTCTGGGCCGCCATGTCAACACCCATGAAGCTGTGATGATTAAACTCATTCCTCTAGATTGGCTCTATGAGCATTCAGACATTCAAAAAGAGTATCAATCGGCGTCTCAAATAGTGCACAAGAATGTTTTGAGGTTTCATGGGAAGCAAGATTCTCCAGATAGAGCAGTTTTCTTTTATGAATATTGTCCGCATGGTGACCTCGATTCATTTATTGCGAAAAATTTTGTCAACCAGAAGCTTCCTGAGCATCAAGCGTTTCATTTGTTTTATCAGATCCTTTGTGGAGTGGCAGCAGTTCGTAGAAAGTATACAATACATAAAGAGCTAAAACTTTCAGGCTTTTTTGTTGCAGATAATTACACCGTCAAAATAGGCGATTTTGGATCATCGCTTTTTGCAGCCAATACGGTGAGAAGTACTGACAACTACTCTGGTCTTGAGCTCACCGCGGCTCCTGAAGAGTTCCAAAGTGGTAGGGAGTCAGAAAAGAGGCAGGATATTTGGGCTCTTGGCATAATATTTTATCGGCTGATTACTGGCAAACTACCCTATGATGCCTTCACACCGTTTCCAGATGTTGTGCTGGAAAAGTTGGATTCGTTGACCCCTGCATCCATTGCTAAAGAAACTTCACCTTTTCTAGCCAATCTGTTATCCCGCATGTTTATTGCTGATCCTGACAGACGAATACAATTTCAAGATGTTTTTAACGCTATCACAGAAGCGATGTCAATTATTACATTGGAAGGTTTTTCTGAAAAAAATCATGAAGGACACAACCCAGATAAATGGTATCCCGAAACTTCTGAAGAGTTCAAAGCAAGCTATTACCAGACAATACACTATTGCTTCAGAATTGTGAAGCTCACACCAGCAGCAATCAAAACGACGAAAAATCTAGTCGTTTCTTGGCAAGAGCTAGAAGATGAGGATGAGACGTCGGATTTAGAGGAAGAACATGAGACAATCAATCCAATCCACCGAGTTTGTTATAAAGACAAATCTATGTACATCGGAACTCTTCGTAATGGCGAGAGGAATGGCACCGGCACTCTACGTTTTTCCGATGGTTGTATCTATGAAGGAGAATGGCAAAACGGCGCCTTCCATGGAAAGGGAACGTTTACATGGCCTGACGGGTGCAAATATTCAGGTGATTATGTAAATGGCGTCCGAGAGGGATGCGGCGAATACGAAGCGCCAAACGAAGGGAGTTATAAAGGAGATTGGAAATTGGATTCGCCGTGGGGGAAAGGCGAATGGAAATTGGGCACCTTTGTGAAATATACTGGAGAATGGATTGATTGGGCCGCTGAAGGTGAAGGCACTCTGCAATTGGGAAACGGAGAGAGCTATGAAGGAAGCTGGAAGAAAGGGGTCATGGAAGGGAAAGGTCATTATATTTGGTCGGACGGAAGATCTTATATTGGTAATTTTACCGATGGGCAGAAGAACGGCCATGGAGAACTAAAGTACTTAACCGGAGAATACTTCAGAGGAAATTGGAGGAATAATAATATGGAGGGCAGAGGCGAGATTCATCTCACAGATGCCAAACCTATGATAGGAGAATTTTCGAATGTGCATTTTAAGTCATCTGAGTGGTTTACAGGAGAGTTCCGATTTGAAGAAGGAGGAGTCTACGAAGGCACATGGAGAAAATTTAAAATGAGCAGAAGAGGCAAATATCTCTGGGCTGATGGCAGGGTATACGTTGGAGAGTTTGAAGCCGGAAAGATGGATGGTTACGGCGAAATGGAGTACGGAAATGGCTCAAAATATATCGGAGAGTGGAAAAAGGGCAATGCACATGGAAAAGGAAATTGGATTCTGCCCGACGGCACAAAAACGATTGGAATATTTTCAGAAGGAATCCTCGCGCAAAAGGAAAAAACTATCCCAAGAGACCTGCCCAAGAAATTTAAGAAGCTTCATGATGGATTGGAATATATGGGCGGGATGATTCAAAATAAACCTGAAGGATACGGCGAAATGAAGTATCCGAATGGATCTATTTATAAAGGGCAGTGGCACAATGGTATGAGACACGGAAAGGGAGAGCATGCTTCGATCGATCGCAAGAAAATTTACGTTGGAGATTGGGTGAACGATAAGAAGGAAGGTTATGGCGAGATGGTTTTCCCAGATGGTGATCGCTACTTAGGGGGCTGGAAAAATGACAAATGGCACGGAAAAGGAGTTTATACATGGGTATCTGCTAATCGGAGGTACATCGGCAGTTGGGAAGAAGACAAACAGGAAGGATATGGCGAGATCGTGTTCCCTAATGGAGATAAGTACCGCGGAGAGTGGAAAGCTGGAATGATGAATGGAAAAGGAGAATATATTCTAGCCAATGCAAAGGGAAACTACCGAGGCGAGTGGGTAAACAACAAAAAAGAAGGCTATGGCGAGATAGTTTATCCCAGCGGAGACATCTACAAAGGAGAATGGAAAGGTGGTTCAATGCATGGCAAAGGCGATTATCTTTGGAAAGACGGAAAGAAAAAATATAGCGGATATTGGGTGAACGATAAGCAAGAAGGACACGGAGAGATGACGTTTAGCAATGGAGATAGGTACGTTGGAGAATGGAAGGCAGGAATGAAAAACGGAAAGGGTGAATATTTTTGGGTTGATGGTAAAGGGTACAGTGCTGGGACGTGGATTAATGACAAGCGTGAAGGCTATGGTGAAGTGAGATATAGCGACGGGAACGTCTATCGAGGCGAGTGGAAAAACGGCGCGATGCATGGGCGAGGAGAGTATATTTGGGCTGATGGAAAAAAGAAATATGTGGGTAACTGGGTCAACAACCAAAAAGAAGGCTATGGTGAGATGACCTTCTCAAGCGGAAACATGTATAAAGGTGAATGGAAGGCGGATTTGATGCACGGTGAAGGTGAGTACATTTGGAAAGATGACAAAGGAAGATATAAAGGCAATTTCGTGAATGATAAAAGAGAGGGGTATGGAGAGATCATTTATGCTACTGGTGACCAATACAAGGGAGAGTGGAAGGAAGATAAGCTAGAAGGGAAAGGAGAGTACATTTGGGCTGATGGCAAAACCAAGTATGTAGGCGAGTTCCATGAGAACAAAAAAGTCGGATACGGAGAAATTGTCTATCCAGATGGAAGCGTTTATAAAGGAGAATGGGAAAACGACGAGCCAGCGATTTTAAATGCCAAAGCGACGTAGAGTGTGATAGAAATCTTTTTAATAAGGCATCATGAAGTATTATTTATTATTCCATTTGGATTTTATATAGCGAAATATTTCATTTTCAAAGCTATATGTAGCAGTGTCTTTTGAGAATCATGATTTATTTTGACCTTTATTTCTCCTTTGTCTTGAACAAAAAAGTGCTCTGAATAATTAAGCCTCATCATGAGTGCATTTCCGCAAGTTTACTGCCTGCTTTGATTGGCTTAGGTCATTTGTGCTCGTCATTGTCTATTTCACAAATTTACTATTTTCCATATCATATGCTTGATAATAGAATACCTTACCTACTCTGGCTTGGCTTATACTTGCACTCAGTTAATTCTTGAGAGGTTGCTATCGCGGCTTCGAGGAGAAATCTTAGCAAGATTGTGAGTTTCAAACTATCCGTTTTTTTTGTGTTGCCAGAAGATCTCAGCAGTGAATATTATTTTTTGTACTTATCTTAATTTTTAATTAATTTGAGACCTGATTACGCTATCCACTTTGACAGACGCAAAAATGAACTGCGATGTAAATGACAATTCACGACGTCCATTACGACAGGCTTATTGTGATGATTGCATGTCAGAAGGCGATGACTATGAGATTGCTCAAGATTCCACTCAACTTACCTTGATAAGGAACAACTTTTTTAGTGAAATAATTTTATTTGCCAATCATTCTTCTGCAACTGAGATCATTGAGCATGAAAAGCTTGCAGAAGCAACAAATTATGAGCTAGTGATTAAAGAAAGATTTGAGCAGATTCACGAACGATTCAAACAGAGTCAAATATCAAACCTCATCAATAACCTTGCAATTAGTCCAGATAAAAAATTTAAACACAGGCTCAGATGTCACTCAGTCGAAACTTTCTCTGTCCGGTCCTTCTATGAGACACATTGTTTTCGAGCGTTTGTCAAAAATCTCCGTGCAAAAGTTATTTTCGAACTTGAATTGTTTTATATCATGATTTCTCGGCACCTTAGATTATTTGGAACATTGAAGAATTAGAGCGACGTTTGGTGGCCTTATCTCTCAAAACGAATGAGCTTTTTGTAAATGATACATCCTTGCTAGAGTTAATTTTGGTAATATTCTAGAAAGTGCAAGTAAAGAAGCTCTTGGAGGTCACATTTTATTTCAAGTTGGCTTCATTCACAGCAATCGCTAATGGCCTGTGCTATGAACTCTTAACAATCATAGAGAAAATAGAAAATCAGGTTCTTAGACTTGACCAAGACAGTCCTACGGATCTCAAGGTTGCAAATTACCATAACAGAAGCAGCACTTTAGGAAGCATCAATAGCTCGCCTTACCTTCAAAAAGGATCAACCCCTTCCAAGTCACCAGATCAGCTCGCCAAAAAGAATTCTCAGATTGAAACCAGAGACAGTCTTGAAAACCGAAAAAGCCCGGTTGATCGAAAAAGTCCAATTGGATCTTTAGAATTAACCTCAGAGAAATCTTATGAGAAGTATCACATTCAAATCTTTGTTGCTCATTCCAGTTTAATTCCTTTAGGCAATTCAAAAAGCTTTTCTTGAGCCTACGATATTCGTTATCTCATTTGGGACACATCTACCATTATTTTTCCTTCAAAAGTAATTCAAAGACAGCTGTTCTTTTTATAATAATTGCAAAGAGAGCTGCCGACTGTCTGATTCAGAATTTATTCAAGAAGGCATGAGCAATCAATTAGGCAGAGCAAAACAAGATAAAAAATCCAAGAAGTTTAAATTTTTCTGGGACTCTCATCTGGATTCGAACAGCCGATTGCATCTTGCTGCTTTGAAGAATAAAATAGAAAGCAACTTATATGATGATAATGAGGATTGCTACAATGAATGGCAGAAAAAATTGGATTCTTACATGAAAGCCAAAGCCACTAGTTGGAAACTCAAGATGAATTCTAAGGAGGAAATCATTGTTTGCAGGATCTGTGAGAAAAAATTTGGAGAAGCAATTTTTAAGGAACACTCTGCCGAATGCTATGAACTGTCCGATTGGAACCATGAGTTGAAGAAAAAGAACTTAGAGATTTTAAAAGCATGTGAGACCGCATTTGAGAAGAGACAAGAACTCAGCGTCAATGCTGTAATTGAAAAGTAATTAGTTTGTCAGCCCGTAAATCACAAACCGCTGCTTTTTTCCCTCTCTCTAGGAGAGCTAGTCAGAAAAAGAAAACAATGATTCCAGAGCATCTTCAGAGAATATCGAGAAAGAAGCTTACCACAACTATTAATCGACATAGCGCAGGTAGAAATTGAAACATTAGATATGGATATTGATTTCTATCGTAGATCCACAAAAAAAGTCTTCTAATGAAAAACCCAGGAGGAATAGCAGTGCTGAGCGAGAGATGATGGGCGAACACAAAGTAAATTAGAATTAATTTGGACAATAAGTTAACCTGATTTCTGAAAGATTACAGGACATCAAGTTCATTTTACTAATGAGGAAGTCCCTAATGAAAAAGCAAGAGAGGAGCTCCAAACGAAAGGAGAGCCGCTCCTAGAAGCTCAAGGCGATCCTCAAGCTGAGATCGATCCCGAGGAACTCCAGCACAGCAAGCCAGAGAGTTTGACTCAAACTTCTGAATCAATGTCCCAAGCAGATCAAGTCCCAAGTTTCACCCAAACAAAACTAGGAGACAATAGTTATAACAACCCAGGCCAGAAAACAATTGATATCATTCCTATGATCCCTGACATGAAACGAATCCTAACGTTCAGTCCAGAAGGCAAAAAAACACATGAGACTAATGCGGAATACCTAGAAGTGAGAGAAAAGGAGGAAATGAAGAAGAACATGATAGCTGCACTGGATCTAATTGCTGAGTTCGCTCAGAAAAAAGATATTGGACTATACAGTAAAAATTATTTTATTACCTCATTGCCACAAATGAGATTGTAGGTGCATTAGCTCTGAAAAAAGAATTGAATTATATCCTATTCGAAATCGAAGATCATTCAGATGGAACTGGCGAATTGATTCGCAATTTTTCGCAATTGCTCAAGGTAAACACAGCATGCTGAAAAATCCTTGATAAAGTGACCACAACTAGGAAAAAATTGATCTCGAAAAGAAAATACTCCTGAGAGAACAAAAGATCGCGAAAGATGAAATTAGAGATCAGCCTGAGGGAGCAAGAATGTCTCCTGGTGCTGAAATAACTGCTTCAAAAAACGCGTTTACGCGTGGAGTCCTTTCGTCCTCATTTAGGGTTAGTGCGAGTCGAGGTACAGGAAAAAGAAGAGGATCTTTATTGCCACCTGTCAGTACTGATAATCTGATTTCTCAACCAAACTCTGAGAATAGCCCAGATATTATCTCTCAGGCTCCTGGGGAGATTCCGCTGTTAAAACTCAAGCACAGGAGCTTATTTTCAGAAAGGCACAAAGAAAAATGTTTAGGAGAAGAATTTAACAGAGAAGAGAGCCACAATTCAGAAAAATCTAAGTCAATTTCTGAGGCGATTCTTGAGCCGCCTATAAAAATCTCTCCAAACGAGGAGACTAAAAGTCAGCAGACATCTCATCCCACCAGCAAAGAGCTTCCAAAAGACAACAAAAGCAGCCTCTTCAAAATCAATTCTACATCTCAAGAGGAATATTCACCAACTCCGCAAAGTTCAGTACAAAATCGCATGACAATGACCGTGATGAATCCTATTGTCAACTTAGAGAAAGGACTGCGACTACAAATTTCGGACACTGAAAATATTAAAAGCGAAGATACTCCGAAAGATGATCAACAAACCCCGGAATCTCATGAGTTTGCACTCAATACTGTTCAAACCAACAAATGTATCCCTCAAATTATTAGCGATTATGGACCTAAATCTGCCGGTAACATGATTCGCAGGGTATTCTTCACTCGAAAGCTCTCCACAAAACGGAAAAAGTCGGAGTCACCAACTCAAGAAGGGTTGCAAGCAGTAATGGAATTAAGACAGAACGATTCAGATAAAATTGTTCGAATACAACTCAACACCATTTTGGGACCTTATAGCCCAAAAAGAGAGCCCCTTGAAAAATTGCCGAAGGGAAGTAGAACACCACCAGGCAACCACAGTCCAGATAAATCCACTTTTGGGAACTACGCTCGCCAATACCAAAAAAATTCTGAGTTCTCTGATTATTTCAAGGTAAGAAAGGACGAATTCCGGACTAAAAAAGAATTGGCCCCGCTTAAACTGCTGAGTGTAACAGTCGATGACCAGGATAGCAATACCGACAAATCTGGAGGCAAGAAAAGGTCGCCCTTAAAATTAAATTTAATCAAAGTATCAAGTGGCTTTCGAGAAGATTTAATGAGTCATTATCATTCAGTCGATTTATATCTGATATATGTTTTATAACAGGTCAAGACAATTCCTCGCTTTCCAAAGAAAAAAGTTCGAATGCAGATAAAAGTGGGATAGACTCGAATGATGAGGAAGAATTGGAAGAGGAAGAAGAAATTATTGAGATCTCTCCTTATTTCAAGGGATATTATAGTGACTCTGCCCTGAAAAGATTCAAAGAAAATGCGAGCATGCTGTAAGATATATTACACTTATACTAGAACAATTCTAATACCTCTCTAGTGTCAATAGTGTCAGTATCTGGGATTTTGAGTTTTTGAAACTGATTAGCAAAGGTGCTTTTGGAAGGGTTTGGCTGGTCAAAAGGAAGGCAACTGGGGATGTGTATGCGATGAAAATTATTGATTCGCGAGATCAAGTAAATTTTTGTTGTCTAAAGAAAATTTAGAGCAATTTTTTGAACATGTTAGATTCAATCCAATCAACTTGAATCCCTAAAAAAAGAACGGTCGGTTTTTGAAAAGATCAGAGGTGATCATGTTGTGAAGGCTATTTGGACATTTACTTACAAATCTTACATTTGCTTTGTTATGGAATACATGATTGGTGGAGATTTCGCTGCTATCCTTGAAAATTATGTGTGCTTGGATGAGAGTGTGGCACGGTTTTATATAGCTGAAATTATTCTTGCTCTGGAGATGCTTCATAATCTAGGCATAGTCCATCGAGACCTGAAGCCTGATAATATCCTTTTGGATGCTGCTGGGCATGCGAAACTCACCGACTTTGGTCTTTCCGATGCAGGTATTGAAGAATATGTCCGGGATCAAGGTGAAAACGGAAACATCCAGATGAAAACAAGAAAAGAGAAATTTGATAAACTAATTTCCTCTATGAAACTTATCCAAATTCCCACGGAAACGCCACTCAATTCTGCCAATTCAGAAAATGTAACAATGCTAGCTGATGGCAAGTCAGTTCTGAAGAAGAAAAAACTTCTTAATTTTACTTTTCATGAACTTGGAATTGCTCTTGAAAAGACATTGGGAAATAGCTGTGAGAAAAGTATTTCCTCTGACAAAGGTTCGGTTGAAAGAAGACATCGAATTATCGGTACACCTGATTATATTGCTCCTGAGATTATAACTGGGAAACCTCATGGGAAAATGGTTGATTGGTGGAGCCTTGGAGTGATGACCTACGAATTCCTGTGCAGTGTTCCACCTTTTAATGACGAAACAGTCGATCAAATCTTTGAGAATATACAATCTCTCAGCATCAATTGGCCCAACATTGGTTTGTTATCTGATATTGACTTCCATAGCTGATAACTGTCTGTTCACCCATTTGTAGGATACGAAGAAGACTGCATGACTCCTGAAGCGAAAGATTTTATTGGAAAATTACTCAATCCAGATCCTGAAAAACGACTTGGGTCACAGGGAGTGGAAGAAATTAAGCAGCATGCTTGGTTTAAAGGTAATTTATTCGCTTGATGAATCTGAAACAGAGCTGCAAAATCGCTTCTTTAAATGATAGGTTTTGATTGGGAAAATATTAAGAAGATGATACCTCCAATTGTCCCTCATGTTATTTCTAATATTGATACGAGCAATTTCGCTAACAGTAAAAAGAAGTATGAAGACGAGGAAAAGAAAAATCCATTCTATGGACAAACTGGAGATGATAGTTCACCACCAACTCTGAAGAAAACCACCCTTGCAAACGACTTCGAGCTGACAAGAATAGACTTGCTTAGAGAAATGAACGAAGAAGATATCCAAAAATTAGAGTATATTTCTCTTTCAATTGAGTTTAATTGTGAATAAACAGAGAGAAGCGCAGAAAGGAAGCTGAAAAAATAAAAGAGCTCAGTAGTAAGCTACAGGAAGAATTCTTGTGAAAGTAGAGATGTAGGTTAGACTCATTTTTCTGATTTTTTGAATTCTCGTTTGAAATGGGCTTGCATTTTTCAAGGAAAGAGGTCGAACTAACCATCCCATATTCTGAGAAGATGATTTTTTCGCTTATAAGATTTTTCATTCTATCTTCTAAATTGCATATCAGTGTACAACAGTCGTTTGGAAACCAAATATCAGAAAGTTATATCACAAATTGCTTTCAAAGTTATCAGTCAAGAGTTCTAACAAAACCCTTGACTGATTATATGAAGTTCTCTCTCATTTGAACAGAAATCATTCGTTTATGTAATGAAACGAATTATCATTTCTTCACCAAAAGATAAAAGCTGAGATTAATTATACTAATAAAACATTACAATAAATTACATAGGTTACATCCGATAAAAAGTTATTGATGAATTTGCCTGTTGCAGAAACATTTTTTGGTCATCTCAGACAAGTACCAATAAAGGCATATGCATTTATGCCAAAAAACGAGTTACGAATCCTTGATCAGAGTATGAGATTCGCGCCATCGAGTGACAAAAAAGTTTCTAATGGAACCAAATCGTCTAATAGACCTATAAGTGCTGATAAAGCTTCCAGATCAAATGGCGGATCAATCACTAGTGCAAGAGAGTATTCTCAGTTCACGTTTAAAGCTCCACAAATGCCATCTTCACAAAATCCAGGCCAAGATTCCAAAGAAACTGCACCTCAATGGCATCCTCTACTATCTATGCCATCAAAAACCGCTAAGCGGACTCCGAAGTCCACACTAGTCATTATTCGAAAGAAAAAAGAAAGAGAGAAATCGATTGAACGAATGAACAAGACAAACGACTACGATCTTGAAATGGATGACCGGTGGGCGAAGAAAGACGATGACATGTCTGCATCCTTTCAGTTGTCTCAAGGATTCAAGGGCCGGAAAATTACAAAAAATAAGGCGCAAGGCATCTTTTCACCTGAATGGCCTTTTGATGCAGCTTATGAGAAAACACAGCGGTCTCCCAAAAGTTATTTCAAACCCTCTGTTGAATATTTGTCTGGGCAGGCGGTTGGAAGTGCCAGACTTGAATATACTACCCCAGACAGTAGGGCTCCAAAAAATGTTGGGTTCGATCTCGATGATCCTCGGCGGCCTGGAACGGAAGCAAAAAATCGTCGGAAAAAGGAAGCTCAAGAATTTTTATCTACAAGCATGCAATTGGAAGATCCAGAGAAAGTTCAGATGGGAATATTATCAAATGAGAAATTAAAAATCCTGCTCCAGCAAGCCCATCATGAGAAAGGAGCAATCCAAAATTCTGGTCATATTAGAACCACTCCTTTCAATCCGTCTGACTTTGGAGATGCAAACGAGTATAACAATCAGTCAGCTGTAAATCTAGAAAACGAGCAAGGTAATTACGAAGAATTTAGTTTTCGAGGCTCGATTAGGAAAAGGCCTGCCACTGGAACGTTTTCAACTGGGCATTCCCCCAGGCATATTGAAAAGAAAGGCGGAGAGCATGGTTTGCTTCCTCATCAACAAAATCTGTATACTAATATTGCCTCTTTAAAATCTACAAGACCAAATTCTTCTGCTGAAACTCGCAAACATTATAGGATTCTGTCTGTGCGTGCTGATAGCAACCCAGAGGTGTTAGTTCAAACACCGGTTAAAATCGACATTACCAAGAATTATTATCCGAAAAGGAATGACAAATTAAATTTTTCATTCGATTCCGGCCGTTTCATCAGAATACTAAACCCAGAAAAGTGTACCATCGTCACAAGGGTAACAATTGCTTGAAATTATCATGAGTCAAATGATTTTAGGATGTCTCACGGCAACTCTCTCCTGATGGCTCAAAGCATCTTAATAACAGAAGTTCAATTGATACCTTTAACCCAGAACACAATAATCTAAACAGGTAAGACACTCCTTTGGACTGTCTTGATTTTGCGTTTAATTAGAACTATCAACGATTTGAAATACTTGAGGCAGGAGAGGATGAAATCTTATACAGCTTCAAGTCAAAAGAGAAGAGTGAAATCAAGAAGGAGTTGCTCAGTGGAGAGTAACCAGTTTGGTAATGTTGTGTTCAACTTCTCGAATTCTGATTTTGCTAGATCCTGAGCTTGTTGACAAGCTATTTAATCACAGTAAAGATTCGTTTCGCGCTTCGAAAGAAATTTCGTCTAAGCGCAATCTTTGATCAAAGAACAATGATGAATCAATTTTTATGTAGCATCATTCCTCTTGAAAGCAAATTAATATTACGATAGTTAGAGTTTATAATACTATTTGAAGAATAAGCATGCATTTATATCAAAAATATGAAATAATTTCAACTTTTCCCATTCAGCGCGGATTCTTATCATTAAAGGAATATCTAATTCGTAGTTTTAAAGCGAGGTGCAAATTAAAATCGAAATACAAATTTTCGTTTCAGTTTTTGAGCAAAAATGAACTCAAATGAAGGTTACACCTATGGAACGTTCGCAACGTCATACTATCTAAGATTGCTCAGCTATAGAGTCGATAACTCCCAAAAATTTTCATTTTTCGAATGACTTTTAGCGAAACGGGTTTTAGTCGTTTCTTCATTTTTTTTAAGAGTTTTGCAAAATTCATCCGTTTTTTATTTTTATCTCAGCAAATATTCAGACTAACAGGTCCGAAGGTAAAATCATAATAGATTCCCATGAATACCGAATCCACAAATTACCAAACCCTCGAATTTGAAGAAACAGATCTTTGGAGTGAAGCCAGCTCTTCAGAGTCTGCGCAGTCAATCCAGAGCAACGATAGCAATAATCTCGTGCTCAATCCAGATGGCTCTCTAATGAAAGGTATAATCCGCTCTTTATGAATAAACTCCTCATACTATGTCATCACAGCTACATTAGCGATAAGATATAAAGCAAAGCTGGAAGAAGACCGGCGACTTGAAAATATGCAGACTGGGAGACAGTAAATAAAAAAGACTAGAAATTTGAAGTAACTTTACCAACAGAATGATTTACATCGTTGATGATGATGAAATCATTTTCTCTGGGAGTGCTAACGAAATACCCGGATATTATGACGATTATGTTGCTCTATTTCTGAAGCACTTCCGCTATTTCAAAATATTTTTGCTTATACTGATCCAAACGGAAATAATATCTGATGTCATCGTGCTGCTACACTCAAAAACAACAATAGATGAGGTATCAAATTCATCTGAGATAGATCCTTAACTTTTACGATTTATTTCTACGAATAGCTGCTTGATTTGTATCCAAGAGTGAGTCGGGATAGTCTTGCCAAAGTATTTCATTGGTCGTCTGTCAGTAAGAAAACCAACCACAAAACGCGCTTGAACATTGTGAATTAACTAGTTGATGCAATATTCTCGTTTTTCTATTATTCAGTTGGATTGACCGCAGTCCTGAGGAGATCCTCGAGATTATTGCGCTATTTTACGACTTTGTCGATTTTAGGGGTTCTGGCAGAGATGCTTTTAGCATACGTGAACAGGTAACCCATGATTCGTTTTCGATTGACTGATTTTTTTACCAGATTCAACTTCATCGTGTTCATGATGAGATTTGTCATCCTTGTTTATTCACGGTTTTTGAACCAACTTCTGATTAGTGTTGTTCTAATACCCCGAGTCACTCAATCCACCGAGATAACTCGGCACTCTACAGCTAGTAGTATTCAAGGGCTAAATCTTGTATAATATTAAATTTTTCTGTGAAATTCATGACATTTTTTATGTTTGTTACAGGTAGTTCCCGTAACTTTGTATTATTTTATATCTAATTACATTTCTTTCCCGCATAATGAAACAAAATCCTAGCCATCTTTAATGATAATCAACCAATCAGTCAACAGGTTGAAAATTAGAGCCTCAATATTAATTTTAGTAAAGTTTGTTGCACTTATGAATTTCCCTTTCTCTATCTCCTCTCATCACATCGGCTTCATATTGTTGTTTAAAGTTTCTTCAAGTCTGTTTCAAGGGATCTGTTTTAATAAACATTATTTTCACATTCAAAAAGCACTAGAGACACAGTAATTTTTCACGAACTTCAGACACAGATCTGCCATCAGATCAGTAGGCCAGACACCTTTATTGGTGAGTCTTCGAAATAAATACGAGGTCACTTAATTGGATTAATTTCATTTGATAAATTAGCTCCAAATATGAAATTTAACTCACGAATTCATCCTGAATTTTGCATATTTGAATATAAAAAATAACCAGAGTCATGGACGGAGGTGCACTCATTGAAACTGTAGCTGGCGCGAAGAATGACAGCTGCTTTCCAACATTGACACTTAAACAACGTCTCACCGGATGGGCGGTTTGTACAGCGATAGGTAAGTCAGAATTTATTCTAGGCTAAAGCCACGCATATAGGAATTGTGATATCATTATTTTCAATGATGGCGCTATTTGGAATCATCACAGGCCATGCAGGCAAATTTGCAATAGCTTACACCTTGGGGCAACTTTGCAGTTTAGCAGGGTATGCTAATCATTGTAGCACACATCTATTAACACAAATATATATGATTTAGGACGACATTTTTGGTTGGACCAATGAGACAGTTCAAGAGCATGTGCGCAAAGACTCGAATTGTCGCTACTTTCCTCTTTATTGGGTTGATGATTATGACGATCGTATTTGCTGTGGTGTTGAAAAAGAATGCGCTGGCATTAGTCTGCGCAATAGCTCAATGGTGTGCATATATTTGGTATTGCTTGAGCTATATTCCTTTCGCGAGAAATTTGGTGAAAGCGTGCTGCAAGAAAGGTTTTGCTGAGGACAATGCATAACTTGCTCGGTTTTTTAAGTTTTACATTATAGATTCTCTTTTTGCGTAGAAGCATACAGGTTTAGAGAAGGATATTCATAAATAAACCTTTCCAGGAGTATTTGATGTCGGATAATACATTCTGAGAGGAGATTGGGTTTATATTACCAATAAATCTACAGAAATCACCATATCAACCTCCCTTTAACGTTAGAATTACAATTTTCTCGAACTGGCAATCTCTCTTATAAAAATTTCTGCGTTTAAAAACAAGTGCGAGCATGATTGTATGATTTGCGAGTTTTAGTATCATATCAGTCCTTACTTCGAACCAGTCACATATCGTTACTTCATTAAAAGACGAGATATTTGGCAATAGAGCCTTCAAAAACTTGCTTTCAATCACCGACTGGAGAGGGTAAGATCATTAGTCTACAAAGCAATTGTGAAACACTTCGCTCGCTAGCCATGTTTATTAAAGTTGAGAAGAGAGAGAAACTCAAATAATGCAGGAGTTAAGAAGGATGTTTAAAAGTGTGAGTCTATAGGATTATTACCCACACGAATCTTTTTAATACGCAAAGTAGGACGAAAAGATAAAGAGGGTGTGAAATTCACTCAAAATATTTAAAGATGTCATCGTATGCTTCAAAGTATTCATAAGTTTATCTATGAACTTACTCGGGATTTGTATTCTCAGTGTCGAATCCTTCAGAAATCCTGAGGATTTGATTGCTATCTCCAGCAGGCGTTGATTCAGTAGCTTGGCTCTCGGATTGATTGTTTTTGGGCGTTTCGTTTACAAAACCAATTATTCTTGGCGCTGTTGATAGCTGACTTTGATAATTCCAAGCGTTTTGCGTGTAGGTTTGAATCTGGTCTCTAAAATCGACCCTGTCTATGCCTTCAAAGAGTTCCATTTTACTGATGGGCGATTTTGATCGAGTCTTCAGAATATTATCATCAAACTTCTTTCGAACCGCTGAAATAAAATCATTTTAGCAAAGAGTCTTTTGATCATTCATTTACTCTGGACAGGTTGATTATGTTGAAAGCGATTAGACCGATCCATCTCTTTTGATTCCCATTGATCACTTGTGTCGTTCATTCTAAACGATGATCCATGGCGCGATGTCGCAAGTTGTCTTGAGCTTCTTCCATTTGAAGATACACGCTCTATCATATCAGTTTCCTTTATTGCATGAATCTGAGATAAAAAAAGATTATATCCCTATCAGAATGAGCAGTTACATCAGCATGAAGTTTTTCTTTTGTGGAAGCTGATGCTCTCATTGTATTTGAACTGAATTGGTCGTTGAGTTGTTCAGTTTGCATAATATTAGGTTCTTCGATCTTTCTTGAGCTGTTTTCGCTCTCAGCTACGTTCGGATTCGTTGTTATTTCATTGTCTTTGGGGGTATCTTCCTCATTGTCGGAGTTGCTATATTTGTTTCTATCACTCAGTCTGCCTTTTTTTCCTTGAGCTTTTTGTGGTCTCCTTTCAGACTGATTTTCCCGATAATTCGGCATGGATTTGGATCTTTTTGACCCTTGATCGTCGTTGTCTGGGGTTTTAGCTTCAGATTGTCCTTCTAGATTCACAGAGTCCTGCTTCAAGTCTTGCTTGGCAGTTGTTCTTTTACGGGTAAGTCTCTATCCAGTGAAAATCAGCATAAGATTCTTGCCTATAAAGAGAAATATACTTCATGCATTTTCTTGTACAACGTGGTCTCCTTAAGAGTTTTGTCAACATTGCCCAAACCAAGATCTCTTGCCACACATTGACCCATTTTCCTTGTTTTATTGTGATTTTAACTCACTTCTTACTTACAATTTTCAGTAATTAAATAAAAGCTAAAATAATTTATTGGGCTTCCTCTAAGAACTAGGTTTTACTTTAGCAAATGCTGCTTAGGAATAATTCTTTTACCCATTTCCATTTCCAGAAATGGTGAAGTAAGCTTACAGCACTGCCATCGTTTCTCCAACAGCAAATTGAGGCCTTTGAATAGATTGATGAACTCACTTCTTGTCCATAGGAAAAATGCTCAAAAAAACTTCTATGATTGATAATTATTTTTTGGGGGCAACTTTTCAAAATAAATGCATTCGACGGCATAAAGCCCAACGAGCCTTAAATCTGAGTGAGATCAACCCTCAATACAAAAAATAAGTGCAAAAACTTCTCATGTAACCAAATCTTTTCAAAATGGCAACACGTTAGAGGCTAACTGACAGAGGAACTCAATATCGCTGTCTACATCGGCTCTCAGGAAAGAAAATTTGCAAATTTTGCAATATACAAAATTCGCATTCATTTCCTCCTTTGCAACCTAGCTTTCTTTACCTGCTGCAGCAATTTCACGCTTCTGATGAAGCGAAGGAGGCCCAGTTTCAAGTTGGTGATTTTGCTTTTTAGCAACAAATCCCTGCGACCATTCTTAGGTTTTATTATCGATAATTAGCAGAATCACGCCTCATAATTAATATAACATCCAATGCGTTCAACCTTCGTAGTTCTCAGAGATGTTCTGGTTTAATCAAATCCAATTAAAAATCTTCAAAAAAATTCTGATTCGGGACTCGGTTTTTCTACATTTAACAAAAAATCAGATGCATATTAAAAACAATTCAGGATAATTTTTCAACACCATCCGCAAAACATGGCGACTATTTTTCGAACGATCATAGCTATCATTTCCCTCATTATGCTGTACCAAAGAGTGTTTTCCAGTATGAATCGAAAGTCTTTGTTCAACTTTTAATCTGTTTGCCAGTTCCAGCAAGGTGTCAGGTGAATTACTTGATAGACCACTTCGATTGTGTTGCCTGCCCAGTTACTCCTGGCAGTACGCTGAATTGCCAGAAAAATTTTTACATCAATGACCTCGCAGGATGTAAATAAACCAAACTATTCATCTAACGCGCAATAAAAAATTTTCTCTCAGACCTTGGAGCGTCAAAGAGCACGATCGGAACTTGGTTCAAGTTCACTACGCCAATAATTACTCAATACACCTCGGTTTTTCATTTAGGAAAATCGTAATATTCGCTTCTAGTTATTTTCTTAGTGTTGCTATAAGGGCGCAATACTATGACACTGCATTTAGATATCAAAGCTACTACCTCAATCATAGTAGCATGATCCTTTACTCGCAATGGATTGAAAAGTTTCCTGAAATATCGTTCAGAGCCGGCAATAATCAAACAGAAATAAATGTATGCTATATTAATCAGACCATGTCAATTATATATTTCATCATTCTTTTGCCTCTAGATTCCAAGTGTGCGACATGGTTGGAAGTTCTTTTATTCTTCTGTTTACTATGATGCGAACGATGGAGCTGCTTTCTTTGGGGTCTATGACCCCATCACTATGGGTTCTCTTGATAGCATGCCCTTTTGGAAGAACGGCTCCATGGGTTTGTCATTGACTTTTGGCAACGATCTTCTATTAACACTCGGTGCTGCCGAATATTCGCACGCTCCTTGTGTAACTCTCTCAGGCGCTTTTGCTATACCCGATTATATAGAAGAACCTGGCATAATATACAACTATTTGGGACTTTTTGAGCGTAATTATAAAATGACTTTTAGCAACTCAGTTTCTAAAACAAAATTAGCTAAGGTCATTGTGATGTATCCGTTTTATGACTTAACAAGTCAAGCAGTGCAAGATTTTTCAGGCAATAATATTCTCGCCTATCTTGGTAACATAACTAACTTCTTATGAATATCGAGAACAAACAATCTATGTAGGGACTAATACTGATATTGAAAGCAGCAAAGAGCCTATTGTTGACTTAACAAACACTGTAACTTTTAAAATTCTTTTATACACGCTTACCATAATTGTCAATCAAGTTGAAGTTTCAGAGCGGGTTTGAGTTCACTGGAACGAGCTTGATTACTTCGGCTAGCATCACCAACTCGCTACTTGACAATGCAGCTAATACAATCGGTGTATCGATGTATTTATATGTCCCGACCTATGACTCATCGACTTGTACTGCTACTATAAATACCGCATTATGGGTTGCTAGGTTGGTTCAAGATGACCAAAGCGTACTCTTTTCCCATTTCGAAACACTTATTGTTTTGTGAAATAGTTAATATTCGGAATTTTACTGAAGTACTTGAATACGACTGCTTTCCAGTTCATGATGACCGATGATGATGGCAATATCAGACTAATTAATAACGATTTTGTGACGAATACTTGGTATCAAACAAATTTTGTGTGCAAGAACTATGCGTCATCAGGCTCTAACTTCCAAGATTGCTTTTTATCGTTCCGATTAGGAGGCTTGACAAAATACTTTCCTGTAAAGCTCTCTCCATATGAGCTCAATACAGGCAGTTTCTCAACTATCAAATTTGGCGATGAAAGTGCCTCATTTTGCGGATTTCTTCGGAAGGTTACTCTTTTCACGAATGTTTCAGCTTTCGAAGACTCTAGTACTTGCTCCTCATTGCATCCGTGGTGTTCTCAGCAATTAGGATCTATTAACCCTGTCTGTATCACACCCTCCGACTCTTATCCTCCTACCTGTGGTTCGAATGAATACCCCAGCGCTATTACCCACGATTGTCTTAGTAAAACTATTGAATTAGCATAGTTTGTAACTAACCTTTCTTTCTTTTAAAGAGTGCACGCCTCATTGCAGTCAATGCTCCAATCAAGGAGATTGCTTGTCCTGCGAAGCAGGATATACTCTCCATCCGGGTACTGGATGCAGTATTTGTTCCATAGGATGTTCAATCTGCGAGTCCGCAGAGGTATGCAACCATTGCTCAAACGGCTATTACCTTCATGAAAGTACGTGCATGACATCATGTCCAGCTGGCTTCTATGCCAACTCGCAAACTAATACCTGTGATCCTTGTCACTCAGCATGCGCTTCCTGTACTGGCCCTACCTCAAAAGATTGCATTTCATGCGATTCACCATACAAACTTTATAATCAAACCTGTGTAGAACGATGCCCGTTGTCAACTTACGATGCCGATAGCGACTGTATACAATGTCATCAAGGCTGTTTGGTGTGTCAGAATGGCTCTCTATTGAGCTGTTCTCTTTGCGAGAAGGGGAAAATATTCTTTTCTGGATATTGTGTCAACAGGTGCCCAAAAGGGTATTATTCAAGTCAAGACGCAGATAATGGCTATGCTGCATATTGTGTGGAAAGATACACCTCTAATATGAAGCTAGAACAGGCAAGTGATGCAAATACATTGCTCTTGTCGTTCGAAAACACTACTCGTGTAAAGAAAGAAATGATTGATAATTTAAGGCAAAACATTGAGATCAAAATCGAGGCACAGACGCTGAATTCGTCGAACTTCTCTTCAATCACACAAGACGATAATAAAATATTGATATTTCTTCATCTAAGTCAATATATCCCTTCAGGCCTTCTTATCAATGTGTCTCTTGACACAGCTGTAATTTTCCAGAGAGAATCGGATATTCCTTTCACATTGGAGACTACTTACGCGACATTACTATCTTCCGAAATGCTCACGCTTCAGTCAAGCACTTTAGAGTCTATAGCGTCACTGGCGAGTTTCTCACAAGCGAACGACTTTTCGATTCCAAGCCTTCAAATTGCGGTGCTTGCAATTCAGAATGGGGTTTCTTCGGGAATCGCTCAAACTCTGTTTAGCACACAAATTTCACAGATGACAGAGCAGTTCTCCATCAGCTGGCCGCCAAACGTAATGGCTTTTTTCCGCAATTACTCCTCTCCTCTGTCGGCTGGATTAAACTTACCGTTCTCTCAGCAGATTGAGTACGATTACATGGGATTAAGCTCCGCTTTTTCTTCTTCAACAAACGGTAACAGGAGGATTTTGGAAGCCCATTCCGGAGACTTGGTCTCAGGCAAACGAAATCTAATTGCAAGTTTTCAAGCTTCAGTCGTCGTGGGTCTCGCTATTATCGTGTTCGGTGTAATTTTCCAATTTTTATCCCGACACATAAAGCACAAACGGGTCTTGAAAATTCTACAGTGGCTGGATAACCTATTCAGCTGGAATCTGCTCCTAACGCATTTATTTTGCGCATATTTCGTCATCAATTGCTTTTCGCTCTTTGAATTCATGAAATATGCAAAAGGAGAGCAGCCTCTGGGAGGCCTCATCTCTCTTCCCATTATTTGCGCCGTTTGGTCTCTGATTTTCCTTATGTTTTTGTACTCTCACGCTTTCCTGTCTGCCAAGAAAAAAGGACGAACAGAAAAACCTCTGGTGGATAAAAGACTCTCTTGTATTACAGCGGGCTGTCATAAAACTCATTGGACCAAAGCGATCTACCTACCACTTCAGCTTACTCGGATGCTGCTGTCCGCTTGTACAATATACTTATTAGATGCGTATCCAGTGGCTCAAACAGCATCGTTCTTAGCCATCAATGTGCTATCTCTCCTATATTTATTGAAATATCGACCACTGCTTGACAAGGTGTTGATGATAGTAATGGTGGTCATGGAGATTTTTTTGGTAATGTTGGGCATCAGCCTAGTGCTCTTGGCTAGCATCACCTCAAATCAGGACAATCTATCGATGCGGTCTCAAATAGGAGTATTCTTTTTATTTTCTCGGGGAGGGTTAATGGCTTGCGCAGTTGTGATGTCGTTGTTTCAATTTCTTAAATCGATATATAATGCATTGGTTCGATGGAAAATAATAAAGGGGAGAAGCTCAAGGAATGCCAAGAGTTCTCAGAAATATCAGGAAAAGAAAGAAAAAGAGGAAGGAGGTATTCAAAATAAAGATGTACCAGAAGACATCACGTTGTATTCAGTGGAAAGTGTATGGCTTAATTGGAGAAAAGGTATTACTTTCACTACAAAAGAAGACTGGCTCAATTCACAGAACCGCGAAAAATTACAAGAAATAATAAATTGGACCAGATCGTTTAGAGGGGCTTTCAACAATACTATTGGAGACTTGAATTTTAGCAGGAACCTTTCGATGCCAGAAAAAATAGCCACTGCAGAACCTCACTTAGCAATAATAGATGAAAGACGAGCAAATTTCGAAATTGATATTAATGACTTCCAAGAATCTCCATTCGACTTGCGCTACTCAATTCATCCGTCTCGGATCCAAATTGATGAATCGCCAGTACATAGGGTCACCTGTTGAAGAATTTTCCTTATTCGATTTTTTTTTTTTTGGTTTTTGCAAAAAGAAAAACTCAATTTATGTGGAAAATATATTGTTAGTTAGCTCTAAGGCCAAAAATAAAGGAATGTTTTCTTTTCTGAATCAAATTTAATTCTAATTGCCTCAAAAATTCCAAAGTGTTCACTTGAGTATGATAATCCCAGCATCTTCGCTATCATATGTATCTTATTTTATTCTGTATGTTAGTATACCTTTTGTCGGTATACCTAAAAGATCGCTATTGTTACTGATTTATAGTTCTATTATTAGTCCTTTATAGTGTATTTTAGCCTTTTCAATATCTTGAGTTTTTTTAATTATATCTCTTGACCTCGATTCATTATTGTTTTCTGATAAAAAAGTTTACAATGGACTAGTAAGGTATCTCACAGGAAATACGATAGCATTTTTTTGCTCTTGGTTGCTATCATATTTACAAATAATTTTGAATAAATACGTTCCTTAATTACAAATTAACATTATTTTGATCATTTTGATGTAAGTTTTAGAAGTGTTTTTTATGTGATATTCAAATTTATTTAAGACTCAGCTTATCCATTAGCAGTAAGGTGATTGAAAATTAGATCTAGGAATTAAAGGAAACCATTACATAATGAAAATGGAATCAAATTGTTTATCTTAATACTTCACCGTAATTATTCCTAACATTTTACCAACTGGTTCATGTATTTTACTCTTTAACTCAGTTTTCTATTTTATTCTATTGTCTTGACAACGGGATTTTGAAATTTTAAATAATTATAACTTGACCCTAAATAAACCCAAAAAAAAGATCGGCTTTGTCGTGCGATTTAGATGCGATAATATCGAATACTATTTCTCATAAGAGTGTAAGATAATATTGATTCCTTCAATTTCAGGAAACAGGAAATAGCAGATGAATCTTGCAACAAACATTGTAAGTCACAAAAACTTAGCTCTGCGGAAAGTTTGAATGGTAGACTTTGATGGATTATTAAAGAAACTCGTTTTGTTTTGATTGATGATACGATATACATTTTTTACAAGCCTCGAAAATTTCTGTTAGAATTCATATTATTTTTGCATGCTCTCGTAGTTTATTTTATGAATAGCAAGTTAAAAGTTTCTAATTCACTTTTACATTAAATTCCTTTTGATGTTAACGTTGATTTTGATTCAGAAAGAAACCGTTACGAATGTCGGCAACAAGATACTTGACCAATATCAAAAAATGTTTAATTATATATCACAATTTACCTCTACCTAACTCTGATTAGCTGGCATGCTTTTTATTTACCAATATTACAGAATTTTGGTTCTTCATAATTGAGATTCTTCTTCTTGCTTAATGTTTGGAGTATTGTTAAATTATCTTTTATAAAACATTTGTGATATTTAAATAATTAGAAGATCACTTTTGTCTTTACTTAAATTACTATGAACGAGTATGCCATGTTTATATGTAATTTTTAGTCTGATAAGTAGTTGAAATGCTGGAACAATGTAACAATTGGAAATAAACGGATTGTGCGCTCTTTCGAAGTATTTTTGAAAATACTTATAAAAGTAGTTTTGATGTCTCACTATTTCGACCTAGTATTACTTCATTTTGCTGACTAGACACCAAAAGATACTTGATACTGCAAGAAAATCCTTTTTCTGTTCGAGAGGTCATTTCAAAAGTAAAATCCAGTTGTTTTAGTGATTCTGGAATTACAATACCATCAAAAAATCAGTTTTTCATCTTGCGTACCATTTTATTCCTTGGCACATCTAGTTCCTAAAGAGACCATTGCATATAGAGTTCATTTCAGTCGGGTGTGAATATGAGAAACAAAAAACGCTTGTTACGGATCAGTTATTATCATGTTTCGCCAAACAAGTGAGCATACAAGAAAAAAACATCAAAACCCAAGCATCAATCTTCACACTGGCAATTATCTTTCGAAGAATATGAATGAAATTTAGCAAGAAAGAAAGAATTGAACTCGCAGTAAATTGGGGACATTAGCTTTGTTTTGTGAATAAACCTTTGCTTTTTCAATTCATTTGAAAAAAAATGAGACTATTAGATTGATGAATAAAATCTCGGTCGATTTGTATGAAGTCTCTCCGAAAAGTCATTATTCCTAAACTAGTTATAGATTATCACTTGTTGAAGGGACGAATAAATTCCTTGGCCTATCATACTTTCTAGAGATTTATACTCCAAAACTTTGAATAAGAGTGTCGCTCCTCTCTTCAACTTGCAAGTTAATTCATTACCCTCTGTGGATAGCACAGGTAAAAGGCCAGTAGGCAATTTCCTCATATTTATTTTCGATTTATTTATTGCAATAACTCTTTTCTTTTCAAACGATTTCAGATTCTGAAACAAAATGCTGATTTCCAAGCAAATTTTCAGGAATATACCTCGAAAGCTATCATTATCTCCTCACTTGCAAGGGTTGACAGCACAAAGCTACCGACTGGATGGACTCTCAAGAAATGAATTCCTCTATTATTCGCAGATATTCCGTTTTTCTAAACAGAAAGAAGACCCTGAACCCATTATTGAGGATGAACCAAATTATAATAAGGACATCAAGAACGAGGAGGATCTATTCAACTCAGCAGTTTTCAAACAAAAAACATTTCTTGAAAAGCACAAACTCACGTTTATTCTTCTCGGTGGATCCGCAGTTTGTTATACTTTTGGTAACGAGTTCAAAAGCCAGAAGATACTAACCTCCATTAGGTTTTGGATTGTTAGGTACTGCTTTTGTTTTGGGAAGCTTTGGAAACGTATGGAAACAAGAGAGATTAACGCTTAGGTTGGTACAACTATATGAAGAAAATTGGGGGACGCATAAGCAAAAATATAAGAACCTTGACCGGTACATTAATCGCTTCTTTCCTCTCAAAAGAATTCATGTGCTCTAGTATAATCGTGAATAATATGCTTCAAGATCCGGCAATCAATAAATTTATTAAGATGGACACAATATGCTTTACTGACCACTACATGGAGCGCAGATCACATGGAGAAAGAGTCAAAGGAAGTAATTTCTTTTTTCATATGAGTTCTGTTTAAGTTGAATTATTTTGTCATCTTTCAGTGTATAAAAATGAAGAGACTTATGAGTATATGCTCAAGAAGTACAGGTACGCTTGCAAATTTTTCGACATAACCAACGGATTAATGGGGAGAGCGGTGGTATGAATTAATCAAAACTTTCGTTGAAATAATCGGATAAATAATGATAGTCTGAATGTATATACAATCATGATCGGGATTATTACTTCCGAATGCTGGCCGTTGAAATCGTGGAACCTATTCAAGTGAAGAAAACACTCATAGATGAGAATATTGTCGATATTCAATAAACTGAAATGTGGCAAAAATTTGTGCATATCATATGTATGTGCATATAGAAGATTTTTCTCAAGTTTTTCGAAGACTTGCGCTCAACAATTGTGTATATCTTCCCAATAATTGGTGCATTCCCTGGCTCGATGCCAAGCCAAGTCATAAAAATGCTCTAAATAAGATTTGTGAGGTAGATAGAGCTCCAGAGCTATGCTTCCGTTACTCATCATGAAAAATTACTCATGTTTTTTTTCTTGTTGATTATTATGAATGCCATGGAAATAACCTGAGCCGGCGGAAATCAAAGCTTCGTTCACTGATAATTTTCCCAGCATAAGACGAAGCTTAAGTCTTAGAATATTTGGTTCTGAATCCTTCTCATGTTATTATTCAGTTTTTCCTTCTGCCTTTCCAATATCATCATGATTTTCGAGTCAAATTATCTTTGAAGTCAGGTTTGATTGTTCTGGACGAGACAAGTGCAGTCTGAGTTAGTCTTTAAGACGCTTCCTGGTCATTTTCTCCAGATTTGAGTGTGATTTGCTTGAATTCGGCAATTATTATTCTTCTTCAAAGATCTAGTAAGTAAAGGATCAGTTGGCAGACGCTAGATCTCCCATACATAAAATGATTAAACCAAAATGCTGATTTGGGGTCCTTGTGAGGAGATAGTGCATGAATCCAATTTCTCTTGAATCGTCCAATAGCTTATGAGCTTAGGATACCAAATTAATCGTATCTTGCTCCAAATTGGATTATCCAATCAAATTCAAGATTTTCCAATTTTCGGATTTCAAATCCATTATTTAGGCGCTCCTGAAAATAACAGTAATATAATCCAACAAAGCAAACATCTACAACAGCCAAACCTTTAGAAATGCCACCAAAGAAAACCGTCGCCACTGAAGGAGCAACCAAAGAAAAGAAGGAGAAGGCTCCAAAGGCCTCCGGTGACAAGAAGGCCCCAAAGAGAAGAAGACAAGAAACTTTCAGCATTTATATCTACAGAGTTTTGAGACAAGTTCACCCTGAAACTGGTATCAGCAAGAAGGCCATGAACATTATGAACTCCTTCATCATGGATCTCTACGAAAGAATCGCTTTGGAAGCCAGCAAGCTCGTCAGATACAATAAGAAGCACACTCTTTCCTCCCGAGAGGTTCAAACCGCTGTTAAGCTCCTCCTTCCTGGTGAACTCGCCAAGCACGCTATTTCTGAAGGAACCAAAGCCGTCACCAAATTCACTTCTGGTTAAGCGGTCCTATTCTTGATTAGCTTGAGAGAATTTTCATTTTTTGTTTTTTGTTTTCTCTCATTTTCGAGCTAATATGTTTGAGTTGGTACGTAAAGGATTTATAATGTGATCTTTATGCGAATTAGCAACCAACATTACCCGAGAAAAATATGTTCTACGAAGTAGGATATCTTATTTAGACAGCTTATTCCTCCAAGGTGTTTAGAGAAGAAAATCTTGTTTGTGATCACTTTTTTGAAGCTGAGGGAGAAATGAAGATCATTAGACGGTAGATCCGTGTATTTTGGGTTTATGGAAAAGTATTTCATACATTTCTGAAACTTCCTAATAATCAACTAACTCGATCAGACTAATTGTCAGCGTGAAATCAATTGAATAGGTGATTTTGAGATTAAGGAAGAAAAATGAGATGACCATAAAAAAGCGTTGTAAAAAATATCTCAGTAAAAATGAATTATTGCAATTTGATAGATTCTAAATTATATAGGTTTACTAAAAGTGGTGAGACAACAATATATAAATTTCATAATCTTTAGTTGCAAATCACCGCTATCATCTGCCCTGAGTGAATTCGCTGGGAAATGGTCAGGATAAGAATAATAAAAAAGTAGCTGCTCTTTTCATCTTCAATTTTGTCAACAATTTGTCCATGAAAACAATGAGATTGGTAACGTCATCTTGCATTTTCATCAGAAATTCATTATAGTTCGTATTCAGTCTCAGTTTTACGGAATTTGGAGATTCGCATAATGTGACTTCGTGATTTGAATGTACAATTTTTCACTGGCTTTGTGATATCCTTTTTCCTGATGAAATCAGTTTCTTCTCTTTCAAACATTTTCGAATGAAAAAGATTTTGACTTTTTCGAATTTCCGTTGGTGATTTTTCCATTGCTTTTGCATAGAGAGCAATATCTTTTTCTGTTAGTTCGGAAGGATTCATCTTGCTGGACTCAGAGGTGGTCTCACCCGAGAAAAGCACCTTACGCTCTGTATAGAGAGGCCCCTGAAAGAAACCATAGAGTGAATTTCTCAAAGCAACTATTTCGTTGCCAATATCACTAGAATTGGCGATAAATTGGTCATAGCTCGCATCTACTGTTTTTACAAAGAGGCTGGTCATAATTCCGCTGTTTATTTATGAAATATACAATTTTCCAAATACTTTCCCTGAAAAAGGATATGAAGCCTGAGGCAGTGTTCGAATTGTTCTCTCAACTAAAATTAGCTTTTAATAAGTGCTCATGGCAAAATACCAATGTTCTTTGTTCTATAGAACACGTGTGTCCCCGCCTTTTTTGAAGTCAATTTGAAATTTGTTCTTAGAAAAAATGATTTAAAACAGTAAAAAGAATCTCCATCGAGATTCGTTTTTTGATTATGGAAAATAGAAAAATTTGGAAAAATAGTATTTAAGAAAAGTTGCTAATCGAAAATGGTATGCCGACAACAAACATGAATGAACCTTACAGCAGTGAGGAAAAGCTGATGATTTCACTCAATCTTTGGGGAGAGCTAAGTCTGGATGCTCGAGCCAGGAATTTTAATCTGTCCTGGAAGTAGATATCATATTTTTGTTTTTGAACACGATTGTTCTGTAGTTTCCCTAAAGATGTGGCAGGATGTCTAATAAAATATGAAAAAATGTTAAATACTTCGTTTGAATGAGATTGAGCGAGGAGAAATTTTTCAAATTATGCAGAGGAAGTAATTTGAAGATAGAATATCCGGACTTTGACAAATTCTCCACTATTGAGTAGATTAAGTGCACAATTTCTCGATTGAAACTAAGAGAGGGTCAGTGAAACGTCTGGGAAATTGCGGTATTTTCAATAAGCACTATTATTAAGAAATGCTAACTATAGATAACTTGAGACTTTGTGTGACCTCCAGTATCAAAATGATGATTTTGGTTAACTTAAAACGCTACAACTCGATAAAGTATACTTAGCGAAATGGCAAAAGCATAATTGCTACGCTTATTAAATTAAGCCAGCGTAACTCTCCTTTGCTCATTGCTTTACCGCCAACTTAAAGGCACATATCAAAAATAAACGACTCTTTGGTCTAGTTTACAATGTTACCCAAAAGCACTCTTGAAGAGAGAAAATTTGATAGAAGAATTTGCTATAAATAATTCAAGCTTATTTTTGTCCCAATTTTACCTTACTTCGGATTGATCCAAGTCCTAAAAAACCTTTGTTCATCTTGAAAAACAGCACTTTGTTGATTCCAGTGATAAAATTTCGATGGATAATATCAGCATTACTGCTTTGTCAGCTTTCGTATTCAGTCATTCCATTATATTAATAATTTTCTATAAGTTCCTAATCTGGCCGAAATCACATCGCTAACATTTCCGGATAAACCTATGCTAGGATTAGTCTACCATCAGAACCTAAATTTATTGAGAATAACTCAAACAGAAAAACCGTGTACTCGATTTGTTGTTGATGGTAATATTAAAAGATATAATGGAATCTGATTCTTTTACTTCTCAATTGAGAGTCCAATTCTTATTCCATGCATCAAGAGCTACTTCTGTTTATGAAATTGTTTTTACCCATGAAAATAATGTTGTAATAATCCAACCTCTTTGTCCTCACTAAATAATAATATCTTGGCAATGCCTTTTTTTGCTGTTCTTACTGAAAACATCGTTCTTTCACAGATGTGAAAGGGGAAGTATGTGTATCGTCGTGTTTATGCCAGCTCAAAAATATCACTTATTAGACTAATTGAATTAAAATATCTCGCCTATATATATCAATCAAGCCAAGATGATCCACACAAATAACTTCAGCTACTTGAAAGTTGCGGTAGTTTCCAAGAAGCTATTTTTGATTCGATCGATGTTGAAGGAAGACATCGACTCCTGCGTTGATTTGATAGTCAACTGCCATGAATCTTATCACCCAATGATGATTTGTCTCAATTTCAATAAAAAGTTATACAGTGAGCTAATCAGAAGGAAGATACAATCGGTGATCGACGAGGGTCTAAGTATAGTTTGCTTGGATCTTACATCAAAGAAAATCGTAGGAGTGTGCCTTGGCTGTGATGCTCTGACTCAGGATAATGGTGAATGTGATGACATATTGCAACAGTACCCTGAATATCGCTACTATCAAGAACTCATGGGAGTTTTCAGCAAGAAATATCCAAAATACTTCAGTCCTGAAACTCGAGGAATAAGTTGCATCCCTTTTAATTTGACAATCGAACAGAAATATCAAAGTTTTGGTCTTGCGACAGAAATCCTAAAGGTGATTGTAGATGAGCATCCCAAATACTGCCGTTACAGCTATCTTCTCACCAACGCTATGTCTGACCATGCCGTGAAATTTTGCTACAATCTCTGCAAAATTCAAAACTACCGAGTATTTCATGTTATCGATGCAATTGAAAGCGAAAAATGGAAGAGTAGCGACGGAAAAAGGCCGTTTTCAAATATAAAATATGAACTTACCAAGCGAGGCTTAGAGCCCGAGCACATTTTCTATAAGTTCATACTTTGGGAGAGAGCTCCTATCAAACCTAAGCTATAATTTCATTTTTCTCAGAGAAATAAGATCTTTCTTCATAATGTTCTTTTTGTTGACTATTTTCCTCTCTAAATCGGTGCAAGCATTGAACATAGTTGAATTATCTTCTTATCTAATGAGTTCATAAAGAAATGAGAGAAGTTGTTTAATTCAATTGAGCTCTCATGATAGAAGCGCGGGGGAAAATTCAGCAATTCAATGAACTTGCAGACTATTCTCTCTAAAAAACGACAAAAGAAGCGAATCTTGGAAATAATAGCAGTATCAGCTTTTTATTGGCTTTCCTATTAACTTTTTTCCTTAAGATCAGACTCTTTGCTCAATGAGCGCGAAGCTCGCTCGTTAGTAGCGGATTAGAATGAGAGTTTGGGTCTTGAGCTGAGATTCAACAATTTTATGTAGGTATTCTCTTTCCTATTACAACTTCGTAAAAGAATTCATTATTAACTTGAATTAAATTTTTAAATTACTTTGGAAAAAGATGCAAGGAAGGCCAGCCCCAGGGAAGCCTACCGTCGTTCCGAATCTCCGGTCTAACCTCCTAAAAAAACTCGCAAGCGATGATCCTATTGCTTTGGAGGTTGACCCCTACCTGCACAACAACCCGGAGACCTTTGCTGGTGATGGAAACAAACCAATCGTTGGTGAAGAGGTTGTAGAACAAGCATATCAAAATTATTTATTTTCACTTTACCACAAACAACTTGAAGGAAACATGCGGAATCTTTTATTTCCGGGCAATGATGGCCGAACAATGAACTATTATGGAGGAGCTGAGTCTAACATAAATTCCGGCCTTGGGCCACCCAAGCAGCGCCCCCAGCAATTTTGGGATAATGATGACGCTCGAATGACTAGATCGTCTAGAAGTATGAGATCACTGCTGCCTGCGAATTCCGATCGATTAAATAATAATGTCCAAGAGGAGAACTTGAGTCCATTTATCAAAACACCTTATTCAATGTCTCAAACAAATAAATCTGAACCTCAAAATTTATCGCATTCAGGATCTCACACGGAGCAACAACAACAAAATGAAAAAGCGTCTGGTCCAGCTGTGCATGGAGTGCAATTTTCTCTAGCTGTTACTCGACCAACGGAATATCCAGACCCGTTGGCTGAATACGAAGCCGTGACGGCAACTAATGACTTACAGTCTGTTGAGCAGCGGTTACCTCCTCAAAATTTAGCTGATCCTGCTGGTGCGCAATTTTCAAAAGAGCCAAATTATACAACCGCATTCAACCAGAGCAATCTCGTAGAAAACGAACTTGATAAAAGCGATGGCGTGTTCCTTGCCAACTCTGCTGGCGGATCTGGCAGAGTCCTGATTTACAAGAAGTTTGTATATCAACCACGAATTGATTATGATACTCCTAAAGAAGAGGTAACAGATGCGAGCGTGATACAAGAACCGCCCCAATTGGAAAAACCAATCGTGAAAGCGCCTCCTAAGCTGATAAATCTTCATGGATTATTTCGGATGTTTCTGATTACTTTCGTTTTACAAGGCGTTTTCGGCTTAGTGCTCTCCATCACATTGTGTGTCTATCGTTATTCTGAAACCTCAGGCCCGCCATTTAAGCCGGCCGTGGATCGGCTTTATGTCTATCTTCAAACTGTGCGATATGCTGATATTTATTTAGAGTCGAGCTTGAATGAATGCACTGATGGGTATACCGCTATCACTGCTTTCCAATGGCCAGGAAATCTACCAGGATGCTATTGCCCTGACAATAGTCTGGTGTATAAGGGGTCCTGTGTGACGAATGACAACGTTATAGCAGATTCTGATGAGTGTCAAGCTGTAAATTCTGGCGGTTCGATAACATTCCAGACCTGGGATAGTGACACAAAGCTCTGCGCTATGCTTGACACTGATGTCGTGTACACATCAGGAAGTTGTCCCGATGGGTATCAGCAATGCTATTCAGGAGAATGTGTTGTCGAATGTCCTATAACCTCACTTACATGGACAAATGGCGCTCTTGTGATCAGCAAAACTGAAGGAGCTGCTCCTTTGGTCCATATTGAGGCGGTTTATGGATCCACTCCTTGCTTTGAAGGAGCCAGGTATTATGATACCGCGCTGAACATCTATCCCTTGGCAGAACTGAGCTCAGGTTGCGGCACCTACTCAACGTACCCGAATTATGAAGTTATCGGTCAAACGACAGAAAAGAAGCTGATCACGGAAAACGGTTATGATTCTCTGCTCAGTGAGGGACTTCAAGGGTACAGCAGTTATATTGAAAACCAGCTCAGTTTGATAGGATATAAGCGCTTATCTATCAATCCTACGACTGAATGCTTGACTCTTGACTGGAATGTGTTTAATCAATTCAATAGTTCATATCCAGTGTTTCAGGGTGCATGTTTGGGACTGTGTGTCATTGGAGTTGTGGTATTTCCTTCGATCCTCATCTACTACCTCTTCTTCAAGGTCCGCAAATATCATAAGCTTACTCTCGGCGAACAATATCAAAAGTTTAAACCTTTTATTGTAAAAGTCATCACAGTGAACTGGTTGCTGTTTTCGTTTTTGGGAATATTGATCTTGGTGTTTGCGATTATGTCTATTGTAGAGGGCAATACGATAAATCAATTCAGCCGCAACAATTGCTTCTCAGATGCACCTGTCCTCAGGCTTCTCGATCAATATGCTCCGCTGATCTGGAGTCATGTGATTCCCAAGCTGACAATCGCTCTACTTTTGCTCTGCACGATTTGGATCACAAACATAATTTGCTGTTGTGTTATGAGGAAGGTGAAAAAGCATCTGCTCCTTAAAAGTGAGAGTCAACTAAAGGATGATTCAAAAATAGACGTTGATGATACTACTAAACTTGCAAAAATCGTTCCCTTATCAGAAATTAAATGAATGTTCTTTTTTAATGAAAATATGTTCTCCTGTCGAATTCACTAAAGATTAGTTTGAGGTGGCTATTCAAAACTGTAGTTCTTTTTTGAATGATTTTTAGTTTAAATACATACTTTGTTAAATTTTTTCTATTTTTTTCCCTCGTTTTTGTCTGTTGTAATTAATTAATCCAAAATCAGGTGATAGAAAGATTGTGCATTTTCAGCTGACCAAATGAGTTCAATTGAACTATGGTATGAACTGGTGACCAATACAAATTTTTGTACAAAAGTTAACTTATTGGAGATCGCATTGAATCTCGTCAGAATCAAACTATTGCAATGAGACAACGCATGACTGTCGTTTTTTTAAGGCTTTATGAATGTAATACTAATTTTTGGTGGGTACTAACGTACTATGGTATTCGAGAACTTATATTAGTATCGTTGAGAAATCAATATCACATTGAACGAATTATCACTCTATATAATTTTGGTTTAGATCAGCTAATTTTCTTAATAGCTTCTTCAGACTTCAAGAATTTCAACAGCTTACAATCGCTTTGTTGTAACTTTTTTAGATCGTCAAATGATTTCATACATTTTCAAGAAACGGACTTTAAATTTTCGTTGAGCGTGCTGCTTTTGTTCAGGTAATCGCTCCTCCTCCAAATGCCTTGAGAATGGTTGATAAAATCGGGAAGTACCTGTTGTCTAAAAGATTACGATCGGAATTTACAACTTAAGCAGATTTCATCCTTTATTTAATTAAATGTACTTGAGAATCAATCCGATCCGAATGTTAAATTTACTTGAGAAGTAGCGCCATACTTTATTTGTTCACAAAGGTGACTACAACAATGTCATGCGTAACGAAAAAGCAATTTTCTATTTGGGGGGGGGGGTTCCCAATAACTAACTGCAAAATTATGAATCGTAAATATAGCAATCTCTATTCATATCAGAGCACCAATCGAGCATTGTGAGAGCAGTTCTTTTAGATCCTTGAAGAGGAAGGAAAGTTTGGATACATTTCAAGTACTGCCACAGTTTCTAGTATCGCTCACCTCAGGCACCCACCACTTATCAATAATGATTCTGACCCGAAAATGAACTCCTGAAAAACGCTATCTCTCAGCAGTTTCGACAAAAATCGCAATTTTTTAATTTATAAGGGTTGAGCTTAATTAATAATCACTATAGGAAAATATAAAAGCCGATGCAAGCTATTCCAATCGTTTTACCTTCTGAGACATCCATTCTCAGAAACAAATTCAAGTACTTTAGTGAAGTAGAGACAGCAATCAAGAACAACCCTAACACGGCAGAAATGAACTTCGTGGACGCCTTCTACTGGGGCTATCTGTCTTGCCTCTACGATGCAGTGCCTGCTGCCCGACTTCTCGAAAAGGTCGCTCAAATCTGCCAGTGCGAGGCCGAGCAGATATTAACCACGACTGATAAATATAACTTCTACATCCAGCAACTTCAGTCCCTCTCGATAAATGTCGATGAATACATAGAAAAGAAACTTGAGAACCCACAATGCCTTCCAAACCTCCTCAAAATCAGCTCTAAAGAAGAGGCTAAACTCTCAGAAGAACTAATAGAGCAGCTGAGAATCGAAGAAGAGATTGAGAAGGAACGAATCCAAAGAATCAAGGAAGAAAATGAAAATCGAAACGTTAACTGTACCATCTGCCTGGAGAAGCTCACTTCCAAAGCTTTCTTAGTGCTTGATGGTTGCGGACACCTTTTCCATATTGAATGCGTCAGTCCATACGCCAAAGAAGCCATTGAAAGCCGCAAATTACCCATAAGATGTCCTTATGATGACTGCAAGAACGAGCTTACTGAAGGCGATCTTTCAGAATTTCTCAATGAGAGTGAGCTGAAAAAATTTACTGAGTACACGCTGCAAAAGTATCTCGACCAAAATGCGGGAATCTACACCTGGTGCCCAACACCTGACTGTAAATTCGTTTTTGAGGCGGATCCAAGTGTGCCTGAATTTAGTTGCCAAGTCTGTACGAAGCATTATTGCTTGGCCTGCCGAGTCGAATATCATAAGGGAATGACGTGCAAGGAGTATCAAATTAACAACAGAATTGATAACAACGATATCCTTTTCCTCGACCTTGTTAAAGGGAAAAAGTTCAAGCAGTGTCCAAAATGCAAATTCTGGGTCGAAAAGAATCAAGGTTGCGATCATATGACTTGTCGGTGTGGAAATCAATTCTGCTATAAATGTGGAGGTCCGTATGGTAATTGTGAATGTATGAGAAAACCACCAGTATTCAGAAACCCACCAGTATTGAGAAACCCACCAGTATTCAGAAATCCTGGACCTGTATTTCGACCTAATCCTAATCCTCGCCCTCATCCGATAGGAGATATCAGACCTCAATTATTCTCAAGTTTAGCACACAAAAAGTGAGCGAATGATGGTCTATTTTAATAGTGAATGGATCTCAAAATCATGCAGGAATCGAAGCACTTTTTGCATATCATCTTCTTCTGTTGATTTCCTTTCCTATGAGTTTGAGTGAGCGAAGTTTGCATATTTCGATAATTGCCATAAAATAAAGAGTTGTGATGGTTAGAAAATTTTTCTTATTGAAGCCCTGAAAAATGAATCTTGAATGAGTTTTTTAATATATTTAAGGTTCGAATTTGTTAATTCCTTTTTTTTTTCCTATTTGGAGAGTTTAAATTTAATTTCGTGGCAAAACAAAGGTTGGTGTTGCAGGCCAAATGGGAATTTGCTGTGTTATCCGAAACGAAAGTCACCCTCTTGAGAAAGACAATGGCTCCAATGAGAAGAAAGTTGATAGTATAATCCTTGACCGGCCAAATTCGAGAACAAGAAAAAGCGTTATCAATCCTGCTTTGGTAACAGAGCAGCAATTCAAACCTTTGGATGACAAAATGATCAGACGGATTTACAAAAAAGCTAAAAAGGGTGAGCCTCCACTTGAATGTAAGTAGCTTTGCAATGGAAGAATGAAATAACCTTAAATAGTGAACTTCTCAATAATTTTTCCTGTAATTCATATTGCCTCAGGTCAGAATTCCCAGTATATTCGGCCTAAACTTATTTTCAGATACACGTGCCATGATGAGGGTAGTTCACAAGAAGAATATCAAGAAAATCGGTCCCGAACGATTTTTTCAGGGAATCGTTATCCAGAATGAGCTCGATCATCCTCATATTGCAAAAGTTTTCGACTTATATCAAGATAACGATAATTATTACCTGATATATGAGTAACTTTCGCGAACTCAACTTATGACTCATCTCTATCATTAGAGATCTCTCAGGAATACGCCTTTCGGAGATGATAAAAGAAAATGGTCCTCTCAAAGAGAATGAAGTGAAAGAAATCATGAAACAAGTCATCACTCTTCTCATTTATTTGCAGAAGAGAGGAATCGTTAACCGGTATCTTTCGTCTGTTTCTTCCTCATTAGGTCTGATGTAATATGTGAAATAGGTCTATCAGTCCAAACAATTTTATTAGAAGCATCGCCGGAAACAATAAGACCTGGAAGCTCTTTGACTTTTCATATGCGACAGCAATCGAGCCAGACGGATATGTTGACCCAATCTTTATTCCAGAGATGGTAAATTACTATTTGCTTATTGCAAGCTCAATTCTATTTACTCAAGAGGATTAGTGCGCCCGAAGTCGTCAATGAGAATCGCTACAATTTCAAATCTGAAGTGTGGGCTTGTGGGGAGATGTTTAACTATATTTTGAGCGGATCAAAAGAAATCGAAGAAAACGGAGAGGTCCAGCTTGAGTTTGAATCGGCAGGTTAATAGATCAATTTTATTCTTAGTTTATCGGAATAGGGAAAAGGCGAAACAGCGCGACTTCCGATGTGAGAGATATGATTTCAAAATTTTTGAAGCAGAACCCGAATGAACGAATTTCGCCCTCCTTAGCTATCGAAGATGTTATGTTTTACAGGCTCTTTCCAAAAAGCGAAAATTACCTACCTCTCTTGGAACATTTGAAACGATTTGAAGTATTAGAATCGAAGGATTGAAGCCATACCTCTCACGAATTTTTTTAGATGAGGAACAGATTATACAAGTTGATGACCATGTTCATTATACACAGAGTTTTGAATGGATCAGGAAAGTTGTACTATGAGTCCGCGTTTGATTCTTTCGATAAGCAGCATGATGGGACGCTCAGTAAGAAAGAAATTTTGAGTGGTAACAGCCTTTCTTATATTCGATTGCAATGAAAATCTACTGGAAAAGACTATTCAAAGCGAAGGGATAATCCTCTTACTTCCCAACATGAAATCGATTCAGTTCTTTTGAGTTGTGAAAAAATCGATAGTCACTGTCGAGAGATAAGTTTCACAGATTTTCTGATAATCGCAATGGGACGAGAAAACATCTGCACCAAAGAAAATGTTCAAAAAGCTTTAAAAATCCTCTATTCTGTATTTATTCGCTACTTCCATTATTTCTAATTCCAATTAACAGAATAAGACTGAAACGATCACAAAGAATGAGCTTGAATTATACCTTGGTCACAACAGAATTTCAGAAGAACAATGGACTAGGATGCTCGCTAATAATTTTGGCGAGAAGTACAATGGAAATGTATTTTTTTAATTTCTTTAGATGATTATGATGCTATTTATCTAACAGATACCAACCTCGGAACTATACGAATTTATGGTCAACATGGGAGCTGTCCACAATAGACAAGATTTGTGATCTATGATAATTTGAACAAATATCTATATTTTCTAATTCTGTTGAATACTTGATTTAAAACTACTTACTTAGCCCGATTGTTTAGCTGATAAAGATGAGTAGTTTAGTGAACAACATTATAAAAGAAACAATTATCTCATGATGATATCAAAGAAAATTTCTCAAATAATTTTGCATCTTTGTATTTGAGCTCGAAATATCAAGCTGTTTGTCACAAGCACTACCACTTCTCGTCAATATAATTCCCTTAAAAATTCATTTCCCACCCACATTTTGAATTAACTTACAGCAATGATATCTTCCATTCTGATATTCTCATCAGAATGAGTCAAATTTGAATAAACGACATGCTTTCCAAAGAACAAGACTTTTCATTCGAGATTCCTTTATTCTATACTTCTCGCCTCTCTCTCTCGAACACACATTTGTAGGACTACAAAAGAGTATAAATAAAACTTCTTTCCATATGTACATACATCGACAAGAGCCAATTTTTTCAAAATGCATTCGTTAAAACATTTTATTTTCCAAGCTGATTTTTTCGCTTTTTAATTTAACTGAATATCCGGAAATAATATACATGTAAAGAGTTCATAGGATTTAATTGCTATATCCAACATATTGCTAACATATTGCTGGGCTCGAAGCTCATATCAATATTTAAACTAACTGATAAATTCCATCTCTAATGAATGAATATGCGATTATATCATTGAGACAGTCGCTTCATCTAAGGTCCATAAACGAAATCCCGAGCGCAGTCACCGTGGTGGGTTTGTTTCTTCTTTACCTCTTCTGCGATTTCTCGGATCCTCTCTGGCGCGAGTGCTTTCCACTGACAAGAGCTCATGCCGCTAGACATCTTCAATTGAGGATTATTGACTATGGGTTTGTTTGGATTCTCCATCATAGGCTCATGAAAAGCCTGCTGAGTGCTGCTTGAAAGGTGGTCTGTCATTGCTAATTCTATTGATTGTTGTTTGAATTCTTGTTTTACGCTTTTTTTGCTTTTATATTATAAAATTATGAACTACTGACCAAAATTAAGCCAGTTAAGTTGATTCTTACAGTAATAGAAAGCTTCCATGTCAGTAAGAACTGAGCGGAGTTAAAAAGAAGCGAGAGTTAGATAAAATGGTAGCCCTTCTATTAAGTTCTTAGCAACCACTAGAAGCCTATATGGTGATATATTCGCTTTTCTCATGTCGATTATAAGATCGAAAGATAGCATATTCTTTATCGATAATTCTAGAAATTTTGATTAATCGCTTGACTCATAGATGACACGCGTCTCCAATTCTGGAGAGAATTTGAGATGGAAGATTCTAGACCTATCAGAAGTGAAAAAAAGTTATTTATTTTATGTTACTATCTTTAACATTCTTAGAAAATTCATAATGCTATGGAAAACATGAGAAGATGGTGCTGATTTTGTTGTTTCTGTCAAATATTTCATTAGCATTTTCCAATGTTCAGTTTTGCAAAGTCAAAAGCTAATAACTCTCAAAAGGGATTATTCTGTAAACTGTAGGGAGCTTTTGGTCTTCTTCAATTCTATTTCTCGAAAAAGCAAATACAAAGGCGAAAAATGTTTTCCAGGTAAGAAACCAGTACGCATTTTATTGAAACAAGCACGATTGCAGCAACATTTGATATCAGGCGATTTTTCCTCTAGGGAAAAACAAAGAGAAACTCAACAGCAAGAATAGCATCCATCTTCTCGAAAATTCGTAAGTTCTAATTCTTGAGTTTAAATTTGCTGAAATGAAACAGCAGATTTTTTTGATTCATAACATGAAGAAGGCTAGACAGTTGAATCTGATCCGCGCTAGCAGCATTCCTCAAAGTTGAAGAACAAGTGTAAACCTTTCGACTTGAAGAAAGTAAGACTCTGAGTGTAGCAAGTGCATCGAGAGTTTCGCACTCCTAGATGAAGTACCGTTACGCCTCTAAAAACAACTTGATTCGAGAGAGTCAAGCCCTCATGAGGCTTACTTTTCATTTTAACTTTGAACCATTCGAAAAGCAATACACAAACATTTTAAATTAACAGTAGTATCATATTTTTTGCATATTGGAATTATAGACTATCCTCTTCCTCTTAGAAACCCAATTTATTTTGTCCCACACTTTCCAGCAGCAGTTCAACAGAATTTTCAGTTCATCAAAGTATCTCCTGTCAGAACTCGACATAATTCTCTTATTTTGTTGAATATTGCATCTTCTTGTTATTTTTCAACCTCAGGATTCCAGCGAGGACATATTCCTTAGGTTTTCTGCCTAGAGTAGCATAGCCATTAGGAAATTTCATCGAAGTTCACCTAGACTTTGGAATTTGCTTTATAAGAGAATAAGATAACTCTCTTGAATAGATATTAATTATTTTGTAAAAAATGGAAACTCACGTAGGTGACCACAAGGCCAAAGAAAAAGAATTCTTCGCCAGAAATGACAGATCAACAAGAGCCAGAACTCCTCAGCTGATGCTTATGTAAGAGTTAAGCCCTCCATCTCTAATTATTTCCAGGCTCTGGAAATCGAAAATCGCCATCGTGAACTTGAATGGAGTAAACACCGAGTTTATGAAGAACAGCGTGCTCGATAACGTTTCTATCGATATCTTTGATGACTCAATCGTCACAACAGACGACCTTGAAGTGAATTTCATGATAAGTCCAGAAGATGTTGGAAAGAAAGTAATGAAATATAGTCTCGATCATTATAATAATAATGAACGACCAGAGAGGAGAAGTTCTCGCTCCAAAGTTCCTCGAGATGAACCCTGATGTAAAGATTCAAGCTTTCCCTTCAGTAAACGTGAAAGACCTGCTTGCCAACCTTGAAGATGCTAAAAAGAGTACTTTCATGCCAATTATTTGAGCTTACAAGCCAAAATTTTAGAATTCGAAGGCGCCAATTTAATCTCTGTATCAACACATAAATTCAGCGAAATGGTAAGGTTACTTTACTATTCAGTTATTGGATCTCTGCTATCTTTAGAAACTCTGGAATGAACTTGCCAGAAAATTAGGAAAGCCACTCTATATTCAAGTTTGTGCTGGACTCTACGGATTTTTCTTCGTGGACCTCGGAGATTTTACTTTTACTGGGTAACTCATGGTTTTAGACGCACACACACTAACTTTTCCACGAAATAAGACTTAAACCAAAAGTTATTAAAGGAGGGAAATTTGTTAATGGTAAATACGTAAAAAGCGAGGAAGAGCAACCCAAAGACGAATTTGAAGAAATTACAATTAACTGCTACGACGTCTCTCGATGCTTTAACACGGAATTGAAAGGAAAAACCAAAGTTTACTATGCTATTCAAAGTATTTCAGACTATTTAGAGACCCTTGAAAAGCTTTCTGTTCATAGTGATGCATCTTGCTGAGGAGAGAGGAATCGACTATGATCCTTTCAAACCTGATGAAGCCAAGCTCCAAAAGATCGTGGAAATTTCAAAAGAAATATATGAGAAGAATGGCATGAAGTACCTCGATGAGAAGGAAGGAGCTTTCTTTAAGTAAAAATAATTCCTTTTGCCTTGCGCTTAATAAGTCGTTTAGAAACTTCGCAAGGCTTTATGGACTCGAGTATTGCCCAGTCTATTCTGTAATCGGAAGCGTTGCGTCCCAGGAATATGAAAAATTGATTGGACGTAAATAATTTTAACTCATTCAGGGTTTTAGATGTTACTTTGCAATTTAGATCATTTGGAGCCGATTATAAACTGGTTCTGCTATGACAGTCAAGATGGTTATGGAAAAACTGACTTTGTTCAAGATAAGAAAGAGTATACAAGGAAAGATAAGGTTGTTGAGAATAACTAATAAATTGAGAGTTTTCGTCGTAAACTTTATTGATGAAAGAGAATCGTGAGTGTATTGGAAGAAAATAGATTTCAGACTCTTTGAACTTAGCATCCCTATATCAAAAAACTTAACTTAGTCGATTTCGATAGATATCTTAGTTCATAATAAAATGTTCATGAAATACATGCTGGAATGAGCTGGTTGTCTGGTTGTCTGATTGTCTGGTTGGGTGATTTGGAGGATCGCATGCCAATTGGCCATTGGCTTGTTCTTAATTTAAAATCTGGAATATGGAACCTAAGACCAATCGAAATGATTTTTGTAAAGAAAAAACATCTGCATTCATTAGAATCAATAATCATCCATAATATCAGCAGCTGCTGATTAGACTACCACCAGACAAAACCTGTAAGCTCAAATCTTTACTATTGAGACTAATTGTCCACTTTTGTTAGTTCTGAACTTGCTAATTGAGCCTAAACGCAGATGTCCATATACAGACTTTGCTAAAATTAAATCTTTGTGTAAATATCAAATCACTCAATGAGGTCATTTCGCACCTGTCATGAAATTTTCTTGAACTCTACATGATGTTGGAATTACATGACACAATCTCGAAAAGGCTGCGTTCTTAGTTCAATCGCTAACTATTTCTTTCGCTTGCAACCTTTTTCAGAAGTCAGAACGCAATATTTGCTAATGAATTGCAAAGGTAGGTGAGAAAATGAAATTGTCTTTGAAGCTTTTTATATTAATTTGGTTTTATGGGCTGTATTCATTCAATCTTTAAATTAAAACTGAGGGCAATTTATATTAACTCGAAAATGTTCTTTGAGTCACCTGTGCCTATTTTGCTACTTATTTGTCGATAACCATGAAATCTAAGCTTCTGAAAACGTTGACTCATCTTACATCTCAAGTAACATCAATGTTTTTATTTCGTTGGTACTTAGTTGCTAACTTTTGATCTCATTTTGTTGAGTCTCTTGTCTGCTCCTTCACATTTCCACCAATGGGCAATCGAGACTTGTTAGGCCGATTGTCTTGAGAGGAAGGAAAAACGTAGTTGAATTAAGCGCTTCATTTTATATTCATTTTATTGCCAAATTAGATTTAATTCCGGTTCTTCCAAAAATAGTCACCAATTAAAGTTCACTTGTTGGTGTTGGTGGTCGTCTCAGCAGCGAGGGGTAGTGTGGATGCTTATTAGAAAGTCCATGAATAGTTTACAGTAGTTTTTTAAATATACCTTTCTAATCCCGGCAAGGTATTGATTTCCCTGCCTACCTTTTATCTTAGGCTTTCGTCAGACAAACGAACTACTTTTCAGGGATATAACAATCAATCTATTCAATTTGCTCCCTCAATCTGGCTTCTCATGATGTATTTTTTCGACTATCCACTTTTCTAATGGCGTCGCATTTAGCTTTTCGCAGTCAAATGCTCTTAATAAACAAACTGGCCTCCTAATCTGGCAGCTTAAAGCCTTGTTACAAAACAGCTATAGCAGATTCAATAGAGTTTTGATTGATAAGAATTAATTGAACTTTTCCTGTAGAACAAATCAGAACAAATTCGATCCCAAAACAATTTAATTTATATCAATTTTTAGCCTCGAATGCCCGAATAAAATCAAGGGTATTCGGTCTCGAATGAGTGTTTTAAAATGCTATGATAATTTCAATTCGAATCTCTAATATTTGATAAAATTTTTTATATTTTCAACGTTGAGTACTCATCAAGCTTCTGTCCGCCCAAGTATGGAACTACGAATAAGAGCAACACAGAACCAAATCGAAGAATTAGACAAAGAGCAAAAATCGCTGATAGCATACTTGGACTCCACGATAGAATCCAAAAAGAAGAAATATAAAGCGATATCCGACTCCACACGGAAAAAACTTATCCAAATGACCAGAGAAGCCGGAGTGAGCATCAAAAAAGTAAGAACTGCGCCTTCTCCTTACCCACTAAGATACTCTTTAGGCAGCCAAAAAGCTCAGAATCAACTATTCCACCGCAAAGTCCATCTGTCAGATCTATGAGAGAGAAGGCAGACTCGATAAGAAACCGTCAATCCCCTTTCGAAGAAACCTCAAGAAGACGGACTCGAATAACCCAGACGAAGCGAAAGAAGAGAAGGGTGGCAAATACAGTCCTGAAGAATCAATCAACAAAGAAGTGCCTGTGGAGTATCCTTTGCAATGCAAGAAAGAAACTCCTGGAGAAGATCGAGAACAACTCAGCGAGGAGTCAGAGACGGCAAAGCTTTCAAAAACCGGTAATAATTGCCTCTATCAATTTGATCTAACCTTTGAATCAGGTCTAGGCACAAAATTCGATGCTTCTAAAGTGGATGCTGAACAAAACAGCCCTGGTAGCTCGGCGATTTTTCCAAATCCATTGATGGGTCTCCTAAGTACTCCTGCAATATATAGTCATATCTATCAAAACCAGCTGTTATTTTTACCTATGGGACAGCAGATGCATATACCACCACTCCTTAGTACTGAAGCGGCCTCAGGTTTCACTTCCCAACATACGAAGCTCTTTTCTCAGCCAAATAATCTTTCAGGAATGCATCAAAATTGGAATTCAGCGATGAGTCCGAAGATTCTGGGAAATAGCTGGGCTCTGCACTCCCAACTGTTACTACAGAATATGGCGCAAATGAACATGTTAAGAGGTCTTGCGCAGAAAGTGACTGTCAAAGGTGAACAGTAGGAAATAAGGATTATCAATTTTATTGAAAAATTTTGTACTTGAAAACTTAAACTCTGAGGGCGTCAGTAGCTTGTTAACAAAAAACTGCTTATTTTTTCTTACATTAAACAGTATATCCATATATCCATAACATTCTATTTTGGAATAAATCTTAAATCGCGAAGAGGAGTAGCTTGTTGAGTTTAATGAACTAGTCTTTATTGAAAGATTGATCAGTTACACTCGAAAAGTACTCTTCTTAATTTGTCAGCTCCTCTACTCATGCTATTCTAAATAATGCTGAGAAGACACTTCTCTATCTTTCGTTCTATGATAAAGAACGAAGGACGTACAATATTATCGATATGATTAATTTCTTCAAATCATTATTAATTTGATCAAAAGTCGAACCATGGGGTCATCCAAGCTTTGCGATCAGCCTAGCAAAGACAGCCTCTCATTTCATTAAAACCGAAAACCCCATGAATCTCCTCTGATTTTGCGATTTCAATATTTTCCAGCTATATAATAGCCACTTAGTGCAGACTGCAATAAAGAGTCACTTTCCTTTGTCATCAGACAATAGTGTCTAGCGAGATTCTCCAGGGCTGTTTGTAAGAAAATTTTCAATCCTCTGGCTGCAATAAGTCAGAGCCTCTTCGTCAACAATAAATATTTTTGGCATTTATTTATCCAAAATTGACATCAAACAAGAAGTTTTGCAATCAGAAAACATTGCTATAAGGACGCTGGATGAGTTTGAATGAGGCCAGACCAATATCCAAATGGCATCTCAACTTGCTTATAGCGTTGAGAGTACCTAATTCAAGGCGAAAACCGTCTTACTAAATAGAATCCATAGGAACACAGAATCAATGCTTACTTTCTTCCTTTTCTGCTCTTTCAGTTGTTTTAGAGTTTCAGGCTATCCAATTGACTGAATAACGGCTCTATCTAAAAATCGAAATTTTAAATTGATCGAGTTACTTATCAGCAATTAAGCGTTATGGAATGCTCTCAGTAATTTGCTTCAGTGACAGTTGAGACCGGAAATGCGTAGCAAGACGATATTGAGAGACTTGATTTGCATCGGAACAGTACAAAGATCCCATAATTAGATGAAGATCTCATAATTAGATGGAGATCCCACTCTTAACGCATGATCAGAATTAGAAATCTGTGTCACTCTGCGATCATACTCTCAAGTTCCGGAAATAGAGTAACATCGGATCGGATTATTCGTCTTGCTAACCACATTGGCACACAATTAGCTTTGTTTTGTGAAAAATCTAATACCTCACCGTAAGCGGACTTCTCAATATATCAAAGTTAATATTAGTACAAAAATGTCTCTCTCTGTTTCAAAAGCATGCGTCGCATTAATGATATCAACTGGCCGCCTAAAGAGAAATTTTCCCGTACAATTTCCAGGCCACGTTGAAACTCAGAAATAAATCTTTTGAAGAATTTTAGGGCTATCTTCACATAAAACTAACTAAACTACCGTTTTATTGTTGATAATCTGACTAAGGGTTAAGAATTTACTCGACTTTCAGTTTAATATTTTTATTCTGGATACTGTTTTCACTGATAAAACTTTGTTTTGCTGAGCACAGTAATATTTTTTCGAGAATATCAGTTATTGTTCCATGAGAAAATACTCATCGATGACGAGCTTAGAATTACGTTTTTTCAATTCTTTATCAAAAATCTAACTTAACAAAAGATGCCCGGTCTACCTCGCTTTTGGATACTACTTATTTTCGCAACCTTTCTCTCAAATAACATTGGAGGTGCGTTCGCACAAACCTCTCAAAAATTGTTTGTCCAAGCCGCGCGATCACCAACAAACTGTTCATCCCACTGCTCAGGGTCGATTTACGAACCGTTCGACTCGCTACTTGCAGCTTTAAGAGCAGCAGAAAGTGCGACTGCCTCCAATATTGAAATACTGCTACTAAAAGCTTCTACTCACTTTGTTCTGCAAAAAGAGGTTGGAAATAATTCAACTGATTTCTACCTGGATTTTACGGGCTCGTCCACCTTCAACTTTTCAGTGTCAAAAAATTTAACAATTCGCCCAGCGCTTTGTCAGCTAGATGTTGACATGAACATGAGTGGCTCGATAAACAACTGCTATAAAGATGGAGAGAAAGCCAACCTGGCGTTCAAGTCCTTTGAATTCCAAATAGTTTTACAGAACAGTCTTATTTTGAAGGATTTGATCATCACTGGTAGGGAAAATATTGCACCTTTTAATGCGAAGCAAATTTCTGTGGAGCGGTGCTTGAATAATAGAATCTACTGCTGTGAGACTCCGGATGAGCCGCTTTATCAAGATATTAATTGCACAGGGGAGGTCACTGTAGAAAAATTGCCTCTGACGAAGGAGTCTTCGATATTTTTCCTGAGCCACAAGGATTTAAGCACAATTCCTGAGTTAAAGTTCGAGAACTGTGAATTTCAGAGTATTAATCTCATAAAAAAACGCCATCTTGTGTTGGTTGGCATCGAAAACTCTCATTCAATCGACATTGTCGATTCTAATTTCTCCGATATCTATACTCCCTATGGCTTGATCGGCGCCTATGCTGTCAGGGATTTAAATACTTCTGCACTTCCTTCCACGGACTCGATGAAAATTTCTCAAAATATAAGAATCAGCAATTCAAGTTTCATGAACTTCAATCCGGACATGAGATTTAGAAATCCCACTGACGATTCTGAAGGCTATATCCTGAATATAAATTCTACATACTCTGGTACTATAACTATAGAAGGCACCACTGTTTTCAAATTGAAAGGCTCAAGGGAGCAATCTACCCGGTGCCTTAAAGACTCTGAATTTATTGACCCATTCTCCTCTCAAACTATTTCACCGCTGTCTTCGTTCGCTGATCGCTTCATTCGAGACCATTATAATAACTCGACAAGCTCGGTTTTCAGAATCGCCAGTCTGAGAGGAAAGCTGATCATTCACAATAATAGCTTTCTTGAGAATGTTGGACGAAGCGGGACAGTGCTCACCGTCAGCCAACTCGACCCCGCTGGAAGAGTACAGTTAACAGATAACGCTTTCGACGGCAACTTCGCAACAACAGGTTTCCCTTCGATTCGAATTTCTAGCATTGTCTCCGACTACTTCGATGGAAGCAGCTGTGGGAGCATCGAGCTCAACAAAAACGTGTTTCGAAATCACCTTACCTGCCCAAATGGCTACGGAAATGCTTTACTCCTTTGCACTGCTCTTGGCAACCCGATGCTGACTCCAGCTCTCCCTCTCACGGCGGCTTTGAACAATCTCATGAACCGACACCAATGGAACCAAGGTACATTTTTATCAAATACTATCATCGCTGGAGACATTTTACCTCATTACTACGGATGGAATAATTTAGATATTACCAACAATCTCTTCGAGCATAACTTGGTTGGCTTGACGAACTCTATTGGTATCTTTGGTGGGAATAATGTCGCGATAGTAAACAATACTTTTTCCGAAAATGGTTTGCTTATATCCGGAAAAGCCCAATCTCGAATTCAACGAAAATACGCAGAACAAATCACAGACTTCACTTTCGATGATGATGCCGTCTATTTGAGCACAGCACTGATGATTGAACAAACAAAAGATATGCTTTTCAGAGGGAATACTTTCAAGAACAACTGGAATATTCTGCACGAGAGAGAAATTTTCCCCTCTCAGCTGTACCTCAAGACCGTTCCTGAGTTTTTTGGAGGGATTCCCATCGTTAACTGCACGTTCCGAGACATGGCTCTGCTGAATGACTCTTTCAGCACGGTTACTACTGGCAGCAGTAGCCTTATTTCCGATTCCTTAAACAACTCCTCCCCTCTCATCATCGTTTCTTACGTCGAGTGGCCAACGTACTTGGTCGACACAGATGGATCAACTGAGCAGATACCTTTGGGAATTTCGCTGTCCAAGGTGACGTTTACTAATAACAGTTTCAATTTCAACACAAACAACAGAAATCAAGACTCACAACAATTCCTCATCGACAACAATAATATGCCAGGGATCATTAAAGTACTTCACCAGGAGTTTAGATCTCAAGGAAGGCCGAAGACTCTCACAGTCGAATCTTGTCAGGTTATGAACAATACTTTTTATGGAAGTAGCGGCTATCTGTTCTCTAATACAGATTTCGCTTCTGTCTTAATCAGCCGAACGAACTTCAGCAACACTCTGTTCGCTGCAACATCATCAAGCGACGATCGAATTAGATGGGATATCACAGATTCACCGACATTAGGTCTCCTTCCAAGCGATTACCATACATTGATATTCGCTGCTGCTTCTTCATCTATGAGTGGATATGTTTCCATTGAAAACTGTGCTTTTTCGAACAATACCGCCCTAATTGTGTATGGATATTCAAACTCTTACGTGAACATCCAAGGAACTTCTTTCACAAAGAACAAATGGACAGAAATCGGAATCATTGTTGGAGTTCAGAGCTCCGTTTTTCAAATTACCGATACAAACTTTACCAATAATAACGTCAGCCTTGGAGTTGTGGTACTGCAAACTTCACATCTTACCGACGCCCGCAATATTTTCTCTGGCAATGAAGCAAGCATCTGCAACAGCTATTTCTTGGATGGAGTGATGAATTTCGAGATAACAAAGACCAAGTTCCTTGCAAACGTGCTCCGGCCTCCTAAATTTTGGATAGTGGACTGGCATGTCCCACTCGCGGCGAACATCTGGTTGATCGATTCGCAAGGTACCATTACGTCAGCCACAATTCAAAACAATGTGATTAAAGGCGGATTCATCCACATGAAAAGCTCTGTGGTCTCGTTCACCTCTTGCACGATTGCGAATAACCGTGCTGAGCAAGGCATAGGCCTGGCCTACGTCAGTTCGTCGTCGAGGATTGGCTTTTTAAATTCAACCATCACCCAGAACCAGCATTATTATGACCCTTCTGCTCAGTATACCCGCTTTCATGCAGGATTGCTGGTTATTTCCTCCTCAAACGTCTTGATCGATAAAACAACAGCGAGCTACAATGTCCTTGGGAATGGAAGCAATTTCCTTTCAGGTCAAGATATCTCAATTCAGGTTTCGAACTCCCTGTTTCTGAGCAACTACGACCTCTCTGGCACCGGCAACCAAGGAAGTACCTACTTATTTTCATTCTCTTTTGGCTCGATTGATATCTCGACTTCCAGCTTCACGTACAATGGCCAACTGCTCGAACTCATTGATGGTATTTCATTTTTGAGAAACAACCAAATCACTGGGTTTCAATTCGGCCTGACTGGTCCTCAAATACTGATTGACGCTCAATCAGGGAACCTATTGATGGAAAATAACTACTTCTTTCAAACAACAGGCGGATCATCTTCGTTGATATTGCTTCGGACTTACGATACCAATGTTCTGTTTCGTAACTGCACGTTTGATTCGATCAATCAAGGAACTCAGCCAATGTTCAAGTTTATCGGAAAGTCCTCCGTTCTGACGAAGATCGTTTTCAAATCGATTACGACAACCCAGCCGATCATTCAAATGATAGATATGGACGGATCGAAAATTCAAGGGTTCGTTTTTAGTTGCAGCAGTTTCTGGGAAACAGCACTTTTGTCGCAGAACGTTAAGAATCTTACGCTCCAAGACCTCACGATCTGCCATAATCAGCCGACAAATGTCTTGAAAATTTCTGGTTCAGAGATTCTCATTATGAACAATATTTCGATCTCTACAACAACCAAAGGCTTCGATTACTACAGCTACTCGTATTATAACAAACTTCCCTTGGTGAGTCTGCAAAACAACAAAGAGATCATCATCACGAATATTGACGTGAAAAATCAGATCACCTACACTGCCAATTTCTTTATTGAGAATAAGAACGGCCAGAGCTCGATTTTGATCACCAATTCCACTTTTCAATCAAATCAAGCTTCTCAAGGTGGCGCAATCACATTGGTCCTTTCTAATGTAAACGCCGTTAATATCACAAACTGCCTTTTCCTTAACAATTCTGCGGTTGAATACTCTCAGGCATCGACAAGCAGCCAAATGTCAACTTTCTCTGGGACAGCGCTACATACAACCATGAAAGATGGAGGCGCTTTGAAGATAATGTGCGCTTCCGATGACCTGAGTCTCTGCGATATAGATATTAGAAATTGCACTTTCGATGGGAATTCAGCTCGAGGGGGAGGAGGCATTTACTGGGATCCATATCCACCTGTTGTGGTGGACAGTGTATTTATTAACAACAAAGCAAGTTATGGACCAGATTTAGCTTCTACGAGTGTCAGGTTGGTTGCATGGACTCCTGAAATTGTCAACCTAGTGAATCTGGATATAAATTCGCATATACTGAACTTCAGAAACGAACGAGTCTGGCCTGGAGTAGACAATCTAGCTGTTGCACCTGCGGATTTAAACCAATACTCTCCTGAATATACTCTCAGTTTGGACATCAATAACTTCAATCTATCTTTCTGGAAAATCAAGCAGGACATATTCGGAGGTTATTCGTCTCCTATGACCTCCTCTGCCAGAAGCACCAAAACTACTTCGGCAAGTTTCTTTACCATGGCAACGGAACCTGAGCTCTTTTTAAAAGGCAGAATTCTCGCAGATGACGCGACACAGGGGATATCTGAGTCCATTCTCAGCGCAGAGAGCTCCCCTTCGTCTGATACGCCCTACTTTGAGAACAAACTTGTCAACCAGATCCACAACCATCAGGAAATTAGCATTTCGGGTAGCTTAATTACCATTGGAGACGTTGTGTCCGGTGTGCTGATCAGCGAAAATATCTCTCTGGCTCTGCTTGATATATATGGGCAGGTTGTAACAACAAATAATTACTCACGTGCTTATCAAGTCGCTGATAGCAGCACTTACTCGGGTCATACTTTATTAATTCAAGGAATAAATGTCAAAGCTTCTGATGGTATCATTTTACTGTCGGGCTTACTAGCCCAGTACTACCCTGGAAAAAGTCAGGTAGCGACGTTCGGAGCGGATAATATAAACAGTTTGCCAGAAAGCTTGAAGATAATGGATTTTTTCGCAGATTTTGACAAACAGCAGACGGTCAACATTAGTTTAAATTTCAGAGACTGCATGAACGGAGAGTACTTCGAGAGAGCAGGATCGCAAGCCAAATGTGTCGTGTGCAAGGAGAATACCTTTGTGATCGCAGCCAAAAACAATTCTGATAAACCCTGCGCGTTATGTGATAAAGAAAGCATGATTTGTCTTGGAGGCTCATTGGTTGCACCAGCTCCTGGCTTCTGGAGGCAGAATGAGAGCGCGGACCTCTTCCTGCCCTGTCCGAATCCTGATGCTTGTCTTGGAGGTTGGAACGAGACTACAAATGAGTTTTCATACGGTGGTTTTTGTGCTGATACTTATCAAGGGCCGCTCTGCAGCAAATGTCAGCCAGGTTACGCAAAATATAAAAGTGGATCTCCATGCGTGGATTGCCGAGGAAACGTATGGTACTATTTGCGCTTTGTTGGAACGATTCTGGCCCAAGCATTTTTCATTATTCTCAATGTGAGAACCAACCTCTTCATCTATCAGACTTACCAAAATGAAGCGTCCCGTCATCTTCGAACGAGGTCTTTCCTGTTGAAGATGCTCACAAATTACCTTCAAGTAATCACCCTTCTCGATTCATTCACGTACACATGGCCTGGAATTTTAAAAGGTATCTTCTCGACAAACGGAGCTGCTAATGGATCAAGTGAGGATAACTTCGCATTAGATTGCTTCATGTATTTCATATTCGGGAACATCAGTACGCCAAAGGTTTATATTAAAGCTACTACTGCCCTTTTGCTGCCTGTATTTTTCGCATTCGTCCTTGCGATATTCTGGAAGATCTATTTCGCTGTGAAAAAATGGAAAAACCAAGGATTTCAATATGACTTCATCACGTTCATGAACTATGTTTGGGGATCAACGCTGATTGTTGCATTCAATATTCAACCCATGGTTCTCAAGGCAGCCTTTTTCCTCTTTGAATGCCAGAATATCTATCGAACTGATTCACCTCAGTATCATTTGGTGCAAGATTACAACGTGGAATGCTGGACGAGCTCTCATCTTCTATGGGTGGTGACCACTGGGGTAATCACGATCAGTCTATGGGGTCTAATTATGCCGCTTATCATATTTATCAATGTAAAGAGAAAAAAGCAGAGAATTCTTAGATTTGAGGGCACTGGAGCTCTAAAATACAGTTTTATTGTGTTCGGGTACCGCGAAGAGGTCTATTACTGGGAGTTCGTTATCCTAATTCGCAAATATCTCGTTTTGATAATCATCACATCAGTGGCAGGGTTCTCAAAAGGCTCTCAATTCATCCTTATAATGTTTGTCATATTGGTAGCGTCCCTTCTCCATAATAAATACCAACCTTACGAAAGTCCCAAGCTCAACCAATTAGAGACGGTGTCGTTATTCAGCATTCAGATCTTCGTCGTTGCTTGCTTATACTTCAGCTCTATTGACAAGATCACAGCATTAGACGTTCCTGTGATTATCATCTGCTTGGTGGGTAACTTAGTCTTTCTTTTTAAGTGGCTACTGCTCTATTGCAAAACATCCATTGAATATTTCCGAGGATTACCATATGTCCGAAAGATACTTGTATACGTTGAGAAGGTCAATGACTTCAAAAGAAAAATGCTTCGATCGTGCTCTTTCATCAAGTTCAGAAGACAACTCGATTCTCGAACGAACTCAAAAGTTGAAGTTCCGCAACCTGAAGAGGGTTCAAATCCAGAAAAAGCCGAGTTCGAAGAGATCGAATTGAAAGAAATCGAACGTAAAAGCTCAATAGAAGACGGTATTGATGAAGAATTATCGAACTCAGTAACCCAAATTCCAAGACTTGACAGCTCGTCACTGTTCGCACTTATGAAGAGCTCGCGGACTAACAGCAATAACAATAGTAGAGTGAGCTCTTTAGAAGATATCACAACAAGATGTACCGAAAAGACAATGATAATTTCTACTACTAACAAGAATTCCCGTAAACAGACCATGGATTTCACGGACCTAGCTAATGCAGTCATTAATGAGATACCGGATAGTGCCAATTTCACTCCAACTAAGGAGGAGCCTCCGAAAAAGATTAAAAGGGTGAAACGCAAAAAATACACATTTTCGCCTCGTTCGAATAGCGCGTGTGTGATTGAAATAGCCGATACGGAGGACATAAAAGAACTGAATTTAAACAAAAGCTTTGACCTGGGCTCCAAACACTCAAAGCGTGCTCGGTTTCATTTGACGCTTGCGAGTGAATAATCAATCTAATGGATCGTCTTCTCGTGTGTATGTACTGTTGTTTTTGTTTTTTTTTTTATGTAAATATTAGCATTGTGCTTAGCATTGCTAATTCATCATACATCCGAATAATGAGAAAAATTAATGAAATTTGTTACTAAATGTATTTTGCAACTTTCGTAATAATGAACAAGCTTTTCATCAATAGACATATAAAATCACATGAATTTGTCATATTGAATTTGAATTTTGAATAGGGATCAGGAAATAATGTTAACGAATGTTGATTAAAATGTTTTAAGTTCTCCAAATACGAAGAAGCCAACAGCATATTCTTAATATTGATCAACGTGTAGGTAATCCATGAATGGCATATCCACGCAGCAATCCTGTGGGCCTGAAATATTTAAAATGATCGTTAATTAAAACGTATTACGGAAGGCAATTGAAGGAGTTGATCCAGAACAAGAGTTTAGTGTAATTATTCGAATTTATTACAGCGACCTTATGCAATTCATATTCAAATAAGTCAGGGTTTTTTAATAAGCAAAAGCAACTCCGTAAATGCCTACAACTCTAATTCCAACGGTTTGATTGTCTGTGTAAATTGTAATGACAAACAGGTCAGCTCAGAGACCACCAGAGCTCTTCACATGGCAATCGGAGGCAATAGGTAGCTCTTTACATTTAATTCTCTCATAGAGTAGTTCTCCATCGTAACTTAACATAGTAGATTATCCTCTAGGTACTAAGAGATTGTCTGGGCTTTCAGAAAAGTACAAGAACATTCGCAGAAATCAACTTTATGACGATATTCGTAGCTCTTTACAGATTATACTGATAAATTATTGCTTTCAATCGATTTTGGCCAATCTCTCCTATGGAGCCGAGATGCTGTTCACCCTCTGAACATCCTGATCTCTCGATACTCCTTCACTTTTACAATATTGGCAAGATACAATTCAGATTCCATAATAGAATAAATTTAACTGATTATTTGAATTTTTCTCAGCAAGCAAGAAAACGTCATTCTCATTGATATTAAAGCAAACGCCCCGAAAGATTATGCTCCCAAGATCGTGGCAATTATCCAGCAACCCAAAAGAAGGCATTTTTCTCCAATAATTAATCAATTCCTGTAAAGGAATCAAATAACTAAATTTATTCTGGAAGGTATTAATTTCTATATACCCATTCTTCTTAAAAGTTCTTGAGAGTTCTATACTAATTTCCAACCGGGAAAACTATAATTTATAAAGGAATTCTATTTCAGAAACAAAACGCTTTGACATAGTGGGTTTAGAGAAAAAACTTGAGCTAGGTAGAATTCCTCAGCACTGTCTAGACACAAACACGTGTGATTCTCACTCTTGTATAAATGTAATGTCATGTTGTGTTAAAACCTACCGTGCTCTATCTATATCTCTATATATCATAAAAGTTACCTGGTTCTGGAAGTTCTGGAACATCTTAATTAATTAATTCTTTGAAATGAAATTTTCAATAACGAATGAAACATGGCAAAATTTTTTTCACAGATATATAAAAAAATAGGCGTTAACAATGGATTGATTATGTGCTCAATTAGAATTATGAATTTAAACTTTATTCATAGTCGATAAAATTTACTGGGGGTTTTGTCAGGAATATATATACAACCAGGAACTCAAAATTATAATAAATTTCTGACAAAGTTTGAGTGGCATTAAGAGAGATGTGCACTAGTGCAGGCCTTTAAAACTCATTTTAGCGAACTCGAAGCGGCTAGAGACGCGAAGTTAATTATCCCGAGGCAAATTCATGCTGGCGGATGAAAAAATTAAGCTTGAGATGACTAACTTCGTGTCAAATATACCGCTGACAGGTCCAATGAGATTTGCACTATCACTCTGGGCACGCACACATCGCAAGTTTGGCATATTTTCCTCAATGCTCTTTTTCTGAAAGAATTGGCATCTTCAAGGCCAAAAGGTAATTCCACCATTAACATCAATCGTAGGGGTGGGTCTATTTACGTGATGATATGCAGAAGCATTATTGGGAACATTGGCCACGTTCGAGGGAATTTGAAATTCCCAAAATCGCAAATGAATATCAGTAATGGACCTCCCCAAAGGCTTTGGAATAGGACTCTCGCCAGCAACGTATCTTTTAAAAATTGAAAGCTGTGGTTCGTGAAATATTGCATTATTTCGTTTCTGCGGGGATGCTAAGAACAGAACCACAGTTTTGGATTTGATTATATCGTAAAATTGAACTTTAGAGATATTGATATTGTTTGAGTGTGGAGAAAGTGCTTCGCAACTTCTTTTCTGCTGGAATTTGCAACCATCAATGATGAAACCTCAAATTTCGGGTTAAAGCATAATATTTATGGAAAAAATTGGGTGATTAAATTTTCTCAGGAATGTCAGGGAAAAACTCTTTTTTTGCTCTGAAATCAATTTCTTCAGAATACGGACTCGATCTAAAGTCTGAAAAGGCTACAATACTAGTTAATTTTGAAAAAGAATCTTACGTTTGCCATCACTCCTTGTCTTCAAAATATATTTCCACATTAATTAAACCATTTGATCTGCTTGCCTTAGCTTGATGTTACCTAATGACTTTTTTTCTTCCTCTCTCTCTTCTTATACATATTCCTGAATTGAAAGCGTTCTTCGATTATTTCGACTATGTAGGCTTTTATTCATGGAAATCGTGAGTTGGTCGCTTAATTCAAGGCTAAAAATTATCTATTAGGTACGTCTTAGTCCAAGAAAATCCCATTTCCACCTTCTTTTTGTGATATTAATTAAGTTTCTTTGAAATCACATGAATAATCGATAATAAATTGCTAAGGAGTTAAGTAGTAAATCTATCCAGGACTTCAGATTGGCACTATTCAAATTTTCATAGATGTTGTCTAGAAAGTAAAAACCACCGATGTGACCTCATCTATAATATCAAATCTGATTTGTAAAAGGAAATGTTGACGTCATACCTAGATGAAAGCCATCAAGGACTTTGACTATATCACATTTTTTCGTATCATAAATCTTCACGCTCTTGTCCTTTGCAGCTGACGCAAAATATCTCCCGTCTAAAGAGAATCTTGCACAGAGTACCCACTCTAAACAAACGGAAAGTGATTAAGATTGAACCAAGGAAATCAGAAATAACCAGAATGGGCGTTTTCAAAGGAAAAGAGAACTTTTCTGGTCCGAACATCACAGAGTCTAACGATGCTATCTGCTCCTGCAGAGACCAGCAATAATGAGTCTGGCGAGAACGCGACACCCCAAACGAGCTCTTTTCCATATTCAAATTAATTAAAAAAGTCTCACTTGAAAGCGGTTACTTGAATGAAGATTCTCGAAAGTTCCTATAAGTTTGCGCTGAGGCATGCTCGTTAATTTCACGGATCGATCACCTGAACAGGTTGCTATCATTTTCCCATTTGGGGCATAGGCCACTCCATAAACCACTCCTAGATTGAATCGTAAATTTTTCACTCATTTTTTTGGGAACGCTTTACCTCGATGAAGAGTTTTGAAAGTTGAGAGACAGCGCAGCTTTTTTAATTCGAGAACTTTGACAGTTTTATCGTTAGATCCTGAGACAATGAGATTTCCTCGTGGATTGAGGCTAATACTGTTGATTTTATCTGCCAGCACAGTGGATAAAAGTAGAGTGGCGAAATAACTTACCATTGTGAGCTTGTAAAAAGTATGTTTGATTTCTCCAGTGCGAAGGTCGATTATTTTAATATTTTGATCGAAGGATCCTGTGATGAGGTGAATTCCGTCTCTAGAAATCTCCACAGCATTTACGTTTGCTTTGTTATCAAGGGTATTATATTCGGAACACGAAAAAATTTTACCTGTGTGAAGTTGGTCGTATCGATGAAGTATCTCTTTTTTCTTAACGTCGATTAATGTTACAGAGCAATCAAATGATCCAATTGCAACTAAACCCTTAGTATGACAATATGATAATCCTTTGATTCTTCCTTTCAATACAATATAATTATTCTCAAACTGCCAAGCAATGGTAAAAAATATTTACCATCACATATATCATCAAAAGATTTAATGACCAAGCCTGACTGCATATCAATCATTTTCACACTCTTGTCCCCTGAACAGGTTATTAATATATCATCAGAAATTTGAACATTTTCTATCATGATCGGTTTCTTGTATTTTGGCTGTTGGTCTGCCACTTCCGATCCTGATTTCTTAAACAGCTCCATAAATTTCCTTTCCTTTTGGTCCAGGTTCTCAGGCTTAATTTGGTTTAATTGGCTCAAAACGAAATCATGCTCACATCGCTTCTTCACATTATATTCAAGCATTTTATCAAGTGCTTGAGCAATACTAGGATCAACCCATTTTGGAAGTCTCTTTCCAAAAATTTCAGCTTTCTCAGAAACAAAATGTTTTTCTGGAAAAATGCTTATCAAATAAATAATTTCTGAAATCACTGACTCCGGGAACCCAATCAACCTAAGCGACACCAAACCCAATGAAAAAAGATCGCATTTTCCAAAATCAGTCTTCAATATCTCCGCATTGACATTTTTTGAGTTCCTTATTTTTAATATCTCAGGAGAATCATAGACGACTTTCCCAAGATTTTTCACTTTCGACAGTAAAGTCCCTTGCTTTAAAGTCAGCCCTAAAATATCCCAGTCAGCAAGCTTGTACACTCCATCCACGAGAATTACGTTCTCAGGTTTGATACATTTATGGAAATATCCATACTTGTATTTAGCAAAACTGAGAGCCGCTATCATATCTTTCAAGAACTCCAATAGTTCCTTATTGAGAAAAAGAATACCACTCTCGATTCTTGAGCTTAGTGATTGTCCCCAAGGCATCGAATAAGCGATGATAAAACCTGCTCCTGTGAATATTTTTCCAATGGGCATGATATTGCGATGGAGGAGCGCGCGAGCTTTTGTTAAATTTTGATTGAGAAGGTTGAAATTCTCTCTGTCTCGAGCTTTGATGACTTTAATGGCGATAAAAGCTTTGGACTCGATATCATTTGCTTTATATATTGTTGAGTAGAGTCCTTCGCGTTTGAGCTCGATGTTAGTAAAATTTGTCGAGAGCCATTTATCCAAGTCGTTCCTGATCATGAGAGTGGAGTTGACTCAATAATCCTTCGCGTTGATATAAATTATTTAAAAAAATCACGCAGTTTATATCGAAAAAATCGGTTGTTTTCGATTAATGTGCCCACTATTGAGGGAAGAAACTTGGTCATCCAATCTAAAGTTCCACGACACCTCCAAGTCAAACCCGATCTAAGCTAATGTTAAGAACTTCTCAACTCACCTTAATTGACTTGCCCTCCTCATAAGAGAATAATGAATCACTCCATTCATCAGAACAATTTCTATTCAATAATATTTCGATTCAATAAGACAAAGATATCTCAAATCTGAAGCTTTTTCAGTTGATTTTTTTGGGGTTTTTTTTGGCGCATATTTTTCCTAAAGATGCTAATGAAGCTGTTGAGCTTACTAGACTTGGCTAGGTCCTACATAGCTAAGGTTTCAGATTTTACACTTTTGTTGAAGAACTTTCAAACTTTCCTCTTCAATATTCTAACGCAACGGAGATGGAGTTGAGCAACGATCAAATAAGTCTATTGCTAGTAATATTAATGATACTGATAAAGACGTATAGGAAACCGAATTTGCAACTGAGGTTATGAGATGGATAGATCTAACCCAAAAACGTTTCAAAGAGCAGTCTTCTGGAGGTTTCCGCTGTAACTGTGCCAGTTTGCAGCACCACATTATCTGATGGTCTGGTGTAAGAATTGGTTCCAAAGATTTTGTAGCCAATAATCACCAAGATAGCAATCAATACCAAGAAAATCATGCACATGATGATTTTATCCGTGTACAGTTGTCTCGCAAAGTACTTGAGATATTCATTCGCTCTCTTAATAATCACCTGAGTTTCTTTTACTTCTTCTGTAATATGAGTAATCTGCTTAATTTGCTTGTCTAATTCAAGATTAATCTCATCGGCGGTAGCATTGGCCGAGTTCACCATATTAAGAGTATTTTGCAGGGAGTCCATACTCTTTTCCTGTATCTTGTTACCCATCTCAATGAGAGCTGCGTTTGCGTCCATTTCCTCTCGAGTTGTATTTCCAAACAATGTATTTTTTGTAGAAGATTCATCTTTTCGCGAATCAATGATCCTTTTAATCTTTGCCATTCTTTCTGTGATCTTGCGCAGCGATTCTTTGTAAGGAACAGCCTGAGATTTACTGAGAGAGTGGATTTCCAGTTCATAGGATTCGATAGCCATTTGAGTGCTTGCGATTTTCTGCTCGCACCTGTTAACTAACTTCAGACGCTGGGAGGGCTCCCTCTTATCGAGGACTTCGAGGTCTTTCTCCACCTCTTCAAGCTGCTCATTAATGTCTTTATCGAAATCGTCAATGTCTGCCATGAAAGTAGTGCTGCACTGTTATACTCGTAAGTTTATAATGAATTAATTGAAAACTAAAAATTTTTTTGACTAAAGATCAATGCGTACGATATGAGTCAAAAGAATGAGCCAGAAAATCTCATTTTGCTAATGCAAGAATATTAAAGCAACGTGACCCCGTGAAATATAGCTCTTTTGAGTTGCTAGAGTGAATCGACTGAACTTTTTCAGTATTAGGAGAAAACATTTGCTTTGTTTAAAGATCTTTTCCTGGAATTATTGGCATTTTTTTTTTCTATCCTCAATGGAAACAGTCTTTTTAATCAATATCTGCTATAAACCAATACTCAAGGATATAAATTTGAAAAAGATGAGAACCTTAGATTTGGAATCAAACTTGTAAATTCAAAAGATTGTACAGCAAGCTTTCTTTTTAGGCTCCTTTTCCTCTTCTTCCTCAGCAACAGGAATTTGGTCCTCTTCGTCGATGGCGTCTCTGAATTTTTGCTGTCTCGCCGGATCTCTTTGATAGTCGATAATTTCTCGATTCAATTCGTCAAGGCTTCTGTCTGTCAAGTTGGCTGGCCCACCTCGATCATCTTGAGGTCGATCTTCATATCCCCGCAGACTTTTTTTCTGTCTGAAGTCTTGTTGTACATTTTCCTCTTCCTGTGGCTCTTCTCCCTGCGAATCTTCCATTATTTGTGGGGGTTGGTTGTATTTATCTGCCTATATCATGAGGTTAGGAGACATCATTTCTAATTGAAATACGATATTTTTCCTAAAGGCTTTCTTAATCACTTCAGCCGCCTTTTCTCTCTCAATGTCAAGCTCCTTAGCATCGTATTCTAAAATTCTGTCTGAAATTGTCTTCAGAAGTTTCATCTGCATTTCTTTTGTGACGGTATCGAGTTGTTTAAGCGATCTATCGTCAAGAAAGCCGTTTCGTTTTAAATTCTCGATATCCTCTTCTTCTTTCTGAATCTGGTCCCATTCCATTTGTTTAATTTCACGCCAAATTTCGGGCCTGTGCAGAGAAATTTTGTAAAGTTGATCCTTTTAATGATTATTCAAGATTGGGAGCAACTCTTGCTTTTCTTTACCAAAAATTTATTCGCTGTTAGTTTGCTCTCAAG
>ENA-UOTX01000121-UOTX01000121.1-compost-metagenome-genome-assembly--contig:-NODE-121-length-84583-cov-11.570918_pt1 | contig 84583 bp, 42 predicted proteins | sample MGYA00238143_ERZ746982 | MGnify/ENA primary metagenome ERZ746982 (study PRJEB28758, sample SAMN06268862) | compost metagenome | isolation source: single cell | place: USA: California, Emeryville, Joint... | reverse complement strand
CGGAGGTGGTAACCAGCAACACATCGGTTTCGCTTCTACTTGCAGCAGATACGCTCCTCCTGGACAGAAGGTAATGATATTATTAATTTTGAATTACTTTGCTAATCACGTTTATTCTCGTGTATTTTAGGTCGGTCTTATTGCTGCCAGAAGAACCGGTCTTATTCGCGGTGGTGTCGACAAGAACAAGGAATTCGGCACAGACAAGGCATAAGAGGAACAAGCATAGTTTCATTCTTTTGGTGTTGTTTAGACTCATGGAAGGAGGAAATGTCTCTCGCTTTTTTAGACCAATTTCACGCAGAATTTCTCCGATTTTATATCTTTCGTGTCGATTTGCTCGTGTTCCTGCATCGTAATTGAAGATATTGAATCAATTAATCATTTTCAAAAAAAAGAGAGATTAGAGAATGATGTTATGAGGGTTATTTTGAGTTCGCTCTCATATACATGTAGAGGCAGTGTTCACTATTAACAAAATCATTGGCATGGGAAATTGGAATGCAAATTCTGATTTCAATGCTATAGGTTTCTGCTTAATACTACTGCCCTAACTCAAACCTATTCATAATGCACAGCCGTCCAATGTAGGGAAATGAGATTAATTAGATATTTCGAAGGTATCGGCGTTCTTTTCAAGTTCACATGAAAGCAAACTCAACACAGAAAATTCTCATTGTTGCTATTGAACTCAAAATTTAAACTATGCAATTCTAATAGAAAAAATAATTCTTCTAGATAGATAGATATGCACTATTCTCCGTTATTTACCTCTAAATTTCCTGAAGGCCTTACATTCGACGATGTTTTACTTATTCCACAACATAGCGACATCTCCTCAAGGTCAGAAATCATCCTCAAATCCAAATTCTCCAAGAACATTCCTCTGAATATCCCAATTGTATCATCTCCACTGGATTCCGTCACCGAGCAAAAAATGGCAATCGAAATGGCTCGACACGGAGGCCTCGGCATTATCCATCGCAACTGCACTATCGAGGAGCAGTGCAAGATGGTTAGTGAAGTAAAGCGGGCAGAAAGCGCAATCATCAGAAATCCTTACACAATATCTGCCAATTGCACCATAAGCGAGCTGAAAATCCTCTGCAAGCTGATGCAATGCAGCACTTTCTTAGTCACAGACGACACAGTCCAAGGGTCTCAGCTTGCTGATCCCTCATTAAAGCACAAACTTAGAGGTATTATTACTCGGCGAGATATTCGCGCAGCAAGCGATATGTATCAAAAGGTCAAGGAGCTCATGACTCCGAGAGAGAAGCTGCATGTCCTCGAGATTCCTTCTGAAAAAATTGAAAAAGACGACCTCATTGTGAACCTCAAGGAAGCTAAGAGCAGAATGCTCCATAATAAAATCGAGAAAATTCCCGTTGTTTCACCAAAGAATGATATCCTAGGCTTAATAACATTACGAGATCTCTTGCGTCATGAGGAAAGGCCTTTAGCTAATATCGATGCGAATCAGCAGCTCTATGTTGGGGCAGCTGTAGGCGCAAAGGACGATTATCTGGAGAGAGCGAAAAAGCTGATAGATGCGGGGGTAGATGTATTGGTAGTGGATATTCCTAATGGGCACTCTGTGGTCTGCATTAATGCTGTGAAGATGCTCAAAGAGCAGTTTCCTAATATGGATGTCGTTGCTGGAAGCATCGCTACCTCTGAAGGGGCTCTCCCGCTAATCGAAGCCGGTGCCGACGGTATTCGCTGTGGGATAGGCACTGACTCTCCTGCTACGAGGATCATTGCGGGCTCGGGAGTTCCGCAGTTGACGGCGCTGCTGGAGACAATACCAATTTGTAAGAAATACAACGTTCCTTTGATTTCGGATGGAGGAAATAAAAATAGTGGAAACATGTGCAAGGCTTTGGCTACCGGAGCCGAGAGCGTGATGTTAGGGAAGGTCATCGCTGGGTGCGATGAAGCTCCTGGGAAGATTCTGCTTAAGGATGGGAAGAGAGTCAAAATCTATAGGGGAATGGCTGGTTTTGGTGTATATCAATCGAAGGACCAGAGCACGGCAGAGCCTGATGCCGTTGGCTATATGATGGGTGGCGTTGAGGGATATACACCGTATATTGGCCTATTGAAAGAGGTTCTGAACCAATTTACGCAAGGTATTAAGAGTGGTATGAGCTACTGCGGGGCTCATAATATCCCAGAGCTTCCAGACAAAGCTCATTTCGTTAGACTAACGCAGAGCTCGATTTTCGAAAGCGGAGTCCATGACATTACGAAGATTTAATCTATAATCCATTTAATGATTAATTATTACTTTTAAATCATGAATTGAACTGAATGTGTAATTTACTTTTAAACTGCGAATCTTCACTTGTTGGCAAGAAAATAACAGACTTTGATATTCAGGCTTATGGTTTCATTATGAGCCTTCGAAAGGAGTCTTTATTGCGGCACAAAATGGATTGGGTTCATATTCTCTAGAATAACTAGAACGAGATCTATACATACTGAAGACTTTGTGCATTTGTAGCTAGTGAACATATTGCTTGAAATCGCAAAACTTGGTGTTTGTTTGGTTCTGATAGAAAAATTAGCAATCATAAAAAAAAAAGATACAGAACTGAATCATTCTCACAACAATTATTTCAGAAATGTAAAAATACTGAGGAAATCAGTGGTTGGGTGCCATTTTTTGTTTTTGGGATGTTGTCAAAGATGTTTTGAATAAAACTTTTGCATCATGTAAATATCAAAGGTTTTAAGATTTAAGCTGTTCATGCTACTTTGAGATCTCTTAGGTTACTCGCAGCATTAAATCTAACAAATGCAATAATTGAGAGGCGCATTAGCTATAAGGGCATTCCTTCTCTCTTCACTAAGTCTCTTATTGCTGATTTCGACCATACTCATGCTAATCCATGAAGAATTGCGAACTAATGCGATCGCACCTTTCCACCCAAAATCATTCTGGGATAAGTGAAGGCCCCAAAGTTTTTTCCAGGAATTATTTCTTCCTAGTGCTATCGCACCCTCGTCGGTAATCTTGTTTTTTTCCAAATAAATCTCTTGTAGATTCTCCCAAGTCGGATTCTTGGCCATTGCGACAGCACTTTTGTTGCCGAGTCGGTTTGAACCAAGGTCTAATGTCTGTAGCTTCTTCCAGGTCATGTTTCCTCCAATAGCAACTCCACCTTCTTCGCCAACGAGATTGCCAATCATCTCTAATGCCTTTAATTTTGTCCAAACAGTATTGCTACCGAGACCAATAGCTCCTTTGTCTCCAATCTCGTTGTGTGATAACCTAAGCTCGTCTAGGTTATTCCAGGACGTGTTCTCTCCAATAGCAATTGCACCTTCATCACCAAGCCTGTTGTATGATAGATCAAGGAAATTTAGATTGCACCACGATGTATTCAACGCTATCTGACGGATGCCTTGGCCGCTTATTTGATTGTTATTTAAGATTAGCCCTTCGAGTTTGCACCAGGAAGTATTCGATGCGATAGCTGAACCGCCTTCGTCACCAATTTTATTCTTCGCTAGATCAAGGCATCTCAAGTTCTTCCAATTTTCGCTTGCTGCTATTGAAATGACGCCCTGCTCACCGACTTCATTGCTTGTCAAATCGAGGACTTCAAGTTCACTCCAGCTTTTATTTTGAATGAGAGCGTTTATACCGGAGTAATTGATTTTGTTTGACCTGAGGAACAGATTTTTCAAGCTTTTCCAGGTAGTATTTCGTGCCAATGCTTCACATCCTTTGTTGCCAATCTTATTCTCTGATAGATTAAGCCACCATAGATTTGGCCAATTCGACTTGATCAAGTCTTCCAACCCGTTTTCATCGATGCCACAACTCCTCAAATCGAGCTTTTCCAAACCTTTTAGTCCATACCCTGAGAGCACGTTTGCCCCAAGATTTCCGATATTCTTCTTACCGAAATCCAATTCTAAAGATCTTATGGAACTCTCATCCTCTTGACCTCGAAGTATCTCCTCAAATTTTTTCTTAATTGCTTCACTTTTCCAGGAGAGGATGTCTTGAAATTGCTCATGCGGGATCCAGCAGGCCGAATTTCTACCAATATGCACCCCTACAACATAGCACCAATTCGTTCGATCCTTGTAAATTATACTACTTCCAGGTTGAATCCTCGTGCTTGAGTTGCCTTCGTAATGGATGAGTCCTTTTTCTTTGTTCATTCCAATAACTGCTCTTTCCTCTCTCCACTGCTCGAAACTTCCTTGATTCGTTGATTGTAATTCGCGTCTCCCGTACCCCATTATCGAAATCTCTTTAAGTGGCTTTTGATATAATGATGTGACGAAACATATCCCCAAGTAGCCTGTTTGTAGGCCAATTGGCTTTTGCAGATGTAATAGAGCAAAAGTCTCACCTTCTAGCCAATTTTTTCCATTCACATCTTCTGCCTTATCATTATTAAGATAATCTTTATGTACATACACATCTTCAACCTCGATTTCTCCAAAAGGTGCTTCATCTTCATTAGCTCCTGGAATGAACCGAATATATGGATATCTCTTTCTGATTGGTTTCTCATCATCATAGACAATATGAGCAGCTGTCAAGACAGTGTCCGGTCCAACCAAGACTCCTGATCCCCATCTTGGTGTATCATTTTCGGATTTTTTGATAATAACGATGCCATGGGCACTCTCTGGAAATGCATTTGTTTGTTTGATGATTCTTTTTCTTGAACAATTATTTGGTTCCATTTTCTGTTCCTGCTCCTTTTTTTTTTCTTCTTCAATTTGTTCATTTAGCTTTTGAAGAGAATCAGTTCCATTATTTGGTTCTGTTATCGGTATAGCATCCTTGTAGCGTAATTTTGACGCATTTGGAGGTTTACTGAAGTCAGCATGTCCAGAATACTTAGTCAGGAAATAGAAATCTTCAATTCTATCTAGTTTGGGTCCAATCAGCTCACTCCTGACAGTTCTTTCAACAGTTTCTTGTATATCCTCTTTTGAAGGTGTATATTCTTGCAAATTCATTGCTCTCAAATTTTAAACTATTATAATGATTCTTTTCCTTGAGGTTAATTTTTTATCAGAGATAGCCTCGATTACTCAGTTTCGAATGATATGAAGCACTTAGTGTGTGCATATGCTACCATTCGCGAGGAGTATATTATCGCTTTAATCTAATAGAAAACTTCTTGTCATATAAGGAAAATTCGAAAAGCTCTATGATCAGATAGCTCGTCAACTTGATTAATTTACTGTTTAGGGCTATTCTGGGAATTTCACCTTAATAGCTAACTAAATAGCGAGACTGAAAGTAGGAAACTCGACTATGATTATAAGTTCAAGATTCTAATCATAAAAGATGCCACAGTTGAGAAAATCTATCTCTTGACTCATTTTTACAAGGGAAATATTAGTGCAACTCACATTACCAAAATAAGTGGTTTCGGTAAATTAATTGATCTTTTAAAAGCATTGACTTCAAGATGAAAAATTTTTGAAGTTGAAGCCTAGAGTCTGTACGGCTGTATATTTGGATACAATTAGTCAATAAAAATACCCTTCTATTGTTCAGACTAATGCAAAAGCCAAATACGGCAGAAAACAGAGTATCGAGTAGATTTTTCAAAATCGTTTTGGAGTATATCTTAGATGAGATAGGAAATATATTTGTTTTTCCTATGTTTGTATGATGGAACTAAGTTATTTACTTAGAAATACACTCAAAAACTACTATTTGAAAATCTTCACTTTGCACTCTGTTGATCTGTTGATGATAAATATCATTGAGCGAAAGAGAACTTAACATTTTGATTCGTGTGTAAATATTGGAACTCAGAGGTTTCTATTGCTCAAGGAATAAAGTAAATAGAAACAACATTATTTTTGATGTTCTTATGAAAGCCTTGCTTTGAAGATCGGCAGCCTATCTCCTCATAGTTTTGCTAGAGAGAGAGAATAATATAATGTCTCACCCTATTCAATTTGAAAACGACTTGTTATCCATGAAATGGACAATGAAAGACTTTATCTTGGAATTGTTCATGGCAGACGAAAATTCTTGAATCCAATCAGCTGAGTTTTGATAGCTTCTTTAATGATCTCTTGTATTTTGTCATGTGGGAGTCTATTGACTTGTGAGTTTCCCATTGAGATCAGAATTTCAAGCGATAATTTTTGATGTCTTATATTCAAGATTCATGTTTATACAATCTAGATTCAATCATCCTGTTTCAATTAATTTAACACATTTTTTTCTGTGAGTACTGAATTTCGGTAGTCATCCATTAATGTAAAACCTATTGGCGAGCTCAGGACTACGTTCTTCCAATAGAATTGCATTTATTTAATAGAAAATTACTCGTCTTACAAGGAGCAGTTCAGATGCCTTTTTATAAATTTCGAGTACTCCAAGTTTTCTTGATTTTGGGTAATCACAGCTTGTCAAAGCATGTGTGACTCTTCTGTAGCATAAACTACACTTTATCGCTATTCTATGCGAAATTTAACATTAATGAGTTCATTACACGTTTTTGCCTAACTCAATCTACTGTACGTTTTTTCGAAGCCCTGTTGAGATACTTCAAATCGAAACTAAATTTAACTTCGATAAATATACTAACTCAACGCACTACTTTACACGGGTCAAGGCAATAAATGGCAGCCAACATTACGGAACCTGCAGCGAACACAACCACCATTGTCCCTATCAATGGTACCTGGGAAGACTTCATGATTGCCAACTTCAATTTCTTAGGTTCGTTATTCCTATGACAGTATTCTAACAAAACTTACGTTTTCTCTTCAGGTTTGGTCATCGCTGGGCTTGTGTGGGGTATCACCAATCCTTTCCTTGAGAAAGGCAGCAAGGACAGCACGGAGGAGGAATTCGACCTCTCTTTGAAGTCGCTTCTCAAGACGATCTTCAATTATAAATTTATTATTCCATTCGTTATCAACCAGCTCGGATCAATCATCTACTACTATTTCTTGGGCAAATCATGTAATACGATCAGTTTTCCTTACATTTCTTGACTAAACTGCCATCCTGTGCAATTATAGCTTTCTCTATTGGTCCCCTCATTGCAAATACTGTAGCGTTCCCAGCCAGTTACATCGTAGAGAAATCTCTCAAGAAGAGAAGATTCACCAAAGGTAATCTATACTCAAATTTCAAATTACTGATCACTGAAATGAATTAGAAGCGGGAATCGGAATAGTGCTTATCTTTATTGGAATCTACCTCTGCGCAGTCTCTGTGAGTCCCACCACTGCATAGTAGGATCGTTGGCACCAAGGAAATATACTTGGTTGATTTTGATACATAAATTTTAACATCTATTCATTTTTCTTCCATTTATTTTTGCCGTTTATACTCTAATACGCAAGGCCCGTGAATCTCACGCTGGCTTCCGAATCCACATATCGAGTACCCAATAAAACTTAGCGATTTTGTAGGGCTTGAATGGCAGTATAGTTCTCTTATATGTCTTAGCTCCACAAATGACATGGCTAAACAATAGAAGAACTCACAATTAATGATGGCTGTGAGGAATTATCTAATAATGAGATTCTTCTTTAGTATCATAACTTTATCATGGTAATTTCGTTACACAACAACTTCATATGAGCACACTCAATGAAGATCAAGATATATATAGACGATATTTTGCGTAAAAACATCAAAATAGATGATAGAGCTGTAGGAAGTACCTTTTCCTAATAAGATGTGCAGATTATCAGTGACTCTTTAGGTAATTCTACCAAGTGACTTAATGAAAGAAAAAAAAGGCTATAAGCCGGATAAATCGGCCTGTAGATAGGTCTATTGAGCAGCAAGTTCTTTGTCTCCCTTCTTCAAACACTCTTCGACCGCTCTGGTGATGCTCTTGCTGGTATCAATAACTACAGTGCTTTCTTTAGCAGTCTCTTTGATGAGCTCTTCGATCTCTTTGAGCGATTCTTCGCTGCCTGTGCTTTCTTTTTCAGAGGAGTAGACCGTCACTGGGGTGGGCCTGCTCTTGCCAGCTTGATGGAAACATTTTCTGCAGACTGGTCTGTAGATATCGTTTCCACCGATCAGTTCGACTTGCTCGCTGTCGATGGTTCTCTGAGTGAATGCAGCATCGTCGCCGCAAACAATGCAGACAGCGCAAAGCTTCGTTACGCTTTCTGCGATAGGAATCAACTCGTGGACTCTTCCGAAAGGCTTTCTTTGGAAAGTTCCGTCTAAGGCTGCGATGATGACGATCTTCCCTTCATTCGCGAGCTTCTCGCTGATTTCGACGACCTGAAGGGAGATGACGCTTAGTCGATAGGGAAGTTTATACCTCAGGGAAAAATTGGGCTTCGTCAATGGCGATGACATCATAACCCTTGTAAACAGTGAGGATTTCCTCGAGGTTTTCGCATTTGAAGGCCTTGAGCATTTGGCTAAAGCGTCAATGAGACAATGGTTAGAAGAAAGTATTAGTACCCATCATGAGTCGATGCGACATCATCGAGAGAGTATCTATTATCCTTGATGTAGTTGACGACCAAGCATTTCTTTTGAGCAATGCTTAGCCGCTTCACTTTCATTTGAAGAGCAGTGCTCTTCCCCGAGAACATAGGACCAAAGATAATGTCGATTCTGCCAAAAGTGTCGTTCATAGGATAGAGTTGTTGAAATAATTTAACGTGTTTTAACAAATACGCGAATTGGCACTATTTAAATTCGAAGCATTCCCGCTTGAATTTAAAAATGCGGGGGACTTTTAAATCATAATTTTTCAAACCGAAAAAAATTTGCGGGCTGAGTCAGTATGAGTGAATGAACGAATACATAGGCTATTGGTTTCTATTATTGGACCCGCAACTTAAGTAGGCATTTTTCGAACGGTAGAAGAGTGAAATTCATAAAGCTGATGACTGGTAGGATAGAAACTGCATTTCAGAACAGAATTATAGAGTCTGAAGATTAGGACTAGACTTGGGGGCAGGTAAGTCAATACCTGTAGGAGTTCCACTCTGGAGTAGGTAGTTGCTTGGAGAATGATAATATATGTTCCATTGTCTGGAACTCGAGAAGAGGATTGCAGAAATGGCCATTTCTGTTCATCATTGAAAAAGTAAATGGCGAAGAAACTGAATGACACATCACATTGGAAAGCACTGATGCACTGAAGATTCAGGCCATCTATGATGGTGATTAAATATCAATATTTTCAGGGATGCTACTGCATTTGATGAAATGCTTAATAAACCAATCTAATTTTGAAGATCATCTCTAACTACTTGAGATCTCATACAAGAAATCTCTTTCCTAATGAGCAAAATGATTTCTCTTAAGCTCCCGCTCAAAACCCCTAAAGGAGGGTCTATCTAGCCTCGACTACTGTCACTAAGAACTTCAAAACAAGCTTTTTCAAATCAAAAATTTCAAATTTTGTGCGTTAAATAATTTGATCTTTCACTAGTTATTCAGACTTGACCAAAACAAGCATATTTGTCTGAAAGACTTTTCGAAATTATTCAAAACTCCCACACTTTTTTAAAATTCGATTGTAAAAGTCATCAAAAACTCCAGTGACATTCACAACGCACTCACTGCAATCTTTATGACCATTTTCGTATTACAATTGACTGCTTTGTTAAATATACCTGGAAACGACAAAGCATTACCATCTATCCGATCACGATCGCTTATTAAACAATTCAGACAGTCGCCCTAAAATCTATTTGCAAAATCTGCATCAATCTCAATCTAAAACGTCAACAAAATTTGCTCCTAGCTATACCAAGCGAAGGAAGGTTCGGTTCATTGATAATATAATTTGAACCATTCTTTGAAACAAGAATTTTACGCTGCGCTTCCAATCAACAAGTGGTTGTAACCACAGTCTATATCACCGTCTTCTTAAAATATTGGAAGTAACACATGATTCCAAAAGGCCTTTAATTTAGAAAATATATCTGATTATCCTTTCAATTTTTTGTTTTTTTAAACGGAATTTAGACTTCGAATAATTAAAACGAATAAAAATCAGAAACCAATTTTCCTTAACTACTTGCAATAAACTAAATGGCGATAACCAATTACAAAATCGTAATTATCCTCACAAACACTTCCTCACAGCTACATACACCCTAGTCGTTGGACCGATCATCGCAGCAAGAGATATCCCGTATCGCCTGGGATCGTTTGCCAACGAGACATAAAAATATACTCAAAGGTACCCTCGATGTTCAGACATACAACCGTAAAGGAGAACCCAAATTACTTAACAGTCAGCTTAACGTAAGAAATCATTGGAAATCCCTATTCTTCATCAAAAATGCTTTAGATTGAGCAAGAAAATCCAACGTTCCTGTTAATAACCACTCCATCTCAGAGATCAGAGCCAGAGTCAATCGATTTAGTGAGACTTTTCAAAAAGAAAGGGATTATCTGGAACGAAGAAGCTCTCATGTATATAAAGAGCGATAAAAAAATTAGCAATTCTATCAAAGCGAAGCTTCGATCAGATGTGATAATGTTCCTCAAAGAGGGTAAGCCACGCGCCGCTTCTTCAATAATCGATATATTAGATGACGCGCTTGAAATATTCATTGTTTTCCAAACAAAAGAAGATATGAACGAATGGGCAGCAGCATTGAAATCGTTGGTGAGCCAATTCAGCGACCATGATAGCAAAAAAACGACTCCGAAAATACAATCGTCGCATAGTCCCGTAGAGCATTCATCCAGGCAAAATGGAAGAGCACCAAAAAGAGTAATTTACCTCCTGAAATAGCAATTTGAATAAATTTTCTTCTTCTCCTCAAAGGACGTTAATCTCGATGTTCAGCCTTATATGTCCACCATGAAAAGCATCATCCGTGTTAAACCCGAAATGATTCTCAAGGAAATTACTTTTGAAGAAAACCAGAAGGGTACTTAATGAAGATTGAAGGATTTGAAGCAGCTTATCATTCTTTTCTTAATAGATACGTCGTTGTTTATGTTGGATTTGTGGACGTCGAATAACCGCGAGGTGAGCCGCGTGTTTACTATTGAGATCCAGAACAGCAAATATTTTGTAAATGATTTGTGTTATGATCAAAAGAGAGTTAATTATGCTATTTCAGAGCGATCCGGCTGCGCACATAGAGAGGATTATGAACGATATTAGCCCGTTGGCCTATTTGGACAAAGAAATCATTCGAGAGTGCATTAAAGTAACATTTTTTTTGTAATTTCAAAGAATGAAAACACTTGTGCTATTTTTCAATAGAATACGATGCTGAACGTAACTTTCCGAGAAAAATCCAGAAAGATTTACAATATTCTTGACCAAACCTACAACCAGCCCAATGTAACAAAATATCTGATAAGAGGACTGTTGAATTAAGCTGTTGATTTTCAAGGGAGAACCTCATCCTTCGAGCCTTGCTAAAATAGCCTTGCAGCTTAAAAGTATCAAAGACGAAACCAAGGAAAATAAAAAAACCGATATGTACACGGTAATCATTAAAGAGTTTTCAGAGATGAAACAATCATCTAATGACCCATTAGAAACTTTTCAATAATATGACCAATGTGAAACTGCAATGTATTGTGGAGAACTATGAGACGTTGGCAAAGTTGCAGGTGAAATGATGATTATTTTTTGTTGATTAATGAAGAAATTGCTTGAAATAGGAGGTGAAGGGCTCGAGCTTTATATCCAACACGCCTAATCCTGAAGATAGTGAGAAGCAGTTTAGATTTAATACTATCCCTCAAAAGGATGCTTTTCTTTCCAGAGATAGAAAAGGCGGGTGTGATTGTTCGACAGTGTGTAAAATCTTTTGAGAGAGAAAATGATAAACTTGCTCTATTTATAAATTTACATGAAGAGTTATAAGCGAAAATTTGAATTGAGTTAATTTCTCTTCACCCACTTTAGTATTTAGTATTCCTCACAGCATTGTAGGTGCTCTAAGTTTGAGAAACGTTAAGTAAGTTTGGTTTTTCAATAAGGCAGTGCTGTTGCTTAGACAGTTTGAAAGGGCGTATGAGCCAGACAAAGTCGATGTATCTTGATATGGTTATAGATAATTTAAATAAACTAGTTGTTAAAGCGGTAAATAAAATTTGACGTGTTCGCTTTGGAAGAAGGCTTAGAAAAGCAGTAGGATAGCGGTGGTGAGGTGTAGATATCGAGTGTATTATTCTATTTACTTGATCCATGAGAGCTAGATCAGGTGGTTCGATACTACTTCAAGGAATTTTTGCCTTTTCTTGAATTTTACCTTATAATTTCAGATTATGCTTCTTTTACGTTGTTAGAAACCCCTTATGTTTCAATCGAATATCAAATGAGCATTAGAGAACGCTTATTCTTTGGATATTAGAGAGCGAAAATATTTAAATACCATCTAATAATTAATGGAGAATAAACGATGCCATACTTATCAATAAACTGCTGAATCCTAATGAATTTTGTCCATTAACTATCCTAAATTTTAGCTCACTCACTATAGGTATAGGTATTGCCCTAATTCAAATTTTAGTTGGTTTCAAGTTCTTCAAAAAAAAATTTTCCAATATCGAAATTGAAGAAACATGTGAATATTCTCGCAGTTTTTGTTTTTAGCGAACGAGGGTTTGCTATTATACTCTCTCATGCTTAAGCTGAAAATAACACTGAGTCGATGATGGATTATAGGTCAATTACAAGCTAAGGAGCAAAGATATTCTATATTTTGCTACTAAACCTTCACATCCAGGCACCTTTCTCAAAAAAATCCAATTGTATTTCAAACTTCAGGTATTTTGTAGAAATTGTTTCAAATCATGCTATTCCCCCTCATGTTGGTCACATGATCCTCTTTTCAATTTATTCACTTCATAAAGATATGAGAGGAGTCTAGTTAGTATAGCAATGTGTTTTCTTGTGTCATATCGTTCAGGTGCCTCACAGAAGTTTAATTAATAACTTACGTGGTTTCTAAAGAGTTGCATTGATTGTACGATATTGTAGTGGTTATATTATAAAAATTACGTGTTTATTTCATAGAAAACACATCTACTTCTTAAGGCGCGAACGAGAGCATAATCAATAATTATAATCATCAAACACATTCTCAAGAATGGTAAAAACAGTTCTCTTAGTCGCCCTCTCTCACTACTTTCTTCGAAGCCATTACTACACAAATCGGAAATCAAAAAGAAACTTAGCACTCGCTCCGAGAGAGTAAAATCAGTAGAGCTGCACCCCGAGCTACCTTGGGCACTATCGGCGTTATACTCGGGCAACGTGACTATCTACAACTACGACGATCAGGTAATTACGTTCCTAAAACTGACTAATCTAACGAGTAAATAGACCATAGTTCACACGTTTGAATTCTCAAAATCCCCAATCCGTACCGCAGCATTTATTGCGAGAAAGCAGTGGATTGTGATAGGGGGAGACGATTGCGCCCTCAGAATCTTCAACTACAACACGATGGAAACAGTCAAAACGATTGAAGGGCACGCTGACTATATTCGGTGCCTTATGGTGCACCCCATTCTTCCTCTGATATTCAGTAGCAGCGACGATGCCAGCATCAGAATCTGGAATTGGGAGGATAACTTCAACCTAATGAGCATTTTAGTCGAGCATGTTCACTACGTAATGCAGATTCGAGTCAACCCTAAAGACTTGAACTCATTTGCCAGCGCAAGCCTCGACCTAACAATCAAAGTGAATATTATTACAGCTGCTCTCTTGAATCAGGCTTATTTATTTCTAGGTTTGGAATTGAACCAAGTGATGATCAAATCTTCAACCTCTGTGCGTGCGAACTATTCGCTCATTGGACATGAAAGCGGAGTGAACTGCGTTGATTATTATAAAGGGGATAAGCCATACATCGTGTCTGGTGCAGATGATTCGTATATCATCAGGCACTGCAATAATAATGCTTACATACTCTAGGAGGCCATTTGAATGTAGTTACTGATGTGCTGTTCCATCCAGAGTTGCCTATTCTCATCACATGTATACCAAATAACAGCCTGACGAGCGTTTACAACTAATGGCTTAGGTTCTGAAGATACGGAAGTAGAGATATGGAACGCCAACACCTTTAAGCACGAGATGACTCTGAATGATCGTAAACTTTACACATGCGCTAGCGGTATTGATATCTACTGGTTTAGATATGGGCAGAGTGTGGAGAATCGATGCCTTGAAAGGCTCTTCGAATACCATCGCTCTGGCCTACGATGAAGGAACAGTTGTGATCAAAGTCGGCAGTGATGAACCGGTCTGCAGCATGAGGTATTCATCAAATCATTTGCTAATATAAATGTTTACTGATCGCTAAAACAAGCAGTGGGAAAGCTATCATAGCAAGAAACCATGAAATTTACACTACGAATCTCAAGGCGGTAAATGTTAATGACTCTGAGTTTGTGAAAGACGGCGAGAAGATTCCTATCATGCTCCAAGAACTTGGTATTTCAGATGTCTTTCCATTTGTAAGTCTCTTGGACCTTTCCCTCTTCCAATGTTTCTTCAGCATCTTCGATATGCTCCAAACGGTCATTCATTTGCGATCGTCGGCGATGAAGTATATTCAATCATGCGAACCCATTGCTTCAAACACGTAGAGTTTGGAATCGGCTCTGATGTGGTCTGGAGTCCCTCAGAAAACTATGCCAGTAAAAGCAGCTTCAACAACGTCAGCGTTTTCGAAGGAAAGACAAATAAGCAAGAGATGAAAATCGAAACTGACTTCGCAATAAAGATCATATTCGGTGGTCCTTTGCTGCAAGAGATAGCTCAATAATTCGAAAGGTTAGACTTTCCTCATAGAACGGTTACCTCATCTAGTTTCCTCTTATTCTATGACTGGACGAGCGCAAAGGTCATCAGGAAGATCGAAATTTCTCCAAAGAAAATTTATTATGTTGGTACTCTGGTTGCTCTAGTTACTAACGAAACGTGTTTCCTTCTTGCCTATAACGGCAAGGTAACGTGGAATTCATGTATTTGAGGAGTGATATGACAAATTAGGCTGTGAGTGAAAATTTAGATACCGCTGATCCTGACGTAGGTGTTGAAACTGCCTTTGTTGCCCTGTTTGAGGTCAATGAGCAGATTACTTCGGCATTTTGGATAAACGACGTCTTCTTTTACACCAATGCTAATGGAAAACTGCAGTACACAGTTTGTGGAAAAAGCTTCAATGTTGCTCTCGTCGACAAATCAAAGTAAAAAATCGTTGAAAGGACCCGAAATAAAGGTTTTTCTACAATTCTAGGCACATCATCGGCTACATTGCTGCTCAGAATAGACTGTACCTCATCGACAAGCAATTGAATATTATCAAGTAGCTACATATTGGTTCTTTTCTTAAATTTCGTCATCCGGACCTGAAGTTTCCAGGTTCTGAGCCTGATCACTCAGTATCAATCAGCAATCGCTGGAAAAGTCTTTAAAAAGGCTCTGGAGCTTGAAGATAGCATACCTATCAAATACCATGACAAAATTCTTGGACCAAATCGATAGAAAAGAAGAAGCTTATAACCTCTCTCGAGACCCTGAGTACAAGTAACTCTCTGGAGATGCCACCTTAACATCATACTAAAATACATACAAAATTTGACCTGGCCATTCAACTTAACAAGATCGAAGAAGCTTTCGAGATAGCAGAGCAGCACGCCTCAAGTCTCAAGCGGAAACAGGTGAGCATCTCCTTCAAAAATTCTTAAAGAGCTCTTGATTAACATAAGGTGGGAGACCTCGCTCTGATAAGCGGAAAAATTGACCTGGCAATTGCTAGTTTCGAAGCTTGCAATGACCTTTCGAGTTTGCTGATGATCTACACAGGTCTCGGTCGCAAAGACCTACTAGAAGCACTAGCGATGAAAGCTGAGTCGCTTGAGAACTATAATATCTCGTTCATCTCTTACTTCACATTGGTAAGCAAAGCAGAAGATGTGCATTGATAAATTTCAATATAGGGCGACGTTGATAAGTGTCTAGAAACACTCATAAAATCTGAAAGACTACCAGAAGCGGCCTTTTTCGCGAAGACTTATTCCCCTTCAAAAATATCTAATATCGTACAACTCTGGAAACAATGGCTTCAAAAAGAGCATAAAATCACTTGTACTACACTTTATTGAGAAGCGAATCCATTAATTTCATTTTGTAGCTCAACAAATTGCGGATCCGTGGGATTGCTCAGAGTTTGTTGAAGACCTGACTCTATGTGTACGCTTGGAGAAGATTGCAAGGAAGAGAAGAGCGGAACTTGATGTTCCAGCACATCAGTATAACGAACTCAAGGAGTTTCTCTCGGCCGACCTCTTTACGGTGCTGAAAGAAAATAAAGACATGGATCTTGAGTTAATAGAGTCTGAATTCGAAGTTGTGGTGGAGAATCCATTGATTGAGAAACTTTGGACTTAATAGCCCAAAAGAACCTCTCTAACGGAACTAGTTCTACTACTCGTTGAAATCGATGCTATATAATGATAATAATGCTCTATATTAATGATGATGATAAGGTGATATTTGCTTTGATAATGTGTATTTGAATTGGGAGTTCTCAACGATTTCTCTTCACAATCATTTGAACGAAAAGCAAGAATGATAATACCAAAAAAACTCTGCTACTTAGCCACCATTTGTCATAATAAGGTTAATCTAACTAAAAAAACACAATCGAGATACTTCTTACACCAATCCGAGCAATCTCAGACTTAGTAAAGCCCGTGGCTCGAGAGTGAGGTTCTTACGCGTTTTATAGAACGAAGTATGGAGCTTTGTCGGTCAGACAAGCTAATTAGGGCAAATTTAATGAATTATGGAAAAAAATTCGTTGTTATGTAACCTCATTGAGGTCGCTCTTGGTACCAAAGGTTTCTTTGGAAAGCATCTAACCAGGAAAACTTCTAAAGGTGAAACTTATCTCGATGAATTTTCCATGAACAGCGATATGTTAGGTTTTAATTATCTGAAAATGTTTTAATAAAGCGCTTAATTCTGCAACAATTTAAATGATAATCGCGACTCCAAAATAAGCGGCTCAAACCCCCAAAAATTACCAAAAAAATACCCTTTCATAAAGATCAAGACTCGGCTGATTGTGCTGAATTCACATCATTTCTTTGATAAAATAGCACTCAAAACACCCATTACTCATTAGTCTGAAATATAAAAATTAAATTCGTAATCTATTCAAGAAAAAAATTAATTTAATTCACAAGCGATATTTAAAAAACAAACTTAATGATGGCTTGATTTTTTCCCAACACACATTCAAAAATGTACAACGACAGCCTTCAAACTACTAACGAAGAAGAGATGCTTTCTTTCAAGGTCACGCGGTTTGCCACAAATTTCCCTCTGAACGTTGACTTAATTATGCAGAAAGCCGCTGGTGATCAGAAATACATCCCGAAAATGGACTTCAGAATGTACATTAAAGAGTCTCCTTTTTCCAAATACAGCTGCCCAGGGCCTAAAGAGCAATTCAACAAAGCTCATGGGGGGGTCGAGCGACAATCGACAAAGAATATTTCAGATTTTTCCAATAATGCGCGGGATGCGACGAGATCGTCTAGCGATAAAGCGAGCACAGGACAGGAGTCGTTCAGTAAGCCTCCTAAGAAACCACTTGAAACGAAAAAATCGTATGGGTCGTATCCAAAAAGCATATTGAAGAAGGGTATCCAGAGTAAATTTTCTCAAGACTTTGAAAAATATTACGATCCGAGTCGTTTGGAAGATAAACGCTTATCCACTGACCAGGCAGAGTCAGACACAGAATTTTTGGCGCTGCAAATTACTCCTGTGAAAGCAAGAGGCGGAGATGCGAGCCATAATGTTCCCTTTATGTTTGAAGAGGAAGAGATATTAGATGTCCAACCGATCCGGTTGAATAATCAAAGGTAGGTATTTTTTCAAGAGTTATATATCTAATTCAGCCGGGCACACTGAGTATTGCTCGAGATGGAAAAATTAAATAAAGTAGCTTGATTGTCAGCTGAACGGTTTTGTGTTTTATTTTTTTAATGTAGCAGATATACCTTATATATATACACTTTTGCTTTAACAAATTTCTATGGCTTCGAAACTGCACTGAATTTTCTCGAATTCTATCCAGGATAACCAAGGCTCGATTTATGTATAATATCTCGTGCTGACAAGCCAGCTGTTTTTTTTTTTCAGTTTTCAAAGATTCGTATTCTAAAGACTTGCTATTACTTGTTGAAAATCAATGTAATGAGAAAGAACTTACCTCACATATACAATTAAAGAAGCTATTTAGACAGAGTGAGATATATTTGATGTTAATTATGTGGAGATTTCGTTGTTTGTTTGGCTGAGCTCAGCTGAATAGCGAATGTTCAGCTTGTCATTAATAGCATAAGTAATATAAGTAATAAAAAGTGACCTTTCAATTACGATTGTAGTCTTACAATCTTAGTACGCAAGAGGCGTGAAAATTATTAAAATTGATACACAGTAACTTATCTGAATAACTAATAAATAAATTTTGAATTTTTAGCTGTTATCGCAATTTGAAAGTGAATGTTGGAAGATAATCAAAGTAAAGGAGAATCCTGTCCTCTCAGCTAAAGGCTTTGGTTAATTTTTCTCAGGTCAGTTCAAGAGAATCAACGAGTTTAAGAAACTGTACTTGGAGAGCTGCATTGCTGACAATGTTTTTCCTCATCAAGCGATTTTAAAGAGAATCAGAATGGCTGAAGAAAGTATCATCAAAGTCCCTTCTACAATCGAACCTAATTGTTCCTGGTCTCATAGATGTTGCAGCTCTTGACTATTTTGAAATCGACAATGCCGCAGACATGACAGACAAAGATCTCTATCCATTACTTCGAGCGATTCAAGTATGATTTCTTCGCATGTCTCTTCTAATGCTTGTTAGAAAACAGATCATGTGAAAACGATCGATTTCTCCAAAATCTCACTCCAAGTATTCAGTCATCTAAGGAAATCCAGAAGTAACCAATTTCTTAGGACCCAAGAACGATCTCAGCATTCATCCAAGACGCGAAGAGCGTTCAAAAAGTGCATTTGGGCTCAGAAAGTAAGGAGAATTAGACCATACAAATGACCCAGCATTACTGCTTATCTCATTTTAGACAACAAACTGTTAGACATCTCTCTCTCGTCAATTCAAAGTGGTCAAGGGTTGCCTTCAGCCCGTGACCTGACGACCTACCGCCGAAATTCCAAAACAAACGAGAGCGTAAATAACCAAATTTTCCAGTTCAACCTGATTTTTACAGCTGAAGCCGTTAAATCGCACGCTTGCACATCAGCAAAAAACCTTTCAAACTGATGCTCCTAACACCCATCGAGAAGGTCGTGTTTCAAACTATAGCCCTCCTCGTGCCAAATCTGAGTATAATATCCGAAGAAATGTCGTTCGTAGCAGCAGTATCGAGGCTTCTGGTCGAGAGTTTCAAGATATTACGAGTAATACGCCAGTTTGTTTTGCTAGAGAAATTAAATGGTTTTAGATCTGTTGAAAGGAACTGTAGCTGAGCTTAGAGGAGACACATCGAGGCACAAGAAAGAGAAGAAAATAATGTCTCGAATAGAATGGATTGCTCAGATCAAAGACATCTTCAGCTACCTAATCGTCACGTTCAATCGCGAGTATTTCAAGAAAGAAACCATTTCCGAGATGATTCATGCCGTGGAAGCAGTAAGACTCCCTCAGCAATTAAGTCCATTCAAATTGTAAATAACTATTCACCATAGGACTGTAAACTGCTTGATGAAGACGAATATTATCAAACTCATCTAGACTACGGGTTTTCCGTTCAAGATGTACTGCGAATGATCCATGAGAGCGACCGAGAAGCACTCCACTATGATGATTTGATCGAGTTAGTCTCGAACATGTCTAAAAGAGAGCTTTCCCCTCTTTCCATGAGCCTCCCAAAACCTAAGCAAAAAGACCTCCAGCTTAATCTCCAAGGTTTGAACCGAAAACAAACTCCTAGTCCCAATAGACAGGGCACTCAAGAAAAAAAGAGTTCAAGATCTCAAGACCGGTCTCCTGCCTTTGGGGATGGCTCAATATTAGAAATTAATTTTGAGGAGAGCGACGCCTTCGCTGGTAGAGGAATGACTCTTCGGTATCCCTCGCTCTCACTGCCTCTAATGAAGAACCAAGAAGTTAGCTCCCCGAAAGCCGATACCGCTAGGTTCCGCCATAACCAAACGCGCAGCGGTAGCAGCGCGGAGAAAAACGAATTATTAGCTAATAATTCGGTGTCAAGCTTCCTTTCTGTTGGAAGCCGTGGTAATCTTGTCGATAATGAGACAGGTTTGGTAGGGCAAGTGCATTTCCGCTCGAAGACCGAAGGTGAAGACAGTTGCGGGGGAAATCGACCGCAAAATCTTCGGAAATATAAGCAAGGCCTGGTGCAGAGGCTTAAATCGCTTGATGATGACAGATCAAAAGCCACAAATACTTCAGATAACCTAAAAACTGCGGATAATTCGCTTCAAAGGGAAAAACAAGAGGCAAGCCAGTGCTCTACAAGAAACACTGCTGATGAGGCAATGCTTACAAAAGATCAATCCTACCTCAAGAAACAAGGAAACTCGTCCTACAGCATCGAGACGCAAAGATTTTCGAATAAAGAAGACCTGGCTGGAGACGATAGTCATTTGAAAAGTTTTCAGAGCGCTGGTACTATGACTTCACTCTCGGCGAGACTAATCGGTGGAGGTCAACCCCAAACAATTGACACTGTCAGGATAGGAGCCAGAAGAGATGAATTTATTACTGAAGAGGCTGAAAAGGAAGGAGAATTCAATGCTTATTCTTCGGTCCGAACCTTTGGAAGGAAAGCAAGTAATACTGAGGTTGAGGATAAACAGGAAAGGAGGAAGACCTTGGACTCTCAGGGTAGCCTTCTCGAACTGCAATGTGACGATGATTCTAGAGACCACAATTCTCAAATGGAGGGAACCGTAAGCCGTTCCCATAAGAAGCAGCACCCCCATCAGGAGGATTCTCCTTCAGCGGATAACTTCGAGAAAACCAACGAGCAGTTCCAACAAACTCCAATCTGCTATGACGAGTCACCGAGCCTTGACCGACCTCTCAATTCTGATGACGGTTTCTTGGACGCCTTGAAATCTGGAACAGCATCTTCATGTCTGGTTTCTTCGCAAGAAAGAACTTATCGCAAACTTGAGGAGCTGGAACTTGCTGCCAAGTCCCAGAGTCAAGCTGAGCTAATCAGAAGAATTAAAGAGAGCTATTCGTTCCATAATCTTAAATCTGATACCCAGCAGCCTGCCATAAATCTTAGCTATATCGATGAAGCCCAATACCGTGATCTGCTTGAATCCAATGTGCTTTCAGCCATTATTGAGGAAGCTCAGATTCTGAAGCTCACCGAGTCGTTAGTTTCTAACCGAGCCCTGCATAGGATCCTCCACTCTGACTTACTCGTACTCAATCTCTCAACGAACAACCTTGTGAGTTCCTCATTCCTTGCTAATTTGCCAAAATTACTCTTCCTCAACGTTTCGAACAACGAACTCCAAGAATTAGACGCGCTTAGTAACTGCCACGACCTCGAAGAAGTCATCTTCTCCCATAACAAAATCGTTCATGCTCCAGATCTCAGCAACTCCACAAACTTGCGACTTATCGATGCTTCGTTCAATCAAATTAATAGCCTCGAAAGTCTTGTCCCTTATGCACAAAATGAGAAGTTAGTCATTTTTAATCTCTTTAATAACCCAATCACACGCAAAATGGACTTACAAAGGAAATTAAAAGAACTCCTCCCACAAGTTGTTGCATTTGATATCTTTGATATAGTAACACAGGATCTCGCTGCCATTCCTCATTTTTGTCTTTAGGATTTATCAGAGTTCAAGCATCTTGGAGAAATATGCTTTAACACGATTCAGTATCGTGCCAGCAGTCGCTTGAACACCAAGTCTATTAGAGAATTAGACGAAAATTCTCAGAATGAAAGCGTTTCGATGATTTGGTCTTCCAAGTCTCAAAATAAGGGAAGAAATGAGAAGACAATGGCTTTCCAGACCCCATCGAGAGTGTCTCAATTTGATTCACAGGGAGGATTTGGTTCTAACAAAACCGGGAACTCATCTGCTGCGAATCAAAGGGGTTTAATTTCTAATAAGTCGACCAAGCGCAACACTCCATTAGATTCTTCGAGATTGCACTTTGAGCTCGACCCGAAATACGCTCACCCCTATAAAACACCTAGCAAACTGAGAAAACCACAAGAAACGCAGAAAGTCTCGATAGGTGCGCTTAAAGATAAGGTGCAAGTGCTCAAGGCTTATTTACCAAGAAAATCTGCAGGTATAGCTATCGTCGCTTATTCTTTGCTAATTTTTTTATTTGAATATGAAACAGCGCAACGGCGTGTGGAGATGCAGCAAGAGCTTGGTCGTGGGGAGGTCTCGTTCATTAATAAATCGCAGGTGGGTTATTCGGGAAAGAAATTCACAAAGCTTTAGAATCGTAAATTATGGCTTGATGATATTTATCGTTGATAATAACAGATTTATATTATTGGAATTTTGCAAGGATAAAAATTAATAGCAAATTTTTATAGATTGCATTCATGTTAAAAAGTATGCTGAATAGCAATATATGACTAAGCTTAGATCTCTAGAGATTGGCTATTACTCAAACGCCTTCGATATATTGCAAAATTTGGGAATTAGAAAGAGTTAAAATGCTAACGCTCTGATTACTGAATGCATTAAAGGCAGGCATTTTCAAAATTTTGTTATTTCTAACTCCATTGTAAATAAATTTGAAACTTTTGAATAAGATTGGAAATACTCGAACCAGTAAAAAACGAATTGGCTAAGATTTAATTGAAATTCTGAATTCTATATCACAGGTTTCAAAGATTTGAAGTTACTGTTAGACTTTCTTTAGAACATTCTGTGACAATGTTTAAAATTTGAAATTTACGTGTTGCCACACAAAACAGCTACTAGTCATACTTAATCTATGAATACTCTCATGATATCCCCTTAAAAAAAGGATTCATACTTGAACCGATTTTCTTAATTCAAATTCTATTTTGTTCCTGATATTGCTGCATGCACAATCATATTACCTAAAATACAATATTAACTCGAAAATCAAAGCAATCAGTGTGAGAGGTCTGTTATATAATCATCACTGCCTACAACTCTCGATATTTAATTCCCATTTCTTAACATTGTCGAATTGGGTTTTAGAGTTGTCTTCGGAATTATTAGGTTTAGGTCCGTTTCCTATTAATTTCAAATTTAATTTCCTTTATCCAGTATTTTATGACGTAAATTTTATTTTAGAAAAATTGCTGATTTGATTGAATCTTCGACACAGCAAACTCTGCCATAACCACCTCACTGGCTTTTACTGTAAAACTGGCAATAGTATTTAAATTCTACTGAGGAAATATTATAAATCCGATACGTTTTTATCTCACAATGCGACCGCGAAGTGATGCCTATCATGCTGACACTCAAGAAGACTATATAAGGGTTCATTTTCATCATCCAAATGTTTACACGACATTTCTTTTTGTATCAAGATAGCCATTGAGTTTCAATACAAGCAAAGCGTTTATTACGACATTTGCAACATGTACATGAACTCCAGCCCAAAAAGAAGTACTGTAGAGCCAGCTCCTTTACATAACAAGAAGGGCTCGAGATTGCTGAAGAGGAAGTTTCCGATCATTGTATTCAACGATTTTGATTTCGTAAATTATGATTTTGAATAAACAAAGCTTAACGGTCATATACTTTTTCTTTCTCTCAGATCCGTGAGGAAGGTAATGAGAAGGAGGGTGAGAGTGAAATGAAGTGGAGTTTGAAAAAGAAACCTAATACGCAAAAAGAAACAACTATTGTAAGCTACTTTCTGATAATATTTAGCGGCTTAAAAGACTAGAATTCAAACTCTTAACTTGATTTGCTGATCGGCCTAAACCCGAAATGAAGAAAGAAGCAAATATTTATCAAGTGATGTCAAGTGATTCTTACCTGTGGAATAACGGCCAATTAATTTATTAGCTTTATAACTTATTCTTTTTTGCAACTAACAACTTCAGATGCTGTTTGTTAAGTATCCATGACTCTGTAATTAATATTTATACCATAAATATATTCCAATACAGAAACTCCTCTACTGGTGCTATATTTCTCAAAAGAAGAAACTCCTCGAAGTCTGTATTTACTAGGGTTTAAAGCATAAGATAAATGCCCTTCACCACTGAAAAAAATTGAAATGAGTAGTAATTGAAAAATTATGATATCGGCTAATAGCAGGGAGCTATTACATATTTACAGATAATTTTAGTGTCTTTTTGGCACTTTTTTGCTCGGTACCATCCCTACCCGGTGCAGTTGGAATATTTTCCTTGCTTATATATTCCTTTAGAGGAGTTACCGACTCATTATCATTGATATCATTCCTTTTTCCCTGCAAAACCGCCTCTTCTTTTCTGAGATTTTCTTCCCATCGAGCGAGCCTTTCTTCTCTTTTGGTCAGCGAGTCTTCTTTATCTCTCAGTCTTTTTATATCCTCCAGCAGATTTTCGATCTCATAATCTCGTTTCTTCTGCCATTGCTCCTCATTCATCCTCAGTCCAAATAATTTCAACTCAAAATCATCAATTTGCTCACTGCGCTGACACAAATGCGCTTCTCTAAACTCAATCTGCCGCTCTCTATCAATCAAATGCTGCTCAGTTTTAATCCTTGTCTCTTCGAACGCCTTCCTCTCTTCCCCAAATCTCTCCATCTCCCTTCTTAGCTCCAAAGCTTTCAGCTCCAAGTCCCTTTCCTTGTTGTTCACTTCTTCCTCTTTATCGGAAACTGCTTTCTTCTCTCTGTTCGGAAGATCTCTTCGCTTTCTCAAACTCCCCAAATATAGATTTCGACTCGAAGTTTCGGCGTTCAGTTTCGGTTCTATCTACTCCTTCGCCAACAGGAGGCTCACTGAGCCAATCTCGTTCAGTTTTAGCTTCTATTCTATGTCTGTTAAATTCCCTTTCAAAGAGCATCAATTCCCTCCGCTCCCTCTGGAACTTCTCGTACATAACTTCGAACTCTTCGATTTTCCGATTCAAATCAATTTTTTGGGCCAACAGCTGTTGGTTCTGCTCCTCCAATGTTGTCGAAAGTAGTACGATTTCTTTCTCAGCTCTGTCAAGCTTTTCTGCCCGCTCTGTAAGAGCAGCATTCTTTTTTTCAACTTCTATTTCCTTTTGGCGCAGACTCTCTAAAGCCTGCTTAAGCGCGGTCTCCTCTTGTTGAAGTCTCGTCTCGGTTGCCTTTACAAACTCAATGAATTTTTTCTTCTCAGCTTTCAGAGAATTTTGTCCTATATCGCTAGAGGTCTCGGTTAGAGTCGTGCAAGTGCAAGTAAAATCGTTAGTTTCGAGTGTTCTACCGCTCTCAGTGAGGATTTTGTTTCTATTTTGAAGCATTTCGTCTGCTTGGCTTATCTGCTGCTTTTGTTTTTGAAGAATCTCTTCGTTCTTTATAATCTGCTCCTTAATCTGGCAAATCTGCGAGGTTAATTCATCTAATATCTGGGCTTTAGACTCCTGATCAAAATCACGAGAATGATTGCATCTTGTGTGATTGCTTTGGTGTGCATCGCTGGAAGAATGATCCAATTTGCGATGGATAGGAACACTGGAATTGCCATGATCGCCGCAGCAACAGGCAGTAGAAACAAGGAATGCTAAGCTGCGCGAGTTGTCAGGATGAGCTTGAAAATAGCCTTGCTGCATTGAGAGATTTTGTCTGTTGGGAGTATAATGACAGCTGTTATAATCTGATCCTCTTTGAATACTGGTAGCTCTTGATTTCTCTGGTTTTCTTGTCGAGCTTTCAAATGGATCCTGAAGTCTACGAAGTTTGACACCAAGAGTTTGAAATTCATCCACTAGTCCGTCTGAGGGTTTAGGAAGTGTCTCATGGTGGCTATAGTTGTTGTTATATTTAGGAATGTTTACCGGAGTATAGATATATATTTACCTGTAATATTCATCAAGGATATTTCTTGAAGATGCTGGGTATTTCATTGAAGATGGATGAGCGAATTGCGAAGTATCTAGCTTCTTGGCCTCGCTGAAACAGATTGAACTATCACTTTCCAGTTTTGAGTAACTTGGGATCTGTTGCTTCCGATCCCTATTTTCCTTCATCGAAGAGTAGCTTTTGTTGCAGCGAGCATAGTGTTCAGAATTGTTCGTTGCCTCCTCGCGAGAATGATTTACAGCTGTTTGTGCATAACTACTCTGACTGAAACCATTAGTTCCTAATTTTCAGGATATATGCATTTTTGGCTTAGTGCATAAGAGAAAGAATTACTGCTTGGATTCCTCGAATGGCTGGTCGTGTTGAAACCGAAATTCAAACTCATATTTGCACTGTTGTCTTGAACTGATATGTAGTCCGAGGAGGAAGGATGTCTGCGATGCCTCATATTTATAATATTTTGCGAATAAAACTTTAAATCGAATAAGCAATCACGTTAATTAACAGAAAAATAAACCATCACTTCACAAAACTCAAAATATCTAGCAAGGTCAAATAATCCTGAGCTTGATGAAGGAAGGCAACTAACGCAATTTCCTCATGAAAAGCTGAACTTTGCAAAAATTCATTATAATTTTCCAGCTAAATATTTCATCACAAATCTCTGATCATTTTTGTTGCAAATATTATGAAGGAAGTGAAATTCTACAACTGAAACTTAACCTTTAAAAGAAATGTTAATATCGCTCTTTGATTTTTCTGGTGGGCTCTCTTCCTTATCTACATACATTCTGATGCACTGAGGAGTCTGCGAGTTCTCCGTGATGTACAAGATGTTTGGTTTGAACCTGAGAGATTGTAAGCATTCCGAATCTCATAACATTATTTTTATTTACTTCGAGAACCCAATTCCTGTGATTTCTGGCGCATAAGGAACTGTAATGTCAGCAACAAATTGTCCTTGCTTGTTGATCACGCTAATAACTCCGTCGGGTGCGTTAACTGCGGTAAAGTTATTCTCAAATCCATAAAATTCTGCTCAATTACATGCAAATTCGTATCTAGCCACATAGATCGTATCGGATTGAGATACCGCGATTGCAGTTGGTCCGAATCTTCCTGAAAATTGGAAGAAGACGCTAAATATTTTGAATAAGGCCATAACAACCAACTCCAATATTACCTGGAAAGGTACGCGCCTGTTGGAGTCACCGTAAATCTCAAAATTCTATTGGAGCAGGTTTCGCAGACGTAGCTGATTTCATTAATGAGAATTGCAAAAATAAGCATTGTTTCCATTTACAGATTTTTTTCATTCAGAGAGAGCGCAAGACCAGAAGGATAAGCCAGAGAGCTAAGTGCAAGGGGTCTGATGTTCATTTGCTCGAGATCAATTACAAACAAGCTCCCCTATAGGAAAAATCGGTGAGTTATTGAGTGAATAAGGTATTAACACCTTAGGGTTGTCAAGGGAAGTTTCACCAAAAGGACCAGAGTCAGTGAAATAAAGGCAATCTTTCAAATGAAAATTATTGGTAAATAATCCAGAATTCGCCAATACTCATCGATTCTGAGATAACAACTGAGTTTGGACCGACCAACGAAACTCCATCGTAGTCTTTGAGCATAGGATACATCTCAGATTTCTTCTCATCGTCTCCGTATTTGCTGATAAGCGCGCAATTCGCCAAATCGGTAAGGAAAAATGTTTTTCCTAAGCACTTTTACGATTCATTGGAATTTCCTCTGCTTACCTGTTTTGTCTAAAGCGACTCCGCTGAGCTGGCCATCAACTTGGAAATGTTTCTAAGCAGCGCAGGTGAGAAATTTGAAAGATGTTGTCCCGATACCAGCAATTGACCGTCTCTCACTCTTTTAACAGCACCATTTTCGGTTGCAAGATAGAGGTTTCCTTCACTGTCCTCGACGGGGCTGCGAAGATTGCTTGTATCCTCGCAGACTTTTTCGAAATTGTTCATCATCGCTCTTGGTAGTTTGATTCGAATATGAAATAATTAATAAATTATTGAAACTTATACACATTAGAATTTTTAATCGTTATATCTAATTTCATATAATCATAAGCATGAAATCTTAAGATTCTCAATACACAACATCATTGTATCTATTAGCTAATATAAACTGTGGCTTCGACCCTCGACGCTTTGACAGTTGAGAAAGAGACTTTTATTCGTAATAATTTTCTTTTTGCTTAATTGCATTTAATAAGTATTTAGTGCTTATTTATCAATTTAATAGCTACTGCAAACATGAACAATAAACTATAAAATGATTAAACTAAGATTAATATTGCTATTGATCTCCCAATATTCATATTTTATTGTATTATTATCAATTTTCCCTTAGCATAATTTATTAAATTTACCTATGGAAATTATCCATCACCTATTAGATTTTCCTTAAGCGCCTAAAGCTTAAATAAAAACAACACATTTCCCATGAAAAAAGAGGGAAAAAAAGCCTTAGGCGGAATTTTCAGTTTGCCTTATAATAAATCTTCGAGGAGATTGTCCGTCTGAAGTGGAAGCGCTACCGTTTTCTCCGATGACTCAGTTACCTCGGTTACAGTTGTTGCCAAACGTTTCGAGAGCACTTTATCCATTAATTTCTCAATTATCTCAACCGAGTCTCTGTTACTGTACTTCGCGAATCGATTTTGAAGGCCTGTCGCCTTGATCTTCGCGAGATGTTGCATATCTAGCTCAGCGAGTCCCACAGATACACCCATCTTCTCGAACTCCTCGCAAACTTCAGCAAGAATATGCGAGCCCGTGTAATCGAAGTACCTTGTCAAATGACAGTCAATCAAGACCGCATTAATGGTTTTATTTGGCTTAGGTACCTCAACTTCCGCTCCTCCAGCCGGCAGCTGATGATGTTCTAGGTCACCATGAACTCCGGTTTCCGCCATCTCTCGATGAAGAGGAGTGAAATCGTGCAGAGTTTCAAGGTAGATTTTCAAGCTGTGAGCGTTCACATAGAAATAGTAATGTGGTAGAGTAATGACGAGAACGTGGTATTTCTGAGGACAGTCCAAGTCTAAGCACATGCAGAAGTCCTTGTATTTTCCTTTTTCCCAGTCATAAAGAGATTGGGATTCATGTCGTCTGAAAGTTCTGTAGTTCTCGTACTTGTGGTTTGGATTTGTGTCTCTTTCGACGGTGAATTCGAGAGTTGAGTATTCGAGAGATCCGCTTGAGGCTAAAGGAGACCCAGCGTTGTTTTTATAGGTATGGACGTGTCTAATGGGTATGATTTTGTCGTAATGTTGTACGTGGACGAAAGGAGTGGTTCCTCTCTTCAAGATGATGAGGAGGGAGAAGAAGATGGTGGTTCCGGCTCCGATTTCAGGGTCAATGACGATAGTGACGATCATGGCGAGAGCCATGATGAACGCGTCAGGGAAGGGGAAGTATTTGATCAAGAACGCGAGCTTCAGCAATCTGACTTGCTTAGAAACGGCGAAGAGGATGGTGGCACCGACGACGCAGAGAGGGATCATCTTGATGAGGAAGATACCAGCATAGAGCACAAAGACAACGCCGAGTCCTGTGAGGAAGCAGCAGAGCTGAGACTGAGAACCAGAGGAAGCACTGATCGGTGTTCTTGCAAGACTTCCGAAGGCTGGCATGGAGTTCATGAATGAGGCCACGATGTTTGCGACTCCGAAGGATTTGAATTCATTCGTAGCATCGATCTTGTAACCGTTTTTCGCCGCGATTTCCTTAGAAATGGCAATAGTTTCGATGAACCCGACAATTCCCATGACGATAACTGGAGTGAGGAACTGGCCGCTGTACTCGCTGAAGTTCTTGAATGGGTTACTGAACTCCAGCCCGCGAGGAATATCTGTTTCGATGTCTTTCACAAGCTTTATGCCGTACTTCTCAGGGAGACCAAGGAAGTTGACGATAATAGATCCAATGACGTTACTAAGCAACGGTCCAATGGCAAAAACCATGTGTTTGGATTTGGTTATTGTCTTGATGATGAGGAGAATGGCCAAAAACGCCATAACGAACAGACCGACCACTAGCCCAGCGTAGTTCCATTCGTTTGAGCGGTGGATGAGCTCCTCGATCTTCTCTATCGATTCGTGAGCATGCAGTTTGACCCCAATGACGTTCTGAAATTGTTCAATCATAATTCTGATGATAATACCAGCGATGAAGCCTTTAAGGGCAGGTAGAGAAAGGATGTACTCAATGAATCCCAGCCTCAAAAAACCGAGGCCGAGCAAGAAAAGGCCTTGCATTAGAGAAATACACGCAGCAGCTTGAGGGCGTTCTGGCTCAGGGATGTCTTGAAGCGCAGAGCCCATAAGAATACCGACGACTGCCGCTGGTCCGACAGCCAGGTTCCTCGACGATCCAAAAAGAGCGTATGTGATCGTTGGAACGGCAGCAGTGTAAAGAGCGTAATGGGGCTGCAAACCAGCCATAAGCGCGATGGCCAGACCTTCCGTGCAGACGACTGTAGTAACAGTGATACCTGCTAGCACGTCTTTCACGAGGTTTTTCTTCAGGGTTTCTACTTTGCCCCATTCTTTTACAGAAGGAAAGGCTGGGACTATCATCGATTTCGCTCTCATATAATCGAACAAATTGTATGAGGCGTCCTTTGATCTATTAAGCTCGACCAAGTCTCCTGGTGTAATGGAGTTTTTGGTGTAATAGTTTTGAGGATCAATGGTATCGAATTTGCTTTTGCCCAACATCTCCATCTCATTCTCTCGTGGAGTTGGTCTCATGAGCGGGAATTTGAGATCCTGTTCGGTCATGTAAAATTTTTGTTTGTAGTACCTCTTCGAAGTTTTTTCTGTAATTATAAAATCTTGTCTTGACTAGTTAAATAGTCCAGATTTGAATTTTCTATATTTTAACAAAAAATCCTGCGTTGATTTGGTTTGATATCAGTTCAAAATTTAAATTCGGAACTTTTAGGATTCAAACTGACGAGTTATTTTCAACCTTAATTTGGGACAGTGCAAATTTTACAAACAATGGTCCGAAATCCCATAGTATTTTAGCACTGAAAATGAGTCCGAAGGCTATTGAAAAGTGCGAGTGCTTCGGAGATAGATGGATATAAGGACATGATGCTTAGTGTAAAAGACGGCAGAGATGTCCAATGACTTAGATTTATCCTGATAAGCTTTTCCTTAAAATTCTAATTCCAGTCTTTCTCGGCTTCAGGCTGGCAGAAAAAAAAGTTTATTAATAGTGAGTTTTATGGTTAACCGACTCCAAACTGGGTTTTTTGAGAAGAATTCAACTATTTCATTAATGGTAGCTACTATTGACGTGGCATAGTGCTCGCTCTCCTGCTTACATAATTTTGCATTGGTCAAATGACAGATTTGATGTATTCTGACGAGTGCTTCTCCAATGATTCAGAAAATTTTATGGAAGACTATGAAATTAAGCCTTTGGACTGTTTCTATAGCCAATATGAGCAAAATAGCTTGATATGACCAAAGATTCACATCAGAAATATAATCAATGCTGAAGAATTAGGCAACCAAATAGACTTTTTTTGGTTCTCTCAGAAGGTTAGCAATCGAATATCAAGCATAATGGAAGGTGAATCTGCACTCGAAAGCGTAGAACATCAACATAAAGCGGAATTCTGTTCCAAGATCCTCGAGAAAAAAAAAATTTTTGAAGGGTACCCTAGCTTAGAAATTTGTATCAAAGCGATAGCTCCTGTTGCTAATGTTATCAAAACTTGACGTACTGAAGATATACTGCCGTTAGAAGTTGGAATATAGTCACTTTTTAGATCTTTTTTTCCCAAATTTGCTCTAGCAATTTGAAAAAGATATGACTAACTCTGCTCGCATTTCTTCGAGTTCATAGACTTTCAGTTTGTTTGTGACCTTAGCCTTTGAATCTCTATAGTAAAGAGCAATTAAAGTGCAGTTCCTCAGTAGTTGGCACTCTAAAAGTATCTATCTATCAAAGATGCTCGATCAGCTTTGTTAGGCTGAGCCTGACTCTGAATTAGGCTATTACTATCAGAAGCAAACGCTTAATTATTAGTTGGCGATTGGCTTCGGCTTCAAGAATTGCAAAAGGCTTGACAACAATTAATTTTTAAATCCATATCATTGACAGTACTTTAAATTCGACGGAGTAAGTTCAATCCTTCACCACATGCAAGAGATTTATGAAAACACCTCGAAAGCAGTGATCGATTACTGCCAAAGTAACATTTCCTTTTCTCATGATCAAGCTTCAACTACTTGATAATAGAAATCAAAGAAAAATTTGACAAACTTGATAGAAAACAAAAGATTCTTCTCCTCGCCGGAAGTGTATCGCTACTTTCCCTTCTCGCACTGGCTGCCAGGTACCGATTATCCCGAAAGAATGCGAAGGAGAAAAAACCAACCCCGAAAGACACACAAGAGCCTGAAAATTCAAAAGAAACTCCAGTTTTTTCGCCCGCATTGAGCAAAGCTCTCCTTGAAGAACGCGCAGCTGCCTTAGCGAACGTTAACTACGATCTCCTATTGTACCTTCAAAAGAGCTCTTCCTATAAAGGGTTCATTCAAATTACTTTCGATTTAAATACCATTGACTCTGACCTGGTCATTGATTACCAAGGCGATGCACTAACTTCAATAATTATTAATGGCAAAGATTTCTCGAACGCGAAAAAAGTCTGGAACGGCTTCAGTTTATCCCTTCCCAAGGCTTCTCTCCAGAAAACTGGCAATAAAGTCCTCCTTGCGTTTGAAAGCAAATACAGTTTACACTCTAAAGGTGGTTTGAGGCTGTTGCAAGAGGGAAAACACTCCTATGTCTTCGCAGACACTTTTCATCATTCAGCAAACTGCATCTTCCCTTGCTTCGACCAAAGCAGCGTTAGAGTAAAGCTGAACTTGCTAGTGTTAGCGCCGGAGGGCTGGAATGTTATCTATAGTCAGCAGCACCGGAGCGTCAGGAACCTGGAGTATAAAATTCCCACCCAACTATCTGATCATATCAAAGCTTTATCCCAAAACGATGCAACATCGAAACTCTGGTGCTATGACACCACTCATCAAATCTCAATATCAAGCCTAAGGTTCGCGGCTGGAGATTATTATGCAATTAAACTCGAAAAAGACCTTGATCCCAAAATCCTCGCTACTTTGTACTGCAGGGTAAATAGCGAGGAGATTTTCTCGTACTATGCCAAGGTGTACGGAATTTTCGCCTTTCTTGCGGTGAAATATTGCGAAGAGAACTTCGGACATTTCCCTCTGAGAAAAATCGATCATATTTTCCTTCCAGTCTCCTGCGAGAACCAAGGGTTTATCATCAACGATCAGTCTCTGCGGAGCCATCTGAGCCGCCAATTCTTGATTCAGGCTTTACGATCGATAGTTTCTAACACAGTGTATACCTACTTCGGGTTCTTTGTCGGTTACGAAAAGTGGGACCAGGCCTGGATACTCAAGGGGATAAGGGAGCTGGTCACGGACCTTTGCATCAATTTTATCGTCAATACGCTCAATACGTCGGAAAATCCGACCTTTGTTGCGGTGCAGAAGAAGTTTAATATTAAAATCATTGATTTCGAGCTCCATTTCCAGTCTACTCGACGGGAGGCATACTTGGTGGATCAACTCAGCAATACTTACCCTCTGAGTTTGAATGTTGAGGATTCAGAAGAGTTTGCAGATTATTGCAAAGGCCCGATTTACCACTACAAAAGCCACGCTGTGATGAAGCAGTTGTCTTTCATTCTCGAGGCGCAGAATTTCAAGAAAATTCTCAAAATCATCTTGGCTAAATATGCCTGGAAAGCGCTCACAGCAGAAGACTTTTTAGCCATCATCGATCAAACGGTCGATCAGAATCTCAGTCAAATCATGGCAAAGTCAACAGAACGCTTCATTGCGACGGTCAAATTTGATATTTCGAGATTCTCGATCCTCACTTGGTGGGAGCAATGGTGTTTGTCTGACGGGATCAATGAAATTGCCGTGGTGTGGGAAGCCGATAATAACTTCTTCAAGAACATGCTGAAAATCAGCCAAACCTGCTATAGCAAGAGCAAATTGAACTGCCTGAGGTATCACCGAATCAAGATTGGCCTTTTCAATAACGACGCGCAGCTTTTCAAAGTCAAGGACGTATTTATTGAAGGGGTAGAGAACACTCCGTTGATTTTCGAAGATGAGACTCGCATCCCTAGCGCCGTGCTTACAAATTATGACTCAGAAAGCTACGCGAAAATCTCGCTCGATCGCACCTCTTTTGAATTCTTCAAGGCGAATATCGACCGAATCGAGGACCTTGAGGCTCTAGGGACTATCTGGAGAGTGTTTTATAAGATGGTAAAGGAAGGTCTGATGGTCGCGGACCTCTATTTATATCTCGCTAGAGTGTATTTGAAGCAATGCGCAAGGAGAAATTTGATCCTTACTGAAGTTCTGCTGAAAGACAGTGTTCAAATCATCAGGCAATACGTGCCGTTGAAAAAGAAGCGAGGGGCCTTGAAAAGCATGTTTGATATTCTCTTGAATCTTTTCCAAGAAAACAAAGAAAAGTTCACTTGGATTAACGTCCTTATTATTAATTACCTCCCTTCGTTCTGTGTCCGAAAAGAGGACGTGATCGCGATTATCGAATGTCTCAAGACGCCAGGATTTGCTGATCCTCCACATGTAGACCCAAAACAAGAAGTAGAAATAAACTGGAGGCTGCTTATTCTCATGCAGCTGTTGGGAGGGCGGGAAGAGGACCAAGCCGCCTTGGTTAGCAATATTAGGCAGAATGCTCCAGCAGACGTGAATGAGTACTATGGATCAACGCTAGAGTTTTTGAAGCAGAACCAGCAACTAAAAACGCGATTGTTTGAGGGAGTTGGAGAGTTCGTTGCCCGAGAGAGCATCAGGAAGATCAAGGCTATGTCGGAGGGAGTCTATCTGTCGTTTGTGTGTCAAGAGCAGAGTTCGGAGATAATAAAGCAGACTGAGAAGCTGCTGGTGAAGGGACTGCATCGCGTGTTTCTTAGAGCATCGCTGGAGAATCTCCGATACTATCTAAAATTCATTGGAGAAACACTGGAAAACGTTCAGGAGCAGGCAGCGATGATCAAGCAGGTTATCGAAAAGTATAAGGGAACTGAAGGGTATAAAACGAGGATCAATATACTTGTTAAAAGCCTCGAGCAGATACAGCTTCGAGCTAAAGTACTAAGTGCTTAGAGAGGAATGCAGTATTTGCTAGTGTTTATACATTGTGTTTAGTTTGAACAGCGCCTTTGACTGTGTTCATCCCCTTGAAAACTTGAGAAAGCATTGAACATAGACTTTGACCTACTCCGATTAGCAATAGTTTAGATTAGTAAAGGAACAGGAACAGCATATAGTCGAACGTCTCATGCGAGGGTGAGAATTTGAAATAGGATATACAAGTAAACTCTCAATGTGTAGTAAATATCGGCGACAGTAGATTGTAGTGCATGAAATAAATTAAAAGTACCAAAAGGAAATTGAATATTTTCAGATTTACAAAATTAGATTGACTATCATAAGGAAGCTGTCGCGTTAACATCTGCAGCCGGATTTAGCTTCTATTTCTTTTTGCTTATCTATTTCATGCAGAGGAATATGAAGTTTTTGCCCTCCTATCATAATTGGCGACATATCAGGCGATTTTTGAGCTGTCTCTGCGAATTGATCTTTAATCTGTTTTGCGATATTTAAAAAGGCTTCGACAACGTTGATTCCTTCCTTGGCACTGGTTTCAAAAAAATCAATGCAATACTTCGCTGCCACCCGTTGACCTTCCTCTTTTTCTACCTGGCGGTCGCTCTCGCTCACATCGCGTTTGTTAGCAACGAGCAAAATTAAGACGTTTTCTGCTGCATTTGCTTTTATCTGTTTCATCCAGCTATCCACGTTATGAAATGATTTCCTATCGTTTACAGAATACACTAAGATAATTCCCGTAGCGCCTTTGTAATAAGTCTGGACGATAGAACGATATTTCTCTTGGCCAGCTGTATCCCAAATCTGCATCTTTACTCGCTTGCCTTCAACTTCAACGGTTCTTATCTTGAAATCAATGCCTTTGGGATGAGAGATCAAGTTAAATTTGCCATAAGGGACCTACCTATTGTGGCAATGTGAGTTCCGCTTATTGTTTCATCGCAAAAACGAGTCAAGAGGCTGGTTTTCCCTACTGCGGTGTCTCCTAAGATCAGGATTTTGGCCATATAATCATATCCGAGTTTTGCTTCGTTGGGTTTTGCCATTTATTGTTGGTTATTAGTCTGAAATTTCCAGAATAACTCTGAAAATAATTTAATCAAAGCTAAAATCACAAAGCAATTGTTAAGATTTTGATTTTTCGCTCTGTTGTAAACTTCCTATGTTCTTTTTTCATTAATGTAAAAACGAGTATCACAGATTTTGTCACTCCTAGACGTGAACAGTCAGTGTCTAGAAGGAGAACAATGTGCCGCCTGAAAATGTTATTAGCAGAAATAACGACGAATATTAGCTACCATGTAGGCTAGATATTTTTGAACTATATTCGTTCATTCTCCGATATCCATCATTATTAACGGAGATAATTTTCACAGGAAAAATTTTTAATTCGGTAGGAAGAAAGAGGTAAGAAACCAGTTAAAAAATCTTTTTCCTTTTCTCGTGCTAAAACCCCTAAGAGTTAGCCAAGGGACAAGGTGATAGTGGGAGCAAAAGTTCCCACAAAACTATAATTGTTACAAAACTTTTCATATATGTTATTCAATCATTATATGACCACAATTTTGTTTTAACAACAGTCAAGACAAGTCGATGATCCGACGCGATGTTGAAGCTAAATATTACTTTGATAGCCTCATGGATCATACTTCTTTTGCCTTTTTTTGTTAAAAATAATCAAATTTTCTGAAAATTTTAATGGTCCTTGATTTACTGATCTTCATCAAAGCCAGATTCCAACCTGAAACTTTTTTTTTCAATAGTTAATTATTCTGCAAGAGAAAATTAGAATCGCTAATTACAGTGGCAGCCGAATAAATAAGATAGAGAAGTGATCACTAAGTAGTTTGGGTTTTCTAATGGATGGATCTCAAACAGATTTTCTATCTAGTTACAATACCATACAATCTCAAACAAAGTTAATGAGATCTCCTTATAGAGCATTAGGAACGGACATCGTAATCTTGATTAGATTCTTGTTTAGCTCATATTTCAAGTTTATATCGGATTTTGAAAGAAATAAAATAGCTACTTTCTACAATTGAAACGAAGAATGTCCTAGGTGTTTGAGGAAAAAAAGGCCCACAAAAAAGGGATTAGTGAGTATCTAACATTAAAATGAAATGATTCGATCATAATTAAGCTTTTTATTCATTGATTGATAATTAAAATGAGGAAATTACCCAGAATTCGTAGGACCTTAAGATTTAAGAGAGATTGCGAGCATTTGAGGGTTGTTTAATTGCAATGTAGAGATATTTTCTGTTAATATTTTCATTTGAAAATGCATTGGTTTTCTATTCTACAGATTTAGAGAAATTTTGAGGCTGGATTGTCTAGAAGTACTGAAGTAATGAGAAATTACCGGCGCTGACAAAAAGAATAATTTAATACAAAGAAAACCGATATTCAAAATTTGAGAATATCTCCACTGAAAGTAGTGCTAGAGGCAGAATACTTGTGTTTCATTAGTATCACTGCGAATAACTCCAAAACAATTTTGCAAAATCCACTTTATAATCTGATTCTGCTGTATTTAGCTTTTGCATTAGGTCTGAACAATAGAATGATATTTTTATTGACTAGTTGTATCCTAAATCTACAGCCGCACATGCCCTTGACTTCAACTTCAACGATTTTAATCTTGAGGTCAATGCTTCTAAAGAAACGATCAAGTTAAATTAACAATATAAGGAAACCACCTATTTTGGTAATGTGAGTTGCATTAATATTCCCCTTGCGAAGGCGAGTCAATAGATAGATTTTCTCAACTGTGGCATCTTCTATGATTAGAACCTTGAACTTATAACCATAGCCGAGTTTCATACTTTGGTTTCGCTATTTATTGGTTAGTTATTAAGGTGATATTTCCAGAGTAACTCTGAAAAGAAAATTAATCAAGTTCGCCAGGTACCCGATCATAGAGCTTTTCGAACTTTCCTTATAAGACAAGAAATTTTCTATTACATTAAAGAGATAACATACTCTTCGAGTATGGTGGTATCATAAATACACACTCAAAGTGCTTCATATCGTAATAAAAAATTAATCTCAAGGAAAGAATCATGATAATAGCGTAAAACTTAGAACACAATGAATTTCTTGCAAGACTATACACCTTCACAAGAGGATATACAAGAAATAGTTGAAAAAGCTATCAAAGATGCGTTAATTGGATACCAAGATGTTCCGCCAGACATGATCCATTTCAAGACTGAGTTTTACGTTCCTGACTTTAGTAAGTCTCCAAACGCGTCAAAATTAGTATACACGGACGCTATACCAATAACGGAACCAAATGGCGGAATTGATTCTCCACAACAACCAGAGAAACAAGTCGAAGAACAAAAACAAGAGCAAGAAAAGGATATAGAATCAAACAATTATACAAGAACAAGAATCATCAACAGAATTACATTTCCTTACAGTGCTCATGGTATCATTATCATAAAAAAATCAGAAAATGATACACCAAGATGGGGACCAGGAGTCTTGGTTGGACCGGACACTGTCTTGACAGCTGCTCATATTGTCTATGATGATGAGAAACCAATCAGAAAGAGATATCCATATATTAGGTTCATTCCAAGAACCGATGGAAATGAAGCTCCCTTTGGAGAAATCGAAATCGAAGATGTGTATGCACCTAAAGATTATCTCAATAATGGTGATGATGATTATAAGGGAGATGTGAATGTAAAAAATGGAGTGAATGGTGATAATTACGCTTTCCTACTGCTCAAAAGGCCAATAGGCCTGGAAGCTGGATATTTGGGCTTGTACTTAGTGCCATCAACAATTGAAAAGCCCTTTAAAGAGATTTCAATAGTGGGAGATACTGGACGCGAATTAAAAGAAATGGACAAAGGAATGCTCGAGCAATGGGAAGAGGAAAGAGCAGTAACTGAATTTAACCGGGAAAAAAGACTGATCCATTACGAAGGCAATCCTAGCACGACGATTCAAACTGGAAGTAGTATAATTTACAATGATGAAGAGTATGAGCCCTATGTTGTAGGAGTACATATTAGTAGAAATTCGGCCAGTTGGATCACACCGGAGCAATTTCAAGTCTTTATCGATTGGAAAAAAGAATTCATGAAGGAAAAATTGGAGGATATATTTCGAGGTCGGGATAATGAAAATTCCATTAGAGCTTTAGATTTCACCAACTCCGGTATAGGAAATCTCGGGTTGAATGTGCTCTCTGGATATGGACTCAACGGTTTGGAAAGGCTCAATTTGATGGAATGCAAAATCGATGCTAACGGAATTGAAGCAATGGTCAGCAAGTCGAAATGGCCAAATCTTTGCGATCTTGACCTTTCAAGCAATGAGATTGGGACTAGAGGATGTGAAGTACTGGCACAGAATACTACCTGGAAGAACTTGAAAAATCTATCACTCAAATCGAACGAAATTAAAGGCTCCGGGATAAACTCTCTCGTTCAGAATAAAGTCTGGAATGAGCTTGAAGTACTCAATTTGAGGGACAGTCAAGCTGGAGATTTGGGTGCCATTGCAATAGCAACAAGCGAACACTGGAAGCATTTAATATCCCTTGATCTTTCGCAGAATAACATTGGAAAAGAGGGCGGCTCAGCTATCGCATCGAATACTTCCTGGTGCAAACTCAAAAGACTAAATTTATCTTACAATCGAATCAGCGGCCAAGGCATCGGGAAGATAGCAATGAATATATCGTGGAGCAATCTGCAATCCCTTGCTATAGCAGACAACAAGCTTGGTGATGAAGGTGCAATTGCTATTGGAGAGAACACGTCCTGGAATAACCTAGACGAGCTTAGGTTATCAGACAACAAGATTGGAGACAAAGGAGCTATTGGTCTCGGTAGCAATACTGTTTGGAAAAAATTAAGAATATTGGATATGACTAGCAATTTTATTGGCGACGAAGGTGGAGTTGCTATTGGAGGAAACATGACCTGGAAAAATCTACAGGCATTATACCTTGGTTCAAACCAACTCCGCAGCAAAAGTGTTGCCGTAATGGCCGAAAATCCGACTTGGGAGAAACTAATGAGCCTTGATTTGAAAGATAACAATATCGGCGAAGAGGGTACGATGGCTCTAGGAAGAAATATTACCTGGAAAAATCTTTGGGACCTTCACTTATCCCAGAATGATTGCGGGTGGAAAGGTGCGATCGCATTAGTCCGCAATTCTTCATGGATTCATATGAAGATGGTCGAGTTCACTGCTGGGAGACTGACTGAAGAGAGGAAGAATGCCCTTAGGGCTAATGCGCTGATTAACTTTAACATTATCAGATCTAAGAAATTACTTTGAATACCAAAATAGATGCAAAATTGTTTAAGGAACGTTAATCAATAATATCTTTGGCTATATCAAAAAAAATACAAATTATTATATAAAACCCTTCATAGAAACCTTAAAGCAATGCTGTTTCTGTTGTCTCCTAATAGAACGATAGAAAGCTCTGAGTTCCGATAATTACACAGGAAACAATATTTTATGTTCTCTTTAGCTAAAGGAGATTTTAAAACTTTATAATATATTTCTGAAAATTTGATTCAATCTAAAATGACTTGACAATAAATAAAGCAAACAAGAAAAATGGAAACGCTTGTTTTCGATCTTATTTCTCTTTGAGTAACATTGAAACTCTCAGATGAGAATTTTTTTGTTAAGATAACTTTTTTGAGTACGTTAATTACGTGACGTTGCTTAGTCTGCAATGCAAGGAAGTGAAAAATGGGTGTATGTAATACTTTTGTTTGACTGCTTGGTCTTTTTGTGTGAGCCTCTGGATCGCTGCATCGTCTTCTTCTTTGAGAGTTTCGAAATACCATTGTAATGGGGTATTCTTTAGTGCTTCAAGCATATTGAAATTTGGATAAGGGTGAATGAATTTCAAATCGTAATTCAGTATCGAAGAACCAAATTATTTGAAATTACTTATTCGTCAGACTGTCAATAAGATCTGATTGTGTTGTAAATGGTAATACGACTCTTGTTCATCTCAGTAACAGAGAGATGACAATAATGAATGTAAAACGATTTCAAATGAAAATCTAATAAAAAGTAATTTTCAGATTTGCACTGAGGCAAATGAACAAATAAACTATGAAAAAGCGTCAACTTAATCAATAAAATGAGTCATGCAAATTACTAAATGTTAAAACATTACGGACGGACTACTCAAATATTGTATTTAAGGATCCAGGATGATCAAGTAAAAGAGATTGTCTATCAGCTCTATTATATTTATTGTTGATAATCTGCTCATGCGTAGAATTACTAGAGAAAGTATTCACCTGAGTACTTTATTTTTACTTGAATATAGGAAAGTTACTTCTGAGAGAGCATCTTACTGCGAGCGAAAAATTGACTTTGGGTTGCCTCGTCACTGGATTCATCACGATTCCACTATGAGAGAGTAGAAAGCGAAAGACTATGCTCTCTACTATAAACTCAAGACTAATGTCTTGACCACTCATTTTACTAATTACTCTGCCTTCATGTAGACTTAGTAAACAAAATCAGTGTTATTTACTATTACTAACTATATAATATTTATCATAATACAGACTCCTTCTGATTAAGCCCACCCCTTCGACATCGATACTGCAACTACATGTATTTCTTAAATGGAATGTGCTACTTGCTGTGACTCCTAGAGAAATTCGTTCTATATATGAAATAACTACAGCTGCTTAGGAACGGTAGCAAATACTTCTTCTCAACTACTCCAGATGAATGTTTTTAAGCATAATTAGGTAATATCAATCATCGCATTCATTAGCAACATTCTAAATGAAAATCTTTTATCCACTTTTGAAACTCAGAGATCAACACATTCAATATGATTTCAGATGTTATTAAATCAATTCATTTCGCCTAAAAGAGGACAATGCTCCTTCCCCATTAATTATTTTCTTCTCCGTAATGAAATCGCGATGAACGGTCAAACCTCTCCCCTCCACGCTTCTGCGAAGAAAGCAAGTCATCCATCAACGGAGTCGCTGAGGCTTTAATGAATTTATGATACTTTAAATCCGTATCCTCTGATCTCGGGTCTTTTTCTGAAGATTCTAAGCACAAATTAGTCAACCAATAACCTCTATTAAGCTCTTACTTGTATGAACTTTAAGATCAGATGCTTTCAGAGGCGAGAAGAAAGGCGAGAGGTTATTATTCGGGGTCCTTTGTTCTTCATTTAATCTCCCGCTTTTTCTCAAAGACTCTTTCTTCAAGGTTTCCATTTCGTTCTTAAAGTCTTCTCTGACGCTCTGAGCTTTAATGCCTATTTCATCACCCTTCCTCAAAGAAAATTTCTCTGGCTCTGTTTCTCCCAGCTGCGTTCTTCTGCTTTGGAGCAATGTAGTACTCGCAGTGACCTTCTCTCTGCCAGCAGAGGGCTCATACGCTTTTTTTAGATCAGTTTCAAATCTGGTCTCATCGCCAAACACCGTCCGTCCTACCGAAGTTTGGACCTTCGGTGATTTTGATCGAGCGTAGAGAGTGGTGGAAAAGTCTCGAGTGCTCGAATTTTCAGCTGAGGAGAACTGATTCAGCTTTTTCATCGTTGGGCTGTGCATGAGCTTGCGAAGAGGGCTCGATCTTTGATGCTCAGCTATTTCTTCGTTTAGCTTCAACCTGAAGTTATCGACTCGACTATCGAGCTGGCTCTCAAAGCTTTCGAGGAGATTTGTGCTTCTTCCAGGAGATTTAAGTCTTGAGGACGGGCTCTTATAGAGGCCGTAGGCGTCTTCGTGCTTCCTTTTGCTCAGAGAGAGCCTTATAATGAAAATAAGGATGGTATTGGCAAGTAAAAGACCCTTACTTCGAGTGGCTGGCGCTATGAGTAAGATATGACTTTACGTTGACGACGCGAGATGAAGGCTGTGGGTAGTCCGTCGGAGATTGCTGGTATAATCGTGGAGAGTGCCCAGGACTAGCGAGAGAACCTTCAAAGAGACGTTTTGGGTTTGAGTAGAGGCGGGTGGAACCGAGGTCTGGAAAGCTGGAGATTTTAGATCCATATGAGAGCGGTTTATTGGCGCTGGAGTGGGCGGAGCGCACCAGAGACGATAGCTCTTGATTAAATTGGAGTTTTTCGATCTCGTTTTTCTAAAGTGATGTGGTGAGAATCGAAAGATAAGAAGAGGGTTTTACGAGGAGTTGTATTTCTTTTTCAGCTTCAAGGTTCTGCTGTCTTAGTTTGAGGTATGCGAGCTCCCAGGTCATACTGCCTTCTTTTACCGGATTTTCCATGAGTTAGTTGCAATTAAATTTTAAATCTTAACAATGTGTTTTTTATTACCGCCTTAGTATATAAACATCATTACTAAAGCCCAACAGCTAGGTTATTTCGCGAAATCTGCTGAAAATTCATTGTTTTCATTAGAACCATTCACTCAATTGTATTTCATATGCAGGTCTTATCGAAGAATCAAGCTAATACCTTTGCTATCAGTAGAATCAGCAAACATTGAAGAGATAAACTTATTTCTCCTTTGAACAATTTTCAAAACTAACCCCAAATGAAAATGGTGGTCATTCAGAGAATTTACAACAATTATTATTATATACAAGCGACACAAAACCTCACTTAATTTTCGTCATAGGCGTCAACCTCACTAAACTTCGTTCTCTTTGTTCTTCGCGTATTCGATTGGAAGCTACTATCTCTGTCATCATAGTCTCTACCCATTTCTTTTCGCAGAGTCCCAGTCAATTGCAAGAAATTCACGTTTTCTTTCAAAGCGTTTGCTATCTCAGTGCTTTGATCAGCCCTTCTAAGCACCTCGAGCACCAATCCGACGGTTTCTTCAGTACTGAGCATCTCCGGACACAACATAGGACTGATCTCAGCGAAATCTTGCAGTCTTGATGGCTTCTTTCCAGTAGTAGAGCCTTGGGCAGGTTTTTTGATTATACTCTGGAAGACGTTCTCTCCGTCCTGGTACCCTGGCGGGAGTTTAAGCTCATCAGGCTCGGAATAGCTATTCTCCAGCTGCGATTTGCCGGCTCTTTGGGTCGTGAGCTGATTGTACCCGTTTCTGCGCCCATTCTTGGTCGCGTTGTTTTCGATTATATGTCTCTGTTCGGTGGGAAGGTCTTCTTCATCCTCAATATAGCTTGCGCCGTAGTCCATGCTCTTTCGCATTGTGCCCTCCAGAGTGGAGATCTTTTCTTGGAGGATAGTATTATTCTTCTGCTGTAATAGGACCTGTGTGTTAAGGTAGTTATTCTCTTCGACGAGACTTCCGCATTTCTTTTCATAACTACTGATCTTGTCGTTCAAAGAAACGATTCTTTCGAGTAATTTCTCCTTTATATGCTCGAATTCGCCTTCGCGGCGTTTGAACTCGTTGAGGAAGTTCTGGAATTCACGTCGCATTTCTTCAAGCTCTTCGCGTTTTGAGTCGAGCTCCTTTTGAATCTGTGCTTGCATCTGCATTCGCTGCTGTTCTTCTTCTGCAGCTTTTTGAGTGGCTTTCGTTTCTTTCTTCTTGCTTTTCTTGACGGAAGATGACGAGATCTCATCATCATCCAAGTTCGTCTCGGCATTTATCCGAAGAATAGAAATCTCGTTCTCTAGTTTGATGATCTTATTCTTAAGCTCCTCGTTCATATTCTGCAGCTCGAGGTTCTTTCCTTCTATTTTCTCAGCATTCGCAGTCGCGGATTTCAACTCCTTGTCTTTTTGTCCGAGCGCTCGTCCCTTCTTCTCCAGCTCGGCCTTAACAGCGTTGTTGGCCTCTTGTAGCACCTTTATTTTTTCTTGTAGGTTCTTATTCTGAGTAAACAGCTCCAAGTTTTTCTTGTCTTTCTCCTTCAGCAATTGGTTGTTCTGCTCGATTTTGCCTTCCAACTGTTTCAGCGCTTGCTCTTTTTCTTTGACTACACCAGCGTCTTTCTCAATCTTCTCTTCCAGTGTTTCTATTTTCTCTTTCAGAGCGTTTTTCTCCTTTCGTAGCACATCAGCGTTCTTTTCGTTTTGGAGGGTCTCCTTCTTGCTTTTCTCGGTTTCTTTGGCCTTCGCGTTCAATTCGTTCTGTAAGCTCTCGATTTTCTTTTCATTCTCACGCAGTTTGTCAAGTAGATGCTTTATTTCAGTGCTTTTCAAAGCGAGTTGAGACTTATACTCCTCGACTTTAGCAGCAATGGCGTCTTTCTCGCTCTCGACTGCTTTAATGCTCTTGTTTTTCTCCTTTTGGCTGAATAATTCCATTTCTAAGATCTTCGCCCTCATATCATTGGATTCTTCATTCAGCCTCTCCTGAGCAGCTCGAAGCTCCTTGACCTCAGCCTCGTACTCCGCAATCTGATTGCAATACTCTTTGTTCGTTCTCTCAAGCTCATTCTTGATCTTCTCGATATATTCGATACGCTCGATCTCATCCTTGAGCTGTTTCTTCATCCTTTCGAGCTCGGCTTGGGCGCCATTGCCTCCTTTCTGCAGTTCGTCAACTTGAGAGGAAGTGCCCCGGAGCTTCTCTCGAAGCTCTTGCGTTTCCTTTAAATACTTCATATTATCAGCCTCTATTGACTTTGTGTGCTCTTTCAACCTCTGGTAATTCTCCTCGTAGATTTTCTCGAGGTCTGCCTTGTTTCTCCGAGCGTCTTCGAGACTATACTCAAGGTTTGTCAGCTCGTTTTTGAGGGAAGCAATCATGTGATCTTTAGTAGAAAGCTCGTGGCTCAACCTTGAAACTTCATCTTCGAGACTGTGGACTTTTCTCTCAAGTGAGCTATGTAGCTCTTTGTTAATTTTCTCAAGGTTTTTGTTCAGCTCCTGGTGACTTTGGGTATCATCCAGCTGCTCTTTATGCTGCTGGAGCTGCCTATCCTGTTCCCGTAATTCAGCGACTAGCTGTGTATTGCGTGCTTCGAGCTCCTCGACTCTTCTTTTCATGGATTGGATCGCTTCTTCGCTCTTGATCTTCAATTCGCTTGCGGTTTCTTGAAGAAGTCTGTCGTTTTCAGATTCCTCTTGAATTCGTTGGATCTCAGCATCTCTGTTCTTGAGCTCAGCTTGTAGGTACAAAACTCGTTTCTCAAGATCTTCTTTACCTTCAGATAGCGTCATGATCTCTTCCTGCGCTTCCAACAGTCTATCGCCTAGAGACTGGACTTGGCTCTTGTATTTCGCGATGGTCTCACTCTCCTGTTTCTGAGAGTTACTGCTCTTTTTGTCCTCACTCTCTTCGAATCGAGCAGTATCGTATTCTTTTTGAAGCTGATTCAGCATCATGGTCGTTCGTTCGAGCTCGTCCCGTGTGTTTTGGTACTCGAACACGAGCTTCTCGTACTCGAATTTATGGTTTTCGAGTTCTCGGGAATTTTTTGTGTACTTTTCCTTCATTTTCAAGTACTCAGTCTCCAATTTTTTCAAAGCGCTTTCAATTGGAAGTCCAGTATCATAAATCGATAGAGATATCAGCGTCTTTTCAACCATTTCGGTCGCAAAATTGCACTGCGTGCCTTGCGTCATGCAGGATTTAGCAACAGGTCTTTGACTCTCGTAATCTCTGCTAATATTCATACTCTTCTGTTGTCTGTCAATCTGCGAGTGCATTGACGTATCGAACCCGAGCAGTCCTTGCAGGTCGTTTTCGGTGACGTTACTGCTTTGTGATTGGAAGTTCTGGAATTTAGAGGTCTTGACTCGCTCTTTTTGCAGCTCTTCCATCAACTCCGCGTTCTTTTGCTTTAATTGATTTATCTGCGAAGTAAACTTCTCTTTTTGGCGTTCGAGTTCCTGCATAAGCTGCTCCTCGAATTGTCTCTCCTCGCCATCTCTTGGCTGGATTTGACCCAGGTTTTTCTGGTTAAACAGTATCTCGTACTGCTTCTTCAACTGCATAAACTGTTGTTCTCGTTCATTAATCTCGTTCTGGCTGCCTTGCAAACGGTTTTTCAGCTCGTTGATTGTGTGGTTGAGCTGTGCGATCATCATATCTCTTTGAGCGATTTCTTCCTTTCTGAAGTTAAGTTCATTGACTCTAGCCTGCGTCTGGCTGTCCATGTTCTCTATTTTCGCCTTAAACTGACGTTCCAGCTCTTTGATCGCTTGTTTCAGCTCATGGTTCTCCTGCTCAAGCTCCCCAACGCGCTTCTTCTGACTCTCAGCCACGATTTTATGGCGGCTGGCCTCGTGTTGCAAGTTCTTTAGCTCCTTGTCTAGATTTTCTTTCAAGGATTCTTCCGAACTCTTTACCCTTTGAAGGGCGGTCGTGAGTTCAGTGACCTTATCTTCTTTCTTCTCAAGCAAGCTCTTGAGCTGCTTGATCTGCACTTTTGCATTTTCGAGATTCTTCCCACGGAGGACGTCCAAGGGCGATTTGTCTTGGTATTTATCTTGTAGGAACCGTAATTGCTCTTCTTGTTCAGAAATCCTTTGGCTGAGGTAATTATTTTCTTGTTCAAGTTTTTTGTAGAGTTTCTTTTGGAGGTTGAACTCGTTTTCAAGCTTCTGCAATTCTCCCGTCAGCTGCTTGTTGAGAATCCGCAGCTTGGAGTCCTCAGCGGCGTTGGAGCTCACGTTCGCGTTGCTTTTCATGCTGATGTCTTGTCTGCTGTTAATATAGTCGCTTTGAGCATCAAATTTGTTATCTTCATTGGAAAGATCTTCGCGGATTTCCTGCAGCTTTTGAGACACATCGCCCGAGATTTCGATGCTTGGAGCGATGATCTGAGGGAAGATGGTCCTTCCGTCTCCTGGAGCGATGTGATTCTTCGACCAATCCATAAACTTGTTCATTTTATCTGGCGTTAGAGTGTCTTTGGCAGAGTTGATTCTCTCGTCAAGAGGGTTCCCTTGTGAATGCTGCTCGAAAAACATTCTGTTTGAAGGAAGGTTCTCTTTGCCACCTCTCTCGGAGGCTCTGTGACTATTTTGCACAGAGGATCGCACTGAAGAGCGTCCGACTGGTGGCTTACTGCGGTCGTCATTGAATTGACGAATAGTGGGACCATTCTTAGGTGAAGGGTCGCCAGAGCGATTGTAAGGCTTTTGCGGAGTGTTATTGGAGTAAGTAGAATTGGAAAATGAAGTCATCGAAGCATCTTCATGTGGGAAAGGGATTTCCCCGATGAGATGCTCGAGCTCTTCCTGTGTTTTATTTCCGGAGGTCATTTGGATTGGGATTGTGCCGTATTTCTTGGTGTAGTCGGAAACAGAAGGATGGTAGCCCATGAACATTGGAGGAGAGCCGAGGAATGACTGTGAGTAGTTGGAATTAGGAGTTTTGTTGCTGAAAAGAATGCCGTCGAGGTCATTCTGCTGGCTGCTATTGGTATAGAGGGTATGATTTTTACCTGCCATAGCTGTAAATTTGAGTCAAACAAAGAAAAGATAATATAATTTGGTTTGAATCTGCTTATGAATTCAAATTCAATTTTGTTAAATGTTATCTAACAGGAAAATGATTCGGTGGAAATTTAATTAGCGATTCAGTCCAGGTCATTAAATTTGAATATTTTTCAAATTTTGAAATTACAGAAGTTGCATTCTCCTTGTTGCGACATTAAATACTCTGTTTAATGAACATTAAGCTTTTCAGTTGAGACTGATGACTCTGTGTGGAAAAAGCTTAAGACAGAGAGGCTACTGTAGTTGAAGATAAGAAACTAATTGGATTTTAGTAAATAAGTCGGAGTAAATCTTATTGAAAATATAAAAATGAGATATAGCTGAGAAGAGGCATCATCGATAGCAGATTTCTGTGATCTGAAAAAATAAATTAGTGAAAAAACAATTCACAATGCATCTTCTTTTGATAAGAAATGAAAGAATTAACCAATTGTATAAGAGCAGTCAAAATGTAACAAATAAGTTGGCCTTTATCATTCCTCGGTTGAGAGATGACTGAGCGGAATCCGTACCGAAAAACAGCTTTTCCAAAGTTATTAATTTCCAGAATATCAATCCTGGCTCTCTTGTTATTAGGTTGTCATTTCCAGACGAAGCATACCATCTCGTTTTTTCAAAAAAACAAGATCTTCAAAGTGAGTTAGGAAAAGTCATTTTAATTCCTTCTTAAAGATACAGAATGGCAGATTGTTATAGAAGCAGTCAAATATGGAATCATTACTTTGGAGGTCCTAGACTCTTCGTTGACCGCTTCAAATTTTCAAAATTTATCTTGACATAGAGGAAATTTATTTCATAGATCTTTAGGCATTAGTCTATTATAAGATTTTGTAATATACTCCGAGCTCTCGATTTTTTATTCCATTAATACTTATGGGTTATATTCATCGACGCGAACGCTGCTTCTCATAGTTGTCAGGTAATTGGAGAAATTGGCTCTCAGGATGTTATGATGTTATAAAGTTCAGTGTCTTTGTATTTTCACTCATCCTCCCTCGTATTTGTCAGGTTTGAAACTGAGGACCTAACTTTGACCTCGCAGCACCATCGTTCTCATCATGCATAATACATTAGGCTCTTCAACAATGAGATTTTTTTAATATATAGAGGGAGATAAATTAATCAAGGTTCCAAAAATTGGTTTCTATAAGTTTTTATTTACAATCTCCCTAATGGCAACACCAAGCAAAATATTACAGATCAATGGGGTAAGAGAAGGACTCTCCAGCAGAGATCTTGAGCCCCACATTGCAAGCGTCCGGGGCAAGATCATGGACATTAGTTCTGCCATGCACCCTGAGTTCAAATACACATTATTTGCAGAATTTGAATCTGAAGAAAACGCCTCCAAAGCGAAGGAGGCGCTCGGCGATCTAAAAATCGCTGGGATAAAGGTAAACCTTGAATTTGCTACTCCCGAAGTCATCAACAAACTTCGAGCCAATCTGCTAATGAACAAACAAAATAATTCTAAGTTTGATCCAGAAACCCAAAAGTCGGCTATACAGCAAACAACTCTAAACACATATGAGCAAAACAAAGCGAAAGAGGTACCTGTCAGCGACTCAAAGCCAAAGGAAAAGGCTGCAGAGGAGACAGGGAGATCTCGATTTACAGATATTAAGGTCCAAACCGTTTCGGATATTCGCCAGCAATACGCATACAACGCGAATTCTTCTCGCCAGAACGCATCGGCGGTGAACAATCAACAGAAACCAAATCCTCCAGAAATTAAACCATATCAGGCTACTAATGCTGGTTATAGCACACAAACGAACCAAAATAGCGGGAATATGGGGACTGTCAGTGCTACTGATAATTCTAAGGTTGATCCAAAGGCAGTCTATTATAATGAGTCATATAAGAAGAAATTTCTAACAAATCAGGCTGAATATAACACCACAACCACTGCTCACGCTGGCATTATGAGCCAGGCCACGCAGCCGACTTCTTCAGTGCTTAATTCAGCACAGATGATGCCTAATGGAATAGGTATTTCAACTCTTCCTTACACCAATCAGGGTCTAATTACGAACACTTATCCCATCACCATGCAGTCCTTAATCAATTCTAGTCTCTCAACTTCAGTTAAACCTCCTCAGACGAGAACAGAGAACGCTAGCGTGGCTGATGCGACGAAGATGATAGCTTTGGGCAACCTCGCAGTGGATTCTCTGCTGGCGACAATGCAAGAGGGGAAGAACCGTGGCATACCAGAGGATCATACTCTTCAAAACCCCACTTTCCTGTCTGAGCTTTTGAAGACTCAGACCAGCATTATCGAAACCTTGAAGCGGCAGATTGAGGTCAAAGATAAAGAGATTGAGGAGTTGAAAAAAGGTATCTCTCGCAGACGCTCAAGAAGTCGATCGAGGTCGAAAAGCAGATCACCAAGCCGCTCTAGAAGTTCGTATTCGCGGCGGAGGAGATCGAGCTCACGCCGCAGACACTCTCGGTCCTCTTCTGATGATAGATCGTCGGATTCACGTTCTAATCGCAGCTCAGATGATTCTCGTCGGTATAAAAGAAGGTCGGGTAGCCGCAGCCGAAGGCGTTCGAGTAGTAGAAGGAGATCTTATAGTAGAAAAAGATCTGATAGCAGGCGGCGTTCTCACTCTACGAGAGATAGGCAGAACCCTCGATCTCCCGAGCGACGCAATCGATACCCTTCGAAAAGCCCTCGCGCAAGCACCCGCAGAAGTAGAGATCTGTCTCGAAGTCCTTACCAAAGTTCAAAAGACGCGAGAGGTGTTAATAAATCTCGATTGTCTCCGAGTAACCACCGGCGTGGGTCAAGGTCCCGTTCGAGGTCTTATTCGAGGAGAAATCGTCGGAGCTACGATAGGAATGTCCCAAAAGAAGAATATAAATACACCTCAGGGTCCTCTACTCTGAAAATTGAACGTCCAATTAGAAGTTATGGTTCTAGCAAAAATGAACCAAGCAAAAGCGATCGACGGTGGGGAGATAGTCCAGGAAGGCGTCAGAGTCCGAGACGCCGAAGTCCCTCTCCGATAAAACCAACCGATATTATCACGAACTTGAGGCCGAGAGAGTTCGCGCTTCATGTGCAAAAGGAACGAGAGGCTAGAGGCTCAGACAAGGGCAGATATAATGATTCAGATAAATACGACGACTCACATAGAGATCGGCGTCAACGAAGCAGATCGAATTCTTATCACCGTGAAAAGGATTCGTCTTCACGTCCAACGTTTATGGAGGATCTTTTCTTCAAAGGGAACGACCGATCGCACTCGAATAGGAGTTCATCTAACTATCAGAACACTACTAATACAGCAAACACACCAAAGGGAGTGAGCCAGTCTCAATCGAATGTGTATTCGAAAAGTAAGACCGAAGAGCCGGCCCCTTCATCGTATCAGTCAACTGCAAAGCCATCATCGAATCCTGCTGGTTCGCAGTCCTATCAAGGTGCTAACTCTGGGTATAGTAATAGCAAAGGTGGAAGCAACTCGCAATACAACTACAAGAGCAATAGTACATGGAATTATGGATCTGGGCAAGGGCCAAGCCAAGGCCAGGTGCAGAACCCAAGCTCTAATCCTCCAATCAATTATCCTAATACAAAACTAGAACCAGCTCAAGACCAGGGCTCCAGGAGAAACGTTGACCAAATGCCTCCTGTAGGTGCCATTAATCGCCAAAGCTCACAACAGATGAGTTTAGAAGAAAATAAAGGACCTTCGGCTCAGCCAAACCAAAAAACGGGGACGCTATATCCGAATGCTACGGAGCCGAAGTCTGGCCTTGTTGAAAATCAAAGAGGTGTGCAAAGAAATATTCCTGAGCCAAATGTAGAAAATCCAAGTCAAAGTTCTCAAAATCAGATAAGGGATCCAATAAAAGTTAAATCAGAGCCCATGGAAACCGAAACGCCAAAGCCTACCACTAATACGCAACCAAACGTGACTCAAAGCGAACCACAAAAGAAATCAGACGTAGCACTGGAGAGCAAAATTACTGTAAAACAAGAGGCAAGTGCTCAGCCCCCAGAGGGTGGGGAATCGAAGGAGGATCCTCTTAAGCATAAGGGCATGCAAAAGTTGTTAGAAATGTATATAAAGAATCCGAACGACGAAAGAATCAAAAAAATGATGGAGAAAGTGAAGAGTATAAAGTGAACGCGCTTGTAAAGGAACTTGATATTCTCTTTTCATTTCTTTATGTTATACGCTAATACCTATTCATTAGTTGTTATAGTCAATGCTTTTATATTTTTTGATTCTTGCTCCTCTAGACGAATTATCCCCCATAGATGTATTGTTTCTCTTCAGTGGGCATCGATTTGGTTGTTTATTGTATTGGTTGTGAATGTGACGTGACACATTGATGAGTGTTTAAAAGAAACGCTCACTCCCTCTTTCTCTGCTGGATTAGTTTTTCATTAGAAAAGTGAATAATCAGGCTCTTGGGGGGCTGAATCAAGGGCTAAAGGTCAGTTTTTCGAAGGCGACTGAATTTTTCATTTTTTCTACATAGGGTTAATGATAGAGTAAATTGATAATTTCGATATGATTTGAAGATATCTGAGGTCAGGAGGTCTCTTGAGACAGATCCAATTTAAAAAATTAATAAAAGTCCCACCAAAGTTGAGTTACCTATCTTAGATGTCAACGATACAATACCCTCAAGCTCTCCAGGAATTTGGAGAAATGGGCTTCAAAGTTGCACAAATTAACGAAGCGTATCAAAAATTTCAGGGAAACAAAATTCAAATGATGGACTACTTGATCAATGCGTACCGCTTGATTCATGGCTTCATTACAAGCATAATATCTATTTATTTGTCAGGAATATGAAAAAGACGCAAGAGGATAACGAAATTTATGCAAAAAAAGTGGAAAACAATGACTATTTCTTCATTATAACACAATAATTGTCGAATTACATTAGAGAGCCGATAATGAAGACGCTGATATTAACAAAGCGATAGAACTTTCGTTAAAAGAAGCACAGGGAGGTCCCGGAAGCTTCGAGCCGTTGAATCCTGAGCAAAGACTGCGAAAGAAGGGAGTGCCGGTTGGTCTTAAGAACGTCGGAAACAGTAATAATAATCTCAAACTTGTCTTCTAACTATAAATTGACGTATTAAGCGTGCTATGTCAACTCGCTCTTTCAGACTCACTTTCAAAACTATAAATTTGTGAAGGCAATAACCGAGTTCGAGACGAATATTAAATTTACCGATGAGGAAATCAAGGCTGCGAAGAGGTATTCATTTTCTTTTCTTGACGAACTGTTGCAATACAATAATTTGGTTCTAGTGCGCAAAATCAGGATAAGAAAAAGCTTCGGTTGCACGTAAAATGCTTCTTTGATAGGTTTTTGTAATAATGACAAACATCAGGCTTCGATCCAATTAGTGAAGAATCTACAAATGCTATTTGCTCAAATGGTAAGAAGCCATAAGAAGTATCTGGACCCTTTGCCTGTGTTGAACTGTCTTGTGGATGATTTCGGTATCAGTATGATTTTCGAACTAAGACAGTAATATTTTCCACCAGCAAATCCAATTCCCATTGGTGACCAGAAGGACGTCACAGAATTCAACTTGACGTTTTTAACGAGGGTTGAAGAAGCGCTTCAGCAGCAAGATAGCTTCAAAGGCCGAGTAAGGAGAGGCTTTTTTGTGTTTGTTAGCTTTGGCAAATTTAGGATTCAGTGCATAATAAGATGAATGAACCTCAAGAGGAAACGGTTTCTCACAGAAGCTCTTTGGTGAGGAAACTATCCTCTGTGGGAGCCGCTGACGAGACTTTCATGAGCAATAACTTCTTTGGGAAGTTGAAAGACTTCCGAACCTATTTCCAAGATCAAGAGAGAGTAGAAGCATAACTGAGATTTATTCCTCACCAAAGTTTTCTTTTATAGCATGTTGACGTGGAAGACTCGCTGTTCAGCGCTATCATTCTAGATATATCGCACAAGGATCTCTACTCAAGTTTCGATGCTTGGCTGAACTTCGATATCGATGATTTCAGAGCTCCTAACGTATTTTTATTTGCTCTCTCTCGCTTGAGAAATCATTGTCTATGGGGATCTATATAGGGTGAGCTTTGCAAGGCAGAGAAAAGTAGCTGGATTTTGAAAGCTCCTGAGACTCTCTTCTTCCAACTTCAAAGAGTCATTTTTAATAAAGATGCGGGTAATCGAATACTACATATGGAGCATCCGATTTATATATGTCTCGAATTTATTTTTAGGTGGAGTCGAAAAACTTGATCATCCGTTTCACTTCGATAAAGAGATATATATCGATCGGTTCCTCTACGAAAACAAAGAAGTCGCAACTCAAATCAAAATCAAAGTGAAAGACCTCAAGAAAAAGGTTTGATTTCCCCTCGAATTACTACTGATACCAAATCATTCTAGCTTGAAGGCCTCGAGATTGCGCTGTCGAAAATCGATAATTATAAGGATATGGGTGTTAATATCATCAACGTCCTTGAAATGGCTGCAGATTTCCTCAAGGCCCAATTGAACGAAAAAGCCATGGGCCAGTCCTCAAAACTTCCTGTAAGTGTTCCTCCCATCAGCTCCAACTAACATGGTTGCTCTGCCAAAAGAAAGCAGATCCCACTCTGATAGGATTGCTAGACGACAAGAGCAAAGTCTTGACCGGCGTTAACACTATCGGACAATACCACGCTTATTTATCCCAGAAAAAGAAGGATCTCGAGAATGAAATTAAGAAAGTCAAAGTAAACCCTCCCACTCAAGAGCGATTTGTATTATCATGATCATCACAATTAGGACGAGATCGAATCCCTCTATATGAAGCTTAGGAATTATAAGTACGTGCTTACCTCAATACTCGTGCACGATGGCGTTGCTGGCAGCGGTCATTACTACTCATTCATCAGAAACCATGATGGTAGCTGGCAGCGTTATAACGATATCCAGGTCACCGATGAAAAGGAAGAGCAGGTTTTCAAAGAAGCTATCGGTGGATTGAACCACATAAGCGCTTATTGTCTCGTCTACACGAGTCAGGCCTCAATTGATGAGGAAATGGGGCAGATCAAGGCGTATATGAGAAATAATGCCTTGAACCAAGGGAATGAAATCGAGGTCCCCAAACAACATTATAATATGCTATTGAGCCAGAAATTCAAAGAGGAGGTCGATCAGGACAACAGGAAATTCCATGAAGAAATCAAGGAATACAGATTCCAGACATTTATGAAGAATGTCACTGAGAACTATCAGACAAGGCTCGACACCATCAATTCCATTTATAACACCGTAGCAAGGGGTCCCATGCCTTATTATATCAATTCGTTTGGGCTATTCTTGAAACACGAAGCCAAATCAGATTATCTGCTGAAATGGTATATCCTCGACACGTGTCTCCAGGACACCGACCCGAATAACAAGTTCAAATTACGCGAGCTCAAGAATCAACCGAAACTGCTTAAAATCCTGCAGAATAGTCTCGCGTCCCTTGGAAACATCTACTCTTTACGAGAGTTGGTGTTGCAGACAGATGACGATCAAAGACTCGACACCAACCTTGCGGAATATGTGCATCAGCTTCCAGCAGCCATCGTTTGCTTGTTTGTCCTCGAGAAGAGTATGGAAGAGCAGTGGGTGGACACACTATGTGCTATTAGAAGATTTGTTAAAATGGTACGCTCCTCCCTCTATTATTTTTAATATAGGTCTCACGTTTTTAGGGCTTCAACTCGGCTTCTCCTTTCCACAAAATTATTAAGAACGTGGCTAATGTGATCGTGCTATACCTCGCCTCGAAACTCGAAGCCAACATCGCATACCAACACTTTGAAGGAGTAAGTTCCACTGTAATTAGAGGTTCGGCTAACGAAAAATTTCCTTTTAGAATGACATTGTTATGCTTGCGTTACTTGGGATAAATAAAGCGCTTCTGAGGGCCGAGGACTATCACGCGAATCAAGTCAAGGCTATCCTGAACGATATTCTCCAGCATCACCAGAATAAGTTCAACCCTGAGGAGCAACTTCAAAAGTTCAAGGAGTTCAACTACACGAACAATACCTCGGTACATTCTCCCGAGGAACTTGATAAAATACTCGGCAACACGAAGTCAGAGGAGTTAGAGAAGAGGATGGCGATCATTACATCTGAGGATTTCGAACCGTATAAGTGGCAGGATATAACTGAGAATTCTTACGCGAATCAGATAAAGAAGCAATTCGATAGATTTGGAGCGCGGTATAAGGTATAATGAGCTGCTTAGTGAATAGTTGTGAACTTAAACAATGCATAGACATGGGTGAATTTCCACAATATGCTGTATAATCAGAAAGCAATCCTGAAACAAGAGGACCGCTGGAAGAATAATTTCGTCGTGAAGGAGGAGGGTATGCAATCGTCGCAATTGCTTCATCAATCACAGCAACTGAATCAATCTAACCTGCAGAGTCCGTTAAGCACACTCAGTATGCAGCAAAGCGCGAAATCCGAGGGCAGAAAATAATGTTGTTTGATATTTTCTTATGAGCATCTACCTATTGAATTAAGATGGGCTTTCCATATAACAAAAAATATCGAACTTAAATCTATATTTCAATAAATCCTATCATCAGTATATATTTGGAAAGTATCCCAATGATCTGTAAAGTTTAGTACAAAGCGTTGAGATAACGGGTAGTCATAGAAAGTTCTCCTAAAGCATATATTTTTGTATTCATAGGCTGCTGAGAATGATAAAGCGTTTATTAAACAATTGAATAATATGAATAATTATTATTATGTATGCTGTGCAATTAGTTATATCTGTGGAGAAGGGAAAATGAGGGGAAAAAAGTAATAAGAAGGAAAATACCGATAAACCACTTAGAATTAGGTCAAGCACTCTCTATGCTCTCAAACGGAAAATTGAATTACTAGGGCCATTATACGGGCAGAGGACTAAAATTTCGTGGATATCTTAATTGGATATTCAAATTATCAGTTAATTAAAATCTCTTTATCGGTATAATTCCTTTGAGAAAAGTGCTACAGCATGCTCCAATCACCTGCTAAACTTCTTAGCGAAAGAGAATACCAAGAGCAATTAGAAATTTACAAAGCACAGCGTCTCAAAAAAATCACAAGGCAGCTAAGCTCTTCCGGCTTACGGTTCGACGTGCTTCTTTCGGTCACAGAAATTAAAAAAATCATCAATGACGAGGCTGGGGGCAGTTACGACTCTGGCATCTTTGCCTCGATTATTTTGAACTGCCAGGACGAACTGAAGAAAAACAAGAACAAAATCACACTCTATCACTTTTTTGAGAAATTTACAGAGCTTGAATTCAAGCTGATCCACGAAAGAGAGTACCAAACGACGCGTTTAACAGAAAATTCATTGAAATATAACCATTTGGTCTCGTTGATGGGTGATCCGAACCAACAGCAAAAGAACACGCCTTCTTCTAATCTGCTGACAATCGAAGTTCTTGACTTTGCTTACGGTCCAAATATTCTTACAGACCTTGATGAAGACCGCTTCGAGTTGTTTATTTCGACGCGACGCACGAAAGCCAGTATGATGATACGCCACAGTTACCTTAAATTTTTGATTCAGCAACAGCAGCACCCAGTTTTTAAGCTGTATACTACTACCAATGCCATTGAAAATATTGCTAACTTTCGCATCTTGTTAGTGAAATCGAAGACTCTACAGAGTCTGTGGGTATCAGAATCAGCGACTTACATGAGAAACGCATCGATAAGTACTATGAGCCCTCTGAGCAGTTCCTCGAAGTGCAAGATTTTGCAGATGAGAGATTTCATAACCTTGTTATGAGTTTCGTTAACGATATCGGCACGGATGCGGAGGAATTGTTGATTGAATTGAAAGTGCGCGTTAAATACACTGTGATGAAGGTATGTCTCTGTTAAATGCGCATTCTTAGCTATTATAGCAAACTGTGAATCATGCTGAGGAGATGGCGAGACTGAAAGAGGAAGAAAAAGCAATTTTGCATGCGAGGGACCAAGCGATAAAAAAATTAGCTGCGGTTCAAAAAATCTTCGATGATAAATTGGTTGAGACGGCAAATCAGTACGTAGACCAATTGAAATCGCCCCCAAAGCACGTGGCTACGAAGGAAGGAGGAGGCGGCGGTGGGGTCACCCGTCCTTCGTACCGAGCGAGGCTCTTTGCAGCACCACTAGAAGAGGAGGATGATGACGAAGATGAAATAGTGAAATTCTATAATAGGATCATATCGAAAGTGTCACTGATCAACTACATCTACATTTTCCTATCTATCGCCACCTCTTTCTATCGAACCGACTTTGTGGATGTAAAAAACCCTTGTTGCAATATGAGTAACCAGTGCAAAGATTACTATAGGTGTGACGTTCTACGCTTTCTCGAAAGTTAACCAACAGCTCGCTTTCTACAGCGACATGGCATGCGTTTTTATCATCTCGGTGTTGTATTCCCTGATATGTGATTTTATTTGGCTGGGGATGAACCACTCAGTAAGCCTACTTTTGCTGAATTGGGATGATAATCTATCATTAGCAATTTTTTACTGTTGACTATGCCAGGAGCCCTGATTCGATCTTCACGAGGATCATGCTGGTTGTCAGCTATATTTTGCTGTTCTATAAGGTATGAGCTGCTTGAGAATTGGAAAAAACTAATTGTTCGTTAATAGTTAATTGTAATGCTTGCGTATATCAAATACATCCGTAAGCATCACAAGGACGGAGAACTGCTAAGAAAGAATCAAGGGGGTGAAACCGATTTAGAGAGAGGCAGGTTACCGTCAGGACAGGCTACTGGTGAGAGGTGGAAACCGCGCCCGGCGAGTAAAAAATCTTCCATGGTAGTCAGAAAAGTATGAGAAAACTGCTGCTTCAATTAATATTGCAGAAAATTTGTTGCATTTATTCTGCGTTTGATTTAAAAGCATTAATGAAAGCATTTACATATATTATTTATACACTCTTCAATCAAATAATAGCTTAGAACACGATTATCTCACCATATGCTCTGATTTCTCATAACACATGTATTATTCAATACGTGAAGGTGCACTGACATCATAGAGTGGTAATTTAAATAAAGAGGGCTGGTTGAGGAAAATGGAATTTTCTTTTTAAATGTAATTCGAAACAGATGAACTGATAATTCACTAAGAAAGTGAGGCACGTGCAATCGCTCTTCTTAACAACATATATACAATGGAAACTTATATATGAAAAATTTGTAATTAATAGGGTATACTGTCTATACGACGACTAAGCAAAATCTAACAACACTTCCAGATCAACGGAAAAGGATCATATACAAAGATGATTTACATTTCTTCCTTAGCTGTTTACTTGCACAGCCTGCATGTATCCAATCTCGCTTGGGTCCTCCTGCTCACATCTCTGCGCAGGAGTATATTTGGTAGTCTTTTTCCTACGAATCAAACTCTTTCTTTTCTTCTTGTATTTCGCTCCAGTATCAACCAGCGAAATCCAAAAATCTTCATTCGGTGACGATTTTACGTGCTGGTGATAATAGCCCGGTGCTTGCGTTGCTTTCATAATGCCGTTGAGCTTCGCAAATTTGCTCAGACGGAAAACATGAACCTCGTTGCTGTCAGCAGCCTCCTTTTCGAGTTCAGCGACTCGTCGTTGGCATTCTTTAAGCTCTTCGTCATAAGCGTGAAGCTTATCAGCGTAGGTTTTCTCCAACAACTTCAGCTTTTCGTCATTGGTTTTGACCTCCAACTCCATAGCTTTGAGGTTACTCTCTAGAGAGTTGCTTTGGTCCTTTAAAGCCGTTTCCTCTTCCATAGCGGCCTGAAGATCTCGGCCGTGATCGGTCAGATTTTGCTCGATCTCTTGGATTTTGGAGTCGAAGTCCTTCTTCTCAATGAATTCTTTTGAGACGTTTTCAAGTCTGTCTTGAGAGTCTTGATAACGGTAGCCGAGTTCTTGAGTGTAGTTTTCGATGGCAACGATGGTGTCAGTACGTTGCTCTTTGCTTTTAAATGAACCCATTGAGGAGGACGAGGACTGTTGAGTTTGTTATTTTGTCTTTTTTAAATTATTTTTAATGCTTGAGGCTTTAACGATCAAATACAAATCTTAGCTAACGGACTCAGCGTTTTAAATTTTGTAACTTTGCATAAAAATTACTCTTATAAAACAGTTCATATAGGCAGATATATGTCCTGATCAATCAGAATTGCATCGATTATACGGACTTGCTTATATATTGTGTCATTATTATAGAAATTAACCAAGAAAAGCAATCTAGGGGAGGGGTGCGCAACATTGTGCAACTATTCCATTGGCTATCATTTCGACTCCTTCAGTAGGAAGATTGCTATTGTCTTTCAGGTTTCTTAATTCTGAAAGAAAATGCCCAAGTTCTTCTTTGACTCTAAACAATTTTGTGAGATCAAAATCAGAAGAAGAGTTGGAAATCTTGCTTACCTTTGAGCAGCGACCCGAGTTTCAATTTCGAGCTGGCTGAAAAATCCAAGATAAATAGCGTTGAGATGCTCGAATACTCGTGAGAATATTTCAGAAAGTTCTTCTGGAGGGAAGAATTCTTTGATATTTTTCCACATTTGGTGGGTGCTGTTCATGATTTGTATTGTATATTTTGTAGGAACGTCGAATTTTAGGGATTGGTTCGTCCATTCTAATGCAGTGATGCTTGTGCAGATCTGGGTTATCCTAAAAGTAATCCAATAAACGAGATAATTCTCAATGAACGGCTACTTGTTCTGCAGGACTGCGACTATCTTCGTTTTGAGGTTGTTATAATGATTATACAACTCTAAATTGATATAGTAGAATTGAGTGCGAATGCGGTCTATTTGAGCGAGATCTGTTTTTAAGTCGAGTTTTTTTTCAATGAGGGTTAAGATCGGCTCGATAAGCATTTTTAAGAGAGAGACACACGATGCGGAAATTCCTAATCATAATTATCTATTAACAGCAGAACAGGATAGAATTACCGAGGATTTTGGCTGTGATTACCTTAACAATTTTAAACTGTGTGACTCCAGCGTTTAATATTAGATCATTGCTCATTGTGTTGTAGAACTATGCAATGTAATTATGAGAAAAAAAAATGATTGTGATGCATTTACCGACAGGATTTCAGCTGTCTTAAGTGCACAGTCCGTCGAAATCTCTTGATATCGGTATCCGAGGTGGAGGTAGTCATAGATGATCTGAACTAGCGTTAGAACTGATGAGGTGAGCTGATATCTCTTCCCGTCTATAATGAGCTCATTTTTCATGAACTGTATGAACCCGGATTCTTCAAATTGGCTATTCTTCTGCTTCAGGAGCTCATCTGAGAGAAGCTTGCTCTCTTCTTCTGCTCTTTTAGCGTCGTTTACCCAAGTGGAATCTTTGTTCTGGATTTTCTGTGCTTGCTTGAGTTGCTTCTCAATCTCTTCTGTTGCGAGACTTCTCGAGTCATGCGAATGGTCAAAAAAGAGTTGAAAACATGCCATGTATGAGTCAGTTATGTCAACTGACTGCCAACTCTCTTCTTCGAGCTGTTTCTTTAGCTTTGAAACGCATTGATTATGAAAAATTTCTAGGTGTTCTGTGGCAGTCGGCGTAAATTTATCCATGCAGCTGAATTTTAGCTTATTATTATATGTGAGTCCGAGAATCACTAAGTTTGGATATTAATTAGTTTTTGATATCATATTTTCTACACGAAATCTGACATTCAGATATCGTGAGTAGAAGAAGATCGGAAAATGTGTCTGAATCACAAAGAAATAAAACTTTGTAGCGATGGTCGAGTTGGAGCATATGACGTAAGAGGAAAAAGGAAAAACGGAGGGGTATTACAATTTTATAAGTACTAGCAATACCAAATTACTTGGCCTGTAGGCAATTAAAATTAAAAACATCACTATGGAGTTATTTCTATTAATACTATATCTAGAGGTAGAGTTGCTCAAATTCGTTGCGTGTCTAACATTTGTGTACCATTATTATGTCTTTAAAAATGTCATACAGTTTAAAAATACATTCAATTTTACCAGAAAAGAAATAACTTCCTATTTTATCAAATTTAACCAAACCAATAGCCGAATGAGATGATGTTCGTTGCACTCTTATTATAAGAAGGCAGCAAGTAGGTATTGCTGGAATCACTGTCACTGTTTAATGATTCATTATTAGCCAATTCCATGCTCCTGCTCATCGACCGATGATTTATTAATTATTGCAATGCTAATAGTAAGTCCCCATTGGCTCTCGAGTCATTCAATTAAGAAAGACTCTCACTTGGCCAACAATCTCGTTGTTTTTCCATTCTCCAACATATTTGGAACCATCGCTCCAAATATACATTCCTTTCCCATTCTTTTTCCCATTTTTAAAATTGCCTTCATACCTCGACCCATCAACCCAAGTTTCAACTCCAAAACCCTCTTGCTGATCATCCTTCCATAACCCCTCATATTTTGCACCATTGAAATGAGTATATATCCCATATCCATTCGCTTTGTCATCTCTCCACTTCCCTAAAACGAATAAGATTTAGTGGCTCACTAACTCTCTTCATTATACCTTGAAACGTATCTCCATTTGGATAATAAAATTTTCCTTTACCTTCTGCTTTATTATTCCTCCATTCTCCTGATATTCTCTCATAAATCACTAATTTTGTTCATTCTATTACCCTCATATCTGGCTCCATCAGGCCAGGTCTGCTTCCCGTACCCATCTCTCATATTTCCAACCCATTCTCCCTCATACACTGCGCCAGATGGAAATCTATATGGCTTTTTTCTCTCTCTTCTTGCACCGTTACTATCATTCACTGTGATTTTTGTACATCCCTAATAAGAAAATAGGCCGTAAAGAGTTTACTTTGCATATTATCAGTCGGGGCCATTTGTTGAAAATATTTGCTCCTCGGTACCTACAATAAGCTAATAAGTTGGTCAATAACCTCGCATTGTACAATTTCCGAATGCTCTGTGCGGAGCTTATAACTCTTTGTCCCCGCTTGCATTTTCCCTGGGTTATCGTACTTGTTTCGATACAAATCTGTTGAATTTGAGTATCCCTGAAGGATTATCGTAGCTGTTATGACATCTATCAAGGAAAAAGCATACTAAACTGAGATCGATTTCTCTTAGACTGATTTCATTGTTGCAAGGTTTGCAACTCATGCAAGCTGATGCATTGCCCATCGACTCGGATTTTAATGGAAGCACAGTTTATCAGAAACTCGTGAAATAAAATTAAACAATCAATAAATTTTCTCTGATGACTCACCAAATCAACTTTCATTTAAACAATATCAAAGCCTCTTTAAAACTCAATCATCAAAGTAACTAACAACCCTGATGCTAGACACAAAGCTTTACAATTCAATTAGAATACATCTCGCTTTCGTTTAGCATTGCTTATTGATGATAGACAGATATATAGCTGGGAATTTCTGTTCTTCTGTGGACTGCCAATCTAAAGGAACTCTTTGAGATTAGAAATGATAGCCTCAGCTGTGATCTTTTGGCATTCGGTGTTTTTTGGGCCCTTTTTCCATGTTGGAATGCCATAAATCGCTCTATAAAAGCTCGCGTGCGAAACAAAGACAATAGTATTTTCAGGCCGCATAAGCATCCAAAGGAAGAACATCGCGATTCTGGCCTTCACATCTTTTTCTGACTCTTGAGAATACGTCTCAGCACCATTTTTCTGTCGCTTTATCCGATCTTCTTCAACGTAATTCCACCAACTCTCTTTGGAAATATACGAAAAATCAACCTCAGGAAAATCGCTTGCAATCTCGCTCTTCTTCTTTCCAATATCCCCAGCTGTGTCGAGTCTCTCTCTGATAAGCTGTGTCGAGAGAATTTTCTTAGTGTTTTTGAAACAAACAGATTTGCGGAGCTCATTCATCGTTTGTATTGCTCTTGTGAGCGGGGAAACCATGACCAATTCAGCGTCGAAAGGCAAATCCTTGTCCAGTTGTACAACTCGTGCTTCACACATCTTATAACCCTCTGGAGTGACAACCGGATTTTGATTTTCTGGCTGGTTTTTGTAAGTCCAGGAGAAATTGAATATGGATTGACCCGCCCATTTATTATAGGTTGACTGAGAGTGTCTGATGTAAAAGAGTTGCTTGCTTTTAGCTCTTTTGGACAATATAGTATGCAGAGCTTCTTGGTATTTCTGAGATAATTTTTTGATAAACGCTCGAATTTCTTTTGGAGAAAGGATGCTTGGGTCTTTAAGTCGAGCCTCGATTTCCTCCAAGAGCTCAGAAACCTGCGGATCTTCTGGAGTCACCTTTCTCTCTTCCATCTAGTTGTCAATATTTAGATAGTGAATATATATGTTTATTAAATTGCGAAGAGCAGATGAGCTTTAATAAACTTTATTTGCTTTTCCAGAATTGAAAGCGTTCCGTAAATTTTTTTTGATCTACTTTGTTTTTTTTGATACAATGAGATTACATGAATGCTAGTAAAGAACATGGAGTTTCATAACGTGATTGCTTCCTAATGAATGAAGAATTATATATATAGGTATTTGCGTGAAAAAAGAAAGTACTAACATTTCTGAGTGACATAGGCAAATATATTTGAATCAAGATATGTCTCTCTCTAACGATGACTCTTATTTATCGCTGCTGCACTACATCTTACTTACGGCATCCTTCATTCATTCCCCGTTGTCTTTTTGCTCATGCTGCATATTGCTATCAATAATACCGGAATTAATACTCTTCGCATCGGAGCCAAGTTTTACTTTGTTGATGTCTTGTGTCTCACCCTGTTCTAGATTATCATGGGTCATCACTATCCATCTACGAGTCCGAGTTACCTGTAATCTGGTCAATATTACCTTTGTCGTTTTGACTCGATTGGGTAGGATCAACAAGAAACACTGACTCAAGCGTGTTAATCGTCTTAATATTTTCCTCCCTTTTTTATATTCTTTATTACATCCCTCTTCACGAGCGCTACGACTGTCGCTTTTAGTTACGATAACTATATGAATAGATCATCGAGCGTTGAAAAGAAGTTACTTTTTAAGGCCTGAAGGTTCTTGTTATCTTTCACTATCAGCCTCTCTGTTAAATTTCCTTTGGGTATTTCCAGATTAAGTTTTTCGATTAAAGCGTCATCCTTGTGAATTATTATTAAATTGTTGATTGCCTATAAAAATCTTGTATGGATATATTACCTCAGTTCCGTAGACAATGTTCTCGTTTCCACCATTATCCTCGGATTTCATTGGAGACCCGGCTTTGAGCTCTTTGATCCAGTTTGGAAGGTCTTTATCGAATGGACAAACTTTCACATGGCTTTCAAGAAGTTCAAGTTTATCTTTCCAATCGCAAAGCTTGTTCACACAGAAGACTTCCATATCGTCTATTATTTTCTCTGCTAAGCGGTCTTCTGTTATCAATTCGGTTGCGATTGGCTGTCTGTACTCAGGACACGTATCATTAGCGGCTAACCAACCAATAAGACACTGACGACAAAACGAATGACTCGGAACGAGAATAGTTGTGGTTAACAAAGCATATTACGTGCAAATTAATTGCTGTGGAGCTTGAAATACTTCAGAGCAAATAGAACAATAGAGATGTTTGCTAATTTAAGTTGGCTTTGTCCAGTGTCTCATGATCTTTTTCGCCTCCATGAATCAACGTTTTAAAGATGATATTTTTGAGTTGTTAACAGAAAATTTTTACAGAGACAAAACAAAACCGAGAATATGTATTCGATTTGAAGATACTTTTACATGAAAGCGCTTCATGAAGGGCTATTACAACATGTTAATGAAATTTGTTGGTATAAACATATCATGCTATCGAAATTACGACATGAATAAATACTATTTTACACGAATATGTTCTGATTGATCAAGGAGTTCACAGATGGTGTGACCTCTCTCGAGTATGGAACTTCGGACTATGAGGCTCAACCAAGGGTTTATCAGATTTTTTGATCGTAATTGGAGCATAATGGCTAATCGGCGTCGCTTTGAAAACCAGCTGTTTCCTGAGCTCTCTGATTTCCTCTTCTTCTTTTCTCTTTCTCTCCTCTTCTGACCGCTGGCGCAACTCCAGCAATTTCTGGTGGCATTTCCCATCAAAATCATGTCTCTCTCTCGCCCTTCTCTCAGTTTTGAAATCAAATTCATGGAAGTCAAATTTCGGAGGCTTTGGTTTCACTATCTGATTTTGTTCAGACAAACGCTGCTCTCTCAACTGGCTAGACCCTTCGTCATCATGATGGACACTCATAGATTGCTTCAATATTGCTCTTTGCTCAGTATGAAGCTTGATTTCGATCGGCTGAGTGGTCTTCAGAGGCTCTATGTGCGTATTTAAACCCTCTCGAGCAAGTTTCGAGTAATCTGGAATACTACTCGCTTTGAAGTTTCGCTGCTCGCGTAGAAGCCTCTCCTCTCTTTCAAGCTTCTCTTGTAGTTCTCTCTGCTTCTGAGTTCCTCTCAGGAGCGTAGTAAGACGTGGTTCTCGAGGAATAACGCAAGGGAGTTCAGATTTCTTGACTTCGAAGGTTTTGTATTTGAGCACTGTCCGAGCTTTCAAGAAACTCTCTCCAAGTAGGCCCTTCTTCGGCGAGGAGCTCTTCGCTTTGTTCTTCGGAGACTTATCGGCTGCGAAATGGAAAGACCTCACATGCGTATACCTTTGAAGAGCAGAATTTTCGCTGAAACCTCGAGAGACAAGGCTGCCCTCGGATTCCCGATCGATGCCTAGATCAAGCCCAGCGCTTTTGTATGATTGAGAGCTCTCAATTTTCGAAAAGTCAACTTGCTGGTATCCAAGCGAGCTTTCAGAGTCTCTTGAAACTGATAAAGTATCAGTCAGCCCTCCCAACTTCCTCAGGCTCTTAGGTTTTGGGATTTGGACCTTAATGGGTTTGCTTTTAGTACTCGCCGGAGATATTCCTGAGACTTGACTAGAGAAGACGTCAGTTAACTGGCGCTTGAGGGTTGTGTATGACTTAGCTTGAGCAGACTTGATCTGGTCGCCGATGTCCAATGGATGATGACCTGACATAAAAGCGGCATAGTTCCTTTTCATTCCAAACTCTGAAGCGTGGAAGCCTTTCTTCCCGCTTGTTGTGAAATCCTCTCGATCTGTTTCGCAAATCGGTGTCATGTTCTCTAACCGTGAGCCTGATTCTGAGTGTCTGCTCTTGCGAGCCTTTTCTATCGAGCCGTCAAATATAAACACGCCGTCATTCAGTCTCATCACCTTCTGATGCAAGTCAACGATGTCATCAAACTCGGATTGACTATCTGAGTAATCAAAGGTGTCTCTCGTCGCTTGATGAAACAGCCCAAGAGGTCGCTGAAGGCTGGATTCAGCTAATCCAAAGCTTTCTTTGGCGCAGCTGTAGAAGATTGGTGATCCAGGTTTGAACCTAAATAATGGAAGGCTTCTTCTTTTAGCAGCTTGTAAGACGACTCGGAAGTTTTCAGGAGAATTGAAGTTTTGTGTTTCAGTGTTCTGAGGATCTACTGACACTCCGTTTTCATCGGGATTGGAAGAATGAGGATTGGAGTAATCGTAGTTGGCAGGTGGGATGTCCATGGGATGTAGATTTTTTGTATTTAATTACAAATTTGAAAATTTGATCTGTTTAACGGTACTGCGCCAATTCTCAAAAGACAAGTGATTTATTTCTCGAACTTCTTCAAGTGTTAATTCGAAAGAGTTTACAGCGAAAGAGCAAGCGGCTAAGATTCCTAACAAAGTGCAAATTTATTGAGGTCTTAAACGGATATTGAACTTGCGCTGTAAGCCGGAAAAGGTTGGACAATTTTGACGACAAGCACAAATAACTTCTGGCGATCTTCACTACTGTTTTCAGCAGTATTTGGCTGGTTAGGTATTTATCAATCCTTTTTTACAAACGCCAGTCACTTTGATAATTTATATTTGCCAACGCTACCTTATCAATCTAGCAATAATACTTCTACTAGCATCGATTTCAAGGTTTTTAGCTCCTTATAAGGGATGAAAGAAGAGAGTTGCGATGAATATTTTGGAAAATAAGCAAAGAACTGCCGTGGTTTATTTTTCAAAAATTTCAAAGTATCACTTAATCAGGAAAAATTGAATAAATCTTAAAGATATTTGAGGTTCGAATCTCCCATGAGTGCCGCTTCCAAGAGAGTAATCGTGATAATCTTTCTCATTAAACATTGACTTTAAAGTATTCCACGCACGCAGATTCTGAGGAAAAGGAAACGATAATCTCGCAACTAAAAACCGAAATTTTTGAACTGAGACAGAATCAGCGAGGCTCACTTGATCTCAACTCCTCTATCAGAACCTTAGAGCACAAATACAACATCCTCTCTGAAGAAAAAGTAATTATCAACCTCCAGCTCTATATTAGCGAACATCTTTCTACTCCAAATAGATAAGAAACGATAATGACTATAAGAATCGGAATGAATTAAACTTGAAGACTATTGCCAACCTAAAGACTGATATTGATCTCTTGAAATCTACAATCGCGGAAAAGAGAATTGAATTACGGGAAAATAAAGCAGAAACACAGGCGATGAAGGAAATTGCTGATCACCGCGCAATTGATATCTCAAAATTAAAAGACGAAATCACCGGATCGATTGAATTAAATGGGAAAATCAAAGAAGAGAAACGCAATCTCGAAGCAGAGGTATTTCTTTCCTTAACGCTCAGCAAATGAATCTTCTCTTTGTGATAGTTAGCTGCAGTAAGAGATGAAAAAAGAAAATTGCTCTTAAAATACGACTACAGTCGTGCGGATTACGAGGAGTATCATTTCAGAGTATCTGAGCTGGAAAGGGTCCTTCGAAACCTCGAGGCTGATAAAGCCAAGTCCCTCAAACAACAGGAACAAATTCAAGAAGCAACGGACAATCTGAATAATGATCTGAGGAATAAAGCTGATAATCTAAAGAAGGTGGAGCAGCAGATTAAGTTTGGCGAAGGGGACATCAGGGAACTGGAAAACCAAATTTCTGAGAGCGAACGTGCGAATGAAAAAGCAAAATCTGAGTTGGCAGTGCATCAAAAGATCCATCAGCAAGAGGCGAACAAAGGGGCGGATCTACAAAAGCGAATTACTAAAGCGGAGGATACTCTAAAGTAATGAATAATCATTCAAGTTAAGAGATGAAGTAACTTGCTGTGTTAATAGAGCTCGAGACGCAACAATTGAAGAACTTAGGAGAGAAATCGACCAATTCGAATCAGCACATAAATCCAACGTTAGTAACAATCGCCAGCTCAGTGGTGAATTGAAAGAATTGATGAAGAAGGTGGAGGAGTTAACTCTGCAAAATGAAGAGGTAATATTTGAAAGTCTGATTTTCAATGAATGATGTTGTGTGTGTGGTAGATTATTAGAGAGCTTGTAGAATTCAGTCAAAAAGATGAGCAGGTGAAAAAACTATTGGATCGAAAGAAGCGGATAAATGAATTGAAAGCGAAATCCGAAAATCAAACAAGACAAACGGTGAGGTATGTTGGGTCACCTTCAAGAGGTTCGTGGAACTCTAGTTTTTCACATAGGAAATATTAGTCGGGATAATAAATGCATCGTAATTCAGCTGTTATTATTATATATCTCTTGAATCTTCGAGTCTTAATAAACGTGGGTAAGAAAAAGATGAGAAAATAGTCATATATCCTCGATTTCAAATTGTATGAAACGAGAGAGAATTAGACTAAAAAGATAAGAAATTAACGTTGAGAATGAATGATACTTATCATTAAATGAGAAGCCGTTTCCTATATTCGAAGTTTAGAGTCCACACATTCTAAGTTAATTTTTTTGTGGTGTTGACTGCAAGTTCCTGAGAAAATACCTTTTCATCTCCCTCGAGCTCTACTAATCAGAGATTTGATGCATCCAACAACGCTATTTTACTGGAACCTTTCCCTATCCGACTTTTTTGATGTGCTTGCAAAAAATGAGTCTCTTAGGATATAATCAACCGAGTGTAGTGGCTAAAGTGAACGATCTCGTATACCCGTTATTTCAAATTGTAAACGATATGATTAGCGACGATAATTCTAAGATAAATTTCGTTTTCAGATTGGTTAAAAAAAAATAAGTTCAGAGAAAGAAATTTGAGATCAACTCAACGAAATATAATGCAAACAACTGACTTAGAAGGAAATATTCAAATCGCCGCGAACCCAGTCGCTGGATTCGGAGGGACTGCTGCCAATCCACAAACTTCCGCCATTGCCAGCACAAACCAGGAAGAAAATACCTTAGATGAACCTGTTTCTGTGACTCTTGTAATCATCTTGCGCCATCAACTGTCTTGTTGACCTTCCTTTCAATCAGAAACGAGATCTCGGCATGATCGCCTACAAATTGAAATACGTTATGATGCCAAAAGCCCGTGAAGAAGGTGCAAAAGAACTCAGAAACTGTAAAAAATCCTTTCTTTTTTCCAAGCGCTAAATTTTCTCAAGGGGATCTCTGGGGCCCACTTCTCATCTGCCTTTTGCTTGCAACGTACTTCCACCATGAAAATTATTCCATCAAACTCTAAATTTCATAGAATGTTGAGCCTTCGAGCAAGTGAGAACTCTCAAGTGATTTTTGGAACAATCTTCGTTATTATTTGGGTTGGAGCCTGCGTGCTGACGCTGAACACGAAATTACTTGGAGGAACAATGTAAGCTAGTTTCATTGAGTTGGATTTTAAAGATAATTTTTTTTGCATAGTTCCTTCTTCCAGAGCGTGTGTGTTTTGGGATACTGCGTGTTCCCTGTTTCCCTCGCTGCTTTTGTGCTCTTCATCATCAACATCTTTGTCAACGTTCCTCTCATCGTGTCATTGATTCTGAGCGGTGTGGCGTTCTTCTGGTCAACCTTGTGTAAACCTAAATTATTTCTTGACAATTTCCTTACAGCTCTGAAAAATGGTTAGCTTCTGTTGGTTTCATGAAGGCGCTTGTTAATGAAGAAAGAAAGCTTTTGGCAACCTACCCAGTTCTTCTATTTTATCTTTATCTCAGCTGGTTTACCACCATTGCTGGATCTGGAAAGTAGACAATTAATCATGAGATAGAACAACAGCTGATATATGATAAAATTGCTTGTGGATGTTTATTTTTGAAATGTAATCAAGGCTAATATTCATTTGATTGCTGATTTCCGCGAGTTTCCATTAACTACAAGATTCAAATATCTTTTTTTCAGTCTAATATAATTGAACAAAGAAAAATATGATTAAGGGTGATTCATCGCTAGTAGAGGTGAGAAAGAATTACAAAAGAAACCTTCCAAACATTAAGGTTGTGCTAAAGCAATATTGGCAAAAAGTAGCTCGCCGCGAATAAAGCACATAGAAATTAGTTGTAGCAGGTTATCAGAAAAACCACCGAATCATTCGCAATTTGTTTGCAACTCTAATTCTATTGTTATCATAATGATAATATAATTTTTTCTTCCGAATTTTTCTCGACTAAGAACGAAGTAGATGAGAGCAGAGCAGCTATTGTAGGAAAAATTTTCAACATTCACTTTGTTACCTTTCTGGATTTTCAATTCTTGAGTATATTTGGTGGGTTCTTCGAAGTTATATTTGCAAATCCACGTATCACGATTTTTTTTATTCTGAATGATTGATTATTGACCTGAAGCACACCAAAAAAAAAAAATATCTGTTGAGGCCGTTTTAAGCATATTTACGGGTTTGTAACGCGAATGGAACAGGAATTTCTTGTTCTATTAAGTCAAATCCCCCATTTTGAATGACTAATAAAGTTCAATTCTCAAAGTAAATGTTAGAATCATTATGAAGAATCATATATTATTCCTACTTCATGAAAGACTCTCGCTCTTCATGAAACGTGCTCACGAATTCAATTTCGTAAGAAATGCATTAAAAACTTTCAGCATAGAATTAAACGCCTGCCATTCTGATATTAATTTACATTTTAAGAATTATCGTCGAACTATCGGCGTTATCTCTCTTATTGCATACGGCTAACAACGATTCAAATAGACTTTTCGTAGAAATAGGCCGTAGCTCCTAAATCCTTCACTAAAGGAGGTGATTCTTATTTTATTCCAAAAAACTCGAGTATTTACCCTCTGAGTCACAGGTTCTGAATCTTCTTTAGAGCCTAATAAAGGGTGATTAATAATCGAATTTTAAAAGTCAAAGATACAAACAGATGATCTCTAATCTTTCCAAGAGAGCCTTCTCAACCGTCAAGCTCGGAAGAGATACCAACCAAGCTTTGGACCTCGGCAAGTACGCCATTGATTTCTTGAAATCAGGCAAGCCAAGCCCTAAGGTCATTGAACGTGTCAAGCTCTTCCACACTGACTCCGTCATCTGCGGTGTCTCTGCCCTCGCTCTTAAAACCAACGCTCCAACCGTCCTCAGAGACGAAGCTCTTGAATATTCAAGAGAATCCAAGTCAAACCGTGCCAAGCCAGGCTACGCTCGCGTTTTCGGCAGTCTTAACAACTGCTTCGTTGAAAAGGCCATCGCTGCCAACAGCTCCGCTGTCAGAGAATGGGACTCCAACGGTACCGTTTTCGGTTACAACGACAAGGTCCCAGGCCATCAAGCTGGAGAATTCGGTCACAACGACTTCTACCCAGTTATCATTGCTGCCTGCCACCAAAACTCCAAGATCAACGGTGCCAAGGCCGCTAAAGCCATGGTCCTCGTCGATGAAATCAGAGGAAGACTCGCTGAAGTTTTCTCCTTGAAGACTTACAAGATCGATCACGTTGTCCACGGAGCCATCGCTTCCGCTGCCACCTACGGTGCTCTCATGGGTGCCACCGCTGAACAAATTGAACATGCTATTGGTATGTTCGTTGCTCACTACATCCCATTCAGAGCCATCAGAGCCGGCAAGCAATTGTCCGACTCTAAGGGTGCCTCAGCTGCCATCAGTACTGAGGCTGCCATCCTTTGCATGAAGAGAGCCATGAGAGGATTCATCGGACCAAAGGATATCTTCAGAAACCCTGAAGCTATCTTCAGACTCAACGAACCAACCAAGGGCGACTCCCCATTCGATATTGTCCTCTCTAAGGAAGGTGACGACTTCGCTGTCATGGGAATGCACTTCAAGCTCGGTCTCTACGAGCATCAATCTGCTGGTGCCATCGAAGCCATTCTTAACTTAATCCACAAGAACAATTTCTTGCAACAAGGCAAGCACGACAACATCGACAAGATCAAGATCGTTGCTTACGAACCTGCCTTCGGTATCATCGGAGACCCAGCCAAGAAGAACCCAAAAACTAGACAATCTGCCGATCACTCCATGGTTTATATCAGTAATTATCCATTTTTTCTGACCAAGTTAACTGTTTTCTTCCTCACCTAGTCAGCACTCTTTTGGCCAAGGCCCTCCAAAACCCAGGTGCCTTGAGAGATAAGGCAAAGGACATGAACACCATGTGGAAAGAATTGATCCTCACTCCTCATGACTACGGCGCACAAGCCCTCTTCGACACCACCACTAGATCCCTTATGGAAAAGATCACCTTCGAACACGGTGGTCCTGAATACGACAAGAGATACCCTGACGGTATCCCAACCAGCGTTAAGATCAGCCTTAAATGTAAATGATCTCGTTTTAAAGGAAGATAATATAACTTGATATTTCTAATCTAGCTGGCGAAGAACTCGACAGTGGCTTGGTTATGTATCCTTCTGGACATGCTAGAAACACTACTGCCGATTTGAAGGGCATCCTCAACAACAAATTCAGAGTTTTGGGAAGCTTGGCCATGGACAACGCTGACCTCGATAAGTAAATTCTAAAGCCATTAATACAAAATATTGACTCTTAACCTCTGTAGATTCCTCGCTAAATTAGACAACCTCGAAAACTTGAGCGGCGCTGAACTCCAAACCATCTACGACTGCAAAATTAAATACGCCAACAAGTCCATCGATGAATAGACAACTACCATTAGATAGATTCTCAACCATTATCTGAAAATTCATATTTGATTATCTGTTGCTATTTAACGTTTGTTATCTAAAGAAAACCCAACAAAACTCTACAAAAAATAGCAAATAATCAACAAAAAATCCTATCCAGCAACCACCCCCTTTCTCATGGGTCGAAACCTAAAATACATCTATCGAATCTCAAAAATCCGATCTCAGTCAAAGAACTTTTTCATCTGAAAACCTTCTTTTTACATGAGATTATCCTTTCTAATCATAAGCACAGCTAATCATAAGTGCAGTGAGTTATAAGCATAGAAGAAAATATCGCTGTTGTTTTTCACAATACACAAAACTTGAAAAGTTACAGCTCAACTCTAATAAATTATTGTAAAGGATCCGACTTAGGTTCTTGCCGCATTTGGTTTCTGAAATTAATATAATCCATTTGCTTCGAATAATGTCCCGTGTATTCCTTCAACCTCACGACTTTTTCATTCTCGATATTTCCTGTATTCGTCATCAAGGCCGAGTAGTACTTGGAATTAGCGTGCTTAGCCTCGTCTTCGTATCTGAAGTCATAAAAGCGCGGATAGTGTTGGATGGCAGGCGTGTATCCAAGAGTGAGACTGGCTCTGTTGTAGTAATTCACATCGAATTTGGAATTGAGGTTATTATTAAAGTACATGTAGTACTTCAGCTTGTAAGGTTGTGGCTGTAGGTAATTGAACAACAAATAATAGCGTTTGCTTTCAGCGTCATGGAGGTGGAACTGCAAGAGCATATTTTTCGCATCATTGTTCAGTTCCTCGGTGTTTAGAGCTTGCTCCTCTGCGAATGCCTCGTTGTTCTGATTGGATTGGTTTTGCCTTCTTTCTTGAGAACCTTGAAAGAATCTGGATAAAATTGTTATGAAAGGAGAAAACAAAATACCATAAGAAAACATTAGTCTGACCGAAAATTTCTTCTAAGATTTATTGCAAAGCTGATTATTTCTGAAAATGAAAAGCGAACATCTAATAGAAATTCGTTAAAATTCTTTTTCACTGTAAGATAAACTATTTTAGATTGTCTTCGTCCTAAGAATGGACTTGTTGGAATGTGAGAAAGTGAAGTTTGTCTCACCAACAATTTCGATCCATATAAAGTTTAGTGTCGCTTGCAAAGGCAATCAATTAGCTAACAAGAAGAAGGTTTAACTGAAGAAACTGAGAAAACTGCCTCAGAACCAGATGGCTTCTTTTTTTGTATCACTAAATGCCTTGCTTGCATTACTAAGATTCTGCTAAGAGAAAATGAACGCTAACGCTTTTTTTTCCATTAGTTTTTGTAAGGGGTGAACCGAGATGAACCAATCAAATTTCTAGAAGATGCTCCAGCCCTTATACATTAATGAACGAGCAGCCCTAAGCTATGACTCTTAATTTTGTCTGCAGTCCCTCGCTATGAAAAGACGGTTTCCGTGCCGAGTAATTTCTTGAAGATAATCGTTAAATGCAATATACAATTTTTAAATCTGATTTTGAAAAGACGGTAGGTCACAGATTGATTCGGAGAATAAGCAAGGAAATCATTCGATAGAGCGATTCAGACTACGCATCGAATTGAAAGAAGTTTTTGACGGTTTGACGATGCAATCTCTTTCTAATTGATTTTCTGAAACAACCAAAGGTAATTTTCCTGTTACATGCATCGTGTTTAGGGGCGAACCACAAGCCACCAGGGCGTTTTAATCAATGGGTGTTGACGTTTAGTGCGTTAGCTGGAAATTTCTTAGAAGATGGGAAATTAAGAATGCGTTTAATTGGGTTGGCTCTGTATTTAATTAGGAGTTTTGCTTGCTGATTTATTTTAAGCGAACGCTAATTGAGCAATCTTCTTACCGATTTATTAATGAATTAAGAATTGCTGCAAGGAAAGAATTTAAAATATTATGAACCAGAGAGAATCCTTGGACAACGCAAGCAACTTTTGGTCAAACAGCTTTTTCAAAAACCTAGGGTGCTGTGGCTGTGGCGACAGAGACCAGAAAGTCCCAAAGGATGATCTGAGCCCCAACGACCAATCTTGGATGACGGAATATTATTATGAGTTACCGGTTGATCAACCTCTAGATCAGCCCATTCTCAGCGGGAGTCGCCCTGAGAAGCAAAGGCAGGGGAGGCAGCAAAGAAGCCCCCGAAATATAACCGGAAAAGGTGCTTCATACCGCGAGGGAGACGAGCCAATGGAAGACGAAGCTCGCTCAACGTCTTCGAAAATATCTCGAAAGAAAATCAGTAAAAACAAGGAGTCGACCAGCAGAGAGACCAGCAAGAGTAAATCTACCTCGAAAGGCAGGAATCCCTGGCAACCGGAAGAGGATGAAGCCTTGAAGAAATTTATTAAACAATACGGAAAGCGTTGGTCGGTTATTTCGCGACTTATGGGCGGCACGAGGACGGGAAAACAGATTCGTGACCGATATCTGAACAAGCTAGACCCAACTATCCACGAGAAAGAATGGACTCCTCAAGAGGACGAGTTGCTGATTAAGTATTGGAAGCAGCTTGGTAATAAATGGGCCGAGATCGCGAAGCATCTAGACGGACGAACGGAATCAATGGTAAAAAACCGCTATTATTCATATATTAGCAGGAAACGCATCGGGCCGCAAGGCGAGGTCATTCCTGACGATACAACTCTCTCGATGGAGAGCAGCGACCTCAGCGGTGGCCAAATGGCTCCAGTAGTACGTGGCCGTCAGAGCAACCCGATGATGATGCAACTAGAAAACACTCAGTTGTACTACCAACAACAGCAACAACAACCGGTTTACCCACAACAATACATCCCCAACCAACAGATGCAAGGCACTCCATTCCAAACTTATAATTCCAACGGCCAAGCCAATTTCACTCCAAATGGCACAATTTTCCAAAGCGAGAACGAGAACTTGAACTTTGCTAATAACCGTAGCACCGAGAATGCTTACGGCAGTTACGGTAGAGTTCCTTTACTACCAGGTGTGGACGTCGCTACCCGCAACAGTTTTGATTCAACCTACGCGGCTAACAGAAGATCAGATTCGTTCCTTCCTATGGACAGATTCATGAGTAATAGAAGTTTCCTTCGTGAGGAACTACAACGTAGTCTTGGAAACTCCGGCAAATCGAATGATAGTCGTGCGTTAGAGCTTTTGAACCTCTACAATAACTACCATCCAGGAAGAATAAGTGAGGAGGATGCGAAATCTGTTCAACTACCAACAACTGATCCATATGGATACGTTGACCAATTCGGTGGCAGAAAGAGCAGAGACCAAAGAAGTGAATGGCAACAACAAGGAGTACAAGCGGAACAATCGAATCAACAATCAATGTATGACGAGACTGTGATGCAGAAGTTTGGCCCAAGAAGAGATGACGAAATGAGTATGAGTTCCAATGTGAATAATGATATGGACATTGAGGGTCAGTTGGAGAAGCTAGCGGTGATGCTTGACTCGAAAACGGTGTCATATCATTCAAAGAATTCAGGAAGCTTGAGTGACATCCCAACTAACGGCGAAGAAGCCCAGAAGGCGATTGAGAAAGCTCATAAGATGGCAATTTTGAAGAAAAGACAAGAAGCTCTTCAATTACTTCTTGCAAAAACGCAATATGAGATGCAAACTGCCGACCCACTCTTGTCAAGTCCATTTGCCTCGTTAAAAGGCACTGATATGATGTCATCCTTAAAAATGACTTAAGGTAAAAGCTTAGATCCAACAGATTTGAGAATGAGACAAAATTATAACATAAGTAGTGTGATATATTTCATGCAAATGCTGAAGGCTTCGGACTTTATGACAGAGATATATATATCTATTATCAATCTTTCACTTACATCATTTCTCGAGATATAGATATCAGAATTATATGTGAAGTAATAACAGAAATTTACAAAAATATTTGCGTGAAATATCTATCAATACTGCACTTGTTTGTGTATCCAAGAGTGAGAGTGAGTTACTGACATGTCTGATTGGTTCCGAAAAATCAAAAAATCGCTGGAGAAAAAGTTGCTGAACTGGTAAACTAGAACAATAAAATCAAAGTTCATCGATTACTTTTCCATGCTATCTGAAATTTGTAACTGTGCTTCTATTCATAAGATGCGCAATCCAAAGATTTTTTTGTATAATGAAGAACATATATGACTCTAACAAAGAGTTTTTATCTCATAGTTTACTATTGATGTAAGAAAAACTCTTCTGCTATTTTCTCCTTCCCTTCACAAGCAGTTTTGGGAGTTTCAATTTTTCGGACTGGCTGAATCTTGCTAAGGATTCCATTTAGCTTAGGAAAACAGCTAATTCTCCTCTACTTATGAAGCCTAATAAACTTCTCGTAGTTATTTGCTACTGTGTTGTGGGGATATAAAAGCTGACATACTAAGGACTTTTCCATTTATGAGCATTTTTAAAACAGAAGGTACTTTATTCAATTAATTCCAAGAAGAAATATCTAACCAGCGTCGAATCAGAGTCTGGAAGGTTTTGATAGTTCTTATTTTGATTTAAAACTCAAACAAAAGAAATTTCCACTAAATGGAAGGCAGGCCAAGTAGTGGCGTAGTAACTCCAGTCAGTTTTTACACTCACAGAAAACTTGAATATGGACAAGCTCTCTATGTCTGCGGCAACGTACCAGCCCTAGGCGAATGGAATCCCATCAATGCTGTGAAGTTAGAATGGTGCAAAGGAGATAACTGGAAGGGGACTGTTCTGCTCCCAGTTCCTTCAGACATCGAATATAAATTCATCGTTTCTCACTATAGCCAAGTAACCACGAGGAATGTTATCTGGGATGAAGGTCCCAACACGAAAATGTCATTATTCGCTAAAACCAATGGGATAAGTAATGGTCCTACACCCACAAAGGAGATCAGCATGATGTCTTTCAATATCCGTTACGATTGTGATGGTGATGGGATAAATCGGTGGCACTACCGCAAAGATCTCGTCGCAAATACCATAAAACTGTATGGATGCGATTTTGTGGGACTGCAAGAACCTCTCTTCAACCAAATCATAGATTTGTCTTCATTGCTGCCGACGTATATGTACTATGGGAGAGGTAGAGGCGACAAATCACTCTCTGGTGAATTCGTGCCGATATTATACCTCCACGATAAGTGGGAACTCGTCGAGGGGAACACGTTTTGGCTTTCCGACATGCCGGAGGTCCCCGGTTCGACCACTTTTGGTAACATTGCTCCGAGAATATGCACTTGGGGCATCTTCAAAAATAAACATAGCAAAGAAGAAGTGTTCGTGATCAATGCTCATTTAGATCATTTGAATGCCAACTCACAGCGGGAATCAGCTAAGCTCATTGCGAGCTTCTTAAAATCAACGGCGGTTCAATACGAGAAGATAATACTGGTGGGAGACCTTAATGTGATCGAAGATGATGAAGCTATTGAAATACTCAAGAGGGATGGGCCGAAGCTCAGAGAACCTCTTGTTGAATTGATTCCTGACAAGAAAGAGAGGAAAGATAAAGGCACGTTTCACTATTGGACGGGGATTAAAGACAGTTTGAGAGTCGACTACATCTTCGCGACCCCAGCGCTGAAAACCAAGGATTTCAAGGTAGTCTACGATAATATTAAAGGGAAGTATCCGTCGGATCACTTTCCCATTATGGCGGTATTTACGGTTTGAAACTTAGAGCTTGAATGTAGTTGATTAGAAGAATACCTGTAGGTACATCGTGTTTTTTTCTTTTACTTTTCTAAATACAGCAAATATATTGGTAGTTGTCGCAGCATCCATACATTCGAGGGCTTTTCTTTGAGATATACCAGTTATATTTGAAAATTGCAACAAAAATAGCTGTTTTTATCTAACTTTCGCTTAAGCAAGCCTAGTGCCCTAAATTCCGACGGGGAAGCGAAAAAAGAGATACAGTATGACGACTAAAATATTATTTATCTATCTAGCAGTGGCGATGAGTAGTCTGATTGGACCCTTACGGAAGTGTGAGATTACCATTGATAGAATCAACGATATTTTACGAGTAATTGGAGCTATCTAATGACTATGAAAGATGTAAATAATGGCTACGGATGGCTAGCCATTGAAATTTATTTGAAAGAGAATGCTTCTCCTGCCCTTTTCCTAGCCGTCGATTGCTGCGCTTCATTTTGAGCAACGTAGTTTTTCATCGAGTGCAGCTGGGGTGTTTCGTCCTGAACCGCTTCATGATCATACTCATAGTCGTCGTAATCATCATCGTCTCCCATCCGCACAGTCTGCTCCTCGTACTTATTTTGATCGCCAACTCGATACGCAGTCATCGAGGTTGTTGCTTTTATATCTTGGTAAGAGCGTTCTCTTTCTTGTTTATTCGAGAACTTGCTTCGATTCAAATCTTTATCTGGAGTAGGATCTCTACTACGTTCTGGAGTTTTGATGCCTCTGCCAGTGAGGAGTCGAATGGAAGATTTGTTTAGACTCAATAAATTGCGCAGCTCATCGTGGTCGTCGATATCGCAGAGCTCCTTCCTCTCAGCAAAAATATCTGGTTTCGCCTCTCGGTCATCTTCCACTTTTAACTGTGCTTCTATGCGATTCTTCTCATTAATCAAGTCTTCCAGCTCCTTGACCTTCAACTCGATCTTCTCGAGGACATTTTTCAAATTTTCTTTGAGTAGGGTAGTCACATTAGCATCCTATTTAGTTTCATATCTCAATGGAGCTTAGATGGTTTGTCTTTACCCTTTTCTGGTAAGGGAGGGAGTATATCTCCGTCCTGAATGCTAGATTGCCCGTCAAAGACTTAGTGAAGAGCTAGAATTTGGATGAGTTAAGAGGAGATGCATGTGTTCAGTTTACTTCTTCCAGTTTTTCTAAATCTTGGGATTTATTTGCTTTGAACACATACTTTGCACCGCCAAACATTATCTGGAACACTGAGACAATAACATTCGATTTTAGAAGGTTATTCCAGCTGGAAAAGGAAATTACATGCTCCTTCTTTCAATCGCGAGAATTGAAAGCAGTCCTGCTCAATCGGAAACGCGTTGATAATATGTTCAGCTCTCTCCTCACTAAAAAAATATTCAGAGATGTGACTTTCTTGTTAGTGCTTACAGAGCAACAACAACTTGCTTTATTCCGACAAACATAAAGCAGGCTTTGTCCCCACTGAGGAGTCCAGAGCCTTTTTTCGTCACTCCACATCGAAAACTAATTTCCGGAGGAAGCACTCTATCGTTCTTGAGGAGCTTTATCGGGCTTGACGTTCGTTCCTTAGTAGCAAACTCCCTAACGTCCTGTGTTGAAATATTGATGCTATTGCTCGCGATTTTGAGGTCAATATTACTATGCTCTTGTCGACGTTGGGGTTTTCGACTTTTTCCTGATTTTCTAATATTCGCAGACGACTGCGCTCTCTGGCAAACCAGAGAAGCTCGATCAGAAGGTCTCGGTGGGCTTCGTGGAAAACTTTGTAGGAATTCGGTTTCGTCCCAGTGCTTTCGGAAAACGTCAGGAAAAGTTCATCTTTTTTGAATCCTGCAGATACGCTCTAAAAGAATCAGCATAAAGCACGGACTATTCATCTAGAATTACGTTTATTGTGCTGAATAGAAACGCCTTGACGAGCTGGTCTTCTTTTCTCTCCTCCAATACCATGTTGACGTAATCTAGTTTCAAAATGCGATTCTAATTGTCCAAGTGCCATTTAGTATTTGTTTTAATAGAGCAAAAATCTACTCCGCCTGATTTTCTTGACACTTCAAATATATAGAAAGGGAAGATCCTTCCTGCTATGACATTTTCAGGATAAGTTAATCATGTCTGTGTATATACATTGCTTTTGTTGTATCTGTTCCAAAGAGTCCAGCTGGGAGACATAACACCTCAATCTTATCTGATGCATATAGCCTTCTCGTGCCTTGTGATTAATTTTATGTTGGTTTGTAATACGAAATGCGTTTACGTCGCGATCGCGGAGAATGCTATACGCGTTATCGAGCTTCCTAATCAAATTCTGATCGATGGGGCCCTCTTCATCCTCGCTGCCTTTATTTGCTGCTTGGCTTTTATTCAGTCTGGCCGTGTACTCTTGCTTTCGTTTTTCGTAATTTCTAATAGGGTTGCATTATTCGCTGATAGCAGTGGTAACTGTACTTTCTGATCATGATTTCAGAGGAGTCGTAGTTGAGATCCAAAGCGCAGAAATAACCAGCTTCTGGCTGCTGGGTTGTATATTCCTGACTTTGCAGCATTTTATTCATCATTTCTGAAAAAAAAAATTTATTCTATTTGATATGATTTTTATTGATCCTGAATGAGAACATAAAGTCACAAGGCAAGGACGGAAAACTGTCCAAGAATTAAGACTAGCTAAGATTAGTGAGACAGGTCATATGCATTAAGAGATTTAGGTTATTGTAGATAAGAAATAAAATAGAAAGTATCAGCTGTATTATGTCTTCACAGATGAAAGATCATTACATCGAATAGGGAAGAGAAAGCCCACATAAATAGTTACAATGTATTCTTAACTGTAGACTTACTCTTTCAATGCTTCTTTGCTGGCTTGTCGTAGTAGAAGTTTCTTTGATGAATCTAATGTGAATGACGCAGTCTCATATCATATAGGGACTCTTCTGCAACAATTAGGACGGCTCCAAGAAGCATTTGATTTTTGCACTACAGAAGCCAAGGAGTTCATGCTGACGAGGAGACTCGTCCATTGCTAACTAGCACCTAATTATTTCACTACTATCAGCTCTATTGATTTAGTCACAATTTAGCTCATGTTCATACTTTAGAAATTAAAAAGGAAGCCAATGCAGAGATTGTTGTGAATGAGAGGTTTTATAGAATGCTTACTGAAATAATTTTCATTTCAATATGAATCAAGCATATATTTCAACCTAAACATAAAATTTACTTTTATTTCGACTTTTTATTCTTAGCTGAAGGCATGTCTACATGTAATCTGTGAAAATCAACATTAAATGAAAGAGGAAAGCTAGGTTTCACTGTAATCTTCACTTCGATATCATCGAAGAGCTTAACCTCGATTTCTTCACCATTTTCTAATTTGACCATCCATTTATCAGAACGGCAAAGGCAGCGATTGTTTAAAACACAGTTCTGAGAAAACTCTATTAAGAATACAGAGAGCTTATTGTAGCCCAAGTTTATAATGATCGCTGAGGACATAATAAACTCGCAATCTGGGATGATTCGCTTACAAATTTCCATTATCTCAATCTCTCTTTCTGCATTGTCCATGCCTCTCTCGTTGCTTAGAGAGTTTTCTTCGAGATACACCTTTATCCTTTTTTGAGATTTTTTGATAGAGTCCAGTTTTGATTTTATGTTCTTGTCCATCTTCTGGAATATTTGATATCTTGATCTAATTTTTTTCTCCTTCTTCTTTTTCTTGGTTTTTTTCGTTCGTATTTTCTCGTTGCTCTCATCATGCTCATTGACTTTAATTTCCTCTTCATTATCACATTTTTCTTTGGCTGACTTCTCTTTGCCTAACTCATCTTGTTTGATTAATTCCTTTTTAACTTTTTCTTCAAGTCGTTTTTCTAGGTTCAATATTGATTTTTCAATGTCAAGAAGGTCTTGAACCAAGGAATGGACAAGAACATCATGAAATCGTCTTATCGGTGAAGTGAACTTGAATCTTTCGGTTTCTTTAAGCTTATTGTATCTTTTCATAAGCTGTTCTGTATCTTGCAGCCGAGGATCTATATTTTCTTTCTTGATTTTAGACTTTTCAGGCTTTTCTTGAGATTTAATGGATTTCTCAGCTTTCGTTAATTTCTTTGGTTCCTTGCTTTTGATCTCACCCTTAGTATTCTTTTTAGGTTTCTCTCTTACAATTGTGGCTTCCTTGTTATTAATGTCCAATTTCGTTTCTTCCAGTGGATTTTGCTTCTCATTTTGAGCATCTTTTGGGTAATATTCAATTTTATTTTCATCCAAAGTTCTTGTTTCAACGTCCAATTTCGTTTCTTCCAGTGGATTTTGCTTCTCATTTTGAGCATCTTTTGGGTAATATTCAATTTTATTTTCAT
>ENA-UOTX01000120-UOTX01000120.1-compost-metagenome-genome-assembly--contig:-NODE-120-length-84775-cov-12.430471_pt1 | contig 84775 bp, 63 predicted proteins | sample MGYA00238143_ERZ746982 | MGnify/ENA primary metagenome ERZ746982 (study PRJEB28758, sample SAMN06268862) | compost metagenome | isolation source: single cell | place: USA: California, Emeryville, Joint... | reverse complement strand
CTCGGAGAGAAAGAATATTATTCTGATTATCTAGACTTTATGCTGAAGGAAGTCGAGAAGTTAGGTCGGATAGGCGCAATAGAGAAGTATGCATTCGATGAAGAAAATAACATGCTTGCTCGATTTTTGGGTGGCCTTTATCACCCAATGATTCATATCGGCTATGGCCTTGAATTCGGGATCGATGGCATGATAGCTGAAGGACTCGCACAAATGTGCACAGGCGCAGATGTAAATAAAGCGCTTATCCCTCAAGAAATCAAATTGCCAAAAAGTTCGAATATCAGTGCGCTGGAAATAGCGATAGCAATTATTGAGGATAAACGTTTCGATGGCATCAAATCAGAAGACGAATTTAAATTTATGGGATTTTATGAGCGACCAGAGTTGATTCTTGAATACGTCTCGAAATGGTCTCTTTCGCTTGAAAAGGAGGAGCTATTAGAAAAGGTTCGTGAATTGATGATTCTAGGTGTTGCTGTATATGCAGGACCTCAGAGACCGAACAAAGCAATCGCCTTTGACTTCTTCCTGATGCATGTGTTAACCAGCAGTCTCTTCCTGCCGATTTTCGTACAGCAACTCAGCCCCAAATTCGGAATGAAATTCTTGAGAGGGAAATTTGCAATGGATTTGGCTCATTTTGCTGGAAGAAACCGCCCTAAACTATATTTGGACCAGTTCACATCATGGACAACGGAGTTTACGAAATCTTGGGGAGAAATTTTTGAATTGGCGGTGTATCATGATGATGAACACGTTCCAAAAGTAATTCGAGCGTTAAAGCAAGTTGAGAGATGGGACCCTGAAGAATCATTAGGGAAAGGAGCTTATCATGCTATAGCTATCATGACAGTTGAAAATGTAGTAAGCTTTATTGAAAAGGAAAGAGATGATCGAAGAAGTTGGACGCATGAAGTAGTAGGTTTCGACGAATTTTGGGATAAGATACCAGAAAGAAAGCAGGAGACTCTGGCTGACTTGTCATAAATTGAAATCTGTACTCCATTTAGGTGAAGAGCAATATTCAAATTAAAGTTCATGTTACCTAACAATTTTATTCGTGAATTTGGGCTTTTCATGAATTCATAATAACTCAGTCATAATAGGTCAATTGTAAAAATATTATTCTCATCAACGTTATTAATCGTAAATTGTTCATAAATTATCGAGACCAGCATTTTTTCTGGAAATTCTGAAATTAACTATTATGTCGTGAAGACAAAAATCTTAACAAAATCCTTTTGAAGATGTCCTCTTCAGCAGTTGAGCTCAGCTGAATTACCTTCCTTTGTTTAGATCTCAGAGATTTTGACAGTCATATCACAAAAAGATCGCAAAAAGAAAGAAATGAAAGAATTTCTGCGCCTCGAATTCTTAGATGTTGACTAATTGCTGTGCTTTATTTTGCCGAGTAACCGCATGTTTGCTACGGATATTATATTATATTAAAAAACTTATTCATTTCAGATGGGCTGTCATGAGAAAAGTGAGATGTTTCAAAGAAATACGTCTTCATTGGAAGCCATTCTGAAAATTTTAAGGCTTGTGTAGTTGAATACTGGAGTTCCTCAATAATTCCGAAGACTCTTCAATGAGTGATTCGTTTCGTTCTGAGTAGGGTGATTCAATTTCGTGTGAGGATCTGGAATTACTGACCCAGAATAATTTCAATTACTCCTTAAAAAGTCTGTTCTCTCAGCAAGCCAGTAAGCAGATAGCAAACATCTTTTTTATTTTACTAAGGAGAGGAATTAGAGAAGCCAGGTACAGGGAAGCTCGATAGAGAAACTTCACATAGTTGAAAAAGATTTTGAAACTTGGAAAAAGTTAGGAAGTATCCAGAGAATGAGGATGCTTTTATGATAGTTTGCTCGTCTCACGAAGAGATCGTGATTCATGAAGTGAGCTCAGTAATCCAGAAATATCGGAAGATACGTAATATTATTCAGTAGTCAGTAAAATTCGCTTATTTAAGGTGAGAGTTAGAGTAACATTTAATCTATATCAGCAAAAAAAAAAATTAGCTCAAAAGTCAAAATGTTATCGAAAATCAAGAAGACGGTAGAAAGAGGACCGTTTTTCCCACAACTCACCATCCCAGGAGCATTTCCTCACTCACCAACCATATCACCCGAAGAAACGAGGCTCGTTGCGGAATTATTAGAGAAAGATGCGAAGGAGCATCACATGTACTTCAATGACAAAGGATTCCACAACCACCTTACTCACATGCTACTGGCAGACTACTCTCTTGGAGCCTCGGTAAAGCGACTCAAAGAAGTATACAAGCAAGAGGACCAAATGCAACGACCAAAGCCCCAGAAACATAGCGATTTCAAATGGACTGAACATCTCGGAGAGAAAGAATATTATTCTGATTATCTAGACTTTATGCTGAAGGAAGTCGAGAAGTTAGGTCGGATAGGCGCGATTGAGAAGTATGCATTCGATGAAGAAAATAACATGCTTGCTCGCTTTGTCGGAGGTGTGTATCATCCGATGATCCACATTGGCTACGGTCTTGAATTCGGAATTGATGGTATGGTAGCTGAAGGACTCGCGCAAATGTGTACTCATGCCGATCTAAACAAGGCGCTTGTTCCTCGAGAAATCAAAACGTCAAAGGGCGTAGGCTTAACTGCATTGGACATAGCGAAAGCAATGATTGAGGACAAACACTTTGATGGTATTGTAAAATACGAAGATGATAGAAAATTCATGACGTTTTATGACAAACAGCCCGAATTGATTCTCGAATATGCAGAGAAATGGTCTCTTTCACCTGATAAAGAAGACCTTTTGGACAAAGTCCGTGAGTTGATGATTCTTGGCGTTGCTGTGTATGCAGGCCCTCAACGACCGGACAAAGAAGTAGTCTTTGATTTCTTCCTAATGCATGCACTAACAAGCAGTCTATTCTTGCCAGTTTTTGTACAACACCTTAGTCCAAAGCTCGGAATGAAATTCTTGAGAGGGAAATTTGCGATGGACTTAGCACATTTCGCTGGACGAAACCGCCCTAAACTGCATTTGGAGCAGTTCACATCGACTACAGAGTTTACAAAATCTTGGAAGGAGATCTTTGAGTTGGCCATGGCTCATGGTGATGAGCACATTCCAAAGGTTATTCGCGCATTGAAGCAAGCTGAAAGATGGGATCCTGATGAAACCTTGGGAAAAGGAGCGTACCGAGCGATAGCGAGCATGACTGTTGAGAATGTTATAACATTTGCTGAAAAGGAAAAAGACGGTAAAAGATGCTGGACTCAGGATGCAGTAGGTTTTGATGAATTCTGGTTTCAGATACCAGAAAGAAAGCAGCCATCGGTGGCCCATTTATCGTAAAATAACGTCGTACGATTTCCTCTTCTGTTGAAGCGAGAAAAGCAATGCTCATTGTCATGTTGTCTAACGCTATCTATAGGCATACCTAATTACGACCCTTTAATTAAAGATGGATTGATCTAATAGTCTATGTGCTTACTCATAATAATTCAACCAAGTCAAATTAAATAATTTTAATAGTATTATTATCTTTTGCGTGTTGCTCACTTAATATAAAGTACCAATGACACACACGTTTTCATTCCCTTACTATTTAACATGCTTTTTTGTTCTAGTTTTAGATTTCCATAGACTCCAAGATTACGTTAATTGATGGCACTTATTTCTTAGTACTTGAATCATAATCTTTTGGTGCTCATTGCGATTTGAAAAAGAGGGTGGTTGCTGTTTAAAGGAGAGCCATCCTACTCAAAATAAGCTCTTTCATAGCTTGACTTATTAAACTTGATATGTTGTTTGTCTTTGCTATTTTCTGTTGAGTTATTTCAAAAGTAGATAAATTTTTCGCAGAAGGCAATGATCTTCAATTTCCATTCTCCAGAGTTTCTAAAAGAACAAAGATATTTTATGGCAAAGTCTCCTTCTCATGATATCAGCATAATAATTCTTGCAAATGAAATCAGTAAGTATTCAGAAATAAAGAAAAACACGAAGAATTGTTCAGTATCTAGCGAGCATAACCTATTTATTAAACTAACGATAGAATAACAACTATTTTATTGCAAAGATTTCAAATCAAAATGCTGTCAAAAATCAGAAAAACATTAGAAAAAGCATTCTTCCCTCAACTCAACATCCCAGGAGCATTTCCTCATTCCCCAACCATCTCACCTGAAGAAACAAGGCTCGTTGCGGAATTATTAGAGAAAGATGCCAAAGAGCATCATATATTCTTCAATGACAGAGGATTCCACAACCATCTTACTCACATGCTTCTGGCAGACTACTCTCTTGGAGCCTCGACGAAACGACTCAAAGAAGTATACAAGCAAGAGGACCAAATACAACGACCAAAATTGCCGAAGCATAAGGACTTCAAGTGGACTGAGCACTTAGGAGAGAAGGAATACTACTCCGATTATCTGGATTTTATGATTGGAGAAGTTGAAAAACTCGGGCGTGTCGGCGCAGTTGAGAAGTACGCATTCGATGAACAGTATAGCATGCTCGCACGCTTTTTAGCTGGTATCTATCATCCGTTTATCCACATTGGCTATGGCCTTGAATTCGGGATCGATGACATGGTAGCAGAAGGACTAGCTCAGATGTGTGTTCACGAAGATCTCAATAAAGCACTCATCTTACAAGAAATAAAAATGTCTAAGAGTTCGAATACAACTCCATTGGAATTAGCGAAAGCAATGATTGAGGACAAGCGCTTCGATGGCATCATCAAACCTGGAACTCCAGGTATGTATAGGACGTTTTATGAAACAAAGCCAGAGCTGATACTTGGATATGTCGAGAAATGGTCTCTTTCACTCGATAAAGAGGAACTCTTGGACAAAATCCGTGAGTTAATGATTCTTGACGTCGCCGTCTATGTTGGGCCTCAAAGACCGGACAAAGAGATTGTCCTTGACTTCTATCTGATGCATGCACTAACAAGCAGCCTCTTCTTGCCTGTAATGGTACAACAACTGAGTCCAAAGCTCGGAATGAGACTTTTACGAGGGAAATTTGCCATGGATTTGGCACATTTCGCTGGACGAAATCGACCTAAGCTTTATATGGAGCAGTTCACTTCGACCACAGAGTTTACAAGATCTTGGGATGAGATCATCGAATTGGCCGTGCATCATGCTGATGAGCATGTTCCGAAGGTGGTTCGAGCTTTGAAGCAAGTTGAAAGATGGGATCCTGAGGAAACGTTAGGAAAAGGAGTGTACCGAGCCATCGCAAGCATGACCGTCGATAATGTAGTAACATTCGATGAAGGAGAGAAAGACGGAAAAAGGTGTTGGAACTTTGATTGCGTTGGGTTCGAAGAAACTTGGGAAAAAATTCCAGAAAGAAAAAAGCCGTCCATAGCAGATTTGTCTTAGGTTACTGTAATAGAAATCTCACCAATCTCAAATGAGATCAATTAAGAGGTTAATTGTAAGACAAAATAGTAGTTGTGTATGCTAATAATGCAATTACTTATAATGAGTTAATTAATTTGATGTTATTTTCTCTTGCTCATGAATATCAGAGAAAAGTTATGAGGGAGATTTTGAGTATCTAATTCAAATTCTCTTATCTGAGATGAACTTATGTCAGTAGAAGTTAACAGAACCCGTGATTCATGAAAATACGATCAGTATTTCAGAGATATCGATAGATAAATGATTCAGTATTCAGTATAAACACTCTTATATATGCACAAATACATGGAGCTAAAATTAAATTAATTTCAGAATATTATTCTCACAACATGGATACGAAAATCCCAAAATCAATTAAAAAGAGACTTTTCCTCCCACAGCTCAACATCCCAGGAGCATTTCCTCATTCACCCACCATCTCACCTGAAGAAACAAAATTAGTCGCAGAATTGCTAGAGAAAGATGCAAATGAACATCACATATTCTTTAATCGTGAAAAAGGATTCCACAACCATCTTACTCATATGCTCTTAGCTGATTATTCACTGGGAGCTAGCACAAAAAGACTCAAAGAGGTATATGAGCAAGAAGCAGAGAAACAGCAACCGAAGTTGCCAAAGCATCAAGATTTCGAATGGACTGAACATTTAGGAGATGAGGATTACTATTCGGATTATCTGGATTTTATGATTGGAGATGTTGGAAAGTTAGGTCGAGTCGGCGCAGTTGAGAAGTATGCATTCGATGAACAACATAACATGCAGTCTCGATTGATGGGTGGTGCGTATCATTCGTTTATTCACACTGGTTACGGTCTTGAATTCGGAATCGATGGGATGGTAGCTGAAGGACTTGCACAAATGTGCGTTCACTCCGACAGATCAAAGGTATACTTCCCTAAAGAAGTCAAGACATCAAAAAGTGCTAGCTACGAAACTGCGTTAGATATAGCAAAATCAACATTCCAAGATAAGCGCTTTGACGATCTTGTTAAATTCGAGGACGAAGGGAAATATTTTGTTTTCTTAGGCAAAAAGCCTGAATTAGTTCTCGAATATGTAGATAGATGGCCACTATCTATCGATCGGGATGAACTAATGGAGAAAGTACGCGAACTAATAATACTTGGCGTTGCAGTGTATGCTGGACCACAACGTCCAAACAAAGAAGTTGTGCTTGACTTCTTCTTGATGCATGCACTGACCAGTAGCCTGTTCCTTCCAATATTCATTCAACAAATTAACCCAAAGTTCGGCATGAGACTGTTGAAAGGGAAACTAGCTGTAGATCTAGCTTATTTCATTTCGAGAGGTCGCCCTGCGTTGCATTTGGAACAGTTTTCATCTACGACGGAGTTCGTGAAATCTTGGAGTGAAATCATCGAGTTAGCTGTCAACCATTCCGATATGCATGTTCCAAAGGTGATTCGTGCGTTGAAACAAGCTGAAAGGTGGGATCCTGAGGAAACATTGGGAAGGGGAGTGTATCGAGCGATCGCTAGTATGACTGTTGAAAATATAATAGATTACCCTGGAGGAGAGCAAGACGACTGGAGCCGCGAGGGTATCGGTTTTGATGAACTTTGGGACAAGGTACCAAATCGAAAGAAGCAAACTGTTGCCGACTTATCGTAATCTGGAGAGCGAAAGTATTTAATTATTTATTAAGGGCTGCAAGAAATATAATACTATATGCCAGGAGCTTTTCAACTTTTAATGTATATTCCATCCCACTCCAGTAAGGAGGAATCCAAACGAATTGTTTTATGCACTACTTATAATTCAACTATCTTGAGCTAAATTAAATAATTTTAACACTAATATTGCTAATTAAGCGCATATTGCTCACAACTATAAAGGTCTACAACGCATCTCTTTTTTTGTTAAGCTTAGATACAGATAAGTAACATTCGTCTTGGAATTCTCGATTAATTGCCATTGAAAAGATATTATGCAATAAAAGTTGAAGAATCAGCTTTAGATCTGTTGATCACATTATTCGATGAGTAATTTATTCTTTCATATAACAAAATATCATATTCTTTGAGACATGATCACCCCAATTCTAAGGACTAATCTGAATTTGTTTTCAAACATTATCATAGATTGCTTTATGAGAGCTTATTAATACTTAGATGAAAATAAATATTTCGGTTTAAAAGACGATCTAAAAAGTGACTTTATAATGGAAAACTTCCAAAATTCTCTATTTATAATTCCGAGTCAATTTTATCTTCATTTTAATTGAATTTTTGGGTCATTCTCCACCTTTGGACTCTTCCTTTGGAAGTGAATCGACGAGGGTCTCTTGAAATTCTTTAATCTTTTTCAAAACAGAGATATCTAGTTGCTCTAGAATAGCTTTATTTTCAAAAGCTTTCTTCTATTTATCAGATATATGTCAACTCCTGAAACAACACTTTGCTTTGATTTACCGCATTATATTTGATAATATAACACTTTTGGCATAAACCATGCGCGTACAATTTGCTATGTCCACAGTGTATAGGTTTCTTATTCCTTCCGTTTTTGTGATAACAGTTATTGCACATGCCTTTGGCATAATGCTCACGGTCGTGATGACCACACTTTGTATTGTCTTTTTTACTAGTGAAAAGTTTTGGTTATCCCACCAAACGCAAATAATTTTCTTCTTACATTTTTTTAGATGAAGAGACTTTGCTTGGTCCAACTGAGCCAACTTTCTTCTGTTCATGAGACTTCAGAGCCTTAACATCATTTTCTAATTTTTCTTCATTCTTGACGTGGGCTAGAAACTCAGTATTTCCATTAGAGCTTTTTGGAGTCTCGACTTCGGTATCTAATTTATTCATATCATTATTTAGCTGAATCTCAGAGCTCTTCAGAGTGTCAGTGCTCAGCGACTCTAGAAAAGAGGCGGAGTCTGAATGAGAATTATGCTGAGTTGGATGAACTCTAGTAATGGGTAGTCTTTGGTAAACGCCTTGAAGAAAGGCGAGTAGCGCTTGTATTTCTGGATTATGTAGAGCTCCAGGCTGATACGAGATGACTAGCATCTTCTGCAAATAGTGCTGCAAATTTCGCAGAAGCCAGGCTTGCTGGAATGATACCATCGGGTTATTTTGTATTTCATAGCATGGGTTCATTGCTTGAGGCAATCTTTGCATAAAGTAAAGATAGGTGATTTTGTTTGGTTGAGATTTGGTAAAATAAGATACGTTTTTGTTTGAATTAGCAGTTCCAGTTTACCTTAGACGATAATGTTTTTCCTATTGTTCTTTTTTTTCAAATCAATCATTTAGAACTGTTCGATACGAATCCAAAGAATTGGGGGAAAATTATAGAATGTTGATTTATTCAAGCAAAATACCTGTATTTAAAATTAGGAATAATTAACGTATTATAGAATAGGATTTTGAGATTCCATTGAAGTACGGTAGTCTCTATTGCTTAGCGATCATATTACTCTAGTTCACAATATTTCAAAGTATGTATTGTTGTTGCTTTTTGAGCTATTTTTCCGTGGACATCGGTCTGTGTTTGTGAATGCTGGGTCGAATCTTAAAACGTTATCAAAAGTCTTACTGATTTTTGTTATTGTAAACAGCAGAAACACAGTAAAAAAGACAGTTGAAAGAAGATAGATTCAAATACTGTTTCTAGTGAGCAAAATTCAAACAAAATTCTAATTGACTGAATTGAAAGAAACTCTGAATGGTTGAACGTACTGGGTGAGCTGTTGCGTATCTGATAATACGCAGCAAATACGATATCTAAAGCAGGATATCCTGGATCTTGAATTGAAATGACCTAGAGAATAGCAATGCTTCTCATAATATCATAGTTATTCTAATAGGTTTCGGGGTTGGCTATTGGGGTGCCGTGCTTTGGTAGCTCGGGCTTGAATTAGAGTTTTAGGAATATATATATTTTAACAGAGTACACACAATTGTTAGTCGATATCTTGGTTCTTTCAAGCAAAAAAAAAGAAATGGAGAGATAGTTCTCTCATAGAATAAATATTATTTACATATGCAGCTTTGAAAGTGAATTCTCGTTTTTAAAGACAATTTTCTTTCTTCTCCCTTTTGAATCTGTAATATATGAGAGAACATTCTGGTAGTCAGGTCCAGTTCATTGAATTCTATCCTTCTAATGGTGTAATCATCATACTTATAGTGCCTAGGCATAGCCATAATCCCCTTTCTAATTCAATAGATAAAGATGCTGTATCATCTTATGTCAACTAATTGAAGTGCATCATCAAAATTTTCGATATTTTAAAATACTGTGGATTGTACGTTTTCGATCTGAAGAGATCTGATTACATACAACACCGTTTTGAATTTTGAATCCGAAAATATTTTGTTCGTACTGTTTGTTTGCAAAATTTGCAACAAAAAAGTTCAAATTAGCATTTTAAGTCACATTAAGATATTTCGTATTATGTGATGACGTGTGTAAGTATCGACAGTAGCCAAATCTTTGAAACTAACGATTTAAGAGTAACTTTCAACAAAAAGAAAATCCTAATAATACGTGCATTATCGTCTTGAGCTATCGCATCAACTCTGTTGCCGAACTTTTTTCCTTTGTCCATTAAAATATATATATAGTTAGTGCGAGATATGCTCAATCCGGTTGAGGAAATGATTTAACTTATCTTGTTGCGTCTTCCACATCTACCAAATTACGTAATTTATACATGTTTTACGATTATGATTTGATTTTCTTGATGAATGCTTTGGCCATATTTGATTAGATTTTTGGGAAAATGCCCCCAGCTGAAACGCCCAGGAAAACATTATCAAACTAACTCGCATATTCAGATCTACCCTTCACTGTTCCATCTTCCAGAAACTACGTCTTTCATTCTGAAGAGAACTAAACTTAAGCTAAATTAATCGTAAGTGACGTACTAAGTATATTATTTTTCCAATACAAAGTTTGCTATGATTCCTCAACCGATGACTTATCAAATTAGCTAATCAATTCTGAGCACTATCGTTCGTATAGGGTTTTTCTCATGCAGTTAATAAACTTTTTCGAAGTCCAAAAAGATCAATCGAAGCCCCCACCACCTGAAACTGAAATCGTGACAATTCTCTCATGCAAAAATCTGACACGACTCCAACTTCCAAAAACAGCCTAACCCCTCCTCGAAAAACCTCCCAAGCCTCTTCTCAGGCTAAGATCGTGGTAGTTGGAGACTCGGCGGTGGGAAAGAGCAGCTTGTTAGCAACGTTTACCCTTCTAAAGGCTGGCAAAGGAACCTGCCTTTCCAAAGTGCTCGATGATTCGATTGTGACCATAGGTATGATTTGACCATATTCAAAATTTGCTTAAGGATTTCCCTAGGCTGTGATCTGTTACCAGTGACCCTCCGTCTGCCTACAGGAAGAAAGGTAATTCTTCAACTTTGGGACACTGCTGGACTGGAAAGATACAGATCGCTGAATAAAAAATTCTACTCAGGTGCAAAGGCAGCAATCATCTGCTTTGACCTTACGAAGCAAGTCGTGCTTGATGATATCGAGTACTGGATTGATCAAGTCAAGGAAGTGACTGAATCTTCGTGTAGTTTCATGATAGTTGGGACAAAGTCAGATCTTAAAATCAATCAGAGCAGCGTAACGGTCATAAGTGAGTTTTGCGAAGAAAATGATGTTCTTTTCTTCCAAACGAGTGCTTTAACAGGGGTAAATGTGCTGGAGTGCTTCTCAGGGCTGGCTGAAAGACTCATGGAATTGAATCTGCTAACTCCATCAGCGAAAAAATCATTCCAGATTGAACCTGGACATGTTTCAATTAGCTATGAGCATAAAACCACGCCTGGATCTTGTTGTGGATGCTAATGTGGAAAATATTGATTTTAATATATTGTTTATAACTGAAGGAGTGTTCTGGATTTATAATGTGTAGCTGAGGTAGGGTTCAAAGATAGTTTGTAAACTCATGTATTTATGTCCATAATTAATGGGGTGTTTTAATGTTTCTGTAGTAAATTCTCTATTAAATCATTGTATCCAAATTGTATCGATCAATATATTTTTCAATTCATTACAGCTAACGAGTCTTTCTCTCTTCTCTTCTTTCCAAATCGGATTAAAGATAGAGAAACCTTTAAGGAAAGGGTATTTTAACCTTCTGATAAATTCCGCAGAACATACCCTTAAGAAAATCCAACTCGTAAGAATTTGACCGCAATTAAAAAGTAAATCGATGCTGAAAAAATACGGATATCGGATGGCCTTGGAAGCGGGTCGAGGGTTCGGCTTCTCGACGTCCCATATTGTTACAGGAAGAGAGGCTCGCGAGAGACTTGCAAAGAGCATTGAGAAAATGGAGTCTTGCGTCCGCTTAACACTTGGACCGCTCGTAAAGAACAATTACGAAAGATGAGTCTTTTACTTTTCAAATAGGGAAGGAACGTTGCACTCGACTATGAGGCTGGATTGCCCAAGATCACGAAGGACGGTGTTACTGTAGCGAAAAACATATTTTTTGTACTCTTTTGGCAGTTATACCCTCAATCTCATCATCTATGACTAGAGAGATCGATTGGAGGAAATGGGAGCTAATCTCTTGAGAAAAGTCTCACATAGTACAAACATTTATGCCGGAGATGGTAACGCATTGAAAAACTCGAAGAGTTTATTTACCAATTTCGAATTAGGAACAACGACGGCTACTATCCTCGCGAAAGAGATAATATCGTAAGTAAATTTGCACTAAAGCTTCTCAAATATGCTCGTTGCAGAGAAGGAATCAAAATGATAGAGTCTGGGCTGAATCCTATTGGAGTGAAAGACGGAATAAATAAAGCGAAGAATGCTGTAAAGGAATATCTCGAAGCAATAAAATGTCCGATTGCATCTAAAGAGGAGCTTTACAATGTCGCGAGACTTTCAGTTAATTACGATGATGAATTAGCTCGGATTTTGAGCGAGGCGATTTGGGAGACTGGAAAGACCGGAATTATTCATATAGAACCGAATTACATGTACAATACGACCCTCGTTGTAAACCAGCTGATTCTTTTCCTCACAAAATGATAAATTAAACACCAATTTAGCTAACTGAAGGTGTTACGCTGCCTAGAGGCTATGCTTCAGAGGATTTCGTGAAGGAAGGGAATACCATAAAGTACGCTTTCAGTTGTAAAATTTAATTATGACAGCATTTAGAGTACAAATGGACAACCCATACATCTTGGTAGTGAATCAAGAGCTCCATAGCGTGAAGCAAGTGATCCCTATATTAGAGAAGGTATATTGCAGTCATACAGCAAGCGTAATCGGATTTTTTTCTCAAGGTAAAAGAAACCAAAAGGCCCTTATTTATCGTTGCTGCTGATATCAACGAAAACGTGATGTCCACGTTACTCTATAATCACCAGAGAGATATAGTTAATGTAATGACTCACGATTTCGCGCATTAATTCGTCCAACACATGATAGGTTTGTGCAATAACCGTGCCTGGAAAAGCAGAGTTTCCTCGAGAGCTGATGACCGATTTATCGATCATTTCAGGAGCAAGATTTTTTGACGATAATGAATTGGATGATCTTTCCCAGTGTGAGTTGGAGCACCTTGGGACCGCGAAGAAAATAATCTCGAATCCAACGGAGACTTTTTTCATTGGAAGCGGAGGAATGTCGGAGAAAATAAACGCAAGGATTAAAGAAATAAAAGACGAAATGGAACACAAAACTTTACGAACACCTCAAAAAATGCTTTTGGATGTAAGAGGTTTATTGATTCGCTTGCCTAAATTATGAAAAAAGGAAAGGATAACGAGATTAAATGGGAAAATGGCTCTTATTCTCTGCGGCGGAAACTCTGATTTTGAAATTGGAGAAAACAGAGATAAGATTGTTGATGCATTGAACTCTCTAAGAACTGCCTGGGATAATGTATTTATGAATGATTGATTTCCTTTTCTCAGGGAGTTTAAATATAGGGAGTGCTGCCTGGTGGAGGCGCAGCCCTGCTGCATTCTTCAAGAATCCTGGATTTCTTGGAGGCGAACACTGAGGAAGAGAAAGCAGGATTCCAAATTCTTAAGCAGGCGCTGAAAAAGCCGATGATGGTGCTCCCACATGAAACGGATTTTAATGGGAGATATATCGTTGAGAAAATTCTTGAAGATTATCCAGATAATTTAACGGGGTTTGATCTCAGAAAAGGTACTCCACTGGGATCGTGATCTGTTTTATAATATTGGGAGTAGGCGAATTTTGTAATATGATAGAGCGAGGAGTGATCGATTCCTTCACTGTGGTGACGAATGCTTTGGATGATGCTTGCAGTGTGGCCAGCATGATTCTGACTACGGAAGCGGCAATTGTAAAGGATAAAGTTTATATTGGTAAGCGAATCAAAATGCCATATATCTTTAATCTAATCCGATGATTTTATTTTAGCGCCACCACTCAGTTCCTATGCAAAAGAACCGTTCTAAAACTTTAAATCAGATAGAAAAGTCAGATTTGTGCTAGAAATGAAATGAATGTACTTTACAACTATGTTCTGTAAATTTTACTCGTGGTCTTCAATTCGAAATCTGTTCTGAGCTCAATATTGTTACGGAGAATCGCAGGCTAGAAATTCATTGTTTTAATTGTTGTTTCACACTATTTTGAGGGTAGTCAGTCCTTTCGTTGTTGAATTATCTCGTCTAAGAAATCCGCTAGATAATTGAAATTTGTGTGAGAATTGTGATACATCTAGAGAATTCTTCTATAATTCCAAAACTTATTGTTGATCTGTTTGATTAGTATTGAATATAAAATAGTAGATTATCTCCGAGACGACTACGGCCGAGATATAATTCCTCCCGTTTTTGCTTAGAGATTGGGGATTTACTCCCCATTATGTGATCGAAAAATAGTTCCAAGAAATTTTCCAAAAGAAGCATGGCTGTTTTTACATGTTTTCAATTGTTCTTACAGATATGTTGAGCAGCCCTTAAGGACATAGCCTAAGAATTAAAATCAATATGATGGAATTCAGCAGCGATTCAGGTTCAAGATACTCTTTATTGGGTCTCACTTAAGCATTCTTGAAACACAGAAAGAGTGTTGCTAATAAGTTTCTGATAGTTGTAATTAAACGTTCGACTGTATAGTTTAGTGAGCGATAGACTGTAAGAAATATCCGTCATCTTTTGAAGCCAGCTCCATTTTACATTAATCTCGAAGGTTTTTGAAAAAATTCAAGCTAATAATTGTTGTTATTTGTCTTATTCTTTCAGAAGTATGTTAGATGATGTAAATCACACCGAAATGGAAATTATTGAAAAGCTCAACTTTTAATGTTGATGCATGAGAGACTATCTAAAAATATGCATAGAAAGGCAACTACCAATGAAATTTTATGAATCAAGTTCGGCAGTTGGCCATCTCTTTCGTATTGCAATCTCTCCCTTCTCACCGATCATATTCGATGATAAATCAAGTGTTGTAAGATTCGTCCACGAGACATTCTTGCTTAATGCTGTCGCTCTCTTTGCACCGATCTCATTTTATGATAAATCGAGTGTTGTAAGATTTTTCCATGAGGTATCCTTGCTTAATTCTGTCACTCCCTTGCGCCGATTTTATTCGAAGTTAAATAGAGGGTTGTAAGATTTTTCCATGAGGTATTCTTGCTTAATTCTGTCGTTCCCTCGTCACCGATCTTATTCTTCCATAAGTCAAGTGTTATGAGATTTGGCCAATTCGTCTTCTCGTTGAGAATTCTAACCCCCTCTCCGCTGATCTCATTTTGACTTAAGTTGAGAGATTCGAGATTCGGAATAATATGTTTTGATAAGATCTCTACTCCAAAGTTTCCAACACGTTTGCCATAAAATTCTAAGCTCTTGACTTCTTTTTTTCCTATTTGGCTTTTATGAGCTTGCGTGAGACAAGGCCCATTCTCGATTGATCTATCCATTTTCTGATCTGATTAAATCGTTCCCTTGTGATCCACGTCGCGCTATTGTAAGTATCTTCCCTTGCTCTTCCTAAAGCATGAACCCCAATGACATAATACTCGTTAATGCCTTCAGCTCGATAAAAGACTCCGCAGCCACTCTGGCCACGTGATGTCAAGATATCTCCATAATTGATCAGGAACTCACCATTCTCTCCATCTTCAAAAAACCACTTCTTCCTTTCATTCCCCATAACTGATAGAAGCAAAGCAATTAGTTAGAACATCGTCTAGCCGAGCTTTGGATGTTTAAATTATTAGAGGAACCTATTCAATTTCACACGATGAGTCTACTCCAGTTGGCTTTGGATTGTTCAAAGTTTGTAAACTGAAAATTCCAATTTCATACTTTTTAAAGATTCCTCATAATTACACATAGAATTTACCTAAGCTACGCTACATGATTCTTTCCCTTCACGACGAACCTCGAGTAACAGAGGTCCTCAATAAGAAATTCAAAATTTAAGTCACATGCTCAGTGTTCCTATTATTAAAGATAACGGCAATTCCACCGCCTGTTCCTAACATTTAGTTTCAATATACTTCGTCTCGCATTGTGGGACGAATTTTCTTGACGCAGTTAATTTCGCAAGACTTCTTTTCGCTGTCCATTGTTTCTTCTGCACGAGCATCCTGTTCAGTAATTGCTCCCATCTCAATCGGATCTGCAAAAAGGATCATATACTCATCAGAGGTGATTGTCTTCAAAATAAAAGTGTATATAATTGAGGCAATAAGATCAAACCTTCTCAATTCATTTCTAATAAGAATATATACAATGGAGCATTAGGATTCTGCATGTTAAATGCCATCTATTCCTCTCACCGAAGCAAATAATGCACCACTCTCAAATGTTCATTTCGGAATTCGTAAAAGATCCTTAGCTAGTCGGATTCTCTGAGCCAAGAAGAATTTATCAGAACCATAATTGATCTTCGCTTCAGTCTTAAAACTTCGTCAGCTGCACTGCTAAAAAGTTTCCACAATTAAATTCTGATCCAGCGCTCTATTTCAACTGATTAATCTACAGCTCGCTGATCGGAATCAACGACAAAATTTCCATCAGCACCGCGACTCTTGAAATAAACTCTAAACTCAAAGTAAAATCAGTTTGGGTGCACTGTCCCAACAAATCATGAACGGAAGCACATGGAATTTCAATAACGAACGACTCGAATTCGATTTCGCAGACGAGAAAATCTATAAACAAGGTACTGATACTACATTAGCCACCCAGATGTTCTTATCTTCTTATTTACCATTATAATTCATTCAGAGACTGGAGAGCCTGCAATAAAAAGATACCTTGCTGCTGACAAACCTTATGAAGGAGTCGAAGAGGTCTTTTTCACTAATGAAGAAGAGAATTCTCAAGAGGCGTCTCGAAAGAAAATCGAGAAAGATGATTTTATGAAACAAGCTCTAGAATATCGAAAGAAATTCTATAATTTCCATCGTGAACTCGAAGGATACAGCAGCACTGTCAACCAATTCGCTTCGGACTTAAGAAAGCAGTTGACAATCAAAGTAAAGAAGCTGCTAGATCACCATGCCCTAGCCAATCACTTCGAGCAGCAGCTCTACAAACTCGCGAAAAACCCGAGACAGACCAGAAAAAATTGGTCTGAAGAAGAAACGATCTTTTTAATTTCAGTAGTAGCTTATTATTCGTACCTTAACAACGCTGACTACAACAATCTGGATGAAGCTGCTTGGAAATTCATCGCTGAGATATACCCAGGGAAGAAGCCCGATCAGCTTAGAATGAGATGGCATAATGTATTTAAAGTGACGCTCACGAAAGCGCCTTGGACACCAGCCGAAGATGATGCGTTAGCGCAGATAATCAAAGAAAGAGGCGCGCTACATTGGAAGGAAATCGCAGCTGAGTTGGCTGTAAGAAGTGAATCAGGTATTTTTAGGCAAGGCAAGCAGTGCCGAGAGAGGTGGATTAACCATTTGGATCCCTCGATAAGGAAAGGTGTGTGGACGGAAGAAGAAGATGCCATTATTTTACAAGGAGTTCTCGAGCTAGGGAAAAAATGGGCTGAAATATCCAAGCGACTGGAAGGAAGAACAGAAAATTCCATTAAAAATCGCTGGATTTCGCTGATAAAGAGAAATAAATCAGAATTCAAGGTTGAAGGGGTGAATTCCGCTGATGAAAGGGAAGAAGATGAGGAATGGGAAAAGAAAATAGCTCAAAATATCCTAAATGCGAATAAAAGCAAGGAAAAGGCCAGCAAAGGGCAACAATTAGCGGCAATTCGAGAAAAACTCCTACAAACGAAGCCTGAAAACAACGAAGAGAGAAGTCAACAAAATGATAAAGAAACGAGTAGAATATCAGATCAGAATAAATTTTCCTGTAATTCACAGAAAAGAAACAAAACCCCTGAAGTTCAACACCAAAACGATTTTTCTAAGCCTCATTCCAAAGAAAAATACTCAAAGGAAGCTCAATCGAAACAACAGAGGCAGGTCGACCTTACAAAAAATTTCGAGGGAGGAGAATACATAAAATCTCGAAGGTCGGTTGCAGCAAACTCTCAACATTTCAACCCGCTGCAGACACAAATCCTGAGTGTGCCTCCCATTATGCCAAGAAGGTCATCACTTTCTATTCCGTCTCAAAATATCTATAGCTTATCACAGCCTGAGCACTACTATCCACCTCAGCCTCAGCCTGACTTTTACTATAGAGAAGAGCCTTTCACAGAGCCAAATAGGCATTTCGGTTATGATAGGAGGTATTTGACTTCTGGTCACAACCAAGGTATGATGATGATGGCTGAGCCAATGAGCAACAGAGGCAGAGGTCCTGAGCATCAAGTGCATAACCAATTCAATGACTTTCAGCAACACGAAACAGCTTTTGCTTACAACCACGAGGACAACCATAAACATCATGTTGAAAGAGAAATGACAGCTCTAAGTGCGAGGAATAATTCCCAAAATTACATCCAACATCAAGAATTACAAGATGAAAGAGACGAAGATCAAGATCACCATTATCTCCTCACCGAACGATCACTAGGAGACGGAAAGCAATTAGAGAAAGATCTCGATCACCCAGCCGCTCCGCTGTATTTTGCCGTGGTTAATGTTCTAACCAAGGAAATATTCTTTGTGGACGCCGCCACAAAACGAAACTACGAGAAGACACTAAGAACCATCAAAGATGAAGAATGCGATGACTTTTCTTATGAGAATGGGTCATATCAATCCAAAAACAAATTTTAATATCTCTTAGGTAGTTAGTTAGTTCATACTTCGGAACTAATAAACGTTTGCAAAATACTGTAAATAATTTGCAGCTATTGAGTTATTCTTAAAATTTGTGTTTCGTTTAATCAGTTGGGAATCTCATTAATAATGATATTCCACGATTCAAAACATTTTGAAGTTACTAAGTTCAGCAAAACCTACCCAGCTAAGAGCAGATTGTTATATATGCGATTAAAGTACTTTTCTAATAATTCTTCAGTTTGCTATGATTAAGCTGAAAAATAAAATTTGAAAAAAGTTTGAAATCTCTTCAAAAAATTAAGGAAAGACCATTTAGTGTTGAGAAATTGATTCTTTCTCAAATAAGAGAAGAACTGAAATACAAGTCAAATGAAACTCAACTAAGAGAAGCATACGACAAGTAGTTAGTATGAACTCTCTAATACTGAGAATGAAACAATAAATTCAATAATCAATCTCTAATTAAGCTTGATAGTTGAAGACTGATTAGTGCTATGTACATTTACGATCCTAAGCGAATGAGAAAGTTGATTTGCCTCCAGGTGGGTTGCGAACTCTGACGGAGGTCTTGGTTGGTGAAGGGTCTTGTTGATAAGTTGTTTGTGGTTTCAAGTTTTCCTTCTTCATTGGCAAGGAGGTGTACTCATCGCCGAAAACGACGGAGCTTTGACCTCTTGAAGCGGTCTTGCCGTATGGCTTATATGTTTCGGTTTGGCCATAAGTACTTGTAACTGGAGTTCTCTTATCAGCCAATGGCTTAGAGACAGGCTCTTCGCCACCGAAGACGCTTGATTGGTTTCTGTATACTTTTGTTGAAGGCTTCTGCTCGACAACGTCGCTGCCCCATCCAAGAGAGAAAGTGCTCTTGCCACCTAAAGTATAATATTGGATGAGTTATCGTTCTTTGAAGAAGGAAAGGTACCTGCTGGGTGGTGGAGACGGACAGATGACTTTTCGGTTCCATCTGGGTTGGTAGCGAAGTAACCTCTTTGGAAAGCGTCGTTCATTGTGTTGTTGATGTCGGGATAAAAATATTTTAAACTTTGAGTTGTTAATCAAATTATCCTTTCGAGTATTTATAGTGGAAAAACTGGCAGTTATTTGATTAGGCCAGTCAATCAATTCAAATTTTTGCAGGTAAACGATATTCAAAAAATCAGCGATTTTCCACTATCGAAACGCTTATAATCAGATTTTTAACTCCTGAAAGTAATACGCTCTTACCTAAAAAGCGTCACAGCCAATTTGAAACTGTCTAGTAAGCTAATACGGCCCTCTAGAGCTGCATTTGCGATATAAGAAGGTTAGATTTGAGGTGATCAATCGATAATAGTCTTGAATCACATAACTTTTACACCTCATATAGATCAATTTACCTTTAGACTTTGGTAGATTTATGAAAAAGTGAATAGGTAAATCATTCTTAAACGCGCAAACATTTCTATTGGACTTCTTATTGTCGTCAAAGATTTTATGAAAGATATGAATTGATTTAGAGAGATTAGTTGATCATTGCGCTAGCCTTCGATTTCAATGGCTTTTCTTGGTAAGTCATCGACAATTTATCTCCTTTCTCCGCTCTGTCCATCTCACTCTTCTTGACCTCCTCAGATCTGGCCTCAAGCTTCTGGGCAGTGGCAACATCCAAAGGTGACAATGGGAACTCAGCCTCGTTCTTGAAGAGGGCTCTGAGCTCGAAATAATATTTAGCATAAAGGCTGGATTTAACAGTGACGTTATATCTATTTCATATTTAATGAGGAGCCTAGATGAGGGGATTCTTACTGAATGAGTTCAAGGAATTTTTGTTCGAGTCTGTTGATTTCTTCAGTGACGAAGAAAGGATAGATGAAGGCGAAATCTGCGTTTGAAAGGTATTTATCATCCCAGACCTACATGCATTGTAAGAATTAGCTCATCGAAAGTTCCAGAATCACCTTTTGGGCAACGAGGAGAGAGCAGAGGATCAAAGGTCTCCAGTTGGTTGGGTGGAGTGGCATTCCAGTGAAGGCAATAAGCCTGTTAATGTAAACCAAGCAGATAATGCAGCACTCTGGGCTGTTAATGAGGAAATAGCGAGTTAGAATGAGTGTTTTGAGGGTTAGAGAGCCTACCTGAACTGAGCGCAGTCGTATAAAGCTTTCATGAACTCGTAAATGTTATCAGCAGTTGGAGTTTCTCTGAGAAGCGCTTTTCTCTGCTCATCGAACTCTTCTGGCTTCTCTTTGATGTATTTCTCCTCACTGAAATAATAGAGGTCGCTTCCTGGGATCAGTTCCTTGCCAGAGCCTTGATCCTAGACGAGGAGGTGAGTGGTTAGAATTTTTTCTGAATAGTATGAGGGAATACCTCGAGCATTTGGGAGTGAAGGATGGTTGATACAGCTTGAATGATACTCTTGACGTTGGGGGCAGTGATGGTTGATGAGATGTACATCGAACCGGTGGTGTTTGCGAACTTATCTACCATTTTCAGTCTTTTGTCTAAGCGTTATGCTGGCTGTAAAAAAGTTGAGATTATAAGAATTAATGCTATAATTAATTTGTACGCATTCCAAGGTAAATATTTTATTTTAGAACACTCCACGATTTTTGGAATAACCTTGGTCAGAATTCCGCTTAGACCTTTTCTATGATTAAATGATCGTTGTATTTGGAGGTAGTGAGCAATGCCATAGTTAATCGGGGAAGGATTGAGGTAGTAAGATGATGATGCTAGAGAGATATAGAAATATAAAGGTATCAATAGGAGCCAAATTACAACGGACACGTGTGGAACTGAAGCGAGGAGGCTATCAAAAATAATTGATTTGGTTTCAGCTTTAGTTAGGTGCCGGCAAAATGTTTGAGACTAGGAAAAATTAACAAAGTGGTGAGCTTTTTAATATGAGTTGGAATAATTAGGAAGAATTCAATATTAGACAATAAAACACCCACCCTTTAAAAAATTATGACGTTATATTTTACCAGGATCACAAGCAGAAAAAAAGAGGAAAAGGGAAGGAATCTCAAAGAAAACGACCTGGAGATAAACAGATCATTATAGATATCTGTTCTTGTGCCAGGAGTGAAGTTGTTGTATGGATTGAATAGAAGATGGAAATAGTACGTGTTTATTGATGAATTTTAGTTAAATTTTGCTATCACCCGCAAGCAATGGCTCGATAATCAGCATTTGAATCAACACATTTCTCTAACAAAAGATAATCTATGAACTCTATCATTTTATATTGAAATTTTCCTCTTCGAATCTGACCTTGCTTTTACTAAGCTTACTAAAGCTCAGGCTGCTGCTGTGTTTAAACAGTTATTCCCTTCAATTTTGAGGCCAATATTTGTTTCGAAGGCTGTTAAGTGGAGATTATGAAAGAAAAAAAACTCAATAAACTCGAAAAGTAATCAAGAAATGGATTTTTTTCGAGATAACTATTTATTTCAATTGTTGGTCTCCAATATACCAAAGTGAAAATCAGCTTGAATCTTTCCCTTCCTTACTTCCTCACTTGCCTTCAGTTCATCTGTTATACCAGTATTCTTATATGACGATGGCATCTGGTCCAAAGAAAGCAATTATACTGCTGTTTCCTTCTTTTTAGACTTCAAGTATGCAATCTCTTACAATAAACTAACTTCGGATGTTGAGTTGTTATTTTTCTAGTCCTCCAAAACACCTGATCTTCAATAAAAGAGCGACTAAATAAGGCCAGAGAGTATATACTATCTTTAACAATGACTAAGTCGATGATATAATAGTACAATCCTACATTTACCTCAAAAGTACATCAAAATGTCCAGCCAAGCTAATATAATAGGCTTTGTCACGATAAGAATTTACTTTTTACTGTTTTGAAATCTACAATAATTTTATCAGTGATCAGATCACTATTCACTATGATACCAGATCCTCAAACAAATAGGTGGGTTACTTAACTAGCAACAAATAAACTAACCTTCCATTTAGAATCACTCGTGCACGATCCCAAACAAAGACGAAGGATACTTTAAATACAAATTTCCAACCTACAGAAACTCAGAAAGAAGTAAATTTTGATCATTATCCCTTTTTACGAACCGCCTTAGCTCGATGTGATGATCCATCTACTCCCTAAAGAAGAGAAAGAACTCATACAAAATCTCCAAGTTAAGTTAAATGAAAACGGCGATATCGATTTGTGCCATGTTATCGATCGATTGAAACAAAACGGATTTCATGTCAGCAGATCTATGATATACTATTACAGCCCAAGCAGCGATTTGTATGTCTTTTGCGGCAATGATCCAGTTCCTAAAGGCACAGCCATCCCGAAGAAAGAGATCCTACAGTCAAATGGCAGAAGTCAAGTAAATGAGTTTTTATATTTGAGTGAATCAACGAATTTTTGTAGATCACACTCAAAATACGCCTTAGTCCTCAATTGAAAAAAAGTTCTGAGCGTGAAAGCTCCAAGACGAGGAAATCAAAGCAAATGGAAATACCTGATAATGCAAATTCACACACTACGAGAATAAAGGAGCGGAATATAGGAGAAATCCTTGATAAAGTTCTTACGTGGAGGAAATACTATAATGGTTATACTGATCCTAAGACTGGAGAATTAATCAAGATGTCTCTTGATGAAGTTGCTGAGAAAGTAGGAGTTCCTAAAAAATCTCTCGATGACTATTTAATGCAAGTACGGTAGCTAAACACTTTTGAGTATTATGAGTCACTTACATCGTTTTCCCTTTAAAAAGATGTGCAAAGAAATTTGGATTCAATTTTAACGATCATTATAACGATCGAATGGGATTACTGCGCGCGTTTGTAAAGAAATATAAGAACAAACCCTCAGTAGAAACGAAAACTCCAATAGAAAATGCGCGTGTTGAAGGTATACATCTAAATAACCGAATCTTTCTCCTTATAACACGACTTATAGACATGCAGCTCGAAATTCCACGTATGATCGAAAAGAAAACTCCCACTAAAGTTCAAGAACTCATAAAACAAGAGGATGGCGAGGTTGAAGACAGTCCAATGAGAGAATCAAACCTTCCTTTAGGTCTATCGATGAGATCGAAGAAGATTCATGCAAGGAGATAGAAGCTCTCACATGAAGGGTAATTAATTTCCTTGTTACTAATATATGTTGGTGAAAGATTTTAGCTGGATATAACTTAATACGCTGTGTATGTGCTGCGCTCCATATTGTTTTTTTTCTCTCAGTAATTAAATTGACGTTTAATTGTGTTGCTAGACTAAGCCACTAAGCCACGAGTATATTTTTACGAAATACAATATCTATCTGTTCTGCTTAGGATGCAGCGATCATATGGATATGAATCTTAAGATTTTACTGTTAGAATTTACTGAAGAATCGAATTATGGATCATCATGTAGTCATTAAACAGCTCATCCATCGTTTTCTCAGGAGCCTTCAAAATGTATTCGCAGATGTCATCGATGTTATATTGAGGGAACACCTCCTTGATCTGGATAGCCTTCTCTTTAACTTCTTTTGGATACTCTTTTGGTTCTTCAACCGGAGGCTTTTTATCTAAAAACTCATTAAAACTCATAGAAAATTGAGCAATTTTACCTTCTCCTTTCGCTCCGACGATCTCGTACTCCACTGAAAACTCTTTTCCGAAGTCGATAATTTTGCCATCAGCCTGCTCATTTTTGAATCCCCATCTCGAGACGTGCTTTCCGACTTTATTAGTAGAGCTGATCAACAAAACAGTGGTGCATTCTTTGCCAGGTTGAAGGTCAGGCAATGCAATTTTAGAATTCTCATTCGAATTCAAGCATTGAATGAACGTCTTTGGAGGGAACTTTTCCTTCCCAGTATTCTTGATGACCACCGTCTTATAGAGCGTAATATCCGTTTCTTTTGCTTCAACTGGTAGCTGGCTGACCTCTTTCACGAACTGAGCGTCCAATAGGAGCTGGACCTTTGGTTCCTCCTTCTTAGGCTCAATCTTTGGCTCTTCTTTCTTTGGTTCCTCTTTTTTAATTTCTTCCTTTTTAGGTTCTGCCTGAGGTTTCACCTGAAGGATGTTTCGGCAGTTCTCAACCGCAGTTTTAATTGCTTGGTCCAATTTATTGATTTGCTCAGCCGTTGCGCCTTCAACACCTTGTGCGAGCTTCTGAATATACACCAAAGAGTCTATCAGCGCTGCAGATGAGACTGGTTTTGCCACCTCTCTGCTTTCGAGGATATTTTCTCGAACAGCGCCAGCAACGATTCCAATGTTATTTTTAAGAGCCATCAGCACAAGCGCATTGACTTTCGCCTCAAGTTCAGGGTCAAACTTTAGACCGCTTGCTGATAGTTCTGCTCCGTTTGCAACCTTTTCGAGTTCGTTTTTCTTTTCGGTGATAATTGAGTAGCCATCCATTGACACTGACTTCTGGAGTTGTTCTTCAGGTTTTGGTTCCTCTTTCTTTGGCTCGACTTTAATTTGTTCGTTTGGTTTCTCAACTTTCATCTGAATTTTCGATGAAGTCATTCCTTCTCCAAGCGGAGTGACATAGATCTTGATGGTTGTGTTCGCATCTTTCTCATTTTCCATCATTGCGAGGTAATCCTCTTGAGAAGTCAGCATTATTTTATCTCCATCGGGGTCATCGTATTGAAGGGTGAAGTTTTCAGGAAGAGTCTCCTTAAAAACTAGTTTGAGAGCGGATAGGAGCGCTGGAAAGTCAGCTGGGACCTTGGAGCATCGATGGATCTCGTTCTTGAAAACGAACTTGATGATCATTTTTGTAGACTGTATTTCGGATGAGATGAGATTTTATTTCTTAATTCTAAGGAATGTCGGGTTATAAGCTTGAATGTATCTGATCAGAATCAAGGTTATATTTTGTTGTAATACCAACAAACTCAAGATATCTTCGAGGCGTTTTCAACTAATCAATGTGAAAGCTATTATAGAAATTTCAACAAGTTGAGTAAGTGGGCTCAAAAAGCTTTAACTGCATTAATAATACTGAGAAAATAAGATGCTCAATTGCTTTCTTTCACGCTAACACTGATCCAGCTAGAATTTTAGGTGAATAGAAGTCATAACTCTTGAGGAAATCGAAAAAGTGTTGTGACTAATCTCTTGGGATTAGAATGGGAAATTCTCACAATATCGAGCTATTATGATTCACAAATAAATGAATTAAGAGAACTAACATGAAGGAAAATAATAAGGAGAGTGTTATAAAAACCAAATTTATAATCAAATCCTCTCCCTTATATTGCTAGTAATAAACCCAATCATCCGTTTGAAATAAGCATCGCAATAATTTGCTGAGAGACGAGCTCTTTGTTGACTATTGTTGGCTTTTCAACATTCAATTCTCTTCTTTGGAGAGCATGCAGATTCTGAGTCGGCAAGATTCTGAAAAAACTTTCTCCTAATCATAATTCATTGAACAAACATCATAAATCTCATGACCCCCCAGTTTCCTTCTCAGATTAGCCGAAAAGTCACATAACTTTTTCCTAAATCGATAATATTATAGTATTTGATGAACTTTTTTGTTTAATTTGCTATCCATTACAAAGTGTTAATGAAATACGAAATTTGACTGACTCGATTGATATCTCATAATTATTGAACTCACAACATCACAATTCTTTTATTTACATAGGTTGTCGCAGAACTATCATCTCCCGGTCAATAGTATTTCTATTGCCATCGATAAAACGCTCTCTATCAAGAGCTCGTTTTACAATTTATCATTAAATTTTTCTATCTGAGCATTGATATGCTCTTTCAAACAATTCTTTAAAACTCTTCAGTATTGATTAGCCTCTCAAGCCCATGCCTTGTCGCACTGTCCAAATCCTCTTCATTCGCATGATATACCTGCTCAAAGTGTTTTGACCTTGTTTCTTGGACATCTCGAACCGAACGAGAAGTAAACAGTGTCAAAGGCGATTCTAATATCGCTCTATACATGTCGTCCGTTGGCGCCAACTGCGATGTCTGGACATACTGCTGGCACTTCCTAGCATCACCAAAGAGACTCTTAACGTGATGATTCATAGGCTGAGTAGGCTCTTTCTTCTTTTTATCTCCAAAATAAGGCGAGTCGACAGAGCTCCTTCTCTTATGACTCTCTCTATCCTTCGTCTCGAGAGTTCCCAAGCCCCTATTTAATTGACCCCATTAATTACAAAACCTTTTCTACAAAATTTACTCATCATTCAACGAATGCGCAGCCATCATCGTCTGGATCATATTGTTCATCCATTTCAATTGTTCATGAGTGGGTAGGTCATTGATACTGTTCAGACTTGTTGGGAAGCTGGGTGCAGTGTCCTGTGAAGCATATTCATCCAAACTCGTCATTGAGCCGATATATTTTTGAGAGTTAGATGTAGCTTCTTCCTTTCGCTTTTTAAACGTCCCTGTGACGATTCTGTTCTTTGGCATGAGTTTAAACACGCGATTTGCAATATTTGACGTGATGGCTCTAAATGAGCCATAATTTTTTATGAGATATCAATCATTTTGAAGAAAATTTACCTTCTCTCCTTGATGAGGTGATAATGCGGGCAATCACGTCCTTTGGTGCAATTCTTACTTGGACAATGCTTAGTTTTATAGTTCAACGGATGATACTCTAGCTCTTTCCATCCATGGCATTTGGCGCAACTCTCTTTCAGCGGACATCCATCTTCATAGTTCACGATAAAATCAGTAGGTTTCCAATTCGGACAAGCTACCGCCTCGTAAGAGTGAACATTCGGTTTTCTTCGGTAATCCTGCCAATTGTGAGCATAGACACATAGCGCTTTATCATGTTGGGATAAGTTGAATGGACACCATACAGTCTTGAAATGGAACATGTAGAAATCATCGTCATATTCATAATTATGAATAAGGTCGATGGTTATGTCCTGCTCATTGTGAGCAAATGAGCAGAATGTGCTGTACTCACAAAGGTGGAGATTGTGAGGGTAATGTCCACAAAATTTCGTCTTGTATTTTTCTGGCCTGTAGAGCTGCTCGACACGGTTGTGGGCTTTAGTGCAAACGTCTCCATTCGGACAGTTTTCTGAGTTTTCGGCATATTCGCAGAGGTCAGAGGAATAAAAGTAGTCTGCACGCTTTCGATCTTTGGCATTATGATAGAAAGGGCATTGCTTGTGGTTATGCTGAGTGTTGTGAGAGCAAGGCCGCACTTTAAAGTTTGCAAGATCAAGATGCTCGACAGGATGCGCCGCCAACGCGTTCGAGATGATCCCATCAGAATTAACAATAGACTCTGTTGCTACAGAAGACAATGTGACGTCAGTGGCAGTCTCATATGTTGGTTCGATGCTCGTTTGGGAGCTAAAGCGAGGGAATGAAGCAAAGGAGTTTTGGAAGTTTTTCGATTTGATGCTTAGGTTAGTTTTTTTCTTGCCGGAATCCTGCTGGAGTGGCAGCTGCTTTTGTTGAGCGAGATATACATTTTGGCTTTGGGTATAAGCCTGACTAGGGATATTGCTTTGGAAATTGCCATGAAATTGCTCAAAAGTTAAGTAATTTTCTTCTTGGTTTTGAGATCCTCCCTGAAATAGGTTAGTCTGATGAGAGAAACCACCATTCGCTTGGTTTGAAACTTGATTGAAGCTATTCATTTTTGAGGAATAATTTTTTGTTCAATAGCTAGTTTATTTGATGTATATCTTCATGGAGTAGCATATATGCTGCTTCTAATGCAAGATAGTCAGTAAATAGATTTAAAATTCCCTCCTTCGAGAAAGATTGGATTAGTCAATTACATTTGGTCAGTTAAATTTATTCAGCATCTTTCTCGAAAGCAAGTAATCAACTAATCGAGTAACTGAGTCTCTTGAGATAATTTGTTCTTGCAGGAATTCCCTTACTGAATCTTCTATTTTATTATGAAGCTTGCAAACCAGAGAAATACGCAATCAGACGAGACATCCGAATCGAAATGTGCCTGCTTTTCTCGTGAGATGATTTCACTTGTTTCAGGAGAGTACGCTTTCGCACAGATTTGGGCTACGAAACTTAGCTTCCGTTTAGATTATCTTTATTGCTGAGAACTTTTTTTCATATTTTCGGAAGAAGTGGCTCAATTCACCAATTTCATATTTATTCAGGAAATCGGTGACAAAGGCTCTACCCATCGGTATGGATATACAATGCCTTCATCTTGTCTCTGATGATTCAGTATTTCCATTGACAGTACAAAGAGCTATAGTGAGAAGCAATATGCATTAATCGGTACTAATTATTTAAGGGATTACGATTGCCCATTTCAAAGATCATACAAATTTCTGAAAATATCGATGAGCAGTCGTAAAATTTCCGTTGTTATTCATGTGCTCGCAGGCTGTTACATATATTTCAGAAGAACCTGCTGAAAAGAATTTTCTCGACATCTTTCTTTTATATCTTACAAAATTTTTTAGCTAAGAAGCTTTGCTGTCATCTAACAACTCTGTAAATTCAATGTAGAAGTTTATTTTATTAACCAAAGCATCTCAAATAGTTTAATATGGACTCGGCGACAAAAAAGGGAAAATATTAGTTATTTCTTACTATTTGTTAGAATCTGCAGTAATACTTAGAGATTAGGTTCCTGGATTTTCAGTGACAAAAAACGTTTGATATCATCTTCTCCTTCATCCTGGCTTTCGAATAATTAATTACTCTCTCTCCCTCACACATAGCTCAGCGCTACAACTAAGTGCTTTTAGTAGGACTAGTTAACCAATTAGATTCACAGAAATACGTTTTATCCACATTACCTTGGAAGATAGCTGAAATGTAGCTTGAATCATTTGTCGAAGCTCAGCGATTTTTCGATCCGTTTCATTAATAAACTCCGAATCAAGACCGCCGTCCTGGATCCCTTGTGGATTTATGAACTCTTGCTCAACTATTGTTCCAGCCACCCATTTGTTAGATGGAGACATTCTCTTGATCGTACTCATTGGAATTCCCGTTGATAATCTCTAACATGATGAAAAATAAATTATAGTACGCTCTAAAGAACTAATATTTACCGGAGACTCTGGAAAGTCGCTTGAGCGAATAGTCAACCACCCAGTAATCTTCTCTTGCAGGTTATGCACCCTTATCCATTCAAGCACCGCCGAGGGCGGTGGTCTGATCAGATGATTATTATCAATCATTTTCTCCAGCAGATTCACAAGCGGGAAACTATAAATATTTTTAACCTCTTTAAGTTTCACCTTATAATCAGAATCCGAAGTATCTAACGCACAAGCCTCAATCAGCGTTATCCCTAAGCTGTACACGTCTTCTTTAAACGGATCACTCGCAGGTGTCTCCGTCCCTTTTGCCACATGATATTTCGCTTCCGGAGGGATATATCTATACAACCTCACCAACCCCTCATTTAAAATCTTATTGTAGGTAGGTAGCCTAGAACCCAATGCCAGAGGATGCATTATTTTATATTCTCCTTGCGCTGTCTTGAGAATCGAAAATGGGGTTATCTGCCGATGAGGAAGACAATTCTCTTGGAACGCAGACAGCGCGTTCAGCACACTCGTGGCAATAGCCAAAACCTCGATGTCGCGAAAAGGTGTTGATGTTTTCTTTCTCATTTCGATCTCTTCAGCTAAAGTGCAAGCTACGTCTTCGAGAAACAGCTCGTGTGCATTTGGGTTCAGCTTTCTTTGAGAGAAGAGTTGAAGTATCCCTGGATTAGCCAGGGAACAAGCATCGGCGAATAATTTGAGCTCGTCGGGAGTGTAGCTTCCCAAATCAACAAGCTTCTTGAGGAGTTTGACGTCTTTGAATCGGTGTTGGTAAACCTCCACGTTTCCGAGTGTTTGGATCTCGGATTTGCCAGTACGTTGATAGTTTAGGAGGATGATGGAAACTTGTTTCTCTTGCTGCGTGAGCATGGAGTTCTTAATAAGATGAGAATAGAAATAAAATTTAATTTAAACACACTAAATAATCGACTCAGCTGGTGTAGATTAGAAATGAGCTGGTTTATTATGCGAAGAATTGTTTATTTCCATGAGTTTTCATTAGCCAAAAGTTTCTCTTCGTTTTGAGAGATCAGAGGATATTGGGCGTCATAAATCATAAATCATATATTCCTTCGAAAAGATTTTTTTGGATCAATCAAATGACTTTTTCTGGAAAGGCCAGCGCGTAAACTTTCAGAAAATGCAACCAGCTATTTCTCAGCTTCCATTGAAGTGAGAAAGGTCTTTTGTGAAAAATTCCATTCCTCAGAGCAAACCATCGAAACCAATAAATGAATCTGCTCATGAAATGATGAAATAGATGGCATCGCTTGCTTTTCATCTTCATGAAACGAAAATCATAACCTTCTTCCAGTGATTATACAGAGAAGTGGCTCTCCTTGGTTACGCATAGAAAATGAAATGAAGATCTAGATTTAGTTGGAAGCTGTATGTATGATTGGACGTATTGTATATCTGATTTACAGCTTCAATGAGGTTCATCTCATATCTCTAATCGTAAGTCAGGGTATTCGGGGCCTCCTTTCTTTTTTCAACCCATTGCCAAAACAAAGATTTACAAAAGTCAAAAATGTTTAGAAAATGATGTTCAAAGCATTTGTTTTCAGTCTAAATCAAGCACCCTGTCAGTTAGGTGCTCACCTCAAGCAAAGAAAAGGCGAACCAGTATTTTTCTCTTTGCAATGTTACGAAAAAATAGATAAATTTTGGATTTCGGGGTAAAATACTTTAGCGACGGTCATATACTTCAACAAATCTTAATACAGCTCTATTTACATCGTCTGAGCCTTAATTTGCTTCATCCTTTCTTCTTCAAGAAGAGATTTCCTCGAAAAGAAAGAAATTAAAGACTTCAACTATTTACTACATTGAAAAGTAAGGCTCCAAGGCAAATACACTTCAAGAATGGACAACTGAAACCGAAGATTCTTGAAATAAGGCTTGAATTCAGCGGGATTCCAAAAGCAGGCTCATTGAGCCCCCCACCCATGTAAGATTTAAAAATTATTCAAAATTTAAACGTGTTAGATCGAAAAATTCTTTTTTAGCACCAAACCCACGCATCCAAGGCCACACCAACCTGCTTCGCTCTTCGAGCACACTAATCAAACCTCTTTATCACAAGCGTGGAACGAAAATAACCTCTCTCATCAAAGTCGTTTGTCTTGGAACAATAAATTGTGCAAGGTGGACTGTTTATTTCTAAGGGGTATCTTGCAGTAGTTTTGAATGGCCACAATAAAATTAAAACTTTTATTTCTTTTATTGAAATTATTTCTCAGTTAGCTCGCGCGAATTTCTGGTTCCGGAGTCGGTTCTGGGTGCATTTAGGTTATCTCACCCGGCTATTTAAACCCAAAGAAAAAAAAACATATAAAAATTGTTCCAAGATTCGAAATCAGATTTGAGACAATTTTCCTGGTTCCAGGAAAGCGAGGACTTTTTTAGCGAGGACTTTTTCGCGAGGCTCTCATTTACCTAACTCAGTAACGCTTGAACAGTATATACTGTGTCGGTCATGTGAGGCTCTTTTATTATGAAGATATATCTGGCAGTAGTTTAGTTTTTTTTATGAAACATTGTAGGAGAAGGGTTTCCGCTGCAAGGGTTTTAGGATAAGCTCGTAGTAGGTTAGGAATGATGGTCTCTATTCTTCTTGTACGAGCCTCGGAGACGCACATGCAGCCTTGAAGAGAAGCAAATTCCGGTGAAGACTGACGACTAAAGAGAACGACGTGAAGCTGGGATTGACTGAAAATGGAGATTTCTACATTTATATCATTGTTATATTACTCTTGTTCTCTAACTCATCTAGGAACCGAAAACATCTTTGTGCCTTGGCATACGACTTTTCAGCCTGTAGGCTGTCAAGCCAAGCCAGGTACTAAAGAAAAACAACAATTCAAGAATATTATCGAATCGATGCCTGCCAAAGGATTGCCTGCTTAATGAGCAAAGGCAAAGTGCTTGAATATCTCCTCCTACTCAAGAAATTTCATTCAGAAATTCAGTACTTGAAGAAAACCTGAAGCTGTTCTAACAAAGTCAATTATTTGATAAAATAAATCATTTCTGTGATTCTCAAATAAATGAATCTTTTATTTTTTGCATTTCGTTGTGATTCTTTTATTAAAACACATCTCTTCAATGTAAATTCTTTAATTTATAAGGAAATACCTTGAAATTATCTGTCTTTAAACGAACCTTTCTTCTCTTTACTCGGAGATTTTCTCAAAAAATAAAGCTTTTTCTCATTTTTATCACGCCATAGTTTCTGTCTCATTCCAAATTATCTTCATCGCTATTTAGAAATTGTATTCTCCTCTTACCTTCTCAGATGTTTTCACGGACAACAACGCCGAAAATCCTTTCTAAAGGCCGATTATTTCTAAAGTAGGTAATGCACATTATTCTATGTGTCAAAAAATTTTAGTTTTTCATTATAACGAAGAATGTTCACACCTTGCAACTTCGCACCTTCCTTCTATAGTAACGAAAATAATATCATCTCCTTCAGTTTTCGTTGAATATTAGATCTATTTTTCTAATGGGTGCATGCATGCAACTCTGCAGCTTAAGCTTATCAAACTTTTTCTGGTAAATATAACCGCACCTGAACCTCGGATTAATTTTATCAGCCACTCTTCATCTCTTAAAACCGACCGAAACACACATGAGCAAGACATTGGGAAGAGTTTCATCTATGCCAAGGATGCGGCTAAACAGCGAACAGAGCGAGGCTAGCGATTCTTTCGCCCAAAACCAAAACGAATTGACCCACTCTCGAAAAAGCATCCGAAAAATTTCATCAATTCATCAACTCTCTGACTCCCATGTTGACTCCGAGCAAGAGGTTGCCCAAATGTCACCGCTAGGTTTTAACCCACGGAAAAATTCTTACCATGACGGTCCATATCTCCTCTTCAAAGACCCAAGCTCGATACACAATCCTCTAACTTTCGAGAAAATGATTTCATCAGGCTTTCGCGAACGCGACGATCTGTCAAGAGTTCGGCAGACAACCACGACCGATGAGTCCGTGCTTCTTCCAAATATCAACCGGTATTCTAGCGTCGATGAGCACAGCGCCAACAGAATGAATACAAGCGTGTTGAATACATCTAATCTAATGCTAGCGACTTCGAAAAGTCGTCTTGAAGAAGTGAGAAGAGCGAAAATTCCAAATTTTGATCTGCAAAGGTTTCGAACGCTGAACGACACGACATATCGTAAGATGGTCAGTCTCAATAAGCGAGATCCTACTCTTAATATCTCCAAGGAGGCTTTTATGAGTGAGCATGAACGGGCTATGTATCAAAAGATGAGAAACGAAATCAAAGAGATGGTCGAAACTAAACCGATAAGAGGTAATGCGATTTTGTGAGGGGTTGTTAAACTAACATTGAAAAAGAGATAAAGATGCAAAAATGGGAATGCTTTCATATCATTAAGGACGATAAAGTTTTTCTAAAGCTCGGGATCCGAAGAAAAGCTATGCCGATAACTATTCGGATGGATTTTTATACAGAAAAGGTAGGAGTTTTCGTGGCATATGTGAGCAGAAAAGTCTCGAGACCATCGGCCGAGAGACACGACATGAGGGTCACGACGCCGAATTTTGATATTTACTATGGCGAGCATACGAAAATTGAATCGTTGTATATCACTATTGAGGCAGTGACGACGTTGGATTTCAATTTATTGGCGTTTTTCTCTGAAAGTAAGGGTGTTTTTGTTATAGTACAAGTGATGATACTCCAATAGATAAAGGAAATCAGGAAGTTGAAGAGGATTACAAAGCTGAGGTTGATTGGAGAGATCTTTATTTAAAAAATATGAAGAAAATACAGTTGAAAAGCCAAAGAAAGCATTATTTAACTGGATTGAACGAGGATGAGTTGATGTATGTGGAGGAAGAGATAGGTAATGGCCACCGTTATTTGAAAGAGGATTTGAAGGTTTAATTTTAGCGATGATCAAGCAGAAAAGAAAAGAACAGATGTTAAGCCTGGCGAAAGGTCAGAAAAATCTTGTTGAGCAAAATATCAAAGCGGCCAGAGATTACAAAGAAATAGTGAATACACACCGCAAATCGCATGTAGATATATATTGAAGTGTGATGTGATAGAGAATGTAATAATGTTATAGAGCATGGAGAGAGAAAGGAAACTTGAGAAAGCCCAATCATTAAAAGTATTGCATACGCAAGAGAAAATGGTTCATACAATCGTGCAAATCCAGAAAAGAGCAATACTCAAAGGAATGGTAAAAGGAGAAACCCCATAGAATCTTGCATTAAACAACATCTTTCTTGCCTTTAGATGGAAGAAGAAACAAGAAAAAAGAACGAGGCTATCCAAAGGTCAAAATTTCAGAGGAAATGGACTCACATAATTGCATTCAATTTCTTAATGGCGAGCATCGAAAAGCGATTCTGGGCTGTCAGGCTCAAAAAAATGATACAGCGAGGACGTGAAAGAGCTGCTGCAAGGATTCAAAAGGCTTGGAGAAAGTACATTCAGCGCAAAGCTATTGGTACCAAAGAGAGATTTGGCAGCCATTTTTATAAGTAAAAGAATCTCGCTCATCATCATTCCTTAACTTATTAGTATGCTTTACGCTTTTGCTAAAATCAACAAAAAAAGGGCGGCTCCAGTAGCTCAAAAATTCATTGCGAGGGTGATCAAAGTCGAAGTACGCCGAAACTTTTGCCTCAAGAAGATTCCCTTGATGCGCAAAAGCGCAATCATAATTCAACGATATATGCGGCGTTGGATGCCAGTATTACGCGCGAGAGTCCTGGCTCTAGATCTGCTATTGAAAGATATGTTGCAAGAAACGCTGGAACAAGTTGAGGAGTTAAAAACAGCAGTAGCGAACAAGAAGAAACGAAAACCAAAACAGCCCGATGACGTTGAAGATCAATTGAAGCTGGCAACGCAACTATTAGGAGTGCTAAAGAAAATCGACACGAATCCGTAAGAAAATTTCGTTTTTGTGAATTCTCATGGTGTTGTAGAGTGCTAGTGGCGAAATTACTTCGCGTTTATTTGAAAAATCTTGCTCTTGATTATTATGATGAAGTGAAAGAGCAGCTTGACTCGCTAAAGGAGAAAAAACGAGAGAAGCAACGAGAGCGGCAAGTCGAAATCGAGAGAACGAAAATGAGACTGAATCAGCTGGAAGAAGCGAAAAAGGGAGAAGAGGACCGGCTCCCAGTGAGAAGAAAGACCAGAATAGCTCGCTCGACCTTGAAATTCGAACCTGTGCTAGAAAAACGTGAGAGTAGCGCAAAAAAGCTGAGTGTGCTGAAAAAACAGGTGATGACGAAAATCTCAACGATCAAGGTGCTTGCTAAGAAACCACCTGATTTCGGTGCACCTCAAAAAAAGATCCTGTTCTTGATATTTAAAAAAAACGCGTTGGTAGAATTCTTTGAAGAGCAGTTTAAACCCCTAAAAGTGTAAGCTGATTTTTGGAATAGGAGCGATAGAATTCCTTAACTTTTTAATTGTGTTATACCGATATGTTTCATTTTTCTTCATCAGAATCAGTTTTATTTATCTATAATGCTACTCTTAAATTTTGTTATTCGGTTACAAAACTTATCAGTTTTGAAGCTTTCCTTCCGCTACGGCACTCAAAATAACAGATTGTGTGGATTTACACTCTCTGAGAGAGAGTATATAACATTTTAGATGTTTTTCATTTATAGCAGGATTTTTAGAGTTTGTTTGCGGCAAATATAGAGCTGTAAAAGCCCGTCTGGATAAATTCATCAAACGCCAGTACCGATTGATAAATTTTATTAAAGTTAGACTCCTAAATGTCATTCTCTGATCTATCAGAATCAGAATCCTCTTTACTAGACATCCAAAAGACCCAAGAACCTTTGAATAACGTACATTACCTCCTTTCTTATCCAAAATGACTCATATCATTTCAATACATAACAATAGGCCATAAATCATGATCTACTAGTCGAATCGCTAAAGAAACCGAAGAAAACAACCGAAGATTGTGAGGTAAGGAGATCTTATTACCTGTAATAGAGAATTGCAATGGTCTTAATGTGTTATTCATTAGCGAATCTATGAGGCTGTCCGAGAACTGGAGTTCTTCAAGAGCATGTTTGCGTCTTATCAGACAGAAAATAACCTTGACGTGCTCATGGGTCTTTGTGCTAACATGCGCTATGAGTCTGTTCGCGCTGGCGGCTTGGTATTTAAGCAAGGCGATGAGTCCAATAGCAAGTTTTACGTGATTTTGAGTGGACAAGTCGGCGTTATTGTAAGCAAGAAGTTAGACATGCTTGTGCGACCTGCAGCCTCCAAAGCAACCCTCTCGACGATTAGCAATTTAGCTGCAATGACAAAAATCGAGAATAAACCTGAAGCAGAGACTGACAAACTCGAAGTAGAGAATCGGAAGACTGAAGCTTCTGGGAAGAAAGTGGAGTTTCAGAGCATTGAGGAAGAGAGTCAGAATAAGAAAGCTGAAGCCGAAAACAAAAAAGGCGGTCTCCCATTCCGGCTTATCGAAGGATTGGAGAAGGAGGCTGACACACAGAATAAAAAACCTGATGATGCTACTAACAGAGCAAGCACAGGCCGTCGATCGACACTCCGATTCGGAGATAATTTCGGTTCTGCTGTGGCAATGGCCATGGCAGCTAAAAGAGTCGTCCAAAAGGCAAGGTTGCTCCTGAAAAATAGAAGCAGTGGTCCATCAATGGTCTCTCTTGATGACGACTGCAACGATGAGCAAGAATTTAAAGAAAAAGCTGAGCAGCACGGGAAGATAGTTCGCTTGTTGAATCCAGGGAACGAGTTTGGTGATGTAGGTAAAAACCCCGCATTTGAATGCAGAGACATTTAACGATTTTAGTCTTTAAGAAAGCGAATTCGCGTAGAACCGCCACCATTATGTGCAAGAAAAACAGCGAATTCATCGTCATAGACGCTAATTTCTATGGGAATATCATCACAGCGCTGCGAGAGAAGAAAAACAACTTTCTCCTTCAAGCTTTCTCCTTCCTTTCTGAAATAAACGCTTCTCAGCTCCAGCACCGCATTTTCTATTCATTTTTCGTAATATCCCTTGTTTTTCCTCATGGCTGACAGTCCACCTGATAGAGCGAAGGGTTTACTGCTGGGACGATGCTTACAGATGACGGACAAAAGAAGTCCAATCCTAAGATCTACCTCATCGAATATGGTTCGTGCAAAATCCAGAAAAAATTCGAGCTGGAAATCAAAAACCCTTGCGATAAAACTGAGGTCATTCACAAGGAAACTCATTGGATCACGGTCTGCGTGGTTGGTCCAGGGACGCTGATAGGCGAAGAGACCTTAATGTATCCCAAAAGCAAAGAGCAATATGAATATCGAACTACGGTAGCATTAATAATACATCTGGAGATAGCTTTTAATGTTCTGAATTAGGTGGTATCAAAGAAGTTATCTGCGATGTCGATCGCCAAGCAAGTGTTTCTGCACCTCCATCCAGAGATTGAGGCTCAGGTAAAACATTTCTGGCAGGTGAAGAAGGCGCAAAGAGACGAGGTTTATGATAGAGTTTGCAAAGAGCTCATCGCGCAGAAAGAAAAGGAAGCCGCTCATCCCTTCTTCACAAAGCACGCGAAACTCACGCGCATGGTCAACAGAAAAGCTTTGCATCTATTCACGGATAGAGAATGCAGAACCGACCTCAATATCGTCAATAACTCAAATCAATTACTCAATTCGACAAGTCATGCTCTCAATACTTCTGACTACCAGGGAATGTTCGAGGAAATGAACACTCCTAGGCCAGAAACTACTATGAACCGAACGAACAAAGCGAAACTCAGGATGGATTTATTGGATATGCCTTCGTATAGTCCAACTGATTGGCAACCAAGCAGCATGAAGTCGCCCAAAGCGATAAATACGTCGAAGTTCGTGTCTGAAAGGAATACTCCCAAAGCGAATTTGAATGTACTTGATTGGCGGTCAACTCCAAAACATCAGCAAAGAAGTCATTTCAATCGAACGCTTGCTACGGTTGATAGGAGCCCAACATCTTGTAAATCAAACCATGAGAGGTTCCTCGAGGATTTTAGTACTGCTTTGGTGAATAGCTCGGATGAGCATGCTCTGAGTCCTGTGAGAAACAGATTAGCGCACACACCGCTTAATTTCCCTGGCCCAGACCGCGAAAATCAAGACAAAACACGGTATGATGATATACAGGAAGGAGCCAGTGGACTATTAGAACGCTCAGAGACTCCAGTGGCGAGAAGGGCTCTTAGAACGCAAAAAGCGAATACTAATTCCTCTCAACGTACCCCAACTAACCGATCGAAACAGCAGAATAGAATTAGAAAGCTTGCTAACACAGAAAATTCAAAAAACCGTCTTGCAATGCATCTCCGTACATCTCAAGATGACCAGGCTAGAAGCGCTTATTTAGAAAAGGTAAAACTGCCAGAGGCGCAAGATATTGATGATCTCGAGCAATTTCGTTTCAAATTCGGTGACGAAGACCCAAATCTAGCAAAACGACACTTGGTTTTCAAAAATAGGAGTGTGTTGGATAAGACCCTTCCAGAGTTAAAAACTAGACATACTTTAACGCTTTCAAAAGAGAGTCCTCATAATGAGTTAGGTTTATCATATTCGAGGGTGAGGTCTCCTGTTTCGCAAGAGCATGACTCCTCACGCAGCCAATCACCAGCAACTGTAAATGAATTTTTCAGCTTTAGAGTCGCGAAACTTGTCCCAAATGTCAGCAATAAACTCAAACTGGATTATTTGGAAACCAAAAATGAAGCGATGATGGCGAGAGAAGACTACTATCCAAGTAGCCTTTCGCAGATTAATAGTACTCAGCCTGTTAAACGTGCGGAATTAGTAAAAAGAGCTGAGGAGAATGAAAAAGCTATATTCAAGAGGAAGATGAGAGAGATCATTTGTAAAGAGAGCAAAAGCATTCCGAAATCGAGATCCAAAGAGCCTCATAAACCTTTTGGTAACCGCAGCTTCAACAACTCTGGGCGACAAAGTCCGATATCTCCAAAGATTCATGCTTCATTCTTGATCAAAGGCACAAAATCAAATTCTTCATTTAGAATGGCTGATGTGTAGTTTTGCGCAAATGTATTTTATCTGAATTCTCTCGTATCAAACAAAGTAATTTTTTTGATAAGTTATGCTGTATTCAAATCTTATATAAAGTATTGTGCGAAAGAAGCTTGCAAAAGCAAGAGAACTATTTAATTCTGAAAATATGTTTTTTCCTTCAGCAAGGAATGCAAGAGACTTGGCTATTGCTTATTGGAGATTGGTATTTATTTTTTCTCTGACGAATTTTTCTCTATCTCATGTATATTATGTGAAAAAACTCTCTTCATTCAAAGCCATTGAGTTTACCGCCGGAATAGTGAAAATGACAATATAACGAAGGATATATTAGCATGATTAGCTAGATGCCCCTCCTCAATGTTACTTGCCTGGAAAACTGAGAATTTTGAGGTTCTTACGAAATCGAAATCGAAGCAAATCGAATAAGTTTAATTTCCGTGAAAAAGATATGAAAAAAATATTTTCATTTGGTGTATTATACTTGATCGTCTTGATTCTTGCTTCCTCCTTGGGCCATTGCAATGCAGATGACGTAGGAGCTCCTCCGGTTAATGCAACGCATGCTAATATAGAAAGTGATAAACTACCTAATTCAACCGTGCCACAGAGCACTGATCAAAAGCAAAATGAAGCGACCTCTCAAAATCCAGTTGACAATAAAGAACCTACTCTAGAGCAGAAGGCTGAGATGCCTAATAACTCCCAAATAGCTAATTCGTCTCAGACTACCAATTCTAATGAGGCAACTAACATTACACTCGAAGAGAATAGTGCTGCCGCTACGAATGCTACGAATAATGCAACCACTCAGAGCGCAGACACCCCAATAAATTCAGCATCTTCACAGGAACCAGCAGCTGCGAAAGAAACCAAAGAAAACAAATCAGCAATCACCACTGAACCAGCAAATACCAGTACATCAGCTGCTGATACCTCTATCCAAACCAATAAAACAGAAGCTGAGCAAGTCAAGCAGCCTGCAGTTGAAACTCCAAAGAACGAAACAGTTTCTGCTCCAACGGCCGCACAAAGCAAAGCTGAACCTGAGCTGAAAAATGAGTCTAAGGCAACACCAACGGCCATTCCAGAGCCTAAAGCTCAACCAGTTGAAACCCCAAAACCAGTTTCTGATGCTGCAAGTAATTTACTCTCAATTATCTATAACTATTCAAAAATGTAGCCCATGGCAGTGATAACGACAGTCAATATGGTCTCAGTTCTGATCAAATTCCCTCACGCCATGAGGCGCCAATGGATTTTGATAACGATGCAGATCCCGACGACTTGTTTGCTCGAACTGAAATGTGGCAGATTCACATGAGCGACTTCGATCCATCGGAAATGGTGACTTTTAGAGTCGAAGGCGGAGAAAGCGAAGTAATTTGTTTTGCCTTTCAAATGAAATAATCTTTTTGTCAAGGATCTATTTGAAAATGTAAATGAACTTCCGAGCAGAATTCGTGGCATTTACTTCGTTTCATCACATCAAGGCGACACAATAGACCTCATAGTAATCATCCCTTTGCCGGTTTGGTGATGAAAGCTTCTAATTAGATTAGGGATCCAGTGAACGTGGTTCTGTACGCAGCCACTAAAAAGACACAAGGGTTCTTCTTTTTCAATGCTACTCATAAAGGGGTTTACACATTCACTTTCAAAAATCAAGCAATTAAATCACTGGCCGAGCCTTGCTTATATTATATTGTTTTAGCTTTCATACGCGAACAATGTCGTTTTCACTCTCGAAGTAGATCAGCCGCAGAATGAAAAATTCGGGCCTCAGCACATTGGGCCAATGGAAGAACAGATCTCGAGGTTCACGAAATCTCTTGAGGTTTATCCACATTTTGTCTTCTTTCTTGCTTACTGCTACGATTAACTATAGGAAATCCAGGCTGGAACTAAATTTTCAAAGTTGCGTCAGCACACATATCATACCAGTAACTACTTGAAAGCATATGCTTTGTCTCAACACTAATTAAATCTTAGCCGCTAAGCGCGAGTACACGAGCGTTTTCCTCTGGGCGCTTATTGAAACGATAGCGATTATAGGTATAGGAGCTTGGCAAGCAATGTTTGTCAAGCATCTTTTCGATAACCGTAGGATTATATAACCACAAAACATTTTTCTGACTTCCAGAGGACTTTGTAAATTCAATCAATCCATTCAAGCATTGCATTATTCAAGTTTCCTAGTTTTTCTATTTCATTGGACAAATATTTGTATCGAATGACCTCTCCACCTTGATTAATTCACAGAGTTAAACTTCATCTATGTAGATAATTCGGCATTTAAGACTGTATATCTGAGAAGTATCTATTGCAAGGCAAAGCACAACTTGGCCTGAGCTTTTTTGGGAACGAGAATGAATTTTATGGGGAGAAATCTGATAAATACAGGAAAAAGTCTGATTTAGTAACGTCGGTTTCTTTTTTAAAAGGAGAAAATCAAATTATTAGTTAGGTGATATTGAATAAGCATTGTTAAATATACAACTTAATTAATTCTTTCAAATGGACGGAGTCAGGAAAGAGAACACCTACCAACTCGCACCAAAGGACGAGGACAGGTAACGTTGACCAAAGCACCGTGAGACTTTACTCCATACCTTAGATTCTATCCTTCGAAGGTCCGCACTTGCATTGAGGAAGTTCTTAATTCGAAACTTAAAGGCGAGACCTATGATGCTAACGAGGCTCCTTCACTCTGTGAAGAACTCACCACGATGATTCGTGACCGTGTTAAGAGTAACCATCCCCTGTGATTTTTGTAAAAGAGTGCATAGGTCAATGTCAAATGAGTCGATATAAGATCGTTGTGCAAGTCGTGCTTGGCGAGATTAAAGGCCAAGGGTTGAAAATAGCTTCAAAGTGTCTCTGGGATCCTAACTTTGACAATTGGGCCTCATATACTTTCACAAATGTACGCCTTATTGGTTACTTTATTGTCTGATTTGATTAATACAAAAGGACTCTATGTATGCTTGCGGGATGGTTTTCGGAGCTTATTACGAATAATTAGCGAATGAGAAGGGGCAGATTGAACTGGGAGCGGAATAGGGCAAAAAAATAAAATATAATAGGCGAAAGGTACTAGTCAGAAAAGAACTAAAAAGGCAAAGAATGTTTCGGCATTTACTCTCTTGATAAATATTGTATTTTCGAATTCTATTTTTACATCGTAAGTGCATCAGGACATATTTCTTTCAACTCAGAGATTCTCTACAAATATATTCTGTCTTTGCTTTGCTAATTTTGTAGGGTGAGAACGAATAAATTTAATCAAATTATGTCCTTTGGGTAGAGTTTGAGAGACCATTGAAAATTGAAGCTCTGAATTTTGGTTGGGTTTCATGTATGAAAATGTTGTGCATGCTCCTTATATTTGGTCCTCGAGATTATGATAATGTGTTATACTACAAATCAGTACTTAACGATGGTTATGGATGAACAGAGGTATTTCATAGTAGATTGGATACTATCATCAAAGCTTGAAAATTAGTTAGGTATTGCGTATTTTTCATGTGTCATCATCCTCATCTGCGAGCATGTAGTAGTCGAATGGCTGATCAGATCATTTGGTTTGAATTAGCGGATTTGTATGATTTCTCTGAGTAAAGAGTTACGACTAGAAGAGTGAAGTATAAGATTGAAACTTGTCTATTAATTGCTATCGAGTATTATCATCAAATCATCATTTTGTAAATTAATCTTAGACTCGTTTGATTCATTTTATTTAATTTGTTCTTTTACCTGATTTTTACAGTATTTCATTGCACGCAATATATACCAATATCCAAAGTTACAATACTAAATTCAATCTTTTTTCTTTTTACCACTACAATTTTTCAGCCAATTTATCAAATGAGACGAGCTTTACATTTTCCGTTCTTTGAATTACCTACTCTCTTACCACTTGAGTTTCAGATTTTCCCACTACCTTCCCCCTAATATTATTGGTTTTACTTACAATGGATTCAACAAAATTGTTTATTCAAAAAATGCAATCTAAAAATAAATTATAATCTATGCCTCCTTGAACCAACTTCAATGATTAATTTTCTGCAACCCTGAAACACAACGATTTGCCGTTTTATCGTAACTATTAAAACAGGCCTTCGGTCTCTGCGCTTCATACAACTTTTTATGAAATATAAACACAGCAATCAACAGAAATATTTATTGTCCTCCTTTCTTATCTTTTGCTGGTTCATCGGTTTCCAAAGGTTTAAGAACTCGTTCGTAGAATTTAGTATAAAGGTCTACACATTGGTTTTTCATCTCTTCCTCGCATTTCTGCTCGCAATCCCTAAAGAATTTGTTATTCTCTGAAACCATGGACTTGCATATGAGATCACACTCTTTCTTTTTATCCTATTTGACATCCATCAATTTGCGGCATGAAACTGATATGGCTTACTTCAATTTTGATGTATTTTGACTGAAGATAGATTTGTTGTTCTCTAAGCTGTGCGTCAATGCCCTCAAGACATCCAAAATATTTCACAATATCATCACCAGCATCTTCGTAGCATTTCAGTTTTTTGCCCAACATAAATTTCTGATCGCAGACGTTAGTTTAACTGCTGAGGAGGAAGGGATGCGTTTACTTTATGAGTTATATATTGAGGTTCAAAGGTTTTCGCAATGAAATCCTGCAAATCATCGAAAAACCTTTTTGGGAGCTCCTTTGGTATCTCCATTTCAGGGTCTTTGGGTGTATTCTCAGCGCTAGTCATGAGACTTTTTTGCAAAGCGATTCTCTTTTTATTGTTTAGTCCAGATACCTCAAATAAAATTCTAATATCCTTTTAAAATCTTTAATCTGAATCCTTTCGAGAGATAGAAAGACTGAGAAGGCAACTGTTGTATCTACGATTGCTATGGTTATAATAGCTCTCATATCATACTGAATGTCATATTAGTTTCAAGCTTAATTCGATATCTAGTGTTGCCGACAAAAAAAAAGAGACTTGATATCTGAGTGTACCATTTATCAATGGTTTCCCATTTAATTAAAATCACAGATTGTTAAATTCTGTGTATAAGAAGTTTATTTCTTAAAAATCTTCCTCAGAAGGAAGATCTTCCAAGGTATAAATGGTACACATTGTTAGTATTAGGTAAGATTAACCAATCATATCATGTAAAGGTTTATTTTTTAACTTTTTTATGAGTTGGGTTTTCAGCTTCGCTTGAAACGTAAGGATTCTTTCGTTTCGAACTCGTTCCATTGGATGCATTAGAAATATCATCTACTTCACCATTTTCTATTTCCTTCATTTCCTTTGTTTTTACCATCACATCCTGTGAATGGACTTCCTGCATTGAGCATGTACATTGATTTTCCATGGAGTTAACAAGAAGCTGGGAATCAGCCTTCATGTCCGCTACTCCTAAACATTTATTACAAGCTGCAACTAACAAAAATGTCAAGCACATTTTATAGAGAAATTTTATTACTTTTTGTTTCTGCATTAGATGAGGTGTTATCACCTTGTTGCTCTGCTATCTTACAGTTAAGCGTACCTGAAGGCGAACCTGTCGGTTTTAAAAGCTTAGCGGCCTTCCTTTCCTTTTTTTTTTGATAAGAACTCTTTTTCGGAACATCACTCAATAATCTCTTTAGACGTTTGTATCTGGCAAACTTTTGCTCGTTTGTATACCACTTGTATCTAATATAGCTCCATAATTTATCCGTGGGAGTCAGTTCCTTATCCATGTAATTTTCCTCGATCTCTTCGACGTCAATGACTTGATAAGCAACCGACTTGTCACTGTTGCTAGGAACTGCAGCCAAATTTATGAAATACTTCTTTTCACTGAGTTTCTTCCTCACATTTTCTATTTGCTGCAGAAATTCGAGCTCAAGCTGTTTTTTCTTGCCCAGCTTCTCGACCTCATTAAGTGGCAGAGGACCTCCAATAACACTCTTGAAATAAGGGTCCGCAGCAGCTTTCTCTGCAGTTTTCATAAGATGGTGGGTTTTATCGATATATTTGATAAATTTCTCAATATCGTCCTGCTCTCTCCTCTCTTTCGTCTCCAGATACCGCCGTAGTCTCAATGGAGGAGTATGCTTTTCACAATACATCACAAATAGCTGCTTTCTGCCAGGATGAAGATGGTCGAGGACCATAACCGAGGGATCTATGTCTTTAACCTGGATTACCAAGCTGGATCTTCTAGCACATTCGGGATGGAAACGCTTTGTACAGCCTGTACGGTCGCAGCACACTGTTGCCCCAGATTCTAATCAAAAGCTTGTTAATATTAATGAGATGTTTTGATGGTTACTTTGAGTGCCGCAAATGCTGCATTGATGGTCGAATCTTTCAGGAAGAAGCGCTTTTAAGCCTAAGAAAGTCAATAGTTAATGCTTTGCTCAAGGAGAGAGAGTAAATACCATCAATCGGACCGGATTTGTCCTCAAAAGCGAGTTCGCACAAAAATTGCACACAGGAAATATGAGCCCATATTACCCTCGGTCTAGGTTCCAAGGCTAATTCGCTTTCAGTGTAAGTTTTCTTGAACTCGTGATAGCAATTGTAATACAAGCACTCTTCCATTAACTGTTCAGAACCACTTGCATTTTCATCGTCCTCTTCTTCTATTTGCGTCATACTCCGAGATTTCTTCAATTTGGATAGGCCTGACTTGCTCTTAGACTCGTGAATTTTAAGAGACTGCTTCGAGGAGTTCGCATCACCGGAAGTCAGAAACTCATGAAATTGAGGATTTAATGTCTTGAAAAGTTTCACAGTGGACGATAGCGTCGTCGGTTTAAGTGCTCCGCCCCGTTTAGTGCACAATGGACATCGTAAATACTTCCCGTCAGGGCCGAACTCGTTGCACATATCGCAAATCCAGTCGTCTTCAGGGACTTTGCAGATTCCATAGCAGTCTTGATGCACAGCAATATTACATCCCTACAGCAATTATTATTATGATTAAATATTTTATCAAGGACTATTACCGAGCAAAAGACGATGTGATTTTCATCAGTCCAGGTTCCTTCATTGCAGATTTGACAGTCGTCTTCTTTCACCATATTAATCGTCCTTGTACTGGCCACTCTCTCTTTCTCTCCCACCTCAGGCGTCTCGAGTGTAAGAGTCGTTTCATTTTGTTTTTTCTCAAGGAGAGACAGATACACCTCTTCGTCTGACGTCTTGACCTTCAAATCACGCATTAGGTCATTAACAGCAGAGTTTTTCTGGTAAAACAGCGCTGTTTCGTTGATCTCTTTTGTTGCCTTAATTTCCAATTCATTGAAAGCTTTGCTCGTTTTTTCTGACAACTCCATTTCTTCAAGTTCAAGCAGACCAATTAAATCGTCCAAATTGGTTTTTTTGGCGATATCTATGCTCGTAGACCAGTCAACCCCAATATTTTCTTGAGCAAAATTGGTTATTTTCGACCTCATTTGAAGAATCCACTCATCATCAGCAGAATCATAGTTTTGTTTAATTTTCTTCTCCAATTTCGCCTTTGATGGTTGAGGCTTCGTAATTCCTCGTTTTTTGAGGTTTGCCATTTTCTCCTTAATAGAATTCTTCAGCTTTTTGTAGTCTTGAGTCTCAGATTTGGTTAATGCTGAAACAGTCGTCCCTAAGTTCGCTTTTTCGAAGGTTTCATTCGAGAAATGAGTATTGAGTTCTGAAAATGTCACCGATTTCAAGTCTCTCTTCACGCTTTTGATAAGTTCGCTGACTGAGTGCAAACTGAAAGGGGTTCTTGGGAAATATTCCGCGCAAACAAAGAACCAAAAGGCCCATGTTGATATCCTCATCACTGAAAAGCAAAAAATTCATTAGAGTTCGCTACAAAATACGGGTTTGTTTACTTGGATCAGTCTTTCCGTGTAATCTTACCCAGTCTAATTTATTCAAAAAGGATAGAATATTTTTCTGCTGCAAGTATAACTTTGGTTTGATTTTCTTAAGATCAGACGCTGGGTGTTGCTGGCTGCTCTTCTTAACGGGAGTATTTTTAAGAGCCGGGGTGTATTCAACGTTATCGTCGTTAAGGAGCTCAATTGAGTCGCAGTCGCTCGAGTCGTCAAACATTTTATCTATATCTTCGTCATCAAGTTTAATTTTTTTAGCTTTGACATTAGTTTCTTTAGACATTTTTTTCGTCTCGTTAGCTTTTCCCTTGTCCTTTCCCTTATCTTTTCCCTTATCCTTCCCCTTATTATTTTTCTCTTTTTTCGGGGTGCATTTTGGAGTCTCTTTCAATTGGCGATCTGAGGCCTTTTTGTATACAGATGATTCCTTTATCTCGATGGTTGTTTGTAAAATTGTGTTGAGGACTGTTATTGGAAGGCTCTGCAACAAATTTCGTAGCTGTTCGGCGTCGGTTGGCACCAAGTCTATGATCTTTTGCAAGAGTTGCTCTTTGGCCTTGCTATCATCTGCTTGCTCAGCCTTGAGGTGTTGATGTGCCGTTTCTTTGATTTGCGAGTCCCCACATGGCATCTGGACATTTTGTTCTTTCGATTCATCGAACCTCACAAAATCCGTTACTTTATTTTCAACCGGCAGCTCTTGTGTCAACTGATGAAATCCTTGGAGACTAATAGACGTTTGCTTATTGAAATGATTTATTGATTGCTTTTCGGGCATTAGGGTCCGACCGTCATCGAGACTCCCAATCGCATTATGAATTCCGTTGATGTGGAATGAAAACTTCATTTCAGAGCCGAGAGATTTTGCACTTTCCTGGTCAAACTTATCTCCAGACGGAACCTTATCGGCCATTGGCAAGTCCAATCCTCCACTCAGAGTGTCATGGGTCGCCTTACTATCTTCTCGCAGTTTGAAACTCTCAAAAAATTGGTCATCAGACTCTTTGTTATTGTCAGAGGAAAATGATAGAGAGTCATCTAGTGAAAAAGTGTCATTGTTCGTCGCAGTGCCAGCGCATATTATATTAGGTGAATGCTGGTCTGCTTGATAAGTCCCTTTCATCGTCAGGACCGAGTTTTTCCCACCAATCTTGACTGATAAATCCGTTTCTTTTACAATTTGCTCTGGATAGGGACGAGATAACAAATTTGTCCCTCTGATCTGCCCAGGAGAAGTTAAAACTTTCTCATCAGTGCCCAAAGATCCATCTGGTATCCGGGGCGTCGTGATGCCCGATATGTGGCTGGAAATTTCTGATACATTGCTTTTCTGATGTCGCAATGCGTAGAGGTTATTAGGGTCAAAAAAGCCGTTCGACACTCCCTGATGCTCTTGGACTTTGGACTCGCACGGCTTCTCCAGATTCTAGGAAAACTAAGCGAACTTGCAGGAAATTTGTTACCATTTGGTCTGAAAAGACGTTGAGTTTAATACATGCGTCCTGATTTTCAGCAGGGTCGCTTTTTTTGCCCTGGGAAATGCAACTGTTGCTTAAAGAAAAGCAAGGAAGCTCTTCAATGCACAGTTTAGGGTCGCTGTTATTCATTTTGAAGTCACTAGCTGGCTATCGGAATACTCTTTTATTTATCAATACCTTTGATCCAATAGATATTATGTTATATCCCAATTATTAACCTGTTTTATAACTTCTCAACCCAATCTTTCTCTTAACTCACCTTCCCCGCTTCACATTCTAAAAAATGTGGAAAACAATCCTCGTGGGTGTTATAACAAACGAATCCTCTAAAGTACCATAGGTTAAAACAAATTCTGCATCATCTTCTCAACACCTGAAAGCTTATCTCCCTGATATTATGCGAACTTCAGCCGAGCTTTGTGAAAGGAGTTTGATTGTGATTGACCTTTTCAATATTCAGTAAAACTACTGATGTCATAGCTAAAATCTATCCATCCAGCACAAATAAGAAAAAAAATTGTATCTGCGTCATCACGTAAAAATTAATCTCAAATAAAAATCCTAATTACTAAACCATATACACGATCAAACAATTCACTGCAATAACCAGTGAGAACTGAACAATCGTAAGCCGTCTCTATGGGTACTTCTTGTACGCGCGTAAAGAAGATCTCTGTCCCTTCCAGAGTGATCCATGTCGAGCAAAGAAGCAGGTTGGACCAGAATGAAGGTATTATTGAGTCCGAAAGGAAGGAGGATGTTCTCTTTCCGGATATGACGACTCCAAGGCAGACTCATCCGCAGCGAGAGAAGCAAGATAACCCAGTATTAGTAGACCAACAGACGCAAATGACACCAATTAAACTAAATGAGAAAAACGATAAACCTGAAGACGTTGTTGATTGCAAGAGAATCCTGAGCATCGGAGAGCATTACCTTTCAAGCGAAGGAGCGCGTGCCAAGCAGCCTAGTCCAAAGCAATCGCGTGCGTTCAAGTTATCGAAAAAGCCTCCCGCGAAATCGGAGCAGATAGATCATATTATCAATAAAATCGAAAGAACTTTGGGGCGGATGAGGATGAAAGAACTCACGAAGGGCTTATATAGCGTGAAAGATATTTGCTTGCAGCAGTATTCAAAAGAACAGCCGGCTAAATTCAATAAATTCTACGCTGAAGGGTTACCGATGAAGCATCGATGGGATTTCTGGAAAGCGAGACTCCAGCCAAATCAATATTATATTGAAGGGCTGTACGAGCGCTTTCTGCTGCTGAGTTCGAGCAGCACTGTGGCCATACAGAAAGATATTCACAGGACCTTTCCTGAGGAAGCGTACTTTTCTGCTGAAGAGTACGGAAGAGTCGGTCAGAGTCAGTTATCTAACGTCTTAAAGGCACTCTCGATCTATTTCCCCAATCCTGGCTACTGCCAAGGCATGAACTTCATCGTAGCATTTTTTTTATTAATAAACGGAGGCAACGAGCTCGAGGCTTTCTGGATGTTTGTTGCATTAGCACGGCACCCAGATTTCCTCATCATAGGTTTCTTTGAAACGAATTTCCCGCTGCTCGACTTCTACATTTTCATATTTTATGAGCTGTTCAGCCAAGAGATGCCGCTGTTACACCAGCATGTGAAATCTCTTGCTATTCCCGACTCGTTGTGGATAACGAAATGGATATTGACGCTGTTTCTGTACAGTTTGCCCGCGAAGAAAGTCGTGCGTATTTGGGATTTTATCATGGGAGAGGAACTATTCGGGGTGCTGAAAGTCGCGCTGGCTCTGCTCAAAATATACGAAAAAGAGATGGTGAAGCTGGATATAATGGGGTGTAATGACCTCTTCCGGTTTTTGCAGCACGAGAAACCCGTTCGGGACCCTCGAGTCTCTCAAGATGAAAGTTCCTTCGTGTTTAGTTCGAAGGAAGTCGACATTGAAATATTACTCAAAACAGCGAAGAAATTCCAATTGTCAAAGCACCAAATCGCCCAATATTGTCGAAAATTCGTTGAGAAAGCGGCAAAGGTACCGAGCCATCCCTACTATAAGTTCTATAGTGATTATGAAGCAAACAGCAAGAACGAGTCCATTATCAGTGAGTTTCAGAGAGATATCGATTGGAGAATCGCTCAACAGCACCTCATCGATGAGCCCAAAGCTTTTACCAAGGGCGTGTCCATCATAAAAGAAGTTGAAGCTAATATATTACAGGATCTCGAAATCGAAGATATCGAAAATTCGGCAACAAAACGGGAACATGTAGATAAAAGCAAGGAGGCAGATGAGGAGGACGAGTTGGAAAACGATGTTGCTGATGAAATGAGAGACGGCGTCGTTGACCTCTCTACTGTGAAGAGGGTCGAAGAAAGCGAGGAAAGCAAAACTGAAGCGCTCGCTGAGAATCCGTTGACGCTTCTCGCGCTGAAAGACCAAGGGAATTTCGAAACGATTTCGTGGGCAGAGAGGTCTTCTTATAAAGGATCCCAAGCGGGTTCGGGTGTCAGACAAGGCACTGATGATTTTCCATCGGAAATTGACGAGATGAAAGGCGATGAGAAGCTTCGAGACGAGCATCTAGGGGAAATACAGTCGGCAGGGCTAATTACAACACAAGAGAAAGTGGTCCAGCAGCCTCGGATGAAGAGGCTGAATAATACGGCTGGTAGTCAAAGGTTTTTAGGTATTGGCTGTGCGCAAGAGGTTCCAAAGCGACCGACCCTGACGAATTCTATTGCAAATCATAATTTGCGAAAGTATCAGTTGGGGTAGACTTTGCGATGCTAAAGTATATGCAGATTTTTTGGTTTTAGTTATTTGCTATCACGTAAATATTGCGATAATTAAGGTTAATAATATTGCATGGAGACTAGTAAAGGTGTTAATACACTTAAATATATTTTTTTTTTTAAATAATACTAATAATGTAACCATTTTCCATATTTGGTACAAGTGTGTGTTTAATTGCTTTAGAATGTACGTTTCATAGAAATGTTTCAGCCAATAAATTAAATTTCCTGGGATTTGTACGCTTAGAGCTGCTTATGATAATGACAGTTGAATTGTTCAATTCTTGAGTATTTATTTCTTTATTCGAGATTGCAAATGAACGGAACTATGTTTCCTCTTTTTGGTTTTCATATTTCATAAATTGGTTTTGGTCTCTCTCTGTGAAATAAAGTGACCCGCAGGTCTGCCTTTTAGGTCTTTCTTTGGACAGAAGAAGTAATAAAGCCACAAGAAAATTAACTAAAAGTCAACCTTTTTTATGATGAAGATTTCCGATGGCGAATTCCTTTTTGTAAAGGTAAGGTTGCTAATAATTCTAAAATATTACGCGATGGTTTTGAAGCTTTTTGGGAATACAATATTTTTCTAAAGCTACAGCGTAAAAGCAGAGTACTCATTCTAATTCCAGTAGTTATGAAAATTATTAATTTACTCACTTGATAAACAATAGGTTGCTTCTTAATAACTTGAAATGTAATAAACACCACAACGAAATTGGTTTCAAAGTATTACAATGAAGGTGGAGGCAGGCCACACCTTGAAAATATTACTAGAACGCAACAAGTAAACTCACGAAGTCGTTTTTTTTTAAATTCACAACCAAGAAGGTAAATGTTTTTGCAATGATCATCAAGTTTTATACCTCATGTTAATACATTGCAGCAGTCGAAAAAAGTATGGAAGTAGTGTCTACGAGCGCCATTAAAGCCTCATTTTGTTTCATTTAACATTTCCAACTTGCGTTATTTTTCTTAGGAAATTCGTTTGAATTTGGTTATCTCTATTTCAAAGCGACAATTTAAATTGTGCTTTAAACTTCATAAAGAAAAACTACACTACGAGTTAATTCCTCAGAATTTCAGCTTAACATGTCACAATCAAAACGAAGGTATGACGATAGCGTCAAAATCATGCTTTTAGGAGATAGCGGTAAGACTCTTTACCCCTTACCCTACATTATTCACTCCACAAACAAGGCGTTGGAAAATCCAGTCTCGTCATGAGGTTTGTCGAAGACAAATTTTCTTCAACATTCACAACTACTCTCGGGTAACTTGATCCACCTTTCCCTCAACTCAAATACCCTAGCGTTGAATTCAAGCAGCGAATTGAAAAACTCGATGGTAAACGCATCTGCATGCAAATCTGGGACACAGCAGGTATATTTCTTCCAAATACTTCAACACTAAGTGTCCAATGATCATCTCAGGACAGGAGAAGTTTAGAACTATCACGACTGGTAGGTCTGCCTCTAACGCACTTCAATCTAAAACACCAAAGTTTATTATAGAAATGTCGAAGGTGTTGTGTTAACATACGATATGTGTGATCAGAGCTCCTTCGATGGTAACTCGCCTCATTTTCCCATTTACAATGACACATAAGATATTTCTTATTGGATGGACGTCCTGAATGAAAACGCTGATGTAAAGACTCTGAAGATTGTTTTAGTGGCAAATAAGCTCGATATGACCGAGAAACGAGTACACTAATCGCTAATAAGGTGGAACTAGAGTAATGGCTGTTATGTAGGTGATTACTCGAGAGCAAGGAGAGGAAACTGCGAAGAAATACGGTATCAAATATTTTGAGGTTAGTGCGAAAAACAAATCGAATTTAAACGATGTCTTCATCGAGTTGACGAAAGACATTCTTCAAAACCGTCCAGGAGGTGTTCGCAGCCAGAAGGATGAGGGGATTAAGTTAAAGAAAGAAGATTTAGATGATAAGAGTTCCAAAGGAAGGAAGGATAAACAAAATTGCTGCAAATAGTGTTATTATTTGCGTTTTGACTCTGGAAGAATGAGGGTTTTTTCTATTTAGAAAAAATTTGGAAATTGGTTGGTCAGTCAGTCATTCTTTCTTTCATGATTTATTTTTTGTCATACTACATGCCTTGAATGTTACACGTCATTGCGGTCTTTGTACATTGGCATGGAGTTTTCAGGGAAATTTCTCTTGCGTACTCTGAATTTAAGGGAGAGAGTGATTCCTAAATAATTTCTTGTTTTTGAAAATCCAAAGAAAGAACTCGTCTTCTGTAGCATATAATTTTCATTGTCTAACTATTAACTAGCCTAGCTTTCTAAAGAAACTGAAAGAAATTGAAGTGAAAAGTGACTAAGGATGCTGCAGCGCTTTGTACTGAAATCTACCGTTGAGACTCGACAAGGGAGGGGGGGGAGGGGTAGTTAGGAGAAATGATTAAATGATATTGCTAAGAATCAATAGGTACGCTGATTCCAAATGATGCTGTATATAGAGAATGAGCGCTAGCTCGGCCACTTTTTTTACAAAACACAGATTACATCCAAGAATTTGCTTCGATTTTAATCAGCAATTAATTTTATTCATTCGCGAAAGCGAAAAAATTGGAATCAATCTAAAAGGGCATAATAGCTTAGGCTTATCTGAACCAAATGGCGGTCCCAAAAAAGTAAGCGGAACAATGGAACACCTCTTTAATACCTGAATTATAGACGAGTTGGAATTCTAGGTGGAAGTTTTGACCCTCCCACCCTTGGTCATACTCAGGTATCTCCAAACTCTAGCCCCTTCACAGAAAAAATTTCCTTTGAATTTAGATGGCTGCTGAAGCATATAATCTCGGTCACGTAGATGAAGTTTGGATGGTTCCTTGCGGCAGCAGAACTGACAAAAAGCTCGGTTTCGACGGAAATCATAGGCTAGAAATGGTCAATATGCTTATAAGCGACTTTTTCCCACCTGATTTCCCTATAAAGGTATTTACTTCCTCTAACACATCACTAATTCCATTTTCACAGTCTAATGACATTGAAATTCAAAACAAAGAGAGCATCCCGACTTATTTCCTCATGAAGAAATTTATCGAAGACCCTAATCACCGCGACAAGGAATTTTACTTTATTCTCGGCTCAGACCTGTTATCTACGATCCGATCTTGGGATGAAGGAGACAAACTTGTCGAAGAGATCAATTTCATTGTGTTTATAAGAATAGGATTCAGGCTTGACCCTGAAGTGCTTCCAAAGAAGTACATTATCGTGAATACAACTTTCGTTGCTTCCTGCTCCACAGATATCCGCAACCGCGTGAAAAACTACTGCAAGAAGCATCATAATCATAAAAAATTGGTTCGTCGACCAACGATCCCGAAGTCATACAGTTTCGTTGTTGAAAAGAGTTTCCCGAAGTTGCCTGAACTTGATCCCACGATACAAGAAAGGACGATAGATAGCGATGAGATTTCAGTGGATGATACGAGACTTGAGCTCGAGACAAAATATTTAGGGATTCTCGGCATTGTGCCTTTGCAAATCATTGATTACATCAGAGAGCATCACTTGTACTGCGAATTTGATCACAAGGAGCCAGAGTACGAAGCTCCGAAGAAAAAGATTCATGCGGGATCTCCGGCTCAGGATGATCGAGGAATGATGATTGAACCAAATCCAACTGAAACCGATAGCTCTCTCGACAAGAATACTAACTCATAGGTAGAAGCTCTTGTTGTATACTTTTTATCTATTGCATTGAGAGAGCGTGCATTATTCCACATGATAAATGCCTGTCAATTTGAATGAGAATATAGCCTTCGACTAACAAACACTGTCTATATCCGTGAAAGTTGTGAACGTGTGGTGTCGTCTGAATTGCTTTGCTTTCTTAGGTGTTCAAGATGAGTTCTGTAGCGAGAGAGTAGATCACATTGAAAAATAAATTGGTTATAGTATATATGCTGCCTCGATTTGCTCGTGCACATGGGGTAGGTTCGGGTATCTAACTACTGTGGTGGCAGTAGATTCGCCTCTTGTTGGTCGGAAAAACCCATAACAAGTAAAAAAAAAAAGAAATTATTATTGAAAGACTTTGGGCTTGAAATCTTTTTTTGATACCAAAATTATTTCATGGGTTAGTAATTTTTGCTCTTTGAGGATTTTCTGAAAAAAAATCCCACTCGAAGTTCTCATTGAACTGATGATTGCGTAACTTTGGCTTTTTGATCGCTTATTATTGCATGAAATCGCTTTAGTTTTTAGGAAAAGATGCAGCATGTTCATGTTTTAATCAAATGCACTTGCAATAAGCTGCACAAGGATACTTCCCTTTTATTATGATGATTTCGAAAATATACTTGCTGTTGGGAGAGAAGGCGAGCTAACCCTTCTCATTTAATTTCATCAATTAGCTCGTGAATTGTTTCTTTGTATTATATTCAGATGTTATGTAAGTTCTATAATCTGCAATTTCTTCATTCTCTCGGTCACGTCGCCTTATGAGCCCCTCAAGAGAAAGACTAAGTTGCGATTTGAAACTTGTTTCCATTACGATATCTTAGCGTTTTCACACTATTTAAGTTCAATTAAATTTATTATTTCAGATCTTTTATTTCAAGATACAAAAGTTTTTATCATCTTATAACAATTTGCTTATTATCACATATTCAAAGGTTTCTCAAAGCAATTCAATTCCAACCCTATCCCAGAAAACAACAGAACTAACCGAGCTTGCTGAATCTCTTCACAGCGCTAAGGCAGAGATCAAGAAAGAAGCTTTGAGAAAAGTCATCGCTTATATGACTCTCCGAAAAGATGTCTCTTCTCTCTTCCAGTCCGTGATCAAATGAGTTGATGTCAATAATATCGAAATAAAAAAGCTCGTATATCTTTATCTCACAAACAATTGCCAGACGCGCCCAGACGATGCAATTATGATCGTAAATTTATTTAGGAAGGTAATTTCCATTACTTAGGATTATTTTATAACATTTTTATAATTAATAGGACATAAAGAATAAAGCCAGTCCGCTCCTGCGTGCCCTTGCGGTGAGGACAATGGGATGCATTCGAGTGAAGCAACTTAATGAGTATCTGATAGATTCACTGCTAGATGCTATTGATGACTCAGATCCTGATGTCAAGAAGACAGCTATTTTTTGTGTGCCGAAAGTATATGAGATCAGTCCTAAGCTTATTGAGAGCAGAGGACTCTTCTCCTTGATGAACAAAACGCTAGATAAAGAAAAAAATGCCCATGTTATCGCGAGTATCGTCACCGCTCTTTCGGAGCTTTCGGCTTTCAAGTACAAAGAATCACTAACTCATTCTTATTTCCTATGCGCTTAGAAATAAAAATGTACTTGATGTCAATTATTCTAACATGCAGAAATTAGCGTTGGCTTTGAACGAATGTGGAGGTCTAAATTTCTGAAAGATAGCCTAACTAACATTTTTTTATCCTTAGAATGGAGTCAGGTGTATATTCTTGAAAGCATAGCGACTTATGTCCCGAAAGACGGAAATGAGATTCAAGAGTAAGATTTAGTATGACACTCTGCTGATATTGAAAAGAATACATTTTAAAGGCTGATAAACAGGGTCATTCCACGTCTGTATTTGAAAAATCCAGCGGTGGTGCTCACAAGTATTAAGGTGATAATAAAATATATGGATTATCTCAGAGATGAAGATCAGATCCGGGTGCTTTGCAAAAAAATCAGCCCCTCTATCGGTAAATCAACTACTTAAAATTACCGGTGCTGATTAGAGTTGTTATCCAGCGTCTTTGCTGACTTATCAGCCAGAAATACAATACGTGGGGTTGAGAAATATCAGAATTCTTTTAGAAAAGCACCCCTATCTTCTTCAAAAAGACATCAAGCATTTTTTTATTAAATACGATGACCCATGCTACATTAAAATCGAAAAGCTGGAGATCCTCACAACGTTTTGCGATGACAGAAATTTTGAAATCATTGTGCCTGAAGTAGCAGAATATGCTCTGGACGTAGATCAATATTTCGCTCCAATAGCAACCAAGGCTCTTTCTAAGATTTGCCTCAGGGTTGACGAAGCTGGAATTATGTAAAAGATTCCTATGAAATGCCTTAAACGACTATGGCTTTTGGTCTTTCTGATTTTAGGTGCATCAAAGCAAGTAAAAAAATCCTAAAGCTCGCCAGAGGAATACCTTTTGCCCAGAACTGCGCAATTGCTCTCCAAATAATGCTCGGAAAATTCCCCGATAAATTCGAATACGATAGCGAAATGGAGAATTTATTTTGGTTGCTCCCGGATTTTACGGATGATGAAGCGAAAGCCTCGCTTGTTTGGATCATCGGAGAGTACGCCGAAAAGATCGAAAATAGCGAAGAAACTATAACCACTGTGGCTAAAAAGTAAGAAGACTTGCTTGAATGCAATTATTCATTAATATCTGTTCGAATAAAGGTTCTTAGACGAGCCTGTGAATTACCAGCTTCAGATACTCACAGCCGCAGCCAAACTATATCTGAAAAAACCTGATGAAACGGGGTGGCTTTTTCAAGATGTGCTGACCCTAGCTGCAGAAAAGAGTAATAATCCTGATGTACGTGACAGGTATTTTTCGACTAAACAAGCTAAAATGCTAATAATAACTTATTAGAGGATTTATATACTGGAGACTTTTTTGGAACGACCCTGAGCTAGCCAAAAAAGTCGTTCTTTCTGATCACCCAGTTCCTAAGATCGATGAAGTTGCTTTCGAGCCTCAGCTTCTTGAAGTTTTGGTTGATAATATCTCAAACACTTCCTCGGTTTTTTACAAACCTCCAGCGACCATCATCCCTCAGATAATTGTGAAAGACTCAAAGTAAATTCAATTCTTATCTGTTAAATGAGCTTGAGGATTATAATTTTCAGTGGAGACGAGAGCGAGTCCTCTCAAGCACTTGAGGAGAAAAAATGCCAGAGAAAGTGACTTACGAAGATGCAGAAAAAGCTAAAATAGTTGCAGAGCAGCAACAACGTCTTGAAGCTGAAGAGAAACAGAGAGAAATAGACCGAAAACTCGAATTTCAAAAGGAACAAGAAAGAAAAGCTCTTCTTGAAGGAACTATTCCCTTTGAATTTAGAAAGAACACAGACCTAAAATCAAGAGACGTTCATTGTCTAGATCCTGATGATAATGAAAATCAACTTTCTATAAAAAATGACGCTGGCAAATCAATCTTGGATTATCAAGAGGAAAAAAAAATTAGCAGAGATGATAAGCAGTCTCCTTCTTTCATTCAGGCTCCATTTGAGGTATAATTGCATGAACCTTATTATTTCTACCATTGCTATATTCAGACTGTGTTGGCTTCTCATAAAAAAGGCTCAAAAGGAGAAAATGGGATTTAACTAGACGCAAGATTTATAAGAGACAATGGAAAATTAGTGCTGAGTCTTAGAGTCACAAACGCAACTGATATGGTCGTCAGCGACTTCGTTGCAAAACTGAAACCGAACTTTTTCTCATTAGAACTCGAGCCGTTCCCACCAATGAGTATTAATCCCAACAAGACAATCGAAGTAATGTTGAATGTATTACACCTCGTCACGATAGACACTACGCTACCTTCGATTCCATTTTCTCTGAGGGCAGAGTTAAAATCAAGCCTTGGAATAATTTATTTTAATATTCCCTGCATGCTTCATGCATTATTAGTAATCAATTTTTATCTTTTTCAATCAAAGTTTCTCATTTTTCTCTTCTAGACAGAAGAAGAGGGGCTCAGCAGCACTCAATTCAATATGTTTTTGAATGAAATCCTTGAAGCAAACGACATTGTTTCAGAGCTGCTGAGCTTACATCCGAAATATAAGGACATAGAGAATCTAAAAGAGCTTCTTCGCGCAAACAATATTTTCTTTATCTCATCTCGAGAAAACGAAATTTTATAGAACTGATCCATTGCTCGTGAAACGCCTTTTAGATATACTCTACTTCACAGCGAAAACGATAAATAATGGATACTTCTTAATAAAGTGCAGTATACCAAGCTCAAAATATCCTAATAAAGCCACTGTGTTCGTAAGAACACAACACAGAAATCTCGCGGTTCTACTTGTAGAGAGCATTTCGTTTATAATTGCGAATGCTCATTAATTGACTATAAATTGTTCATTTATTAATAGTCCATCAGATCATAATATATATATAGGGAGTTCCTATTTTATTGAGCTTTATCTCGTGTATTTCATATACTTTTGTTAGAACACTCTGCCCGACTTGAGACATTCGTTGTTATAGCAATGATTTAAAAGGAATAAACTGTTATGCATAAAGAGGAAATTTGAAAGAATAAAAAAAACCAAACTCTTTCGATTAAAATAAGAATATAGATATATATTCGTTTATCACTACAGAATTAAGCACAGTTTAGAAAGCCTCTGGGTATACAGGCAACTCAGACAATAAATTTCGTAAATAATTAGCAAAGGGAACTATTGAAACACATTTAAACCAGTCTCTCAGATTAGCTCATCAGTACTGATCTCAAAACCAAGCTCTTTCATCTTCTCGATCTCGTACTCGATCTCCTGCTTTTTCTTCTGCATTTCTTTTTCTTTTTCAAGTCTAAAACCACGATGAGCTCAAAGGAAGAGTGAAATAAAATTTACTTGAGCTGCTCAGCTCGCTGTTGGTTCATCTCATGAAGAATATCAATTCGAGTCAAATCAAATTTATCAAGGAGCATCGATCCTCTTCCTCCCGACGTGGCGAAGCCTGCCGATTCCTCCGCCTGCGCGAAAGGATCATCTTTCTCTCTCTGGTCGAACTTTCTCGCAGCCCTCTCATGCGCAGCGACGTCTTGTTTAGATTGCGCAGATTCTCCTAGTGGAGCTTCCATTTTCCTGAGATTGGTCCAATCAATGCCTAAAAATGTAAAGTTACGATGTGTTAAACTGCAGTGATTGTTAGTTACCTTGGAAAAATTTATGCGATTGAATTTCTTGCACTCCTTTGGCTCCAAGTCGCTCTTTGGGGTCCATTGTGAGCAGTTTTTCGATCAGATCCTGCGCCTCAGGGGTCATCTGGTCCTCTTCATAACCTATACGCATTGTTAAACGACTGCTATTATCTCAGAGTAATATTACCGATATCAGGCCAGGTGATCCTTCGATTCAACACGTTATCGAAAATTTCATCAACAGTGTCACTATTGAAAGGCGGGACGCTGGTCAAGAACTCATAGGCCATCACTCCTAAACTCCACCAATCAACGCATTTATCATGAGGCTCGCCTTTGATGATTTCTGGGGCAATATAATCCGGTGTTCCTATGATTCTGGGCTTCTTATCCTCGTGAATCGTGTTCCTTCCTTTTTTCATATCCGCCTTTGATTCATCTGCGATCTCATTAATCGTATCCATAATCTCGTTCGATTTGAAAATTAAGGTTTTCTTCTTTTTCGAAAGGTGTGGCTCAGAAGGCAAATCTAATTTACTCTCCGGTAAATCCATCTGACTCACGAGAGATTCAACTGCTGGAAGGTACAGCTTTTGAATCGAGTTTATCAGCTTGTCTATCTGATGTTGCGATTTGCTTTGTTTCTTCCCATCACCGTCATGAGCACCTTCGCCTCCCCACTGCTGATGCTTTTTCAAAGCGGTAAGTCCTGTTTCAGACAAACCAAAGTCTGTTAATTTGATATGTCCAGTTGAATCAAGCAGGATGTTATCCGGTTTTAAATCTCTATGGACGATGCCTTGCGAATGCAGGTAATCTAGCGCTAAAACCGTTTCCGCGATGTAAAATTTGGCCACGGATTCATCGAGACAAGTGTATTCCTCCAGTATATGCTGGAAATCCCCTCCTCGCATATATTCCATCACGAAGCATAGGAAGCTTTTATGTTTGAACGTCCAGATGGCCTTCACGACGAAATCTCCCATCAGCACTCCAAAAACGGTTCTTTCTGCTTGAAGCGACTCCAGTTGATTTCTTTCCATCTGATGTTATTATTAATAATTATTGTTATTTCTATGGACAAAAACCCATTATCAGTTACCTTATTGGATGAATCGACGATCTTCATCGCGTATAAATCGCCTGTTGCTTTTCTTTTCGTGAGGTAGACTCTTCCAAAGGCTCCTTTGCCCAAAGGTCGAATGAATTCGAAATCCCAAACACTGATTCCCATGCTAATTATAATGAAAATTATTTCCAGCTGTTCAAAGGAATGAAAATTTACGTTCGATTTGAGAGGTTTTTGAACGTCTTCAGTGCTCCTTCGCTGTAGCTTCGGACCATAGGAATATCATCTGGGTCTAACTCTTCTTCATCTGCTTGGTTCTGGTTCGTTTGCCTCATTTTTTCCAGTAAAGCATCGGCTTTCTCATCGAGCTCGGTTTTGGTTCCTTGAGCATCGTTATGGGTTATCGTTTTGAACCTTGACAGCGACAACGAAGGTAATTCTTCGCCATCTTCATTGCGTTTCTCTTCCTCACGCTTTGAGTAGTTTAGGCCTGGTGATGCGTCGTCCTTCTTGTCAAGAGTAATTTGCAAACTCTGCTGCTTGGTTAAAACTTTCTTCTTGAACATGCCCACATGAGCATGAATCATATTTTTCACGGGAATGGGTATTTTAATGTCAGTCAGCGTTGGATTCTGCGATACATCTGCGATTGACTCTGCTAGTTGGTTGTGAGTGGGGATCCCAGACCTCAAACCCTCATTTTCTATCGACGCTCTGTTCTCAATTCTCAACTCAATTTCAGTTGGGCCATTCTCACTTTCCGTGCGACTACTACCGTTTTCTGCAATCGTATTCAGGGTATGTTTCACTTCGGTTTTGAGTTTTTCCTGGACGGGCTCAGGCATCGAATCTTGTAGTGATGGCTTTTCGTTCTGACTAAGAGGCTGTGAAACTATTTGGTCTGATTTGCTTTGCTCCTCTTTATGGATATCTTCATTCAGCGGAAGTGATTCTGAGAGAGTTTGCTCTTTCGAAGTTGATTGCTTTGTTGACTGAGACCACCCTCGACTTCTTCTTTCTCCTGCAAATTTGCTAAAAAATTGATCTTCAGTTTTAGTCTCCTCAGTCAGACAGCGAGATTCGGTTTGAGATTCAACTTTCGAAGTGTCAGAGGCATTTCCCTTCTTTTCTTGCTCAGCTTCCATAGCTTTTTTCTCTCTCACTTGGGCCGCTTTTTCCAAAGAAGCTTGGATAAGAGACTGCCCGAATTTCGAAAGCGCCTTTCTTTGGAAGAAAGAAGAGCTCAATTTGCTCGGAGATACACCTTCACTGTTGCGTCGTTCAAATATTCTCGGGTTTTGTAAGGGCTGCGGACTTAGCGTATTTGATTCATCAGAATCGCTCGGGATGGTTTGTTGTGGTGTCGGTGACAACAAATTAAAGGATTTGCCGCTATCCGAGGGCATGACCCTGAACGAGGATGATCGTTGAGATAGCTTTGCATTCACATGTGATGATAAATACGACATTTGGACTTCGCTGGTGCTGGTGTTTCCGAGGAAACCTTTCCCTTTTTCAGCCGAACTGCTCAGTTTAGTATTTACAAGAGGGAGGATTTTATACTCGAGGCGATTATCAATGATAACCACACCCTCCTCAAGAGCTCGGGCAAAAACGGATTTTCTTTGCCCGCCTTCACCGATTTTCGCTGACAGAGAGTTGGGTATATGCTGTGGTGTGTGAAGAGAGGCTGCAGCACGTTTAAATTCCGTGGACTGACTTAATTTCTCTTGAGAACTCCTGGCAGTGTCTAAATCCAATTTTAAATCTCTAATCCTTTCGGATTTAGCCATAGAAGGCTGTGTGGCTAAGCCAGGTTCCTGGTTCTGTTCGAGAGATACTTGGAGTGTATTTTGGCTTTGGACAGGTACTTTGGACTCAGGGCTTTTACTCCTTGGCACAATTTCTGCTTTGTTCTGAGCAGCCGTTTCAACTTTAGGTTCTACCTTCTTTTCTAAAGGCTTTGTTTCCTGTTTCGTTTCCTCAATACTCGGCAGATTCGCTTGAGAAGAGTTAGTTCGCTCCTTAGTGCCCAACGGTTTGAGTGGCTCTGGCTTGTTTTCGGAAGGTTTTGTTAGAGGTGATTGAAGATCTGGTTTGCTGACAGAATTAACATCGACCGTGCCTGCTCTTTTCAGTGGCTTCAGCTGAATTCGCTTTCTTGAAAGGAAATTTTCTCTGAAGCTCACACCTACTAACCCGACTTGTTCCTCCTCCTCTTTCTCTTCAGTTTTCTTCGATTCTGGAGCCACTGTGAAAGACTTCTCACTTGCTCTTCCTACAGGATGCTGTCGTTCTTCAATCGGTTCAGATGATTTTCTCTCAGGGCTTTCAGTAGCTGGTATATTTAGCAGAGGTGAGTTATTTTCAACGGGTCCTGAGGTCTGCTTTCCGAAAAACTGAGAGCTGGTTTCAGAACTTTGCTTGACTGGAATAGGAGAGATGGTATCGGTGATAGAAAAATCTGACGGATTCTTCTCCCATATCTTATCATTCCATATCTTATCATTGCTTTCAAGGGTTGATTGTTTGACAATCAAGGTACAGTTAGGGTCAGTCATATTATCGGATTGTTGTTTGTTCAGACCTGGGTCAGTGTTATCAAGCGATGCTTGTTGATGCAGCATCGGAGAGTTAGAATCAGCAATATCTTGCGGTTTCCCCCAAAGAGGTGTGTTATCCTCAGGAATTGGAGTAATATTGAATTTTTCTGGCGTGATAGTGATTGCGAATTTCGAAAAACGTGAACTGCCATCGCTTTGGTTTTGGCTTGCGTTGTCTTTCGAAGGCTGATTTGACTGAGCAGGAGCCTGCAAGTTGGTTCCCGAACCCGCTCTTCTCAACCCAAAACCGGTCGATTTCTTGTGCGAAAATGATCCCGAGGTCATTCTCCCCTTGAAGGCATTTTTGCGCTGATCGATGTCTTCAGCGCCCTCAGCGCCTTCAACTATCTGGTCTTTTTGGATTTTTTGCTCGAGTTTCATTAAGCTATTTTCTATTCTTTTCCTCTCCTATAAAGCATCAGGTTAGAGGAATGTCCTTCGAATTATTTTAGTACTTCAATCAATTTTTTAAACTGCTCCGCTATACCAGCAATCGCTGTTAAATCTTTCACTTCGCTGCACATTTCATTGAATTCTCTCTCCTTTGTCATAGTAACTAATTAATGCATTAAATCACCATTAGTTATATAGATCATCTACCTCCCAAGTCCCGAGGTGCATCCGCAAAAGAAATAATCAAACCAAGGATCTCGATCTGCCTGCTGCTGATGTCGAGCTCCTCTCTGATCTTCTTTTCATTTTCTTCGCTGATTCTTCTTGCGCTAGCGATCAGCCCATTGTCTGAATCTAGCGCTTTCGTATCATAATTAGCCGTTGATGATCTTACTAGAGACTTTCCGGCCTTTTTCTTCACCACATTGCTGCTCTTCTGCGCCTTGGATTTATCATCACCATTGTTTTCTCCACCGCTCTTTTCAGTCCCGGATTTATTCATATCGTTCTTTCCTTCAGATTTATTGCCTTCCTCGGTGCTGGTAGCCCTAATCACCACAATCTCATTGCTATTTTTCGACGCTTTAGGACTCAGATCTGGTAAGCTATCCTCTTTAAACTCCTGGTTTTTCTTAGCCAACAGATTCCTTGAGCTTCCACGTGATTTCAACAAAATTTTCTTCGGTTCTGACTGAGTACCGGACAACTCAAGCGGACCATAACTGCGGTCTTTGCTATCCTCATTAATCGACTCTTCAGTTCTCAGTTCTTCTGTGAGAGCAATGGCAGACGAAAAATCATCGGACTTTTGAGAAATTAACTGTTTTCTTGCTGCGAGTAAATTTCCGCTATCTAATCTTGTTGGCGTCTTGTCCCATGTTGATTTTTCTTCCTCTGGGATCTTTCCAAGGATGTTGCTTATCTCAGCGGGGTCAATACACTCCGAGAAACGAGATTTCACATTGGATCGAGGAATTTTCGGTGTCGTATCCACGTCATTTTCTATGAATATCGATCGTATGAGGATCATTTAAAAGCCGTAATGGATTACTCAATGATTCAAAGCTGATGTCAGTAAAGCCTGAAAGTTCATTCCCAGAGACGTTCTCTTCAGGTTTAAACCTTGAGTTTCTTAGTTGATTTTTATTTGATGGACTTGGCTCAGTAGTGAAGTAGATCCTAGGCGACAAGTCTCTTGAATCTTCTTCTTTCTCAATGCCTGAAAGGTCTAAATTCGGCGTCTGATAGCCGCTATTCTTTGAAGTATTGGTCGTCAGCGCGGCTTTCCTTAGGTTTTTACTATAAACTTTATTAACTATTGCTTTCTCCAACACCTTACCGTTTGATTGAAGCCTTTACAGTAATATCCTGCTTGAGATCTACCGCAGCCTCTGACAGCTTAATGATTTGTTTGTGATTACTATTGAAATTTTCCAGTTCTTTCGCGTGTTCAAGGCAATTCTTTGAATGCGCTGCGAGTTTATCTCCCTTGAATTTCTTCTCGCAGATTTTACAAATCAAGCTATCTTGCGTACTAGCTGCTGTCTTATTCTCATTAAGCTTCCAGGTCTTAGCCTTAAACCCGAGATACTGTTTGAAATATCCTCTCCATTTAGCCGTATACTCATATTCATCCTCAAACATGTAATCTGATAGCTGGTTAAGTATTCGTTGCCAAAACATTAACTTCAATCCGTCTGTTTTCGTATTGATATGTTTCAATATCTTTCGATATAACTCTGAGATCTGAGCCTTGGTAACGCGAATCGGGTCTCGATTGCCCTCGTTCACTGCTTTCATATTTGTTTCAGAATATTCCTTCAGGAAATTCTCGTTGATGTTCCTTGTTTTATCTAACAGCAGAATGAGAATTTTGCACATAGTCTGGATATAATTACCAATAAAAGTGTTGTTGTATTGGAAAAAATGCGTGACTTGGACCAAAGAGTATCTGAACACAAGCAGAAGAAGCTTACATTTGCTAATGGCTTTAAGAAAAGGCGAAAATTCACAAATTTACCTGTAAAGTTGCGAGTTTGTGACTTTGGGCGACATCAATCCAATATCGAATGGCCTTTTCGCCTTTGAGAAAAAGGGCGGTCTGAGACTCTCATCGATCTAGACATCAGTAGCTATATCAATGAAAAAAAAAACATCAAATTACCTCTTCTGCTCCGTTGGTTCCCTTTGGAGAGGCTTTGTTATCAGAAGTCAGAAGAGCTTTGATATTTTTTTCGACCCTTTCCAACTCTCTTAGAATCGCTTTGCACAAGCCACACCTCAAAGCATAGCAATCGCTCACCTTTATGTCAAATATCATCGTATGAATTTTTTTGAGCTCGGCTCTCTATCGCAAATACACATATTAGCAAATACTTTTAACTAAGGAATACCAAGTTGTCTGGTGCATTGTCCCAAAGGTCGATAAGCTCTTTTTCAAGTTGGTCGAGGTTGAAATCAATCTAATTGTAGCAAATGAGGTTGATGAGTGCTTGAATATGAGGAATATCTCTGTTTTACCATGCGTTTTGTAAATTTGAGGACGCTCATGTATTTTTTTGAGAAATAGTAGTAATCATCCGCGAAAACCTCCAGCGAGTGGGTCTTCAATCTTTTTGTAACTTTCACAGTATCGGCGATTTTAGGCATATTCAGGTTTGACCTTAATGTGTAGTCTCGAAGGTCAGTTAAATAATCATCAAGCGTTTCTCCGAGTCTCTCAGAGCCAAGTTTCAAGAACTTTTGTTCGAGATTTTCGCCTTGGCTCGCTTCAAGCTCAAGAATGCGCTTTTGAGCAAAATAATTGTTTCGTTTTCCTTGCCATTGAATTGTCCTGAAAGGAACCTGATTATCTTCATCATCCGAGAGATGGCCCTTAGAGCCTGCGATATGTAATAGTTGTTGTAGCGAGGGATGGTTTGTTTTCATGAGTTCTCAGGCGAATTAATTCTCAGTTTTATCGCGCAATTACCCCCTGGTGATGTTAGAGCAAAGTTTTTATTGATATAATTCTATTAAAATTTTCCAATTTGGAGATTGATTATACCACATCTCAGAGTTGGTGTTATACCACGAGGTTCTATTAGAATATGAGGCCTATTTAGGTCTTAGAATAAAGCAATCTGAACATATAGCTGGGAGTAAGAGGCAAAGAAGTGTAAATGCGAATTTAGTGTTGAAAGAAGCTTGTAATTGCATGAAAATCTCGAAATAATGACAGGAAAATGATTCTATTGAGGAGACATGATGAGCACTCATCATTTCATAAGTACCTAATCGAAAATTGCCCATGGAACACGTTGAGTAATGTAATGATTTGATATTCAAAAATAAGTATCATATACTCCCAGGAGTAGTTCTTCAAAGAGAGACTCTGAATCAATTTTTCTCTGCACATGAGTCCATGCATCTGTGGAAAAGAGGTATAATTGAGAGAGGTATGTGAAGACATAAGGGCAAATTACATTACATCTGAATTGAGAACCAGATGATATCAGAAAAGTCACCTTATATGGTGATTAGGATGCTTCCAGCCAGCTTCAAAGTGGATTGCGGAGTCACGATAGAGAAATATCAAATCTAACTGATACAGTAAACAGAAAAAAGAAAAGAAGTCTTTAATTGCGAGAGCTACATTTATTATTTTCACCTTTGCAGAAAGATTGAAAAGGAGGTTTCGTGTATTACTCCTAGTGTCTTGGGTTAAGCCATGAAGTGGTTGAAGAGCAAGCTGAGTATTTTTGTTATTGTGATTATTCCAGAGATATCATCAACGGTAGTGTAAATTCAGTAGATTACTTTGTTTGGTAATGATTAATTTCAACTCGTGCCTGGAGATCTATGTTGCTGCAATGAAAACAGATTCCAAAAAAATCACATCACTAATCTAATAAAGTATAAATTAGTGGATGTTTTATCAAGCATGAGAAGATAAGTGCCAATATCTATTCATACAATCAATGTAAATAGACTACCAAACTAGCAAAATCGGCAGCCATATATAGTGATATTTGATTTGGATTTATTTCATTTCTTGATATTATACTATTGATAATACCTTCATTTAGCAATAAAAAAGTCGCATATCGTTTCTTCTTTGTTAAATCTATAAGTTATTCTGAGATGGATAAGGTATGCATTATGAAAAATACTTTGTGAAGCCAAAATTTATTTCCTACTTTTTAGAAAATCAAGGGCGTAATTTACATTCTCTCTAGAACCAGTCGTCCCTGCCAAACTTCCGAAATAATAATGCTTACTCGTCCTCAAAAAATTCTGTTGCAAAGTCGCAGCTCTTTCATGCCCTAATTACAAATTAGCACAAACCAGCGACCACAATATACTCGTCAAAATCGGCTTATACGTCGGTTGTCGAGTCTTTACAGGCTCTTGCATATGGTATTCGTTCTCTACAGTGACTAATCATGATCGAATTAGAGTAGCAACAATATTTAAGCTTACAAATGCGAGGCTTTGCTTTGTATAACGATTGGACCGTCTGAATAGGCTTTGCAATTTGAGCATTTCCTCGATTTTTCAAGAGACTTGCATAATAATCATCAACCAATTGCTTCGTATAGGTGTTGCTCTGCCTGGTAGAGGCCGCATAAACTGGAATCTCAGGTCCTTGCGAGTATCTCCCCACTACGCTAGACTCAACTTTTGCGTTGTTTAGCACCGTATTGCTTTTGTAAGTTGGCTCATCCATAACCACCGGCGGCAAAGACCTATTCGAGGGTCTTTTTACTGGTACAGGCTTCTCAACCTCGCCCTCCCGAACTGATATTGTTCCTTTGCTCTTAAAAGAAGCATCGACCTCTTTTCTTGTTTCTAAAAGATGCTTTATTCTCACAACAAAATGAATGCGACTTACCTTCCGACGCGAGCTGTGCAAGTACAGTTTTTTCATACGAGTCAGGTAATGGGAGCTTGCTTATCTTAGATAAGTCCTTAGTAGCTTCTGGTTTGAAGCTTGGAAAAACGCTCGTCAAGTATGTAGTCAAATCATCAAGGTCTTTTGTAACGGCAGAGATCGATAAAGGATTTTCATTGCGTATGGTAAGCTGAGGTTTCTCCTATTATTCGCGTTAAATGAGGGAGGAGATGCATTGTCTCATACGCTTTTGACGGATTTTTTCGAGGTATGACTGATGTTTGAGGCTTTCCTGCTAAGTTCGAGTTGGAGAGGCTTTGGAGTGCTTTTCCCTGATATTTCTGAGAGCTTTTCTGGCTGGTCTTCTTGATCGGATTTGCTCCCCATATCATCTTTTTCGTCTTCTTCCTCAGGATGTTCTGGATCGTCTAAAGGATTCTCTTCAGGGTCGCTCTGATGTGAGTGCTCTAGTATTTGATAAGGTTATTGATGGACTGAACGTTGGAATGGAACCTTCACTGTCAGACATGTTTTATGCGAATCAGGAGAATTTTATTGATTTTATTTGGAGTTATATAAATATTCTGCTTCTTGAGTTCTTAATACGAAGGTGTTTGCGAAACTAAAGCACCATATTATTACAATTACTTCCATCGCAGTACGAAAAACGAAAGTAGAGGTTTGTATTATTGGGTTCTTTGACTTGAGATGATCGGGAGATGAAGCAAAAAATATCAGAGGTTTTCGTAGAAAACCGAGGAATCTAAATTTCAAATGAGGTGAGAGACTTGATTTGTGGTATAAAGACGAGTTAATTGCTGCTTTGGCAGACAATAAGTGAGAGCATCTGCTTTAAAAAGGGCAGTCACTTTTACAAGATCAATCAGTCGGAGCGCCCATTGAAAATCCAAGAAATATTCTGCGCAGCCATCCCACTTATTTTTTCCCCCCTCTATGATTAACAGGAAATGTTAGGACTCGATGGTTGGGATGATTGGATAGCAACACCCTTTTTTTTTTATGATGGCTGCTGAAATTTCTTATATTCGCTCTCCGATGACCTGCAATCACTGTTAATCATCGATATATCGAACTACACAGAAAAAGGCACAACAGATTTTCGACTGTAGAACACTACTACAGAATTTTATGTTGTTTCTTCAAAAACACATCCAACGGAATCCAGGATGATTAGTCCTGGAAAATCAGTTTTTATCAACTCATGTCACCTGTGATTAGCCAGTTGCTACTCCTCAGTCTTCATATAAGAAGAATAACAACGTTGTCAGTGTTGATCGAATTTTCTTCTCGCAATCACAAAAAACATTAAACCAGTTAATATTCTGACAATAGAAATCGTCAGGTAATTAATAAATTAAGCACTGGAGATTTTCTAACCTACTACAACAGGATTTTCGCATTCCAAAAGTTTGATTAATTCAACTATTCCATTTTCTAAACCCAAAAAACTCAAAAACACCAATCAAATGTCTCTGGCCTATTTTTTTCTACTGAACCTTCCCAATAAAACCGATAATCCACAAAAACAGCCAAAAACCTCATGCCAAAAGTAGCAAGAGGACATCCAGAACAGATCGTGGCTAAGAAAGAGTCTTGCTTAGAATTTTTAAAAAACTGGTTTTTGGCAAACCAAGTCAACGCCTTTGCTGTGTCATAAAAACTCGTTGATAAAAATTCATTTAATTCACTTAAAAGTTGCAAAAAGTCAAACCGACTGATCGATTGAATATAAAAGTTAATTAGATGTCCGTGAAAGACTTTCAAATCATCAGCAAGCTCGGTATGCAGTTCTCTTGACCTCTCTTCTCACCTACCACGTCCGCCATAGGCGAAGGAGCATATAGCAGTGTTTACAAAGTCAAACGCTTGTCTGACGGCCAAGAGTACGCTCTCAAAAAGGTCAAGCTAGCCAATCTCTCAGATAAAGAGAAACAAAACGCCCTGAACGAGGTCCGAATTCTCGCTTCAATCCGCCATGTGAACATGATCTCATACAAAGAAGCATTCATTGACGAAAATTCGAACTCTCTTTGGTAATGATCCATATTATTCTCATTTTCTATTGATTTTCCCTCATGAATGACATACTCACTCACGGTTTTATTGTAGCATTGTCATGGAATACGCAGACAACGGTGACCTGTATCATAAGATAACTGAGTACCAAAAGAAAGGATCATTAATGTCTGAAAATGAGATTTGGAATATATTTATCCAAGTATGCCTTCATCCTGTCTTCATTATTAACTCGTTTGCCGCTAGATTGTTAAAGGGTTAAAAGCATTGCACGATCTGAAGATTTTTCACCGAGATCTCAAGGTAGTGGTCTCTTTCCAAATTGCGTTTGCTAAAGATCATTCTAGTCCGCGAATGTGTTTCTAAACAAGGACGGGACGGTGAAACTCGGAGATATGAACGTGTCTAAAGTCGCAAAGAAAGGACTTCTTTATACGCAGACTGGTACCCCTTACTATGCGAGGTATATGCAATTGTTACCGCACCAACGGCTTACGGAAAATTACCATTAGTCCTGAAGTCTGGCGAGATCAGCCTTATGATTCGAAATCTGATATTTGGTCACTCGGCTGCGTTTTGTATGAGATGGTGACGTTAAAGCCTCCTTTTAGAGCTGAAGACATGGAAGGGCTATATAAGAAGGTGCTCAGAGGTACTTCATATCTAGCAAATAGGGGTTGTTAATACGATATTTCCTCAGGCTTTTATCCTAAGATCCCTTCTCATTTTTCTCAAGATCTCAACAATATAATCCGAGCGTTGCTGCAGGTTTCACCTCATCTCAGGCCCAATTGCGGTAAATAAGTTCATTATCGAGTTTTAAACAGATTTCCTTGCAGATAAGATTCTCCAATTGCCTGCAGTTCTCAAAAGAATGGACGAAAAACATTTAACAGAGGCAGATGATATCGAAAAAAATATATTACTCAGCACAATTCGGTTTCCCAAGAATATTTTATACCTCACCGAGAGACTACCAAAGGCTAATTACGCTCCAATGCGAACTCGGACGATGGATAAAAAGAAATTCCTTCAAACTCTCGCTGGTGTAGGGCAAAGGCACAATGACAGTTTCGAAGCACTGATTGACCGAGGCGCAGAGAGCGTCGATCATCATCACCTGCGAAGGAAGCAAGAAATTGATAACCCTCTCAAGGAGAAGGCAAGTCTTCCTCCACTGCGAGACATGCAGAAAGCAGAGATTTTGAGGGCGTACGGACAGAGGGAAAGAGAAAAGCCAAGGCTTCATCCGGTAAAGAAACCTCCAACGGACGAATACATTGAGAAATATTCCATTAACGTCGAAAATGAGATCTCAAAAATCAAAAAACAGCTTGAAAGTCGCAGAGTTAAAGAGGAAGAAGAACGCAGAAAGATCGATCGGGAGGTCAAAGCCAAAGAACTTCAAGAGCGAGAGCTCAACCGTCAGAAGGAAATAGAACCTTATCTCTATACTAAACCACCCATTGACCCCATCCGTGGACGAGATGGCGCACCAGGAGTTGGGAGAGTGCGACCGGATCTACTTCCCGCCAGCTACCTTGGAGGTCACCCGAAGGACCCTCACGTCCTGAACCATCATTACGACTCAACCGACCCAACCCCGCTCCCAGACAAGAGTTCCTCGATCGTGCATCAGATTTACAATGCGAAACCAAGCAGACGTCTACCAAACGAAAATTCGCCTTACAGGCCGAACGTGCATGCAGAGAACGCGAATAAAATAGGTGGCAGAGCCTTGATGAAGAATGCAAGCGAGCAGCGCCATGTACCGGACTTATTCGACGCGCCGATCTCGAAGGGATCGAAATTGCCACCAGTTAGCAGTCACATTGAAATTGGAAAGAATGCCAAACTGCCGCCTCTGCTTAAGTCACCTGAAGACATGACCCCGTTAAGCTATGGAAAGCAAAAACTGAGGGAAATTTCGAAGGTGTATAAGGTTGATGGCGGGTCAAAAGGCAATGGATATTCGAATAGAGGTGGGTATAGTGCAATCACTGATGAGGATGCGAATAATAGCTATAAGTATTCTCTGCCGAATACTGAATTGCATTCGAAAAGGGACAAGAGCAAAGGACTTTTTGATGAAAACAGCTCGAAGGACATTATCAGATACTACAAGAATCCTCAGATAATAGATTCGCACTAAAACTGTTATTTTATTTGCAAATAGCTTGGAGATCCTTCCATGATTCGGCAGTCGATTGCAGTTTTGTACACTTTTTCGTTTGGAATTATTTAGTTTTTTTGAGCTAGAATATGAAAAGGCCGAAGAAAAATGTTTTGTATTAAAGGTTCTATCCGATTGATTGTATTAAGAAATTACATACTAAGAATGCCAATTTTGATGGCGAATAGTTGAATAATTACGAATTGGAAAAAAATTTGAGAGTTTCTGATGCAATAAAAAAGATAGTTATTTTGAAAATTTAATGGCGTTGAAAAGTGAAGATAAATTATAATAATATCAGACAATTATTAAGCCTCGAAAACAAGCGTGCTTTGGAAAGTTGGAATCTGGGCTATGTGTTTCGGATTGTATAGAAGAAGTATTCCAAAATAAGTAAATCGATATTTTGGGTTAGCAAGCAACTACCTGCAACTGATATTAAATTTCATACGTTGCTTTAAATTTAATAAACTTAGCAAATCAACTACTTTTATAAGCTGTCAAATTAGCGAAAAAGAAAAGAAAGGAGTATCTCCTTAATTGACAAAAACTCGCTTTGAATCCTATCACACCCATGAAAAGTCTTTCCGCTTGTGGCTCGTCATAGGGCTCATTTGCCCTAACTCTCTACTACACTTCTAATCTAGAACAGCTTTTTACCTCTTGGTGGTAATATAAATTTTCAGCTAAGCAGCAAACCGCTATATTGAGACGTTAACTCTGCGACAGTCCATTAAAGCTCGATTTTAGAACCTCCCGATAAAATTTTACATCAAACCTTCGTGACAATAAAGTAGCCTCAACAGAAACTTTGCTTGTTCTCTGAAATGATTCCTTTTGGCCCGAGTATTGAAACGCGCATTGCTATTCGAAGGCAGGCTCATATTTCTATTTATTCAAATTAACAATTCTTAGATTCAAAGCAATTTTCCTCTAAATTCAATCTTTTTTCCTTAACAGCCTCTTATCCAGTCTATTTCGGTGAAGATAGTTTACTATCTAGCATGCTAATGCTTTTCTCGCATGCTCAGCGACCTCTTGAGTTTATAGTTATAATCACTATCGATTCACTCAAGCAATTAGAGCAGAAGTATAAAGCTGAATTAAAATATAAGATTCGTTGACCAAGCAATGAACTCTAGCACTTCAAGCGAGGGAACGCCTCGTCAAAGCATGGCAGGCCCCAAAGACCCCAGAGACATTCTGAAGTCGCGAATAATCTCATTGGCTTATAATTCTGATGAAAGAAAGACTCTTGAGACTCTGCAACAAGCATTGGAAGCTGACCCTGAATTTAACATGCTATCAATACGCGATGGCAGAGGCTATACCTGTAATACCATTAGACGATCGCATTCTCATTGATTTCTAGTGCTTCACGTCGCTTTGCTAAACACTCTTAACGAGGTTGCTGAGCTTGTAATACATCATTTGGACACCGTCGCAAAACCATCGGAGAGAATTGATTATTTAGCCTACCAAACCGATGAAGGGTTTACTGCTCTGCATTTCGCTGCTTTTCGAGGAAACCTTGTAAATTATTGTGCTAAAATGCGGGGCCTATAGCGATTTTTATTTAGAGATTCTGCAGAATGTTGACAGAGAGAGGAGCAGACATAAAAGCCAAAAATAAACAAGGTAATCAGAGCAGATAAGGCAGCTGGCTTGACCTTCTCATGGAAAATAGGCCTTAATGTCATTCATATAGCGGCTCAAGGGGATCAACCAGTTTCTATAGTAAGAATTTGCGGACAACAACAAAAATTTGACATCTCCAAAAGGCTTATTTTATCGAGAAAGGAGTGCCTCTTTCTGATGTGGATGCAAAGGGCAGTACGGCCTTGCATTGGGCAGCGTTTTTAGGGTATTGACTTGAATATTGTTCGCAACTTTACACATTTCCCTTATAAAGCTGTGAAAACTCAACCAACTTTTTGACGTCTTGGGGCGCCGATCCAAATCAAAGAGATCTCGAAGGCGGACTCACTCCTCTGCATCTTGGAGTGATATCAGGTAGCATTTTTTTGGTATGATGTGTAGTTTATGTTGTGATAGGAAACACAAGAGTGGTCAGAAAGCTGCTTATCAAAGGCGCTGATAAAACATTACTAGTAAGACCGCAGTTTTTTCAGTCAAGATCAATGTGAAATGATTAGACAAACGAGCATAAAAGTCCACTGGATCTGGCAAGAGAAAACGAGTTTGATAACATTATTCAATTGCTGGTAAGAGGGCACTTTGATTGTTTTTCTCAGGCGAATTTTCATAGCGTGGAAGAAACTTTTTAGTCGAGTTTTGCAACATTCGACCCGGCTTAGGAAGCAAAAGGACACGCTCATCGCTTTATGCTTTTTTCATCCTCTACGTGATTCCTCACATCTTAGACATAATATTCGTTCTTCCATGTAAACTTATCGAGCACATGCAACGAGATCTTACCTGTTTTTCTTTACAAACCAGTCCTCCCAGAGATAGGAATGGTGGTAGTTTTCTTAGTTCTCTTTGCGATTGTGATGCTATTTTTCACCTTGGCTTGGCGCTCAAATCCAGGTTACCTGCCCAAAGGAGAAAAAGCCGATTTAATCGTAACAAAAGATCTCACTTCACTGGTTAATCACCCTATCAATTAGAAATGTTTGGAGACTCATGATTGTATTGAAATTTGCCCTGAATGCCGTGTAATTAGACTATCACTCAATGATGCATGACCCTTTATTATCTTTATAGGCTCTCAAGCCTCCTCGATCTCGCCACTGCGAGCTCTGTGGTCGATGCGTGCAAGTTTTTGACCATCACTGCCCTTGGATTGATAATTGCGTCGGAGCCAGGTAAATCTTGACTTTAGAGCCAATTAACTGACATCTCCCGACTATTCTTAGAAATCACAAATATTTCTACACTTTTATTTTGATTCTGCTCTTCGATCTCTGCTATTTGGTCATCTTTGCATTCAGAAGTAAATTTCCCTCCTGATTCTACAATCTAACCGACCTTTAGACTTAAATACTAACCTAACCCCAGGCCATACAGCAACAATATTTTCTATCCCTGACGAAACTGCTAAAATACTTAAAATTGTCTTTTCACTTGCTACACTCTTCGGAAGCGTCGGATTCGCCATTCCTCTCAGGTATTTTAGCGATTTTCATGAGACGAGCGAGAGCTAATGATTTTTTTAGCATCTTAGTGTACGTGCAAACAAATAATCTTTTGCTTGATAAAACAACAAACGAGAGATTCAGCGCAAATAGACGAACAGCATCTACAGCGGTAATAATGCAACTCTTTTGGTGAATCTAAGTTATTTTCTTCATATAGACTGTTGGAATGATCACAAAGTCTAATGTTAAGGTTTCTACGGGTGACTACGTGCTCCTGGACGACCCTCATTCAAAGCGAACCTGTGGCGCTTACTACAATAATTGTTTGAACATTTGCTTCAGAAATAAAAATAATATTAAATTCATATCTGCTCGATAGTGTCTAACCGTATTGGTTGTTTTGTTCATTAGGCAGATAGAGTTTAAGCATTTATTGATGGAAAGATAATTATTACATCTTTGCTGGTTCGAAAATGAATTTACATACATAGTAACTAACTCCTCACACTACGTGTTACTCCTAGGCCTGGGACCACTTTGATGGCAAAGCTAAATTCTTTGTTATTGTGCTTTTGAATTGAATTTACGTGATTAATTAACTCCAACGTGATTAATCAACTTCAACAGGAGGAAAAATATTATTAATGGCAATGCTCCTAAAATACAGCTATTAAGCTGATTAGGAGTCGTTATTTCGAGTAAAAGAGTTGTAGAGCCAAAAGCATTACTGCATTTCGCAAAATGTTCCTTATGATTTCAAAGAAATAAATTTTTTCCCCGCGGCATCATTTCTTATGCCGAGTAGGCGAGGAGACAAAATTTTGGGATGTTTAATCGATTGAAAGCAACTAAGTATATAGAAGATGGGTCTTTGAGTGGAAAATACAGAGCTTTTGCTTGAGAGTATTTGAAATTTAACAAAATAAGTTAAATGTTTCCTTAAAATATCCGAATATCGAAATCGGATGACTTTTTAATTAAAACCATATAGAAATTAATTTATTTGGTTCGTATCAAGGGTGAGGCAGAATTATTTCCTAATATGTAAGGAATTCAAAAGAGAGTAATGGTGGTGGAAGAACCTCTTCCATTCAGGTCGTTCTATCGATGACGTATAGTCCACTGTATATTAAATAGCCCGCAGTAAGTTTCACTTCTGAAGATAAGAATTCTAAAATTGGAGGGTATATTTTCTGAGTTAGATGAAGTCGATCATGCACTGAAAGACCACCTTAAGCATAGAAACCCTCGTGATTGCTGTAGATTCGCAAACTTTTAGAGTTCATGTGGATTGCTTCCGACAGACCTTCCCTCTCTTCTTAACAAATAAATTTTCAACCGAAAAAGGCGGATTTGATTACATTTCTTTATAGGACCAAGCATTGGACCAAAAGCCTCGGAATGATGGAGATAAAATTCAAAACTTTCCTAATTATTCGGTGGACACGAGCAGGCTCGAAGGAATGGGGCCAAGAAAGAAGAAAGAAGCGTTCCAATACTCATGTAGATCATATAATGTTCATTTAAAATACCGGATAGATATACTGGGGTGCCCTTCGATAAAATTATTCTGAGTGAATTAACCCTCATAATTGACTGTACTTCTTAAATTTAATTGCTATTAAGTAAATTTTAAAGTGAGTTAATTGGACTCCAATAGAAGCACACTGAGTTTCCATAAACCACAACCACTTTTTCCTTTTTCTCTTCCAGAAAGCTACCTCGATATTCCTTCTAACACTGTACATTTCATTGCTTAATAATGAAATGTCCTTGCGATTTTGAATAAAATAGTTCAACCATTGGTCCCGTTCGCTTCTCATCATATAAAGCTCCGCTCAAGGATCGAGTCTATGAGGAAATTGTCTCGAAAAAAAAGTATATGATCGTTGTACTTTATGACGGTTTCTCTCCTGCGCAAAATCCGAATTAGGCTGAATTTAATTGCATTTTATTAATTTTTATCTTCACGATTCATAGCGAGAGTCGAACACGTTCATAAAATTTATTTCGATCAATTACCGAGATTAGAACAAGGAATCTTTTTATTTTTTCACCGAAACAAACACAAAGATATTTTAAATGAAATGCCCATATTTACCCTCGAGCAAAACGCCCAAGGTCCAGCGCCATCATTTCATATCATCGCACTAATTTCTTGTCCTTTATTAATAAATTTAGCAGAAAAAGTTGAAGGAAATAGCCTTATCCATATTTGAAAGCGAGTATATCTGATGCTGTTAGTTAGCATTGTCTGCAGTTATTCCAATAAAACTATCTCCAAGGCTCTTATTATAAATCTCATCGAACTTCCTCTAATTTATAATTGAGTTAATTATGATTTTAATAGCATTTGAATTTTTTAAGTTCCAATTCAAACAGAAATAAAATGTTTAATAAGGAGTTTATCCGAAAAATTTAATGATCCGCAGAATGGTTTCGCAAATTTATTTAATTAAACACCGTGTTTGGACTGGAATTATAATCACTTTAATAAATCAAAACTAATCTAACCCTCTAAAGCTAAAACCAATGGCTTATTTCCCTACAAATCTCCTCATGGATTACCAAAGATTGCGTGGTGACGATCTCCGTGGGCTTATTCCTGGCCTTGGGTTAGAAAACCCAATGTCGCAGGTTCTTCCAAAAGAGTTTGGATCAGAATCTTATCAAGACATGGGAGCTTTGATGTCTACGATGAGCATGCTGAATGCAACTATGGGTCTCCGCCAGATGACTGCGGTTCAGAGATCTGAACAAACCTTGATCGCTCAGCTAACCGCACAGAACGAATTACTGCAACTCCAAGTGGCGAGTTTGACAACAGAGAAAGAAAAACTGGCAAAAGACCTTGAGTCAGCTGAAAAGAAGCTAAAGGAGATGACTTCTCAGGCAGAGCTCCGAGATGAAATCAGTGGTAAGAAGAAAAGACATCGAAGAACTGCGAGGGAGATTGCTCGAGAGTTTACGTGTCCTTCAGCGACTTGCGGGAAGTCTTACGGTTCGGAAGGGTCATTGCATCAGCACATGAGGCTCAAACACCCTGATTTAGAAATCGTCAAGAGTACTGCGACTCTGACGAGGTTAAGGTCCATTCCGATGACTGGTGAAGAGCAACCAGAGGAGTTCAACAGCAAGGCTTCTTCGGAGAAGAGTGCTGGAGCTGAGTAATTTTTTCTATTATTGGCTTAGAATAGGTTCAGAACGATATATATATATTGCTAATAGCACACGCGACTGGCTAAGTATTATTAACGTAAACACTCTTTGATCTTTTTATGAGAGCTTGCATTCATTCATTATTTGTAAAATTTTATGAGGATGGAGGAGTATAATATATGTTTTTTGAATATGAATATAATTTTTTTCAAAAAAAATGCCAATGCTTAAATATCTCAGATTATTTAAGGGTAGTATTCAGAGGTTCTCAGAACTTAAGAGTCGAGTGCCTTGTCGACATGGAAATTAGCGCGTTTTTCAGCTTCTTCATGCAAAACTCTTTTGTTTAGAACAACTTTCTTTCTTTTTATCACCAAAAATTAAATAAATTTAGAATAGGACCATTTCTTGCTTGTATGAGCCCTGAGTCAGGCCGTATATATTATTATCCATGTTACATATGCAAGTACTAGAACAATTTGCCAAAAGAATTGAAAACAGAAATATTTCAAATCTAGAGGGATATCTTAATAATCGTAGACGACAAGTTCTATTCCTCTTAGAATTACAATTATTATTAGACATCAAAGCAAATAAATTTCTTTTAAGCCCCCGTTAAACCTATGAATGAATTTTCTATTACAATTGAAAGGGAGTCAAAAGACTTTTCGAGTTATCTGTAGAGAGGTTTAACTACTTTAAAATGAAAACTTTGCAGGTCTCTGATACTTTTCTAACGGCGATTCTCTGCTTGCAGACCATTCGAATCCCATTCTCGCTTTCTAAATGCAATTCACCGTCATCTACATATCAAACAATATTTCCCCAAATTCCTCAAAGTGATCCAACTGGTAACTACGGAGAGACTAAAGTGTCAATTTGATTCATTCCACCACAAAAATGTAAACGTAAAATCAAATCTACAAATTTAATCGAAGGAAAACGCATAACATGTCACATGCAGTCCTGCAAGAAATTTGTTAGCAGTAAATCACTTAAGAGGTTGCTTTTGTATATCGCTGACACTTGTTCCCTTTTCTTCGACTAAAGCATTCCTGGATTCGAGAGGAGGTTAGATTTTTTCTTTAGAACACCGTCACCTAACGGTCTCACCATCAGATTTTTCTTCGCCATCGCAAGTCCGAATTGATCTCCTTCCTCAACTTTCTTATCGAATTTAATGTGATTTTCCTCCGTATCAGCATTCTTTTTGGGCTCTTCGGTCGGCTGACTGTCTCCGGACCCTTCGCCTTCAGTCTTCGCAACACCAAATTTAGCGAGTAAGTCATCATTGTTTCTCTTGAATTTGTTTAGTGGGTTATTCGCGCTACTCTTAGACTCTTCCTCCACCTTCAATGATTTAGTCTCTGAAATTTCTTTCTTCGTGACCAATTTCTCGAGCTTTTCTTCGTTGAGCAGAGCTTTCTGCACACTTCTCAACTGCTCAGGGTTTTTCAAGATAGAGCTCGTTGTTGTTGCTGTATTACCACTTCGACGCATCGCTCCTTCGTTTCTTAGCGCCATTAGAGACAATTGTCTCTGTGGATCCAACGCAGCGAATTTTGGGTCCTTTGAAACGAGTCTCGGCGTTGCGAACTCGGAGAATTTGGCCTTTGGGTCAGTAGTTTGAGCGGTTGTGGGTTTCCCTACTAAAGCATTGAATTTCTCGACGTTTTTGAGATATTGATTCGATTTTGGGTTCGATTTATTGAAGATAGCTTCAACGTCCTTATATTCAACACCGAGGGTCTTTAGGAACCTCTTCTGGCTGTTCTCAGCGTCTTCCTTGCTGAAATTCTTGAATCTTTCCAAGTAAAGCCTCTGCAAACGTTCCTTGCATGCCGCGTTGGCTCGAAGATCTGTGGTAGTGTCATTATCGCAGACTGTCCCAAAATTGTTCTTATCAAGTACAAGAACTTTGACATCCTCAGTACACACCACGGTATAAGGACTTTCTCTTTCAAGGACGAGAGGGTACTCATTAAACGCACAGTCTTTATCAAGGATTCCAAAAATCACATAAGCCTTCGAATAGTTTGGGTTGAAATCGTTTTTCTGAACCAGAGCTACTCTCCCTTGCTGGATCGTGTAGATCTCTTCGACCTTACTCTTGCTACTGATGACCACTGTTCCTTTGGAGAATTTTTCCTCGCGGAAATTGGTCAACAACTCCTCTTTTGATGCTCGGTCGAGAGAGACTTTCTTGAAGCGACTGAATACTTTGCTCAATGTCTTTATCTTTTCGTTTTTGGCTTGGTCCTCGTATTCCTAATAACAATCTCAATGAATAACCTCTTTTAATGACTTTATAGTGCTACCTTGACGATTCTCTCATAGAAAGAGACTTCAATCGACACGATTTCGCTCTCCTCAACACACGTGCAGTTATAAAGGCTGGAGGGTATATAAATGAGCAAGTGCTCATGAGATATTAAAGTACTCATATTTTCCAGAATTAAGTTTGTCTTTCAAGTTCTCAGGATTAATCAGGGTGTTCTTGTTATAAGACTCGAGAGAGTCTTTATTTGCAATGGAGCCGTCTTCCTCGTTCTTTTTGATCCCATTCAACGACAATTTACCTAATCAGAATGAGTTCAAATGTTTGGGCTCAGCGGCTATACCTGATAAAACTAGGCAGATATGGTGATCGTAATTCTCTTGATCGAAAACCACATCATCAACGCTTTTTTTCTTGTAGGTGAAATGCTCATAGATCTATTAGAAAGGTGATTCACTTCCAAAGTGAGAGACTCGTGTTACTTTCTCATAAGCCTCTTTCTGGAACTTGCTCTTGAGCATCTTTCCGACTTCCGGCATGTAGGTCGTGATGTAGAGGTCGATAAACTTTAGATCTTCGCTGTTTTTCTCTTCCTTTTTCAATATCGCGACAAGTTTAGTTTTTCGCATGTTGTCGATCTCCATGCCTTGTCCCTAAGAGAAAATGCTGAGCTGAGGTAGATGATGGGGAGTTTACGATGCTGTTAATTTTATGAACTTCCATTGGGACCTGTCAAGCTGAGGATTTCCAATCTGATGTGCTTATTTTGTATAAAATTAATTTATGATTGAGCGTTGAAGAATTCTCATTGGAAGTGTCAAATTTTATACCATCGCGTCATATAATGCTGCAATGAAAGCACGCTCTTCATTAAATAGCCAAAGGGAAGTATTTCCGTTGGACGACATTTCAATGATGTTCAAGGAGATACTTGCTTATTTTGGAATTGTCATACGTGAGGGAAAAAAATTAATTGCCAGTATTTTCTTTATTGATAATTTTATCGATGCCTAATGGGAGTATTAGGTCTACAGCAATATCGCAAAAAAGAAAGAGAAACTTTTTCAAAGTCCAATACACGTGAAAGACAATGAGAAAAGGTGTGTCTGCATTGCACTTTACTAATTTTAGGGATTTAGAGCATTTTTTTGTTAGAAATAATTGCATGGTCATCAGAATGATGGTCTATGGTCCAGTATCTGCTGGTGATTCTATTGGACGTTATAAATGAATAAAAAGGAGGGCCGGAGTGATAAAAAGCTTTTGCTATGCAGTAGGTTAACGTAACGTTGCCCTGTCCATATCTTTAACAGATCAATGGTCAGATAACTCTGCTCCCTTTTTAAATGAAGGGATAGACGTTATCATATGTAAGTTGGCAAGGTGACAGCAATTAAATAAAATTGGAAAGGAATATTTACCTATAATGTAGAGATAAAATCGAGAAAGGACCATTCCTGCTGATTTTCTGACACCAATCGAAAATTCTTATTGATTTTCCAAGTATTTTGATAGTTTTAAAGGAGCCTTTTGTGAAAATAGCTATCATTCGTGAGACATGCTTTGACCTCGAAGAGTGAAACTTGCTGGAAAAAATTAATAAAAAAGAGCGAAATGCTCATCGACAACTCACTAAGCTTCGTGGAGATTCCAAAAATTGGGAAATGCTGTAAATTACTTACATTATCATAATTGAGATTATGCCGTTGAAAGGGCTCTTTATTTTCCGTGACTCGAAATAAAATAATGTAATGGCAATTGGAATAAGCACCTCTGTGCAAGAGCTTAGGAGCATCTGGAATTGCTGCGGTTTTTACATCTCTTGAGCAAAATATAGTTTTACTCTTTTTAATCCTTTCAGAAGCCCCAAATACTCAGTATTTTTCAGAATGCTGCGGAATACCTCGAAAGATAATTTCTCTGGCTGTCTTTCTATGGAGATATTTGACGAAATATTTATGAATTAAGGACATCAACGCCATTTTGACTAATATTGATCAAAAGTTGCGATTTAAAAAACAGTTATAACTCTGAAGTCAGATATATCGGCTACGGATGTCCATGCTCTCCGGCAAAGAATGATATTTCATACAAATATGAGTTAGAAGAAGCAGATTTCCACGCAATGAATACAATTTAAATGTAACTTCTTCAATTGCAATTGCACTTTGCTCCGTGTTGAATATATAACGGCGGATTCTCTGGTTTAAATACCACGTAGTCCTGAAAAATTATAATTCAAAAGTCATCAAAAACTTTTAGAACCCACCTTTTCCTTCAAAAACCCTTTAACACCTTAAATGAGAGAAGCCATCTGTATCCACATCG
>ENA-UOTX01000119-UOTX01000119.1-compost-metagenome-genome-assembly--contig:-NODE-119-length-85093-cov-14.786722_pt1 | contig 85093 bp, 52 predicted proteins | sample MGYA00238143_ERZ746982 | MGnify/ENA primary metagenome ERZ746982 (study PRJEB28758, sample SAMN06268862) | compost metagenome | isolation source: single cell | place: USA: California, Emeryville, Joint... | reverse complement strand
CTATCTGAGAATAAGATTGGTGAGAAAGGAGCAGAATATTTGAGTAAGAATACCACCTGGACTAATCTACAAACACTCAATTTATCTGGCAATAAGATTGGTGAGAAAGGAGCTGAATATTTGAGTAAGAATACCTCCTGGACTAATCTACAAACACTCAATTTATCTGGCAATAATATTGGTGAGAAAGGAACTGAATTTTTGAGCAAGAACACCACCTGGACTAATCTACAAACACTCAATTTATCGAGGAATAATATTGGTGAGAAAGGAATTGAATATTTGAGTAAGAATACCACCTGGACTAATCTACAAACACTCAATTTATCTGGCAATAATATTGGTGAGAAAGGAGCAGAATATTTGAGTAAGAATACCACCTGGAATAATATACAAATACTCTATTCATCTCGTAACAATATTGGTGAGGAAGGAGCAGAATATTTGAGTAAGAATACCACCTGGACCAATCTACAAACACTCGATTTTTCTGGCAATAATATTGGTGAGGAAGGATCTGAATATTTGAGTAAGAATACCACCTGATTAATCTACCAATTTATGGAGGACAAAAAATAATGGCATCAGAGTAGCAGAATATTTGAGCAAAAATATCACCTGGACTAATCTACAAGCATTCAATTTATCTCGTAATAATATTGGTGAGAAAGAAGCTGAATATTTGGAATCACTATTTTTATGCAAACATATGGACTTTCTAATTGGTCTTGAATACTTTAGCAACAAATAAACATGGTCTAATTTCATATATTCTAATAAGTCATTTGGTTGGCCAAAACGATCTAAAACTGATCACATCCATACATTGCATTTACCTTTAAGTTCGTTTAACTTTTCTGTTTCTGCTTGTGTTTTTATGATAGTTTAAAGAATTGGTAGCAAAATAAGCTAGATAGATTATCTAATAACTTTCGTTTTCTCCTTTTTAATCTCATAGGAATTCAGTTTTCCATTAGCTTTTGTGAGCAAAAATCTCCAACTGTAAAACTTCTGGAGTCTGTATTCTTTATTTTTTAAAACTCCTTTCGTATTTCATCGCATGTTTTAGTGCTTCTCAATTGTATAGCATTAATCTGACTGAGAGCAAATGGCTTTGATTGTAAATATTGCAGATAACAACGAATGGCATAACCTACAAGCGAAGACTAGAAAATCTATATGACAAATCAAGCAACGATTGATTTAATTTTTCCCTCCAATTTGTACAAAATATAGCAAAAAAAAAAAGAGTGGTAGGTTTGAGGGCGAAGGGTTGGCTTTGAGTGTGAAAGTGGCTGATTTGAGAGCAAGAAAATTATTCATGAGGGTGAAATGATAAAATTTATTTGAGTCAACAAAAAACAAAAATAGTGCTTTCATTAACAATACTCTGGTTGTCATCCTGACGCCGATAAAAAATTGTGCCTCCAGTGAGGTCCGAATAATTAATTGGTCAATATTGATGCTGACGCCAGGAAAAATTCATCTTCGCTTCACTTTGAGCATATTTTACTTAATATATCATTGATGACTATTAAGAATAATTGAAGGCAGTTGCCGCTATCAATAATAATTAGACTCAAAGCTGAGAAGTGAGGCATTTTTCAGCAGAGGCAAATGCTCAATTTTCCTATCAATGGAAAATAGTTAGGCGTATTAAAAAATTCTATGTGCATATGCACTATTACTTCGAAATATCAGTAAATTCTATGAAAGAACTAAACCAAATGTCATGATGATTGCAGATAAGGAACGTACCGAAAAATTAAGCGAATTTGAAATCAGGATGTATGTAATTCACTTCTTCTAACGAGTATTACGTTTACTTAACCTGATTATTTTCTTGACGACAAGCATATTCAATATTGCTAATATCAATTTTGTCCAAATAAAGCTAGTCACCCTGCTCGACGAAAGAAGACTTTAGCATAAAGCCCACGTAAAACAGTACGAATCAGTTGCTTCTAAAAGAATGCTTTGTATTTTGAATTTCAGGACTGAAAGTCGAAGTTTCTTCAATTTGAATACTAGTCATATCCGGATTTTAAAGTACTCATCTTTCATTAATTCTTAGGCTCCACGCTCGCTATTGTATCAAGCAGATTCATCTGTATACGTCTGATACATTGCAAATGGAATTACGAGTGTTGAAAAGATTGAAATTTATATGAATTATAAAGTGGATTTCTTTGGATTCCTTTTTCGAAACACAGTTAGTAATTAAATTCTTTTGGAATGTTTGAGAAGCACCTTTTGAAAGTATTACTTTCCAAATTAAATAGTAAAATGCCTTTATTAATTGCAATTAATTTCATTTGTTATACTCTATTCCTTCCATAATCTAAAGAATGTTCGAAGTGCACAGAAGTTTAATCATCTCTAAATTAGGAAAGCAGTGAGAAAAACACGGTTCCAATACAACTGATTCGGTTTTACAAACTGCTTTTGAATTTGATTTACACCTGGAAAGAAAAAGGCTTCATCATATCGACAGCTAAATTTTCTTCGCATTCAAATGAATACATTGAAAAACGAAAAAGATCAATCACTCTCTCTCCCTCCGAAGATCGTCCATGCTTACCACAAATTTCAGCGCCTGCCTGAGACAATGAGTCACCAGTTATTTGAAGCTCAGTCCCGTCACTCAAATGAGCGTCATATCATCAGAATCATCGACAACGAGAAACCACTCTTGGGTAAACCCTACTACGAAACAGCGAATCTCTTTTTGCGAGAGGCTTTATCTCTTCAATTGCAAAATCCCAAAGTTTGCTTAGTCAATCGGTTCGAAATCAGTAAGAACGGGAATCAAATGGCTTATGCAATGCGATTTCCAATTCAGAACCTAAAACACACGATCTTCACTCCAAAGGAAAAATCTGAGATTCAATTCCACAGCGAAAATCCAAAAACACCTCGTTTACCGAAGCCATTTTTTGGTAGGTTGTGGCCCAAAAAATTATTTACACCTCAATAGATCCTTCATTACCAGAACATCTGCTCGCTTGGTCATCAAGAGATAGCAATATAATCAGAATTATCGATATACCGACGAAAGAAGAGTATGCCACCTTCGTTGGAGCCGAACTCTACCATGTGAATTGTGGTTAATTTTTTTCCAAATGGTACTATAGCACTTATTTCCTTCTTATTCTAGCGTCTACGGCAAGATGGACATTTGTAAAGGAGATTTCAAATACCCCGCTTCTGGTTTCTCTCCATTATGCCTTTAAAAACGCGTCCAATGTAGAAGTATTTGACTTATCAAGGAAAGACAAAGCTAGGAGAATATACACATTTGAAGAAGTGGTTGGAGGTAAATTGATATCCCTTATTTCGAGATTTTCTGGGTATCGATGTTAAATTAGTAACGGGATTGGGGGACGTCGCGTGTAGTAAACGTAGAAACATAATTGGTGCGATCTCGAAAACTGGTGTGATCGATTATCATCTCTTTGGGTTCGATTACAGTAGTCAGAAGAGCAATTATACGGTTCGGCTATTGAGAAAAGCAAAATGGCATCCTCAATATGCGATAAAAACAGAATGTAGCTTGTTTTAAATGGAAGAGAGTTCTCATGAATTGTGCTTAGCTGACCCTGTGCATATAACAGGTATTGACTTCAACCCAAGTGGAGAGCTATGTGGAACCATTGACTGCACAGGAGTGTGTGTGATCTCAGAAATAAGCACCAATAATTATATCTACCATTTGGATATGTGTGCAGAAGACGGTACCTAATATATCAATCTGTTAATTCTTATTGATTCTTCCAAATCTTCAAATATATTTTTCATTCGGTGTTCTAACGTCCCTTTATAGATTATTGGTCCCGTTGTAGATGGAGCACCAATAACGGAGAGCCGTTATTATTCATCAAATATAATTGGAAACGACTTAACGTTTTAGACGCCGAGAAGAAAATTTTGCTCTTGAAGAGTCCTAATGTGCTCGAAGTTTCCGGTAATGCCCTCTTTTTCATACTCTCTATTCTGTTATCTTTATTTTGGTTTATGCTTCTTATGAAGTTTTATCAAATTATTAATATGATCGGTCTCTTTTCAAATTTTTCACTCCTTTAATATGATATCATGTGGTCAGGTTGGATACTTGCCATTGATGTTTGTCCAAGCAACGGCAACTTGGTCGCAACCGCAGGTTCAGATCATCGCGTTAAGATTTATGATCGACGAGAATCAAAAATGATAAAAACATTGAATACACTGCATTCAGGTTCATAACTCTTTTAATTTGATTTTTCAAAGGGTATGCTGTTTTACAAAGTCTCTTTTTTCCTTTCGATATGGCCGGATTGTATGTCAATTAACTTAAATTATAATTTTTAGATTGTATCAATTGCGTGAGGTGGAATCAACAAGGAGACTTGCTTTCGACAGCTTCTGACGATAAATGTGTCGTATTAGCAGAGTTTAAAACTGGGAAGGTGCTTTATACTGGGCTCACTCCTGATGGAAGTAAACAAACTGCAATTTAGCTTCTACTAACTGCACTTTTTATGCTCAGATGCGTGCATTTCAGCATGCTTCATGTAAGCGCGTGTAAAATTTCAGGAAATAATTCATTAAGAGGAGCTTTGTTAAAGTTTAAGAGAGAATATGTGTATATGTAATTAACGAGTTAAATTAGCTGTCTTTAACTTGAGTGGAGAGGTTTTGATCAAGTAATCACCGGCTGATTCAGTTTGAGTTCTTTGTTTCGATATTTTTCCTCTTCTAATTAAATTAAAAGCTATCAAAACAGCTTGAAAAAAAATTCTGTGGAGCATTCTGAAATGAAGCCCAACTGGAAATTGTAATGGTTATATAATGGTTGGAATCATACGCTTAATGAACTCTCTATACTATCGCGGTTTTCTAACCTCATAACGAGCGAAGTTAATGTAATGCAATGAGATAAGGAGGGGCGGTTATGCTTTGTGTTTGAGAATTTTTTTGATTTCATTGTAACTGTTCCAATCGATTATTTCTCCTGAGAACAGGTTCATTCATACCAGTTATTGCTCACCTCTAATGTTAGAAATCTCTTCGACTTAGCCACGAACGAGATAAACTAAAATCGATGTTAAGGATATCCAAATGGGTAAAAAACACTCATTTTAATTTTAACGTGTTAATTCAAATTTATTTCAGGACAATTACTCTCATGAGAATTCATAACCATTAGGAATCTTGAAAAATTTGATTGATAAATTGACTAAATCTAGCCAGAATCTCTCTCAGAGATTTTTTTGGGAGCGTTTCTCCCCTCTTAGATGAAGCATATGGACAAAGCGTTATCTATCACGGAATTGGGATAAAATAGAATTGAAAACATCATCACTCCTTACTTTCATCGGAGGTAGTTCCAGTAAAAATGATCTCCCCAGTCTTGAAATCTAAGAGCTTCGCTGTCTTGTCGGCAGAGACACTAGCGATCAAATTTCCACTTGAATCCCATCTCACGCAATTTACCCAGTCTATGATTCATTGTACAACTATTATCAATATGAAACAAGGGCTATTTCTCACTTGAATGAACCCCCTCAAAGGTCTTCACGATCGCTGATTGTCGTCGATCATAAATCTTTATATTTGCAGCATGTCCGCCTGATGCAACCAAATTTCCGTTATTTGGGCAAACGTCCAATGAGTACGCGAAGTCTATGAGGAATAATAGATACCAGATTAGATTCAATAGAAGAAAAAGACTGAAATGGTATATATAACGAAATAGCAAACATCAGCAAGTAATCTAGAATTACCAAGAGTCTCAAGCTGATAGGGAGTCTTCAATGTAAGGATTTTCTTTTCAACGTCAAGAATATTGAGCATCCTTTGATCGTACTTGATGAATACAATCGGTTCGCCACTGTTTGTGCTCCATTTGCACCGGCCCCAATTATCTATATCTTACAAGCAAGAAATTGAAAAGTAGAGTATTCACGTTAAATTACCATAGTCATTATTTTTTTCCAATTTCAGATGAAAAATATAATTATTAGCATTGACATCTGAAATCAAGAGCACGCCATACCAGTCGAGCGTAGCCATTAGCTCTCCATTTGGCTCGAAATCAAGACTGGCGATGAAATTTTCTATTGAATAGAATGTAACTTCAAGTTAATAGCCAACAGAAAAATAAATAACTCCAGAGCTCATTAGAAGAATGAAATCTTTGAAATAGTTTGGATGTTACCTTGAAAAGTACTGTACTGAGGATGCCACTTTGATTTCCGGCAAAGTTTAGCTGGGGTTTCATCGACCTTCGAGGGACTAGCATCGAGCTGGAACAGATGGTAAGCTATTTTTTGTGAAACGCACATCGTGCCAAGAAGGTTTCTTCGTGCATTATAAGTTACGTCTCCATCTCCAGTGACTAAGAAGGGATTAAGAACAAATAAAAAAAAATTGCTATGATGCTATCTATGTTTACTTCCTAATACTTCCTCATAAGAGAAGAGTTTTCTTGGTCGTCCTTTCGTTGAGAGATCAAATATTTCCATGTTGGTGCAATTGCTCCAAGCGTAATGAAGAGAGACTAGGAAATTCGTGTTTGGGATCTCCTTTACATGTGTCCAACTACCACTCCAAACTATTTGAATATTTAGTTGATGGAACAAAGATTATACTCATTCAAATACCATCTAGATTTTTAAGTTTAACTCCTTGGAATTCTGCATATGGCTGCTTGGTTTTGAGATCGATGACACTGATCTTGTTATTTATCATGGAGCTCCAAGCCAGAAGAGTCGGAATTTCGCTTTCTATTTAACCAAGATGAGATGTGAGAGAGTCGTAAAATAATAAAGAAAAGAAATGTCATTCGAATAGACAATTTATCTATCTCAGTAGAAGGCTTAGAGTTACCATTGGTTTTTAGAGATTGCTTCAGTGAAGTATCCGGTTGTGAAGTTTGTTGAACTTGATTTGGCTCTCCAGGTCCTGAATCTTGTGAGACTTGCATGACTTTTTAAGCTTTTGAGACTAATGAAAATTAAAAAAAAAATATTTATTAAAGATATCTCCAATAGGATAATTTTGACTTTGTGAAATTACAGTATTTACTATACCAATACATCAAATTTACAATAAATTTGCCAACTATACGAAGATATTTATGGTACCTGGAGAAAATTCAACTAATCGCTCAAGAAATGTAAATGGTAGAAATAGCATATTGATGTGGTCCCAATCAAATCGATGTGTTTTAGTATTTCTACCCTCAAAAAATTATCATCTCTTGAGCATTCATGGACAATTATGTAACCAGAGAGGGCAGTTGGATCAATCAAAAATTTTTTTCAAAGTCCTGACCAGAATTTGCGTAAAAGCGTTGAACTCTAGCTCAATGGAGGAGAATGTAATATTTTGTTGTTTAGAGGCCGATTCCTGACAAAAAAGAAAGCCAGCTTTCAAATAAACAAAATGGGAATTTCGAAACAAGAAGGGGAGAAGAAGAATTTAGTTTTATAAAAGTTATCCGAGAGGGGTTACTCGGAATCGGATGGTGGGGTTGTCGAGAAAAGTTGCGAAGTACTCGGCAGGACCAACACATGGAAACTGTTGGAAGAATTGAATCTCGCTTGGAAGTACGCTGGGCATTGCGAACGATATTACTTGGAGAAATTTGAAGTGCTTGACTTGTACGTTTGTCAAATCGGGAAAGAAGGTGGAGTCGCTATCGGGAAAAATACAACTTGGAAGAATTTGGGCACTCTTGCCAAATTATAATGAGATTGGTGATCCGGGAGCTCTTATGATGATTAAGGAATCAGAGTCTTATTGCGATATTCTATTTTTCAGAACTATTGAGAGTCTCAGATGCATAAATATCCTTTGAATGAATGAGTGAACAAATTAACCAATGCAATTGAATTAGTATCAGTTAACTTCTGCGATATTAAGAATTGATAGTTGGAGAGCTCTAGATCCTGGTCCAAGTAGTAATTTTGCTTCAAAATTTGAGTCGCAGGGGAATATTTATTAAGTATTAGACACATCAACCAAAATATTGATCCTATCTTGAAGTTATTCTTGTAACTGGTGAGAACAAGGACCTCGGATGTACTGAAGTATTGTAAGCAATCGACTGCTGTTCTCGTGATTTGCAGTAGTAACTAATTTCAGCAGTTTAGTTACTCTACAACAGTATTTATTATGTGTGAACTGGAGCTATGGCTCCAAAGTATGAGTCCCTCAATCTTGAAATATTTAATCTCAAATACTTACTTACACTGTCTTAAGATATGATTCCGCTCTAAAATAGATAAGTCTATTCTTTATCAATTTTACATTAATTTATTTGATTCATTTTCATTAGAATAATGGTTAGCTGAAGAAAGTAATTTTTCTCAACACATTTCAATACCATTTTACAGAAATTTCCTTAGAAGACTCTCATTTTGATACATTAGCTCCACAAATCTCTGGTATAGCTATTAGGATATTATCACTATTTACACATTTGACCAGACTTTCAAACAGAAGTTACCTTTACTCCGGTACCAATACAGATTTATCAGACCCTTAGAAAAAGAAACCTAAATCCAAGCTGAATTTTCATGAAATTGATTGATAACAGAATTTAAATTTGAAATTATTAAATTTTTAACTCCTGTACTATATCAATTTAATTTTTGTTAGTTAACGAAATAAAAGAACGCAAAACTACCTCTCTCTCTTCTAAAATGGGATTTTTTCAAGGAATCATGTTCAATGTATATATACATAGGCAGTAAACAAAAATACTGATTTATTAAGATGAAATAATCAAAAATAGATAATAAGTTGACGTTAAATCTACATATTCAAAAAAACTATTTTCATTTATTTTGAATTTTATTCGTCACTGTTCAGTTGACTCAGAGAGGAAATCTACATATTCGCGTATATATGAGGTTTCGAATATAAATTCTTGATCAAATCTGTTTAAAATAATCGCCATTGCATTCATAGTGGTTATTTGAACACATTGACGTAGCGTTCTCTCAAATCGTCAGAAGGAAGGCTTGAAAGCATATCTTCATGCTAAATCAAAATTATTTCACTGGAAAGACAAAATAAATCAAGTACTATATCCGCTTTGAACGTTTCAATGCGTGGAATAGATGTACGTAGGCCTCTGTTTTCCGTGTCTCTTCCGAGTTTCTTTTCGACGGTTCTAAGGTTCATTGTATTAAATAAATGTACCAAAATCGTGTTTTACTTTAAATATTCTAACTGCGAGTTGACTTGGTTAAGTTTCTTCTTCAGAATCTCTCTCATATCCTGCAGGAAATATATCCTTGTTATTAGGAAAGTTAATTAAAGAAAAATGCTCAATGCTGCTACTTTTCAGGATCTTGACCATATTTTTGCAAGTCTCGCTCAAGAATCTCTTTGTTCTTCAAGAACCGATCTCTCTTCTCAATCAAAAGCTTTCGGTCAGTTTCAATCTCTTCGAGCAATTGGCTGGATCTATCTCCCTTCTTTGTAAGTGAATATTCTATTTAGCGGTCATGAGCACTGAATCAGAAATAATCAAAGAATTACGTGAGGAGCGATCGACACCAGAAATATGTGTTTTTAAGAACTCTTTCAAGTTCCTGACCTCCACTTGCAGCTTATCGATATTAAAGTCTTGGTTCTCATACTGATCCTCTGGATCGATGTTCGCGAATCTCGGTTCATGCTCCTCTTGCTCATGGTCATCGGATTTAACGGTGACCATAGAGCGGAAAATATCAGTTTTTTGCTCCTTTTGAGCAGCGGCTTTTTGAGCCCTCAGCTCCTCGATTTTTGCGTCCTTTTCAGCCAATACTCTCGTAAGAGTCTCAATTTCTGCATCCAAATCACCAGCGACGCCCAATGTCTAACAGTATTATATCAGCCTTGTGATTCTATGAGCCAATTCACCTTTTTCATGACACCTAACTCCGTTTTGTAGCGATTTTCAATAAATTGTATCTCTTTCTTCAGTGACTCTGCAGCAATTTGCTCCTTGGTATATTCATCATGCTGACCACAACATGTTAACGGCTGCTTTGGAGATGAAATGAATTACCTTCGCTTTCAAAGCTCTTTGGGACTTTGCAATAAGATCTTCGATATTTCCTAGTTTAGCCTTCAGTTCTGAGGCCTCTTCACCGTCAAAGCCCTTGATTCGATTCATTTTGAGCTTTAATATCGAGATTTTCTCGAGTTGTTCCTCGTCTAACGCCTGTTCGAATTAATAGTTATATTCATTTGTACTAATTAATTTTTCCGTACCTTTTTCTTTTCCTGTATTTGTTCAAGTGTTAACTGTCTCAATGCGGCTATTTCATCATCGTTCTTTTTCTGGAGTCGCGCTTTCTCTTTCACGAAATCGGCTTCTAAGCCCTCTTTATACTTTTGGAGCTCTTGGTTCAAGTAAGCGAGCTCATCATCAAGACTTTCTCTAAACTGCGCCATCTTTTCCTTCTCATAATCCAGCATTTTCTCTTGGACTTCTAGCTTCATGATCTCGATTTTGTTATTAATTTGATTCTTGTAATCCTCAACTTTCTCCTTCAACTCTCGGGCCAATTCAGCTTCAAATGCCGGATCAATCTCTTCTTTCTAGAATATCATTCAAAATAAGTCTAAACCCATCAACTAACTGAACATATACCTCATTTTTGGCATTCTCAGCCTCAAATTTTTTATAAAGATTCGAAATTTCCTCCCGTTGCTTATGAAGAGCTTTTTCCTTAAGTTCTTCAGTCTTTTCTTTAAAGCTCTGAATCAGCGCTTCCTTCTCCATTTGGAATTTAATTTCTTGCTCATTAATATAACTTTTCTTCGCGTTTTGTTCTAAACTTTCCAAATCGTCCGCAGCACTTGCATTCTGCTCCATCTTAAGCTTAAATATCTCACTTTCCAAGGCTTGAATCTCCTCGCTGTACTGCTTTTCCAACTGACTCCTAATCTCCTTTTGCTTCTGCTGCTTATTGAGATTCAGCTTCTCCTTCGCATCCTCAAGCTGGAGGCTTAACTCCTCTTGAAGCAACTTAATTTTATGCGCCAGATTTTTTTCGGCTTCCGCCCTCAACTCAGCCTCTCGCTTCTTCTTTTCAATAGGAATATCGCTCTCTTCAAGCGGTTTGTTCTCTCGGCGAATCTTGTCTTCCTCTTGGGCCTTTTTCATCTCATATTCGAGTTCAAGATCTTTGATTTTCTTCTGATGCTGCCTTTCTAATTCTTTCTTTTTGTTCTCAAACTTCGTCTGCAGCGTCTGGATCTGCTGCTGGATCTCTTTCTCTTTCTGCTCTTTATATTGCTTGAGTTTTTTCTCATTAGCTGCCTTCAGAAGCGGGTCGTCCTTCTTTCCAACACTACTGAGTTTAGGCAGATCTTCAATCTTTAAAGGCGCTTTTCCCTGCTTTTTCGAGCCTGTCAATAGAAAATTCAGAGAATGAAACGAAATTTTAGCGAACCTAGACCCGGGCCAGCGAGAGGTCCTCTTGTGTCTTCGGTAAATCCACTGCCTCTCATTTTCTGGGCCTGCGATTGCATCAAGCGTTCGTTTTTCTTCTGTTTTTCTCTCTCGTACATCTTTTTGTAATACTCGTCGCAAGGATGGTCCCAGGTGCTATCACCGGTTTCGAAGTTAAAGTAATAGATTTCTCCATCGCGAGTTTGGCAAGGCTTCCAGGGCTCGGGAAGAGGAGCTTTGAGGCCTTCTTTGGCGATGTAAAAAAGATCTCGGTCTTTTTGAAGATCCATCCCGAGGAATTTCGCGTATTCGAGAATTTCTGTTGAAGGAAGGTTAGGCAAGGAGGAAAGGTTTTGTACCTTCTTCGGTTGGTTCGTAGTTCTCATCGATGTCTTCTTCCAAGACCATGCTTTCTTGTGCGTCAGGGTCCATCATTAAGAAATTTTTACGTTATTTGAAATTTGATAAAATTAATTTCGAGTCGAAACAACTCTGAATTATTTAACTGATGACTTCGAAGAAAGTTATGCAAGACACATTATTATAAACAATGAATTAATGCTTCTATGACAAAGAAGTTTTAAAAAAATTCTAAACAATAATGTATCAAGAGACTTATCAGTCTTGATGCGCTTCTTGGGACTCACACTTCTTCCGTATAAAAGAAATTACCATTCCCATTGATAAGTTGTGCATATATTAGAAATGAAAGGATCCTCGAAAAATCTTTCATAATATATAGCCAGTCATGTTGATTCAATCATTTCAAACGTGAGAAAGGACAAACTTCGAGCATTTATAATTAATATGAGTGGATGCTAATTATTTGATCGTTCATTCTGTTCCTGAGAAAAATAATGAATGTATCTTAATCACTGCAAGATGTCGTTTTCCCTTACTTAAACTGCTAACCGTTCGATTTTCTTCTTCTTTTCTGCTTGATACGATGCCTTGAAATTTTCGATACAAGGATGCTCCCAACTGGTCTCAAAGGTGTTCGTGTTGTGGTAGTAAAGGTTTCCCTCTGGTGTTTTGAACGCCATCCAGCCTGCTGGAAGAGAAGCTTTAAGTCCTTGCTTTGCAATATAAAAGAGGTCTTTATCTTCTTCTAAGTCCATTCCAAGGATTTCAGCAAATTTCTTTGTCTCTATTATTTGAAGATGTCTTACTCAGAGAATAACAGGTGGAAATACCTTCCTCAGTAGGCTCGGAACTGCTACTAGTTGTTTCTTCTGAGTCCATGAATATTTCAAAGATCTGTACGATTTGATAATTAATACTACAATAAACAATATATCACAAATCCCTGATATCAAAGTGAGTAGCAAATTTTTGATGTTCCTAATTATTTTATGTATAATCTGTCATATACTTGATTCGAGTTTGTAATCATAGAAAGTCAACTGAAGGTAAATATAGCAGACGGTGACTCTTGATATGGCAACTTATCTCGATTTTTGACCAAATTTTGCTATTTATTTCTTAACAGTTTATTCAAAAAGAGCTCTGTAATGAATAAGCTTATCGCAATCATATTCTTAACTTTTCATAAGCATACCACACTAATCGTAGAATAAATATCGTCATTATTGCTTATCAATGCAATTTTTTTGTAATTGGATAGTCTAACAACATCACATTTTTTTTTGTTAAGTCTTTTCTTTAACTCTTGATACAACACTTTGCAATGCTTTCTTCGGTTGCAAAGTTAAAGAAGTAAACCTGTCCATCTTTCGTTTGACAAGGCTTCCAGGGATCTGGAATAGGGGCTTTGAGTGCTTCTCTTACTCTCTCATTCTCAGGATCCATTCCTAGGTATTAAGCGTACTCAATAATCTCTTTGTCAGAAGAAAATTTGTGACCCCGATCTTCTCTGAGATGGTTCTTCCATTCCATTACTTTCAAGGTGAGACAGAAATTTTATTTAGCTATTTGAGTGCTTGCTAATCACCTAAATCGATTATTTTAACAATAGTCATAATAACACTATGGGTAATTATGAAATTTCTGTGGAGTTTCTAAACTGTGGAAAACAACAAGAATCTCATCCTGGAAATAATTTTATTTATTTTCATCTCTCACGATTCTTTATTCATAATCGGATTATTATCATCCACCAGCAGCTAGAGGAAGCAGACTGACATAACAGATCCTAGCCATTGAATGATGCTAATATATATGAAATCTGCAATAATTTGCTTTCGCCTGAGGTGACACCAGAATAGAAAAAGATTTCAAATTAGGACTCCAGATATATTTCATGGTTTTTAACCAGAGAGGTTCATGATTAAGAATTGTCAAATTACGTCCTCTCATTGACATTTTTTTGTACCGGTAAACCTCTCTATAGTGATAAATATGTGGAAAGAATATATCATTCTCAAGAAATGAGCAATAAATGATTTCAATGCAGTAGTTTAAGTCATCGAAATAATTTAGAATTTTCCTTCCCATCGATATTAGCCTCGTGCTCAATTAAATCCCTGGCATGAGACTATTGAGCATAACAAAAGAGAAATACATCACACAAGTTTAGGGTTTTTGCTGCTGTGAGCGATTTCTAATTTTACTTACTCTTCACAAACTTATCCTATTCTTAGATAAGAATGTGATGATGATGAAATCTTGGTATATATTAACAACATCGAAAGAAGAAAAAATAATTGATAATGAAATCGATTTCTATTATTTATTAACATTAATCCATAGTAGGTCTTCAATAAATTTAATAACCCCATTCACTTTCCTTCTTCTATTGAATTAACCGGTTTCTCAAATGAAACAGACTGAGTAAGGAGACGCTAACCAGCGGATTAGAGCAATGAGATATTATCGTAAAATTTACTCCCGTGCGAATCAGTTCCAGTATAAAGTATCTTTCCTGTAGCAAAATCAAGCAATTTTGTCGTCCTATCTGAGGCCGCGCTTGTCAGCATGTCTCCAGATGGACTCCATCTTACACAATTGATGTGATCTAAAATATTTCAGCTTCGAAAAATGATATTTTCGTACGAAAAAATTTACAAGAATGAACTTCATTAAAGGTTCTAACTGTCTTTCCTCGTCGTTTGTCAAATATTTTGATTTTTATGTCGTTACCACCGGTCGCCAACAAATTTCCGTTGCTTTGGCAGACATCAATCCAAATTATAGAATCTACAGGGAGAAACCAAACATAAGAAGATGCACAGCTCAAAGAAAATCATAAGAAACAGTCAGCAAAATACACAATGATAAGAGATATTATCCTTCAATGCTCATGGAGTAAGAAATGAAGGAAAAAAAAAACTTAGGTTTATTCAAATTACAGTCGGGAGATAGGCTAGCAGGTTTCTTTAACGTGAAGACTTTCTTCTCGGCATCTAAAATGTTGAGTTTATCATTTTCGGATTTGACGAATAATAAGGATTCTCCACTGTTAGTACTCCATCTGCAACGGCCATGTGGTTCTAATGGATTAATAGAAGATGAATATAATAATGGAGATAACTCCAGGCTACCTTCACTTCCGACTTTTAAATGAAGTCTACAAGCATCAGAGGTGATATCTGTTACTAAAAGCATTCCATGTCGGTCAATTGTTGCTGCGACTTCTCCCGTAGGATCAAAAGCGAGACCAGGATTGTAGTTTTCTTGATGAAAATGTGATCTAAATCTATTGTGCGAAATTCATCAATTACTCTCATTATTGCTATATTCCGAGTGCCATTTCGATTTTCTTAACAGCTTAACACAATAATTGCTCTTTTGTCCACCGTACTCAATATTATACAAGTGGTAAGATATTTTCCCTCCAAGAGAGATCGAACCAAGGATATTTCTTCTCGAATTATAAGTCACATCTCCAAAGCCAGTTTCTAGATGAACCAGAGTCATTTATTGATGTCAGGATGAAATAACGCAAGAAAGCAGAATTGGAGGAGAGAAACTGAATCAATTTTACCTCCGTGGACTTCCTCGAAAGAGTAGATTTCTCTTTCATGTCCTTTCTTTGAAAGATCAAATATTTTCATATTAGCAGACAGACGGATATTATGGTTGAGCGAGACCAGTAGTTTCGTGTTTGGAATTTCTTTGACATGAGTCCACCAACCTTAGAGATACAATTACATTGGATTTTCCCTCAAATTGTAAAAGACCTGAGTGTATTTGAACTCCTGTAAAATTGGAGTAATTCTGCTTTTTTTCCAGTTCGATGATGCTGATGTAGTTATTCTTCCATGAGGACCAGGCAAGCAATGTTGGAGCAGCAATCACCTCTATTCAGTGTGATATAGATGCAGAAACGGAAGAATATATCAAAACCAGGGAACATTCTATCGCAAAAGATGAAATTACCAGTAAATGTCGGGGTTTTTGGCATTTCTTCTATCGGGTCGTGAATTTCGGAATGCTCTGGCTCTTCAACTTCGGGAGACGTCAAATCCCTTGTAAATTCTGTCCAAATTTTTGGAAGCATAGCTATTTTCACGTGTTGTGGTAGATTCTCGTCAACCGTGAATAAAATTTTTTATTTTATCAAAATTCTCTTTTGATTCGTTAGTTACTTGATTCGATAATCAAATTCTATGATAATTAAGCTAAATGGAGCGATACTAGCTAATCCCAGACCATTTCCTCAAGTCCAATCTGGACTTGGTATTTGACAATTTATAAACAATTTGATCAAATTGTGCTGATTTCAATACTTCTTATGAGAGCAAGAAACCTAAATAACATATCCTAGCGTGAAATATTTCGTTTTTAATAGAAGATTGTAGATTATTCAAACAGCATCTCATTTTCACATCATTATCACCCTGAAGAGAGAAGGTAACTCCTACCAATTTCTGGCTTCTGAGAAATGGTTTCGCAAAAGTTAGTCTTTCCGAATAAAAAACATATCCATTTGATATTTCATATCGAAAGATCTGAGAAAAATTTTGGTTCTTAGCATGAAGTTGTTGCGAATATAATGTCTACAGCTGCTCAACACTTTCAGGAACAGAATATTAGTCCAAGGTTCATAAGGTTGCGACGAAGATTTTAGGAAAGGTCAGATACACACAACACTTCTTTCCACTATGCATGCAATTCCCAAATATGCTATTTGGATGTATATTCTTCGGAAAGAACCAGAGTTGTTGAGGATAAGTTAAAGACGAGCTAGGTCTTTCGAGATTCCAGAAGAAGAACCTTAACCTTCGAATTATTTTTGAAAAAGCCAATTTTTGCTTTGTTGATACTGATATTATATCGTTCGAAAAGACTCTTTAGGCACCGAACAGCCAAGGTTATAATGTTATCCTTTGAGTGTGGTAAAATTGAAGAATTGAACCGATCTTCCGATTTCTAAACAACCATAGCCATTTCAGGCGGTTAGTGATTTTACCAGAAAGGGTCCAGAAACAAGTTGAGTGGTGGAAAACAGCTGTTTCATTGTTTGAGGAAATTTTTTTTCTCGTTGTATCTTCTTTGAATTCCTTTTCTCCTAAAATCAAAAGAAATTCTCACTGAATTTATTACTAAATCAATTGAAACTTGGCGCAATTCTCAGTGGTAACACCATTAGTTTCAAATGAGCATTACCCTTGCAGACAATGTACCTAAAGCTATTCTTACTCTGAGAATCAGGGCTAACTTGAACCACTATGTAATTGAAGCTGATTTTATTACTCTTATTTTTTCCCTTCTCCGTGTTTTGTCTGAGGAACTTCTAACACCTAACACACGAATAAGTTTTGGCTTCTTTTCCGTGAGTGGGACTGACTCGACGATTTTATAAATTTTATCTTTTCCGAAATTTGCTTTGCTTTAGTTTATTTTATGATAGGCTGCTAATAAAAGGATGTTTCAATATATTGAGAGGACAATAGAGCAATAAGGATATCAAGATATTTGACAAATGATAATCTCAAATTTAGTTTAAAGGCTTGAAAGTAATCATCGTGGATTCCTATCTTATTTGATTAGATTCTCATTTTAGACTTTTTTTTGAAAATAAAAATTTTAATTAATTTGCCGCTCCGCTATAACAAATGGAAAAGTAATGTCCCGAAAAGGAAAGCCGCAAAAACGTCAAGAAGTGAAGGATAAAGTAAACGAAAAAGAGAAAAGAGGCACATCAACAAATGATTTGCCCATCAATTTGATGAAAACTGGTACAAGGTTTTTGCTATTATAGCCTAACTTTGGATAGAAGAGATATCTCCTACATCTCCTGCTCTGCTTGCGTGGTGCTCAAGTGAGAATAATAAGATTAATATAGTTGGACTCAAAACGAAGCAACTAGTTGCCCACTTTGATGGAGTTAAACTCAAAAGGGTCAATGGTATTATTTCATGTTATTATATTACTCATTTTAGTAACTACTCACGAAGAATATAAAAGTAGTGCAGCTCATGTCAAAGAGATTGCAAACACAGGACTCTTAGTTTCTGTTCACCACTGCTGGGACACATCTGCAAACCTCGAAGTGTTTGATGTCTCACAGAAAGAGAGAGTGAGGAAAATATTTTCATTTGAGGAAGTTTCTGGAGGTAGAATCATCAGTAAAATTTATCTCATATTGTCATCCCTTAGTTACTGGGTATGGAGACATTGCCTATAATCCACAGAGACGCATTCTTGGAGCAATCTCTGTTAGAGGGAAGATAGCCTACCATCTTTACAGTTTCGCCACATCGAAAACTGGCAATAATATAAAACTCATCCGAAAATCGAGATGGCACTCCCCATATATCGAAAGTGATGGTATTCAATCATTTTCTCTATGGCAGATTCATTTAACGAATTTGCATTCTAGATCCCCATATAACAAGTCTAGATTTTAACCCTAATGGAGAGACTGCAGGGACTGTTGACCCAGATGGAAGATGCGTCATCTCAGATGTGAACACTGATAATTGCCGCGTACATGTGAAGATGGGTTCCGATCATGGTACATATGATTTTAAAATACCTATAATATTTCAACCTCATTCTTTCCTCCTACCGAAACCAAATATATTCATACATTATTTTATATTAAATTATTCGCAACATTTATCATTTGTTCCTTATTTTATCATTACTCTTTAGATCAATGGGCCCGTTGCAGATGGAGCACGAACACTGATGAATCCTTACTATTCATCAAGTATGACAATAGATATCTCAATATCGTAGATGCTGAAAAGAAAGCTCTCATTTTGAAGAGTCCATTTGAAATCGAAACATGGAGTAATTCCTGCTGTTTTATTACTTTTTCTTCGGCCTCCTCAGTTAAGAGGCTATTTAATTCTTAAGAAATCAAGAGAGAACCATGATACCTCTTTTCAATGCAAAAGGGTTAGCCTTTTATTTTTTTGCTTTTCTTTTATGCTGCGTCTTTTTTTTTTCTCATGTGTCATTCTTTATTCATAGTGTGGACACTCTGGATTGATGTTTGCCAGAGTAATGGAAATCTATTGGCTTCGGGTGGTTGGGATTCGGTTATAAAGATATTTGACAAACGAGAATCGAATATTGTCCAAACCCTTGATGGCATTCATAGTAGTACTATTTTTTGATTTCTTAATCACTCACTCATGACTTTCTTTTTGATAGGTAGACTCTTTTGTGTGAAATGGAGTCCAAGTGGCGATATGCTCGCGAGTGCTTCCTTCGATAAGACAGTAGCATTATTAGACTTCAAGACTGGAAAAAAACTGTACTCTGGACAGACCTCAGGTGGAGGTAACTTTTTACTATTTTAATCAATCAAGGCTTTTCTTATCATTCTTAGAGTATGCAAGGTCTGTCTGTTTTATTTGAGAAAAAATCAAACTTAATCATCACGTGAAAAGGAGAGAACAAGGAAATATCGATAGAATAAATATTACATGTCCTAGTCTTTTATAATGTCTCAGTTTCATCTCGTATTCTTCTAATCTATTAGGAACAAAAATATATTAGTGATGAAAAACTGAAAAATATAACTAGAAAACATCCAGTGATGCCTCAAACATTTTCTCGATTTTCTTAGTCGCAATATAGTGGATCAATGCTTAACTTATCAAAAAAATCTAAAGACGAATTGATTCTTAATTAAATAACAGTAACTCGCGATAATTACAGAAGAATAAACTTAGATAAGCGGATATTTTCTTGCGATTGTGGCAGAGGCTAGAACTAACTGCTTTAATTCTCATATCGAATAGAAGTCGTTGTTTCGGTGAGCTGAGCTGCTAGGAGAAAAAAACCTGCTTTAAGAAGAAATATATGTCAATTGGAAATTAATACTGAACTAACTGAAACAGCAAATCATATCAAATCAAAAATTAATAGGATTTGGATAATAGGCGTCAAACGCATAACTTTCTTATATTTGTCATCTCCTTTGAATTGATTTCAGGTATATTACTCATGTGATTGTCAGTCTCAATGCATTTTTTCCGTATTGTATTACCACCGAGTTTTTCACCTACTACCTTAGATTTTCGATGTGCTGCTTTGAGAAATCTCAGCAAAGTTCTTGAAGCAGAAGGCACTAATTGAGAATATCCAGCCGTTCTCTCTACCGAACCTAAATCAAGCTCAGCTTAAGCTAAACCGTTCAGGTTCCACCGAGATTCTCCGCATATCGACTTGAGTAGAAGCAGTTGATCACAGGCTTCCTTTTTAAAAAATTAAGTTTTTAAAGGATTTGAATTTCAATAAATTCTTCTGGCAGCTAACTCTCTCTTGCAATATATAATCCTACAAACAATCAAACCGTTGCTTGAATGAAAACTAATGCGGACAAATCTTCCAGCAGTGTCTCTGATTTCGAATTCCTCAATCAATTAGGCAAAGGCAGCTTTGGTACCGTTTATCGCGTGAAACGCATTTCAGATGGCACAATTATGGTCCTCAAGCAAATAAACATCTCCCAAATGTCAGCGCAGTTACGAACCGCAGCTCTCAATGAAGTGAAGATCCTATCTTCGTTAGACAGTCCTTTCATTGTGAAATATTATGACTCATTTATTGAAAAAAATGATCTAAATATCCTCATGGAGTACTGCGACGGAGGCGACCTTGCTCAATACCTCAAACAATTAAGCGGCAAGCCACTAGTCGAGCCAAAGATATGGAAATTTTTTATTCAGTTGTGCATCGGTCTGGACTATCTCCATCAAAAAAAGATACTTCATCGAGATATTAAGGCTTTGAATGTTTTTCTTACCAAAGACGAGAACGTTCGTATTGGAGATCTTGGAGTCGCAAAAGTGTTGGCAGATACGACAAATTTTGCGCATACAATGGTCGGAACACCATACTATCTTTCGCCTGAGATGGCCGAAGAGAAGCCGTATAATGAGAAAAGCGATGTGTGGGCATTAGGCTGCGTTTTGTATGAAATGTGTACGCATAGGCATCCCTTTGAAGCGAGTAATCAAGCAGCTCTGTTTTTAAAAATCATTCGTGGGAAGTAATTGTATTTGCTAATACTGAGGGACTTATTTAGTGATTAGATATGTACCAATCCCTTCGACATATTCCACTGACTTAGCAGAGCTCATCGATAACTGTTTATGCAGAAATTATAAAAGAAGGTTTTCAACGACTATGCTTTTGAGCAAGCCAGGTAAAGGTTCATGCATAACGTCCTGATAATTTTTCATTTTCCCAGCGGTAAGCGCTCAAGCGAAATCCCTCGGCCTCGTCTTTCCAGAGCCAGAGAGCAATAAAACCGAAGGCACTCCTGCACCAACGCATCAAAGAAAGAAGACTGGTGTAAAGACTGAAAAAGAGAATATGGAGCGAAATAATAATACTAAAGATGGTGCTCTAGTGATAAAACTAGGCAAAGTACAGGCCATCGAGGTGAATGAGCCAACCGGCAAAGAAGATAAATCACAAAAAACGAGAAAAAGCAAGGAGGATAACAAAATTTCTATTAAGCCCTCCACAGAAAAAGAGAAAAGACCAGCAAAAACTGTCAGCGAAGCGGATGCTAAACAATACGCTGTAAATCTTGAAAGAGGAAAGGAGAAAAAAGCAAATATCAATAAGAACAGCCCTGAAGAGCCAGTTAAAGTGAATTTGACTCCAACCGTCAAGCAAAAACCCGAAGAAAAAAAGCAAGAACCTTTGCGTGTCGAGGTGATAAATTTAAAAGATAATAAACCTAAGGAAATCAAACGAGAAACTTTACAGCAGCCTTTTCTAAAAAAACCAGTTGAAAGCCAAACAGGTAAAGGTATTATCTACTAATTTCCATTGATAAGCATCAGGTCGCAATGTTGGAAGAATTAGAAAAGGAGCCCCTCAAACAATTGCTCGGAACGCTCTTCAAGTCGCCCAGCTCAGAGTTACTAAGGTCAGCTCTCTTAATTCAGGAAAACCTGAACCTAATGAAAAGAAGGAGCATATTCGCGTGACTCTAGCGAGGTACTCTAGCTCCGAAGAGACTACTCCAAAAAATCTGAGTATGAACTCAGGCAGCGGGGAAGAAGCGGCTAAACCTCGCAACATCAAAAAGAAAAAGACCGGAGAAAACAAAAAGAAAAGCAAAGCGAGTTTGAACGTGTCCTCACAAGAAAGTAACTCAGCTCAAGAAGTCGAGCAAGGCAAAAAAGAAGCCGACTGTATTCACGAAAGCACTCAGTACAGTCAACCTCTGACTCATGTGGATTTTGATTGGATACTGACGCCAAAAGGCTTTACGAAACCTGAGGTAACATTCGCATTGTTAATTGAAGGTATCAATAAAATAATCGGATAGATTGTATTTGAAACTGCGCAAGAGCATGAATATGTTAGTCCAGTGAAATCTAAGGCAAAATTTGAAGAGTCTGAGCAGTTAGAGCAGAAAGAAAATGAAGGAAACGCTGAAAATGCTCAGGAAAGGCAGCAGGAGGTTAAATGGAGGGTTTTGACGGGATCTGAGGCGAAAAAGCAAGCGTTTTTGATGAAATCACCAGTTCGTCGTGACAGTCATGAGGAAATTCCTGTTATCTATGACCGTAACGATGTCGGGAAGCTCGAGGTAAACGAAAACACGGACTCGTTAGAGGATCTGGAAAATTACGAGGACTCCCTTGACGAGGACCAAGCGCCTTATGATGACGAAGACCCAGGCTCTCCGTATGATCTCCCTCGTCAAATTCTCGAGCACAGTCCTGGAGAACATAGCATAATGAAGCGTCCCATTCCAGAAAAAGAAGAAGAGGCCAATAGCGAGAGCATCATCGAAGGTCTTGAGTTACAGAAAGCGTCTATCAGCTTTGCGATCCAGCAAAAGTTTCAGGAGCTTATAGAAGCGACTAATCAGCCAATGGCTGAAAAAATAATGAACTTTTTCAGGGAGAAGCTAAGAGTATTTATTTCCTTATTTTCTATTGGGCACTCACTATTTTACACTATAATAGAAAGAAACAGATCTATCTGAGTTCGATCAAAAGGAGATCGACGATTTTATCCATAATAATCTTTTCGCAACTGGGAAGCAAAATCACGTAAAAAAAATTTCCTTTCTTCTCTTTCGACTTCATTACACTCATTATTCAGATTGTTTACATCGCTTATCAAATCCTTCATCTTGAAAATGAGCTTCAAGAATGTATTGACGCTATTGAAGGACAAATTTATAATTAAAAGCAGCTGATCGCAAGCAAATTGTCCGTATTAAATTCCATTCGATCGATATTTGACACCTTTTGGTTCTCTTGTAACATTACCATCGCATTTCAGTTATACTTGTAAATTTTACATCAGTACTGTCTTTCAATCAATTATTCTTACAAAAAAAGAAGTTCTCAAAAATAATTAAATTTATTAGCTTTGATCTTATCGCTTTAATCAATAAAATTAATCTGTTCGATAATCGAAATGGAAACCGAAAAACCTCGCTACGACCCTTCGCAGGTGTTGTGCAAGCAGCATAAGAAACGGCTCTTCGCGGTCTCCTTAGATGATCCTAGCACCCCGGAACTCTTCTGTACTCAGTGCGTTTTCAACAAAAAATACAAAACGCTTGTTGACATTCGCGACTGCTTCACGGAGTCCGCAGTTATCGACCTCGCAGACAAAATCCTCAGCAATTTAACAACGCAAAGAATCATGTCGGACTGCAAGATCCAAGAGCATTTCGCTCAAATCGACAAACAGTTCCAGGCCTACAACGATCACTTGAACAAGATTAAATACATGTGTAAAGAGCGCTTGCTCCGCGAGCTGATCCGGAACCTTTCGAAGACGCTTACCGTGAAGGAAACAAACTCGATTAAAAACTGGCTGCTGAAATTCCACCAGCAGCTGACTCAAGAAAAAGACTTTTCCGAGACATCCGAAGTGCTGAATCAATACTGGAAACTGTATAGGAAGTTCAAAGACTGGGGCGAGCAGATCGAGAAGAAGAAGCAGTCGTATATCCTCAAGTCTCAGGAGGTGATGAGCTCGGCGACCTCGCAGATCGAGGCTTTTCTGTCCGATCTAGAAACCTGGATCAAAGCGAAATTGGAAGCGACGTCTATCCTCGAGGGCTTCCGCTACATTGCCTCGGGAGCAGCGGACCGTAGCCTGAAGATCATGGATATCGACTCGAAGAAGATCGATAAGACCTTTGATAATTTGCATGAAGACGACATCAGGAAGTTAGTAGTGGCGCCAAATAACCAGCTGATTGTTACCGGGTCGAATGATCATACGATTAAAGTTATTGATCTGAAGAAAATGCAGGAAGTGATCTCCTTTCCGCTTATTCACAGCGATGTGATCAGATGGGTCGATGTATCTTCGAATTCGAGATTCATCGCTAGCTGCTCGAATGACCATTCGATAAAACTCATCGATATCGAGTCGAGAAAGGTTATAAAGAGCTTTGATTTCGTTCATCAGCATTGGATATCATGCGTAAAGTTTACTCCTGACATCAAACACATGATCTCAAGCTCTTATGATTGCTCTGTGAAAGTGTTTGGAATCGCATCGAAGCGGCTCCTCAGCAGTTACAACTACGTACATAAGTTCCAGATCAACTCGTTTGAGATTTCGCCTGACTCGCGCTTTGTGATAACGGCTTCTGATGACCGAGCGATCAAGTTCATTGATATTAAGCGTGAGAAGTTAGTGCATAGTATATTCAATGTGGAGACTGAAGGGCTATCGCAGATCTCTCTATCGAAGAATAAGGCTTTTTTGGCTGTGGGGTCGAACGGTGGAAATATCAAGCTCTTTAATTATATTACAAGGAAGCCAATACTGCGGATCTCTAGACAGCATAATGACACGGTGTCAGGGCTGTATTTCTCACCGAATTCAAAGTTTCTGGTTTCGTCTTCGTTCGAAGGGACGATCAAGGTGTTTAACCTCATTACGAAGAAGACCGCGACATCATTTGATTGTATTCACAAGGGGAGGATATGGTCGATCGGCCTCATTCCGACACCATAGCGATGTGGGGTTTATTTGAGGACATGAAACGGTTAAACGAAAAAAATTTCATTTATTCTATGTGTAATCAAAAGTAATATCCGCATGGTTTATTTCGCGAGCCAAAATGATAAGAAATAATAATGGAAAGAATGTTATTGTTACCCTTACTATATAATTACTTCACTACTTAATATCTAGTGTTCTTAATAATAGGAATCTATATAATGATTGCATGAAAGTCACAATAAAAGATCTGAACAATAGTTCTCGTTTTTAGCTAATAATATAGCATGGTGGTTTAGTTACTATTAAAAACAGTTCGAGGTAGAACTATTAATACCAGACTGATATATGATTATTAATCAAAAATCTTTGATGTGAGAAACGTTTTCAGTGAAATCTTTGATGTGAGAAACGTTTTCGGTGTTTTTAAAAGATAAAACTGGCGAGCTCTTTACATAGATCATGAGCTCTATGGTGGTTAGAGGGATCCTTCCAGAAAACAAACTGAATTCGGATAAACATCGTCTATTTGAAAGAAAAGTAAAATTCTATTCCAACCAAAATGATAAGTGTACCTTCTGTTGAGCATTTATTTTTGAAAAGAGGCTTGTCTGTTCTAAAATCTGTCACGATCACATATTTATCATCAGAAACTGTTCCAAAGAAATCCCCATCCTGATTCCATTTAATAGAGATGACGGATCCTATTTCGATAGTTTCTGTAAGTTTACTAATAAGGAATTTCAACCTTCATGGAGCGTCTTATAAATCTTGACGACACGTCCAACACGAAGATCCCATATCTCCACATCTTTATATCCTGCATGAGCAATGAGGTTGCCATCTGCCCTTCAGTCTATCCAGAATGAGACTATAAATAAAACTCATAGGTATTAATGCTTTTTTCCCAACTTTTACATTTTCTGTCAGTCATGGTGATGTGATGGTCGGCATGGAGCATACTTTTCTCTAGATCAATGAAATTCAAGTAACTCAAACCTATTCTGACTGCGACTAGAGGGTTCTCAACCAAAGGGTTAAATCTGCATTTGTTCTCTTGACCTTTTCAAAGTAAATTATGCGCTACATTTGACAATTACCTTCCATTCCAATGAAAGGATAACTCGTCAATACTTCATTTGTCGAAAGCTCAGTTAGACAAAAATTGCCTTTGTTGCCAATGGCTGCAGTATTTCTTCCTTCAGGATCAAGGTCGACATTAACAACTCTATCTTTTTCATGAAATAAATCCACTCAGAGTCCGAAAGAGGTGTCAGTACCGTCATACATAGGCTGAAACAAGCCTTTTTTAAGCAGATCCATTGTGTCAAAACTGAAAACGTGATAAGCGCACTGCTCTCCGATAGACAGGCCCACAAGTACGTTCTGCTTAATATTGTATGAAATGGAGTTACAAAAGCCTTGGAATCGTTAGAAAATTGAAGATAATGAAGCAAACCTTCATTGATATCTTCGAATGAAAATCTCAATCGTGGAGTTGGCTTGGAAAGATCGATAATATGAAAATTGGCTGTATTTTCATCATGATTCATTGATATCAGACTTTGTAATTCGGAAACATATTGAATATAGTAGTCATTGCCTTTTAATATGGATAAGTTATAGGACTAAGCATTGAAGTACAAGATGAATGCGAAGGTCCATTGAAAGTGACTTCAATTTTTGACTGTTCGCAATCGCAGATACTGATTTGATTTGTAGTGTTCATGCACCATGCGATCTTGAGGTTCTTACTGGCGCTTTTCTATCAGATACATTTTTTGTTTTTGAGCTCATTAATCAGCGAGATACACTTTCCATCGGTTTTGCCTGCAGAAAATGAAATGTTCTGTTCTTTGGTAGATGATCCAATTGAAACAAATAAAATATATCTAAAAATCTTTTCGCTTATACATGTTATGAACACTTTTTGATGAATATTCCTTACTCCTTGTTTAATCCAATGAAATTCCCATGAGACTGAGGTTCTTTTACATAATAACCTTATTGAGGAAACTGCAGTCCAAAGGTTCCATTAATTTTGGTTCACAATTTCACGAGAAGAGGCGAGCATCTCTTTGAATGCTTTTTTTCTCTCTCTATATCTCTTCTCAACACATATTTAAGGTGTTATTGAAAGTTTTGAGAACGATTCAAACACTAACATATTTAATTAAGCAGACTCCATTGTTACAACAAATACAAAAATCTCACAAATAAGCATATTTCAAACTTCTATTTACTTATGGTAATTCCCTTATTTTTCTTACTCCTTGAATACAACGAATAATGTGGAGCGAGATTCTTTATTGGGTCATCAGCATTAGGCTTTATCAGCTGATGCAGCAGTTTCCTATCAGAAGAGGGATGATGCTCGAGCTGAAGAATAGAAGACAAGCCAAACGCGGAATTCTCTGCCATTGTTACCGATTGATTGTTTATGGTCATGGTCATGTCTCCAATCATATTACTTGGCAAAATATTGGACGCATCCCTCACAGTAAGATTAAAATTGGTATCAGCAGAAAAGGTGTTGTCAGCCTTTCCGAGGTCCACGACGTCGAGCTCGTCACTCTTCGTGCCTCCGATCTTAGTCGGCCCATTCGTTACCTCTATCGTCGTTGTTTGTCTGACAGGGCTCGGCCGTCTTGGCTTTCTCTTGCAATTTTTCGCGAGTAAATTTCTTATTATCGGTATTAGCTGCCATATTATGAACCACGTCTCGGTAAGAGTGTACAATAAACTCAGGACCATTACCAAACCGATCAGGACGATCACGCACCACCCGAGTATATCCTGCGCTTGGTCATTCAGCAACGGATCCGACGGATCTCTCAAATCATTGATGCCCAAGAGCAAAAAGAGGAGCGGAATGGCTGCATTGAAACCTTCCGAAAGCCTCATGATAATTCTCTTCGTCTTCGAGGCAAAGAACTTCAAAGCACAGACTAAAATGAAGAAAACCAAGTTAATTGCAACAGCTGCCGAACACTGCACTATCGGAGCGTTAGAGAGCAAGGAAATCGCTGGGACGACCAGGAAGTTTCGAGTGCAAAGCGCAAGCGCCCAGTATTTGTTCTTAAGGTTGTCGTTCTCGTGGAGCTGAGTCGACTCCTCTTCGTTTGTAAGTACCTTGACACTCTCGTAAATTTCAGGCTTTTTCACAGGTAATTCCTTTGAAAAAGAGACATAGACAGCTAAAGCCATGAATCCGACGTACATAATGGCGACGATAACGCAGATAATCATGGAAAATATCTCGTAACCATCCGTCATCGCCGGCGAGCTCGCATAGCGGAACTGAACGCAGACAGACAAGAGCGTAGACACGAACGAGCCCATGAAAGTGCTGATGATGAAGTTCCACATCAGGAATTTCTTTAGCCCTGTGATAAGTTTCTGGATTTTATTATTCTTGCACTTCGACATCAGCTGAGATACCAATAAGAGGAATGGGACTAGCCCTAGCAACACGAATACCGATGCGATGTCGCCTCCTGAGTTCGCTAGGAAGATCCTGCTCATTGCAGCCTCGCTAAATTTATTGTCGCCTGAGACGTTTGAGTCTTCGTTCAGCAGCTCATCGCTAGGTCTCCAAGCCATTTCAAAGAGATTAGGAAAATTAAGAGGATTTCCTGCAAATACCAGCTGGAAAAAGACAACCATATTGGAGGGATAGTTCACGTTTATATATTGGTAGAGCCCAAGGAGTTCTAACACCGAGAGAACCGTTGAAGCACCCATTGTAATGCCTCCAGAGAGGATATTCGTCGCCAACGCGATAGCGGCGGTCGCATACGAACTTCCTGCCGCAACCGAAGCTGCAGCTTGGGTTCGTTGGCTGTTAGCGATCATTGCTCCACCGATCAAGCATTCTAAGGTGGTGCTGCTGTTAAAGACGCATTCAGAGTCTAGTGGCCCGAAGCAGTATTCACATGAAGTAGAGCATAGCCCGCATTTACCGAGGGTGGAGTTATAATAGTTCCCGCTTTCACAAGGACATGTGTCTGTGCAGGACCCCTCTGTCGTTAGTAGCGCCAAAGGTGACGAGCAACTCAAACACTGAGTTGATAGAGGACCAAAGCAGGATTTGCAGCTAAACGAACCCCCACCGCCGCTGATTTGCGCTTTATAGCATGGCTGGCAGATCAGAGTTTGATTATCTCCGTAGGAACCATCCGGACAGACACTCACACAGGTCCTCGTTGAGTTATCTAAATATGTCCCGGAATAACAAGCAGAGCATTCATCGCTATTTGGGCCCGTGCAAGCAGCACAGCTGGAAGTTTGCTGAGCACTATTACTGCTGAAGGTATAGCAGGAATCGCAGGTAGAAGTTACAATATTCGCGTAGAATCCTTGTGGACATGTGATGAGACACTGTGAGCCTTGAGAATAATAATAGCTGCCGCTTTGGCAGCTCAAGCAATTTGTTGATAGAGGACCGTTGCAAGTGAAACAGGTCTGCTGATTTGCTGTTGATGATGAGGCTTGATAGCACGGGTCGCATTTTTTCGTTAAACTGTTCCCGTAACTACCAGTAGGACAGAGAAGAACGCAAGTAGATGAAGCGGGATCGTGGAAATAGGAAGAACTGAGGCAAGAATTACAGTTATTATAGGCTGAACCTGTGCACGTAGAGCAGGTGCCCCAAGTAGAGGGTGGGATGTTCTGGTAGCATTGATTGCATACATTGAGCACGGAGTTCTGAAACCAACCATTTGGACAGGCTCCAAGGCAAGTGTTGTCTATAGTGTGATAGAAATAAGGACTATCGCAGCTCAAACAGTTATTCGGATTCGGTCCTGAGCAAGTTCTGCAGCTTTTCATGACATCAGTAAAAGGATTTGCTGCTTCATAACACGGTTTACAGATATTAGTCGTCGTATCTCCATAGTAACCTGCTGGACAGTTAATCATGCATGTGTTTGTTGTCTGATCCAAAAAGGTCGTTGAGTTGCAAGCAGTACAGCTATTCGGGCCGCTGCCACTGCAACTTACACAAGTATTGTCGTTAGGAGCGGCTGAAGTGTATTCATAGCAAGGGGAGCAGGTATTCGAGATCGGGTCCGCCCAGTACCCGACCGACGGGCAACTCAAAAGACACGACCTAGTGACTGAATAGAGGAAAGAACCAGAAGAGCAACCACTGCAGTCAGTCTCAGCGGGTCCAACGCATGTATAACAACTCTGAACAAAATCTGTGGGCGAAGGTGCTTGGGAGCAAGACTTGCAAGTATGAGAGGCTGACTCACCCCACCAGCCTGGTGGACAGATACTCACACACATATTAGTCGTAGAATCGAAAAATAGTGAAGAAGCGCAGGAAAGACACTCAGTCGCAGCGGGTCCAGTGCAAGTAGCGCAAGTACCATGAGGATTCGATGGTGGGTTATACTGGTAGCATTTTCTGCATTGATTATTGGGATAGTCAGAAGTATCCGCATAGTATCCGTCAGGACAGGTGGTCACGCAGGATTGATCAACAGGAGAGTAGTAGGTGCCTGACACCGAGCAAGACGCGCAGTTCGTCGCGAGTGGACCAAAGCAAGTACCGCAAGCGCTCTTATCAGGAACTCCTGTCGAGTAGCAAGGCTTGCATTTCCAATTGGAATTATCACCGTAATAGCCAGTTGGACAGGCGATCAAGCAGCTCCCTGTGTCCATAGGATGTTGGAAGTGACCAATGTTGCAACTCAGGCAGCTTGAACTCGTGCTTGCATCGCAAGTTTTACAGCTGAAAGGTGAGGTAGTGCTGGACCAGCAGGCTCGACACTCCCAAGAGGAAGCATCGCCATAATAGCCATCTGGACAAGGGTTAACGCATTGTCCTTGATGAAGGAAAGTGCCCGAGGCACATTCCAAGCAATCATTGCTACGAGAGCCTGTGCATTTGACACAGCTGTATGGTTGCACAGTACTGACCCAGCAAGCTTGGCATTTACTCGAGCTGGAATCTTCCCAATAGCCATTTGGACAAGGAAAAACGCACTGTCCTACGGTATTTGGATGGAGGTACGCTCCAGGATTGCAGGCAGTGCATAGATTATCTAATGCGCCAGTAGAGCAAGCCTTGCAGGAATATGGACTGCTCGATACGCTTATCCAGCAAGCATCGCAAGTCCCTGTTGCGCCATTTGCCCAGTAGCCATCAGGACAAGTAAGTAGGCATTGACCCACTGGAGTGGGATACAAATAATACCCGCTGTTGCATGTGAGACAGCTCCCACTGGATTGGCCATTACATGTTGCACAGCTGTAAGGAGAACTAGTACTATACCAGCAAGCTTTGCATTTATTCGTAACTGAATCCTCCCAGAATCCAGGAGGGCAAGAACCTAAACACTTTGATTCGTGTAGGAAATGCCCTGAACCGCAAGATAAGCAGTTGTTGGATGCGCCGGCATTGCAAGAGTTGCAAGTGTACTCTGGACCTGTGGTGCTGGTGTGGCATGGCTGGCATTTGTTTGATGAATCATCACTCCAGTAGTGCAAAGGACATTCATTCAGGCACTGTCCTATAGTGTTTGGATAGAGGTAATTGTTTGGATAGCAGGACAGGCAATCTGAAGTTGCGCCGCCATTACAAGTTTTGCATCTAAAGGGACTACTAGTTGTGCCTCCCCAACAAGGCTTACAACCATAATTCGGATCTGGCCAAAATCCTGGATCGCAGTCCGAAAGACACTGACCTTGGTCAAGGTAATGGGCTGAATTGCAGCTGGTGCATTGATTAGCTGCGGGTCCAGAGCAAGTTAAGCAAGTATAAGGAGAGGTGGCACTCTGATAGCATGGGAGACATGTTTTAGACGATGTACCAGGGTAAAATCCTGCGGGACACGGATAGATGCACTGGTTATTGTGCAGATATGCGCCAGTGTTGCAGGTCAAGCAGTTGTTGTCTGCGCCAGCGGTACAAGTGGCGCAAGAGTAGGGAGAAATGCTTCCTTGATAGCATAGTTGGCATGTATTATCTGTAGTATCTCCCCAGTAGCCGTCCGGGCAGGGATCAAGACACTGATTATTGAGGAGAAAAGTTCCAGAAGCGCAAGTCAAGCAGTTGCTGGGTCCGCCGAGGTTGCAAGTCAGGCAAGAGAAATAGGGACCAACGATGTCATAATGACATGGTTTGCACTTACGATCTGTAATGTCTCCCCAGTATCCATCTGGACAGGGCTCGATGCACTGATTGTTATGGAGAAAAGCTGGGGAATCACATGATAGGCAAGCCGAGCCGCCTGCCGCATCGCAAGTGAGGCAGGTGTACAAAGGTCCGAGACTGTTCTGATGACATTGCTCGCATTTGTGAGCAGTTGTATCTTCCCAGTAACCGTCAGGACAGGGATCGAGACATTGGCTGTTGTGGAGGAATGTTCCTGGGTTGCACGATAAACAGTTATTATTTTCACCTGCATCACAAGTTGCACAAGTATAATAGGGCCCATCAGTGTCCTGATGACATGGTTTGCATTTACGATCTGTAATGTCTCCCCAGTATCCATCTGGACAGGGCTCGATACACTGATTGTTATGGAGAAATGCTGGGGAATCACATGATTGACACGCTGAGTCTCCTGCTGCGTTGCAAGTGAGGCAGGTGTACAAAGGTCCGAGACTGTTCTGATGACATTGCTCGCATTTGTGAGCAGTTGTATCTTCCCAGTAACCATTAGGACAGGGATTCAGGCACTGATTGTTGTGGAGGAAGGTTCCAGGAATGCACGATAAGCAGTTATTATTTCCACCTGCATCGCAAGTTGCACACGTATAATAAGGCCCATCAGTGTCCTGATGGCATTGTTTACATTCATTAACTGTAGAATCTTCCCAATAGCCGTCTGGACATTCACTGATACACTTACCGTTATGGAGGAACTTTCCACTCTCACAAGTCAAGCATTTACTATTTCCATCCCCATCACAAGTACGACAAGTAAAATAAGGGCCTGTGCTGTTCTGGTAGCATTCTTTACATTCGTTATCTGAAGGGTCTCCCCATTTCCCATCCGGACATGGATAAACGCAGGTATTCGATTCGAGGAACCTGCCTGACTCGCAACTCATGCAATTGTTATCTCCATCTCCGCTGCATGTTGCACAAGTGAAAGAAGGTCCTGTACTACTCTGATAGCACTGTTTACATTCATTAACTGTAGAGTCTTCCCAATGACCGTCTGGACATTGACTGATGCACTGACCGTTATGGAGAAACTTTCCGCTCTCACAAGTCAAGCATTTATTGTTTCCATTCCCATCACAAGTAAGACAAGTAAAATAAGGCCCTGTGCTGTTCTGGTAGCATTCTTTACATTCGTTATCTGAAGGGTCTCCCCATTTCCCATCCGGACATGCATTGACACAGGTATTTGAATCGAGAAACTTGCCTGGATTGCAACTCTGGCATTTGTTATATTGGCTCCCATTGCAAGTACGACAAGTAAAATAAGGGCCTGCGCTGCTTTGATAACATTGTTTGCATCTATTATCAGTGGTATCCTCCCATTTCCCCTCTGGACACGGATTAACACACTGCCATAAGTCATCATCTGCAAAATACCCCGCAGGACACGAGGATAAGCACTTCCCTGTTGGAGGCACATTCAAGTAGAAACCTTCTACACATTGGGTGCATTCCGTGTAGGAACCTCCAATACAATCCACACAGCTCACATCACAATCTAGCAAACGAAATTAACGCTTATTTAGAGCTGGAAAAATAAAGTAAATCACCTGAACAGACATTTCCTGAGGGATTATTCCATAATCCTGCTCCACAGTCTGTCATACACGTGGAGTTCAATAAATACCAGCCAGTGTTGCACGTATAGCACTCAGAAATATCATTTCCATAGCAAGTTGCACAAGCTGGAGTACAAATAACGTCCACTGTAATTTTTATATTCCTGAACCCGAATGATGCAGAATCAGCGGTTTGATTCAGTGTGCTGTGAAAATACAGCGTTATCGTTGAAGAGTTATGATTAAAACTCGATGTACTGACTTCAGTAAAATAATCTGAGTCACTACTCCCACAATGATTCATCAGCGAGTAGTAATTTTTCTTATAACTCATGGAGTATCTGTTTATTTCATCTACATCAAGAAGATATTTATCATCATTGCCGGTATCTCCCCAACCATCAATAAAATAGGCATCCCATTCCACAGTAACAGAATTATGTCCGGGTAAACCTTCATATGTTTTTTTCGCCCATGCACCTTCTCCAAAGATGTTGTAACCACCGATTATGGAAGAAAATCCGCAGGTTCCAACAAAACTGGTGGTTGAAGCTGTCCATCCTGTGATCATGAGAGAGGATGAAGGAGGTTGTTCTTTGACGTCTTCGATGATGTATTGACCTAGCGAAATATGATTTGAGTTGGTTGCTCAAGGAAGTGGTTACTTTTGCAGCACAAGAGGAGAAATGCAGCGAAAATCCACAAGCTTTTCTCCGGTTTTTTCATTTAGATTGGAAAAGATGCTCACAGGAGCAAATAAAGCAATTTAATTAATTAAATATAACTCCGACACGAATTTTATTAAACCAAGTGCGCTGATGAGTATTTTTCTTTTTTGAAAAATGAGGTCTAATACTTAATGGAAAGCTTTTTGTGAGCATTTACTTAAACTAATCACCGAATCAACACGAAGGACACGAAGGAAAAACAAGTATTCGGCAAAAAGATTGGATTGTTGAAATTTGAATTCAACGCAAGATTCTGATTAAAGGATCAGTTTTAAGAAGCAAATTCTTCCAGGTGAATATAGATATAAAAAAAGAAATTCAAATTGCTTTCTCAGCGTTTAAAATAATTTAAGATCCTATGACTCATGTAGAAAAACCGTAAATCTCTCAGATTTCATGAACTTCCACAAAGTAGGACAAGCCTCGAATGTTGATAAAGCCAGCATTATTGGTCACTCTGGACTTTTGAATTGAAATATTGCATTGCGACTCCTGACAACATGAAACATGTAGCTGAAGATACTCGGCGAATTAAAGTGATACAGCTTGAATTGTTTAGTTTTGTTGATGGCGCTTTTATTAGGATGGATAGAAAACTATTGATAAAGAAGTTAAACTCACGAAGTAAGCACCGATTCTATTTCTTCTGTAAGAAATCCTCGCTTAGTGAGAAAATTGCTGACAGTTATTCAATGATGTAGTCTATATTTGCTTTCTTTTGGTTCAGATTGTCCATCGTTCGCTCAATGGTCAGCAACGACTTTTTTCAGTTTCTTTTATTGAGGAAGTTCCATTGCTGTAGAGATTTCTTTAATAGCCATCGAAACAATTCAATTTGCTTTATAAGATTCTAAACATTGGCTAATTCTCACAGAAAGCACTTCCTCTAACGACTTAATGTACTCTAAATTGATATTCAATAAACCAAATCAACACGGAGATGCAGCATTGAACAAATCACAAAACTTATTGCAGGAGGCAACCCTTGCAATCTTTAAGAACAGGAAGGAAAAAGCTTGTTCCTGACGAAAAAAATGGGAAATTATTGAGGATCTAACTTTATCCATGTATCTGGACAATATAAGGGGTTTTAACTATTTTAATTTGCCTCAAGATCAAAGATGAGGTTTAATAGCCCGCCAACAGAATCTTAAGATACGTAAATGAAGCGTATCCCAGCCGCTTGCAACTCAATACATGAACCATACACTAGTAAATGCCTTAAAAAACTTCAAATGTTTGCTCATGGGATCCTGAAGAAGTTTTCATCAGCGGCCATTTTGATATTCTTCAAATGCTCAGCAAGTACCTCTAAATTCTGATGGAACTGAAGTTGGTTTGAGTACAACAAATATAGAAATCAATTTTGCAAGTGACATTAACAGAAATGAATAGATTCTCAACAATCTGCAATTGCGTTCAAATAAATATCTTTCGGACGGATTGAATATCGACTCTCTGATGACATTACATGGATTAGTCAATGAATATGAGTAAATTTACACAAAAATTTTGAGAATATGCAATAGCTGCTGTTTGGTAGGATTTAGGTAAATTCCAAGGAAATGAAGTTAGTAACTCATTAAATTCAGCTCTTTCAATAGTTCTTCTCGTTAGTTTATGATGCTTCAATTGAGTCTCTTTAGCAAATCATTTCATTGTGTCCATTTGCATTTTTTGCTGCAAAACAATGAGCCTTCTCGCGACTGTTCTTGCATCTGCTCACTAAAAGAGCTTTCCTTTCGAAATCTCCTGCTTTTTAAGAGATAATCAATAAGAATTGAATAAGCAAATCCATTTTTCATATAAATGTCCGGCGAACTGATTCAACTACAATTGTGCTACGTTGGTTAGATTCGGAATAACCTTCAATTTGGCAGTTCGGAAGAGCCTTGCTTCAAATCAAATGATTGCAATAGATGTCTCCATGGACCAGCTTTCTCCTGGTCCTTCGAAATGCAAGCTGTCACAAGAATGGAAGTTGAAATTGTTAGACTTAAAATTGCAAACAGGATTATGCTTCCTCGAAGGAAAGCTCGTTGGAAATAAACTTGTATTATCCTTGAACCTTTGTATGCCGAAAAACGTGCTCATCCACAAAAATTTGATCGTTGTGAAAGTGCCCAAGCAACAGTTTTATATCAGATTTCCGAAAATTAGAAGCCAACAGCACCTAAAGTCCTTAAAATAAATCCTGAAATCAAATATTTCCTTACACAATAAATAATTAACTGTTGGAGATCCAATGCAAAATTTTTGGAAGAAGCACTAATGCCTTGGCGTCAGCTAATACCTCAGCGCCGTTTAAACTCCAATCTAATATTTTGCCAGCACTTAAATTCTTAAAGCACTTCAAGAGAAAGAAAATAATTTTCCTTAATCCTATGTGTGCATATTTACTAATTTCTAGCTCACAAATTCCAAGAACCTTGATTCAAACTGTTCTTCAGCAAATATTTTATTCTGTTCAGGCCTAAACTTTTGAGAATCTAATGAGAATGCCGAGCTTTGAAAAAAAATTCTTTATCATAGGAATGAGAAAAGCATAAATTTATCAAAAATTCAAATACATCTTCCTTAAGGAAAGAGATATTAAGAGGCTTTTCTTCTTGTCATCCCGCGCTCATCCACGCCAATCCATCAATTTATTGAAATACCTTAGGGTTTAGTTTTCTGCTTCCAAATCTGAATTTTACGCAATACATTTTCGAAGTTTAAGGTTAATTCGTCAATTTAATTTAGTCGAATATCATCAAAAGTCTGAAATCGTAACCATCCTATATGAACACAGGTAAATTAATCCACCACTCTTCCCTCTAACATCCAAACCCCAATAGATACACAGCCTCAATGTACAGCATCTGAAATTTTTCTTTATGAAAGCTTTTCTATTTAAATAGCCAAACCTAATTGGGCAGAATTTTCAAGCGAAGAGGAAGACAATGACGAAGTTCGTCAGATGATCGAATCCCATCCTGAAATCTCTCGTTCAAGTAGTCGTATCCAATGGTTTTAAGCCTAATTTGAGTAAAACAGAAACCGATAATCCGCCTCAAGGTGATCGAAACTATGAAAAGGGTCCTTTTGAGATTAGAAAGCAACACTCAAATAGAGAAAGCGGCGACCGCTACAGAAGACCTCAAGCGAATCAGCCTGGTACCTGTCTGTTGTATTCTAATCGCTAATTTATAACGAAAGCTGATGAGATGATCCAAATAATCGAAAGTTCGCAGGATGAAAATGTCTATATCAATATGTTTAACCTCCACTATGACGTGAAGCCTGATGACATTTATGATTTTTACGATAACATACAATTTACGATTGATCCAATTGGAAAAGGGTTTTTCCTCGCTGAATTCACCAGCAAGGAGGAAGCAATTAAATTGATCAAGAAAGGAAGCGGGGTAATCTTTGGTCTTTTTTTGCTGTTAAATGTGGAGTAGAAACTAAAAGGAAGAGAATTCTTTCTCAAAATGGGATACTCAAAGAGAAGAAGCGACAAAGACTGGCATGGTAAGCTCTCAATGAATTAAATTCGCTGATTGTTCTTCGTAACAAAGGCGGCGGAGATAAGAGAAGGAAGCCATATTCAACCTATGATAACAATCGAAGACCACCTAAAAACAGAGATTATGGTAACTTTTGCTTGATAAGAGTGTTTTGTATCAACTCTCTTTACATCATAAAGACGATTACGAGGTAGACGTCGAAGACTTCGGCTATACAGTAGATAACGACGATGAAGACGACTACGTCGAATACGGACACTATGCAGGTGAATCTCCATCATACCGTCGTGGCGGACGAAGAGGAGGAAAGCATGGTGGAAGAGGCGGCGGCAGAGGCGGTGGTAGAGGCCGTGATAGAGATTACCACGATAAGGAGTACCATGGTGGCAAGGAGCATTATAATAAAAGCCCTCGAAAAGAGAGGAACTACGGCGAAAAGAAGCAGGAATCGGAGCCAGCAATTGATCCTAATGATAAATTTTTCGCGAATAAAACTGATGCACCAAAAATACCCAGATTCATTAACACTGGGCGCAGTAAACTGACAATGATTGAACTTTTCTGAGTTGTGAATAATGCCTTTAGCTGCCAACAAAGAGGAGCAAGCAAACCAAGAAAAAGAAGCTTCATCACCTATCAAAAAGCCCGCTAAGGAGAATCCATTCGGAGCGGCGAAGCCTATAGATGAAGAGGAAGTTCGCAAGAAAAAAGAGGTTGAAACCGTGGATATCTGGTTATCTTATTGAAAATTAGGCGTTGGCAAAAGAAGCCGAAGAGAGAGCGAGAAGAGAAAAGGAAAAGCAGGAAGAGGAAAGACAGAGACAAGAGAAATTAGCCCGAGAAAAAGAGGCCGAAGAAAAAAGAAAGGCTGAGAGGGAAGCAGAGGAGAAGAAGCAAGAAGCTGAGGGCTATGGGAAAAAAGAGCGCTATTCGAAAAACACTAAAGGGAAATATCACGGTGATGACGACAAATACTATGGAAAGCATGAGAAATATAATAAATATGAACGAGAGGAGGAAGAAGAAGGCGATTATGACGAAAAAGTATAGTTTCTCGAGTACAGCACAGCTAATTGGTTGTTTGCTTCATTAGGGTCATGGCTCGCACTACCACGGCTCTCGAAGAGGCGGAAGAGGCGGCTATGGCAGCCGAAGAGGAGGCGGAGACAGCAAAAGAGGTGGAGATAAAACTCCGAAAATCATGTACAAAGTGAAGTCTGATGAACCAACTCCAGTTGTTGAAAATACCACGAAAACAAACCTTCCTCCAGTAACTATTTCGTAAATTCCCATTTTCTCATTGAAAAATTCTAGAAAAAAGAGGAGCCAAAACCTGATACTAATGGCAAAGATGTATAATTCATTATTTTTATACTTTATTTACTAAATTTGTTTTCAAGAAAAAGGATAAAGGCAAAAAAGCGGGAGGCAGCCATACGTCAAACCCATTCAGTTTTCTTTCTTCATAGATTCTGTTGCTGATCAGGCAATGCAAATCCAAAAACAAAAGAATAATGAAAATTTTATTGCTCTTAATGAAAAATGTAATTCTCTTTGCATTTGCTTGATTTGAAGAATATCTGCGTGTCTAATTGGCATTATGATGAATTATGTGTTGATGATTGATATAAAAACCATTCGCGATTAATCCCCAAAAAGAAAAAGCAATTGTTTGGCCGATGTTGGTGTTGTATTCTCTTTTTCACATAACACAAGACATTAAGAACAAAACAATAGGTAGTATCATTCTCCATGGATTATTTTACAATAAATATACTCTATCTCAATAAGTATATATGAAAACAAAATTGCTCTCCCAGTAGGAGGGCTTCATAACCTCACGAACATTCAGCGATCTCTATTTCCTGCAATTCTGAAGTTGTGTTCAGTTTAAACTCCGACTTCATGGCCTCAATAGAGTTTAAAAATTCCTTTGGCCGGACTCTCGATAATTCGCATTTCTTACGAGAAGTTGGCGAAGCCTCACTATTAGTTATCCGTAGCAGCCGAGAATCGTAACCTTCTCTCACAGCGCTCGCTGAGCCATTCAGCAAGCCGCCATATGAACTCGCTCTGCTTCTAGTCACGAGCGATCGAATTTTCTCTTTTGTTCCTTCTTTGCTGGGACCAACTCCCCCATCAGCAGTTTGAAAAGTAAGTTCGTTTGAAATTTTCACTGAGGAGAAAATTTTATTCACCTTGGTATTTTCCGCGAGTTCCTGGGAATCCGCTACAATATACGACTCTGTCTTATCTAATGGAATCACCCTATCGAGGAAGGAACACCTACTGACTATTAAACTCTCGAAATCGTTTTTGATTTCGAGCGGATCGTTGCTGTGCTGATGGTAGACACCCTCAAAATAATTCTTGCTTTTCATTAGCTCATTGAACCTTTGAATGTTCAGTGTTTTGTACTTCTTCCGTGCGAGATCGAGTTTTTCAGACCGCTCTTGCTTCTTTTCATACTCGATAAATTTCTCGAGGATTTCCTCATTGCTTGAGGTGTGCTTATCGACTTCAGACTGCTTGCAATAGACGACCAAATCCTTAATAATGGTCTTTTTAAACGCTTTCTTAAGGCGGAAAAGAGCGCAAATCCATATCAGAGATATTCCTAACCCACTAATAACGGTAACGATCAGCCAAAAGTATTTGAGTTGAGTTTCGAGCCGTACGAATTGGTGAGGGGAGACCAGAATAACGATTCCTGTAGACATCGCTCCAAGGGAAAGGATAAGAAAGGTGAATAGCGTGAAGAAACAAGCGAGGGCTCTGGGCTGTTTTTTGAAAGGAATATCCGCTTCGATAGTGTCAAGTGCATAGGCTACGAGGCATTTCTTGCAGCATGTCCGCTTGCTAGACAAGATATAGGCCCTTAAGCAGTCTCGATGGGTCTGGAAATGGCATAAACAAGGATATATCAGACTATCCACTGAGAGAGTAGGACTTGCCGGGCTCTGAGCAGGAGATTCTTGGCTTTCTTGCTGGATTATTTTACTTTCTTGTCCGCATAAGGCGCATACGCTTTTCATGTTATTTTTTGTCGCTATTTCGTTTAAAATGTCCATAGAAAAACTCATCGAAGGCGGCAACAGCTGCGCTTGGCCGTTCTTTGCGGCGTCGATAATCTTAATTGACGATTCATTGAAAATTCTGCAGCAAGAAAAATGTGAATTAGGGCTATGGATATAATAGTTTAGTACGCTGAATTGTTCTCTTGAAACAAAGAGTTTTCTTGTTGCAGTTGTTTGCCGTCTGCGCCGTTATTCTCTTGGGTTGGATCTCTCTCAGCGGAAAGGTTAAGACAACTTTCTTGTTTATTTACTGTGAGTATATCAGAAAAACTAGGCTTTTTGTCAGGCTGCTTCTTTTGGGGTAGTGTCTTTGGCCGATTTTCGAGGTTGGGGTGGGTTGATAGCTTATTGTTGGAGTGGTTTGCTTCTTTTGGAGATTTTCTCGGGTCGTCTGCGATTATTTCGGAACCAGGGATGTCGAGCTCAATTGCTGCGTTGTTTATATCTCCTGGGACGTTCTCATTCATCGAGGAAGGGGGTAATTTATGGGTTCTTTATTTTATTGCTCTTGGTGGAGGTGGATGAGTGAAATAATAGTTAGTTAAATTAATTCTGACGAATATAAGCTCTTGCCTATCAAGCCACAATTTAATTACAAGCATGCGGGAAGTCTAGTCTCCAACTCATATCGCATCTTTATTTCATAAGAAAACACCTCTAGACTCGGCCCATAGTTGTAATCAGCGACATCATCCTGCTGGGAAAATCGGCAACGAATCAACCTACTGTAGGGAAGCAAAAAAAAAAAATCCATCCTTGTTGCCCATATAAAGGGTAAAGCAGTTGAAAGAGCTCCCAAAACCTCATGCAGATCAAAAAATGATAAAATTCGTTCGTTATCCTCAATACACACAAAAATAAAGGCATCTTATGGAGCACATACATTTGATAGGAAAATTGCATTACTTTGGTTACCTTTTCCTACAGGCGCTTGCATTTTCAATAGGAATTTAATTATCAAGCTATAGTGAGTTGAACAGTTTTTGAGACAGAGGAAGTGCGCGGATGTAATATCGCATAAACCTCAATTAGATTTTTTTTTTGAATTAAAGATATATCCTACGTGCAGTTTTATACGAATTCGAATAAAAAATGAAGCTTGCACTTTTCTTTATCGCCGTCAGCTTCTGCGGCGTCCTTTTCACAGTAACACTCTCTTTATCACTCCTCAAGCAAATTTTTTCTTCAACCTCAAAGGTAAACGCTCACGATCCCAAGATCGGCCAACTTAAGACTCTGACCGCAGCGCATAATGGCATCATCAGACTCAACTACACAGGCTATAAGTAAATAATCACTTCCACACGATTCTGAAAAGCTCTTGCAGACATTTCACGAGTCCAGATAGAGAGTATGACCTGGTTATCTTTTTGACAGCTCCAAACTGCAGACTTTGCGAGTAATCATCATCATCCCCTCAAATGAACTTTATAACAACTTCATCCCTCACACTAAGTGATTTATACAAGGAGTTCCAAGCGGCTGTGAGACTATACCACGAAGACGGCTGCATGGAATTCAAACAGGATGGTGCTATTACTCTGGGTCCGGTGTTCTTCGCAGCTGTCGAATTCCAGGAGTCTAATAAGGAGATTTTTAGAGAAGTAATGCATTTCTCACTGAAATTATTCAACATATAGCTTAGATTGGTGCCAGATCAGCCCCTGATATCCTCATCGCAAAGCCTCATTTCCAGACTCTCGATCAAGATGCAAAGTATATATTACCAACCCATAAATCTCTTGAAAAATCATGCCTTCTAGGAAAACCTACCTCAAGAAATATTACTGGGCAGTTATGCCAAGCGATGGTCACGTCACCACTGTGAAATTGTTGGAATACATTAACCAAAAAGTCCAAAGAAACGTAACAATTTTTCGAATTCCTTTGCAGTAATCCTCCAAACCCAGGTCGTTTATCGAGAATCTGTCGCCAGTTTGTTCGTGGGTATCGGAATTATGGGTGCGATATTATGCACTGGTCTATTGCTCTTTTTGAAGTATAAGGAGTTCTTTTTGAATCCTAAAGTTTGGCTCTTCGGGTCTTACGTAATAATTATTTCGCCTCATTGGTTTCATTATTGGTTAGGCGGTCATGTTCATCTGTATGTCAGGAGTTGTTTATAACATCATCCATGAAGTTCCGCTGATGCGAGGAGACTCCTGGTTTGCGAAAAGGGTGATCTAACCCTCTTTATAGTTGATTATTCTAAACTTTTTGGGATTAGAATCGATCTCAAACGGCATTGGAAGGCTATATTATGTCAGGAACAAGTAAGCGAAATGAATAAAAGAATGAGAGTTTAATGCATGTGTTATTTAGTGCTGCTCGTTGGAATATTGATCGCATCGATCCAAATCCTTGGAAAGTTCAGTGAAACGAACAATAGGCAAGCAGTCTGTTATAATTCCAGATGATTTAACCTGACAACTTAGATTCTTTACGAGCGTTTCGATGATGTTCTGTATTGCTGGAGCATTCTTGCTAATGACCTTCGCAGGAAATATCTACTATGCGAAAACCGGATTCTACAATACGAGAATGTTCCCTCCACCTCATTATATCAAGGGATCGTACACTAGAGACCAAGGATTGAGTATCTAATGCTCAGAAATGCCGCAGAATGGTGATCTTAGGCTGTTTAGCCATCCTTTTAGTGGCGTCCAACAATAAAATACGTGATGTTAATTCATGTGCTAAACAGAATATAAGTGTTGATGCTTAAATGGGATATAATTTGTTATTTGGAAAACCAACAATTTCAGCACACCAAATTACTTTGTTGCTAGATTTGATCGCAACAGTAGAGATGCAGAACCTGTGTCTCATTTTTTATGCTCTGAGAAAAGCGTATGATAAATCAGATAATTGAGACATCAGAGCTAATTTACTAGTATCAAATACTAGGCGAGTGTAATGACTTCCCAATTTGCGAACAGTTAATGAACAATAATACTCCGAAATATACTCTCAATCAGTGACTTATCATACATTTTACATTGCATATTGAAAAGTTTCTCTAATTACTATGTGATACTATCACAATTCATCAATCTATAGATAATTATTTCTAGTTACTTTTAAAAGGATATATCACCCATTGAGTTAAATATTTTCTTTAGACTTTAATTAATCATACTCTAAACATATAATGAGGTTAACATTAAATTTTATATTAGAAGTAACGTCAGTATTTTTTTAGTTTTATGTAATACCTTTATCATTTAGACTGAAGAAGTTGTAAATACTGTACCATTACGTTCCTTATCCTATTTCAGGACACTAACCTTGAAGCTGATAGACTAGCTGAAGGTATCACAAAGCAATACGCAATTGATTTTTTTCAATAAATTTGAAATCTTTCAGATTATAATTAAAACCTCATATACTGCATTTTTATTTACAAAAATACAACATCATCTCTATTCAAAATCCTGCTCTACTTTACATCTAATTATCATACTCCTCACCTTAAATTGCCTTAAATCATCTTCGCAAACGCCGACTTCTTCCCTTTCGTTTTCAGTTTCTCAAAGAAAGCTACTTTATCTTGCTCCGAGTACAACAATATCGACATCAGCGTCTTCAGAAAGTTAAAAGCCTCTTTATTACTAATTAATTTGTTAAAATAACCCCAAAAAGTCATTAGCATGCTTACTTCTCAAATAAACAGTCTAAAAATCGATCCAGCATGTTTCTAATATGCTGCTTCTCTATAGTAAAGTCGAGTTGAGCCTGCAATTGAGCTGTAACGTCAGCCAACTGCTTTTTCAATTCAGTATTCTATGCAACCACAAAAGTTTAAATCTCAATCAATGAAAAACTTCATTACCTGGGTCTTGGATTGTTGTAACGTATTAAGATACCCTTGCAATTGAGCACTTATCTGATCGTTAATAAACCTCTCCTGCTCATATACATGCTTCAGCTTCCGATTTTCATCTTGAAGCTTCTCGATCTCTTCGTAAGCAACTCGAAGCGCTTCTGCAAGCGAATTTGGATCTGTTTTGTCAATCGCCATGAAAAGCTCTTGGGCCCCGCTTCCGTCACCACTTTTCACATCTTCAGAATCAGAACCCTTCAAAAGAATGAAAAATCTGCTCAAAATTCATATATTCTTACCTCCATGAACGAATTAACGCGATTCTTATCAATACCATCGTCGGATTTCAACGACATCTCTTCTTCAGCAACTATATTTCAACTCAGCCTTAAAATTTGAGAGAAAATAACCATACTTTTCTTGTCACGACGATCTGAAGGAATTTCGAGCCCATAAGCCGCGTTTCGTTTATTGGAGTCTCGAAGTGTGAATTCAATCGTTGCATTTGAGTTATGGAATACGTTTTCTGAGCCTTTATGCCCTTTTTCTCTAACAGATATGCCTCTCGGTAAACCTTCGATCAGTTTTTCTAAATCTTGGAGTTTTGTCTCGATTTTCTCAGAAAGAGAGGTAGCGCTGAGACTAGCATCTTCTCGAGGAAGACCGGGACTTCGCTCTGTATGATTTCCTATGCGTTCGAGGAAAATCGTGAGTTTCTCATCTATTTTCGTCAGCAATGCGATCAAGAAGTTCTGCTCTTCGTTTGGAGCCTCCTGCTTTTTTTCTTCAGAAGAGACGTTGGTTGGTTTCTCCAAATTGTTTTGATTAGGGTGATGAGTTAAAGTATCAGGGAATTCAGCATTTGGAAGTGAAGAAACGATTTCACAGAGGAAATTATGGTACAAGAGAGCGTTTTTAATGAATTCTGGGTTTTCGGTAAGTGGCTTCATTCGAGAATTTGAGGAGAGGTTCTCGATGAGATGATTTTGATCGATGGGCTGCAGAAGTGCTTTTGTTTTCTTCGCGATCTTGAAGATTTCTTCAATCAGAAGCTGCTCATGTTCATATTGCTTCAACTCATCATCGTATTTTATCATCTCAAGGCCCATATTATCAATCACGCCTTTTAAACGCGCGATTTCTTGAGTGTATTCACGCTCTTTTGACACTCTCACCTCGGAGTTTTGAGCTGCCAAAAGCTCCACAAACACACGTTTTAGCTCGGAAATCAGGCTGTCGAGATCTTTCCCTGCCGTATCATTAGAGAATTGACTGTCTCCTTTAGATTTGCCGGACTCTCTGAGCAGCTCCAGCAGATTTGAACGCACATGCTCTTCAAGTTTAGCGTATCGAATTCGCTCGCCTTCAAGCAAGGCATCAAGCTTGGGGGTATTAGCTCCAAGAGGGTCTGGACTCTGAATCTTAATGTCTGTGAGCTCTTCAAGTTCTTTTTTCAGCTCACTAACCTGCTTCAAACATTCTTCTAGTTTTTTATTTTTCAAAAGCAGCTCTTCTTTGAGCTGAGCTGACTGCTCGGCTTGCTGAGCGTTCTGTAATTTAAGATCCGAATGTTGCGAGACTAATTCTGTTAACTGCTGGTTGCTTTGTAGAACTTGCTTCCTAAGATCGTCTACCTCGCTTTGAAGCTTGTTATTGCTTAAAACCTTTTGCTCATATTGTGCTTGCAAATCTCTGAGTTTCATTGCAATCTGGTGATTGTCAGTACCGCTTTGCTTGCTACCTTCGGTCTCTCTTGTTAAGAGTCGAGTTTCTAATTCTTGCAATTGAGAATTTAATTCAGAGAGTTTTTCCATATAGCTTTCGTGATCACTTGCAAGCTGGCTTTCGAGCTCTTCTTTCTGGCAGGTCATTGTGGCGAGTTCACTAATCTGCTGTGCTACCTTCGACTTCAGTTCCTTATTTTCCTGTTGAAGATCATTGATAGTCTTTTCCAGCTCCGACTTTTGCGTCTCTAGCGTTTGCGATTCTCTCTCCAATTCACTTTGCAACTGATTGATTTTCTCTCTATTCGCACAAAGCTCGCTTTCTTTTCCCTCAATTTCCTTCTGGAGTTTCCAAGCTTCTTCCTCCAACTCCTCAATCCTTTTCTTATTTTTCACGATTTCTTCCTGGTGTAATTTTGCATCATCCCTGGCAGCCGCAGCCAACTTCTCATTCTCACTTCTCATTGTTTCATATTCTTCAGTCAGTGTCGCTAACTGCTGCCTTACCATCTCTAAATCATGCAATAATGTTTTCCTCTCAGTGGTGGATGGTGACTCTTCGTTAGTCACTTGCTCAGAGTCTTTGGTCCTGCTTTCAGGATCGTCTCCTTCAATTTTTTCTCTAGTGGTTTCTTGCTCAGCAGTAGTTTTAAGTTTCTCGATTTCCATTGTTAGTCCTTTGATTTTCTCAGTTAGCTCATCATTCTTCTGATAAAGGTCTTGAGTTTTGGCTTCCAATTTATCATAGCTTGATGCTAGTGCTTCCTTCTCCTGCTCAGCCTTGGTGTACCTCTCCTGCAGAGTCGTTTTCTCTGATTTTATTTTGGTGATCTGCTCGACTTGGCTTTCGTTTTCATCAATAAGTTTCGAGACTCGCTTTTTATAAACTTCTACATTGCTTTCCAAACTCTTTATTTTCTCGAAATTATTTCGACACTCTTCAATTTTCTGAGTCAAATGGTCGTCTTTGTCCGTCAGCATAACTTTAAACATTTTTATATCTTCTATCAAATCATCTTTCTCTGAATGCAATTTTGCGATCTCCTCACGCAATTGCTTCTCGACACCTGCCTCTGAGTCGTTGGTGGTGTCCGCGCTAGCTAGCTGTCTCTTCGAAAGCTTCATAATCTCATTGTTTAGATCTGAATTCATTCCCTCAAGGGTCATAATTTCGGCTTGATATTTTTCACATCGCGCCTCAGTTTGCTTGAGATTCTCTTCCAGACTTTCGATTTTGTTGCTAAAATCCTGATTCTGTCTCTCAAGACGCATCTTCTCCTCTCTTTCATATTCTAATTGCTCCTTCCAATTACTCTCATCGCTTTTGAAGCACTCATTTTGAGATTTTTCGATATTTGCCTCAGCTATTAAATTCGCGATTTTTTGCTTGAGTTCATGATTCTGTGAAGAAATACCTTCGAGTTCTTCTTTCAGTTCAGCGTTCTCTTGCTGATGCGCTGAAACTCGTTGTTCTGATGCGTTGATATAGTCCTGAAACCTCTCTTCATGCTGGCCCATTTTTTCTTTATATTGGCTATTCAGCTCTTCTAAGCCACTCGCCCTCGACTCGAGCTGGGTTATCTCATCCCGAAGACCAGAGACTAATTTTTCATAGCTTTCTCTGGTGAGTTGAAGTTCTGTCTCCAACTTTTCAATCTCATTGTACGCATTAGCATTTGCTTCCTCAAGTTGCGCGATCATTTGCTGGTGTTCTTTTTGCACCGAGAGCAGCTTCTGGAGATCTTTAATAGTATTGTTCGCCATTTCAAACTTTTCAGTCATCGCCTGCAGCTCAATATAGGCTCTATTTCTTTCCTCTTCATCGAGAGCATTCGCCAGCTGCCTCTGAGATTCAAGCTCGATTCTTAAATTCTGCACCTCTGTTTCTAGCATTTGGGTGTTATTGATAAATTCCTCGATTTCACACCGGAGTCTGTGCTCGTTTTGGTGCAAATCTTCAATTTCCTTTTCGAATCTGGTCTTCTCTCTCTTCATTTGGCTTCTTAATTCTTGGATTTCATGTTCATAGTAGGTGTTCTTACTTTTGAGCTCCTTCAACTCCTTTCGAAGCGCCATTAGCTCTTTCTGATGAGTCTCTTCAGAAATCTGCTTATATTTTATCTTTTCTACCTCCGTTTGGCTACGCAGCTCCTGGTTCGCGAGCACTGCTGATTGATATTTCAAATTGGCTTCAGTCAGAGCTTTCTTGAGCTCTGAAACACTATGCTGGCTCTCTGTCATCTCAGCGTTTGATTTTTGCAGCTGCTCCTGGATTTGCTTGACACTATCGCTTTGAGATTCGAGCGTCTGAGCCTTCTTGCTGAGAGTTGACACCTGATTCAGCAGCGAATCTCGCTCTTTTTCAACAGCGCTTATCGATCTCGCTTTTTCTTTGATTTCTTCCTGCAAAGCGTGAATTTGGATGGCTAGACTTTCTTTTTTCTGAATATATTGCTCATTAAGCGTTCGCACGCGAATCATCTCCTGCTGAGCGTTTTGTGCCTTTTTCGCCAGCTCAGCGTTTTGGCTCGACAGAAATCTGACTTCCTTTTCACAATTTTGAAGTTCTGTGCATTTTTCTCTGAACTCCTCTTGCAATTCTGCATGAGTTGCTCTGAAAGCCTCGAATTCGTGCTCTATTTGAAGTATGTTCCCACAAGTCTCCTCTCGATTTTGTGAAAGTAAGCCAATTTCACGCTGTAAATCATCTATCAATTTTTCCAACCCTGTACATTTTTGCTTCAGCTCGATTTCCCTTTGAGTTGATGCATTTAGCTCTTCCAGTAGCTTCATGTTCTCCTCTCTCAGAGCAATTATTTTCTGGTCTAGTTCCACACCATTTTGACTCAGCAGACTGTTAGGGTTGAGCTCGTATGGCTTTTCTTCATGGAACATTTTCGTATACGGCGGGTTCTTTAGCGAAGCAATGAGGTTGTCGTACCGACCAGGCAATCCGATCTGCTGGTAAAGGCTCTGTCGCTTTTCTTTTAGCTTCCCGTTGAGCTGGGATAAAGCTTGGAAGTTTCTTTTGTCCATTGTAGGCGATTCGAGAGTCCTTTTTGGACTCAGTAGACTTCTGCTGTCAAGTGAAAGGTTTTTATGATGTAAACTGTCCTTGCCTCCGTATTTATTATGTGTAGACAGCTTTTTCTCGATACTGCTCTCAAGAATAGCTTTCTCGAGGAGACTTGTTCTCGTGTGACCTGGAGAGACCTCAGGGCCTTCTGTCAAACTGAAACCCGATATGGATTTCCCAGATAGCAAAAACGATCCTCCATGCAAAGGACTTCCTGTATGTTGAGGGCTTCGAGTGTAGGTACTGCCTTCCAGTTGAGCAGTAGAGCGAGAGTTCTTTGGCGAAGAATAATCGTTGAATACTGTGTGTAAGAGGCGATTCATTCCTTGATTGTTGACTAATAAAAAGCAAAATTAACAAAAAATTGGCCTGGAGGGATTACTGGGCGATTCAGCTGGGTATTTTGGATTTGCTTCTGGACTAACGCTTTTATTTCAAATTGGTTCTTCAGTTTCTGCAGACTTGAGGACGCAGAAATTTGTTTGGAAGAACTCTGAGTTGCTACACCTCTAAATGCAGGCATATCCTTTCATATTACGTGTTAAATCAATATTATTCAGTGGTTAATATATACCAAAGCATCTGCAAGCATTTTCCTATCTCTTTCGAGCATCGTCACTGCATAGCTCTCATCAACAGATTTGCAAGTCATATTTCTGAGTAGTCTATCCACCGAGTGTAGCAGACTGCCAATCAGGGCGTGCAATTCGCTTAATTTGCCCTCATATTTATTCAGAACCGTTTCTTTCTCAGCCTTCAGCGCTTCGCGCTCTTTTCTGCAATCCTGCAGCAGGCGGTGGGGATCTGCTGCAAGCACTTTATCTAAATTGAACTCAGATACTCTTGCGTGTAATTCTGAACCAGCTCTCGAATGCTGAGCTGAATTTGGCTTCCGTGACGCGATTTTATCTCGCATTGCTGATAGCTCGTTCCTTCAATTGTTATCATGAATCAATTAAGCGAACTTTGAGTCATTCAATTACTTTGGTTCCTCCTTTGTTTTCTGTTTGAAGTGAAGGTTAAGCGTAAGACCTTTGACAAAATCGTTGCACTGCGCAGAAAAAGACACAGTATTCTGCACCAATTTTTCAACGTTTTTACTGCGATTGCTGTCTAAATTCAGCGCTTCATCGAGAAATTGCTGAAGGGTGGTATATTCGCTCTTCACTTGAGCCATACCAGCTTCATCTTTCACAACTGAAACAAAAAATGCGTGAAAATTAATTCTTTTTCATAAGATTTTACTTCTATTTCGACTCGCCAAAGCTGAGACACTTAATTTTGCCTTTTTGTCATAGCATTAGAGGAAGAATTTTTGAAAAAATTTATTACTTTTTCAAGGTTAGCTGCAACAGCACGCGCTTCTTTGCAATAGCTCTTAAATATGCTCTCGGCTTCCTGTACGGCGTTGGAAGTCTTCAATTCAAACAACTTCAGCTCGTTTTCGATTGAACCAATTAATTCAAAGTTCCTTTCTGTTTGAATTTCACTGCCGGGCTGCTCAGCTTCATTTTTTTGACCTTGAGCTATCATTATTCGCCTTATATCTGATGAAAACTCTTACTATTGAAGGAGATATGCTCTAATGCCTCTGAAATCTCTTGGAAGGAACGATTGAATGCCTCTGTGACCTGAATTTTGATGTTTTCGTCGATTTTTGCTCTTGATTTCCACAAAATTAGTTTGATAGAGCTTAAAAGATCATATCTACATTGCTTTGACAGACAGTATTTCATTCTCGAGGCTATTCAGATTGTTTTTTATGAATAAGCTCAGCTGATCTGACAGATTGCCCGTAGTTGCCGTTGCTTTCTTGAAAATACGAGAATTTCTCGATGTGGAAAACAGCACGTCCTTTAATTTCTCAATATCATCAATAAATTTCCCTTTAAACGAAGGGAATACACCCTCGGACCCAGGCATTTCAGAGGACACACTGCCATTAGGAACTGTTGATGAAAAAATTAGGGATTTCTGCACTAGGAAGTATGTACTGAAGAGAGCGTTTTCAAGTTCACGGATTCTGGAACCCAGACGATTGATTAGAGTATGTGTTGTAAGCAATTGAGTGGGATTTTCCGCCAGAGCAAGCATCTGAATTTAGAGCTTTTAGAAAATTTTAATTTTATTTCAGCTTTATTGTCATTAACCACTCTCTCATAATAAGTTGTTACAAATTGGCTTTCGTAAACTATTTAATTAAACGCGTTGAGAGTAGCATCGAGCTGCGTTAATAATATCGGGAAATATTGAATCTAGGAAAAGTATTCATCAAATTGAAGGGGAATTTGGGCAGCAATGGACGAAAATACAATATTTCATTGAAGAGTTGAGGTCGTTTTCATTCTATTTGTTGATTGTTAAGATGAATGACCACCTATTTTATTTATCTTAGCAAATTTCAGTGGATGAAGAGCTCGGTTCTCTATTTAATTTTTATACTCTAACTTGGGCACTATGTAGAATAAACCTCTCTTTCTTTGGTAAACTTACAAAAGCTGGGAAAAGCGATGTTCAGGATTGTGAAAAAGAAAAAAAAACAGAAATCTTCGCTGAGAAGCTCTAGAACAGCGAATAGTTCCATTTAGTAGCGGGAAGAGAATACCAAAAAAACAGAGTAGCTCTATTTTCTTTTCGAAAGGAAAATTGTTTATTAATTCCTAATAGCTGGTCTAACATACTGATAAGCAATAAAACTAACTCCAATTTACTATCCAATTAAAAAAGAAATGTGCCGTCATTTAATGATCTTAGATCTATATTGAATTGCGTACTATACGTCATTCACATGTACTTATTTGACCAGTCAGAGCGCTTTAAATCAAATTTCGAATTTCTTTCTTGAATTTCTCTTAGAACCATAATCCAAGAGCCTCTTTACTGTAAAAGAAGACAAAACTTCAGTCGAAAGAATATTCAATAATAAAGTTTCTTGGACACCAAATGCAGACCTCCTCGGTCAAGAGTTCTCAAATCTCAGCTATTATCGCAGCGTTGCTCGACGCCAGCGAGAAAGTTTCGTTAAAAATCAAAGAATTAGACAATCATTCTCAAATAGAGAGAAGAATCAACGGAAATAGAGAGCTGTCCCTTCACACTCTTGTCTCCGATGCACTTAAGGCCACCGGCCTTGTATCTTACGCAATTTCAGACAAGAACCCAGAGCCTTTGCCTTGTGATGGCAACGAATTCATTGTGACGTTCGAATCTTTGGATGACTCTTCGCTAATCGATTGCACCTGGGCAGCCGGACTTATTTTCGCAATTTGGCCTAATACAGATCTGCTGCAAGGTCTGGATGGACATTCGATAATATCAGCAGGCATTGTTTGTTGTGGAACGAGAACAACGGCCATATATTATGACGTTGATGAAGATTCAGTCAATGAATATAAACTTGGCTCTGAAGGGGAGAACAATAGCTGGATCAAACTAAAATCGAAGCTGAGCATCAAAAACACCAAGCTTTATGGGCCAGGCTATTGCAGGGCAACTCCTGAGAGTTTGGCTTACATGGGTAAACTAGATTTGGGAAAACTGAGCAAGCATTCGATGAGATATACTGGAGGATTAGCGCCTGATTGCTACTCTATTTTCCTTAAATCTGGTGGGATCTTTTGCGGATTGATTCCGAAAAGCAGTCAGCCAAAGCTGGGACTATTATATGCTTGCCAGCCTATCGCGTTTCTGATAGAGAAAGCTGGAGGGATGAGCACTGATGGAGAAAAATCCGTTTTGGATGTGAAAATTCAAGGGTTTAAGCAAAAAATTGCGTTCAGTTGTGGCTCCGCGGATGAGATCAAGCAAATCACGAATGCGATTGCAGATTTCGAAGCGCGAGCGATAAATAACTAGTCTTTATGAATCGGAAAAAATATGGTGAAATAGTTATCGTAATGGTCTTTGGTGAATAGTTACGTTTGGATCATATTAATATTTTCATACTTTATCTAATATTTCCTTTTAATGAGTTTATTTAACTGTCATCTCTATATTCGTCTTGCTAACTACTAAACCTGCAAGATAAGCTTTCTTTTCTTAGAGGAGTCCGTTTTGTAGTCTTCTTTTCAAAGAAAAAAGTTGATCTTATAAGTGCTTGTAAAGGTCGTCGTCTTGATACACTTTCTCCCTTTGCTCCAATACTCTGATAACTACGAGCTGGGGCTTCGGTCACAGATAATTCCTATATAACTATTTTGAAAAAATTAACTAATTATGAGCCCATGAACGCATTAGTATTAGCTTAAGCGAAATGAGAGCCAATAGAGAAAAAATTTTCATCATGATGTAAAGATAGTTTTCTCATGTCATTTCCCAACCGACGAGACACGAGGGACTTTTTCCCTATTAACTGAACGAGAAAAGTTCCAATTGGTGCCATGCGAATGGTGATAAGAAAATTCTTTATTCAGCTGATGAAAATCTTCCCTCTCACAGCAACTCTGCTCGAAAAAACGAAATAGAGACCAGTATACTAACACGCTCCCTTATTAAATTTTTGCAGGAGTTTCCCACTCTATAGCGCACTCAGCTCTAAATTCCCTACAATCTTTCCTGGTTGAAGAACGGACATACCTGGAATTCCATAGCGTGCACTGCGATTCCAATGCTGCAAGAGGATTGGAACTTTGCCCTCTTCAAAGTTTCTGTCTGATAATTTATTATAATTATGAGTGTGTACTACTAATCCTTGTAGAAATATCATCCTGAATCATTTAATTCTCGAATTTTAAAATGCTTTTTTTACAGGCCAATTCGAATATATAATTTATTTTCCCAAATCAGCGGCTATGAATTGATCTTCTTATCGATTGAGTTTAACTGCCTACCAAATAATTTTAATCGTGATACTTGGGATACACATATAAAACGCAGTGGGAACTTTATTCCTTTGTGCTCCAAGAACTTAATTACAATTATCAAAAATCGCCATATAGTAGAATCTGCGTCCTATTACTATAATATAAGTATTGTTTTTATACACTTTCTGGCTTTGGTTGAACGAAAAATTGAGAGAGTTAGACTAAAGTGGGGAATTAAGCTCTCTGCTCAATTGAACTAATTGACTATTTGATTTTCGATAATGCTGCAACTGTTTTGTCGTGGAGTCGGAATTGGGTGAGTTTTTATTCAATATTTAACGAACATGTGAAATAAACTAAAAGTAATTATCTCAGCCTATAGTTCAGGATATTTGGTTACAATATAGAAAATATATAATTTTTCTCAGATCGCCGACAATTATTCGTGATTCGGTTTATTTATTTAGATTCCGATTTTTTTAATCAACTGCTTCTTTCTCGAAAAAATTGCCAAATAAAACGGAGCAGTGCCAAAGAGATTTTTTTTGACGTCTATATTAATCTCACTAACCGCTTGGCTCCTTTAGAGTTAGTCGTATAAAAGTCGGTGCAATAAGACCAAACAGGTAGCTAGTACTTGAGAATCTTATTTGCTAGAGAGTTTGAAACGTTTTAGATGAAGTTTGCGTGAACCAAAGACTCAACAGCACGCAAATTTGTTCGGTTATGCTTGCAAAATCTCAATTTACGTAATAGTTAGCCTTGCTTAGAGTTCGAGATGAGAGACTCATAAGAAACGGAAGAAGAAAGCCATGTATTAAAAAGTTGGCAGTTGAATGTCGAATGAGAGAGCTTATTGCATTGTAAGATGATATTCCGGCCTATGATAAAGTTTGGGATGATGGGTGACTCTTCGTCGCAGTAATTAACTCCAAGCAACGTTCCACGGAATCCATCTCCTTTGAGAACGCTATTTACAACTGATGGAACAAATACTTAGGAAAATTTGAGCTAATGCGTTTTTAAATGAGGTATATAAAGCAAGACACTTAAGGTGTGTGAATAGATGTAGTAAAATACCGTCGTCCTTGGAAAATGACTCAAGCGTAGGCTAGATGATACTCCGAAAACTAAACCAAAGAATGCAATTTGCTCGAAAGCAACGTCATCCAACTTGGCTTCAATAAAACACCGAATTTTTTCAGAACCCTCTAACAAATGGTCATTCGTTACTTAACTACGAGGTTTATAAACTTTGCACCTTCAATTTAAAAAGAAAGAACCTGCCTTAATCCTATAGTTCTTAATCAAATTCTTAAAATTTTAAAATTTTTATAGCTGAACGTTTCATTTGCATGCATCTGATTATCCTCAATCTAATTTGATTCTGTAATTTCGAATCGAAAATGGTTTGCTTTTACCTCTCAAGTAAAATTTTCCGTCAAGGACAATATTCTAATAATACGTTTAACTTCTTTCAATGAAAACACATGATTAGCAAGTTAACCAGTAGTATTTTCAAATCACAATTTCAATAGATGTAGAGTTTTGAAATACAATTTAATTCAAAGAGAACTTAAAAAGGATTACAAAACTGCTATAATGCTTAGTTACTCCCATTTACATACGCTTTTATATAAAATGATTGCGTTACTGCCCGCAATCATCATTTAAATTTCATTATTCGGAAAAAAATGCTGAGTAAATCAAAAACTTTAAACTCCCAGCACAACCTTCTCAAGAACAGCATCCGCAGAGTCATACTGCGTGTACTGCTCCAACTTGAACGTTTGACGAATAACTTCTGTCAGGTCCTTCGATTCTGCAAGGACCCTGAGATATGGCATCAAGCTTTTTAATTCCATGTCTTCTTTATTATTGTAGTAAGGGATTATCGGAATCCCATTTTGAATTTGATTTCCAAACGAATACGCCGCGTTATCAACGAGTATCAAATCATTCAGGTCTCTATTCGCGAATATCCGTAAGTCTTTAACGTAGACGCCTTCTGGAGTCTGGACGCAGTTCTCCCTGAAGAGCCTATGGTGGATATACTGCTTCTTCGGGTCTAAATAATCCAGTACGACGTTGGCATAGCAAGAGTGAGAGGCCGTAAACACGATGATTTCGAAGAGCGCACTCATTTCTTTAAGGATTTCGATCGCGTATGGTCGGATGTTAATTCCAGCCTGCAGAGGACACTGATTAGTTTCAGTTTTAAATAGATGGACTACCTCAATGGTCTCGCCGCCTGGGAATTTGATAGGGAGTTTCACATCGTAAGGGATAAGTGTTGACTCATTGCAATGGATAAGAGTCTCGTCCAAGTCAAAAATCAGCGTCTTTTTATCTATAAATCGCATTAGAGATCTAATTAGCGAAGGAAAATACCTTTATGCGAGTCTCTCTTGTCCAAATGTACCGTCTTTGAAGAAAGGACCTTCGGGTCGACAGGCCTGAGTGTCTTACAGAAATTCAACGACTGGTAGGTCTGAATGAAATGTTCTCGATAAAGTTGAGCTAAATATTCGTCCTTATGAGGATATTTATGGTATTTGTGCATATTTGTCACGTAGTAGACGAAAGACCCTTTCGAATAGCCTGGCTGCATGGCGGTAGCCGTCTTTGTCGTTGGTTTGAGGTCTTGAGAAGAGCTTATCGGCCCAGGCATCGCTCTCACGAATCTGCGCTGGCCTTGTTGGAGGAGCGAACCCCCTCGTCCAGGGAGAGAGATCGTTTGCTTATTGACTCTGACGCTAGCGGACTTGACTTGCGGGCTTGGGTCGTCGATCGATGGAGGTGATTTTACAAGCGGTTCAGGTGTTTGCTCTTTCTGGTTGAACTTGCTGGGAGTAGATTTTAAACCTGATTCGCCTAATAAACACGAGTTATTTATTAGCCATGTAGTTATTTAAATTACCTTGATTGACTCGGGTTATTAATCCATTAAGGAGCGAAGCTGAGTTCTCTTCTGGCTGAGAATTTGACGGAGGCTTCTTCACATCGATCGAGCCTTTAAATTGGAAACTTGGAGGACGGTTGGGGCTGATAGTCTCAGAACTGCGAGTCACAAGTGATTCAGTTTTTCTTGAGCTTTTTCCGTGGTAATCTTTCTGCTGACTACTTCCGCGGGATTTGTTTTGTGTTCTGTCGATAACAACAAACTCTTCATCAGAGTAATCATCGTCAAAATAAGGCACTTTTCGCTGGCTTGGACCTTCGCTTGGGATCTTTTGACTCCGGCTGCTCTGTTCTTGCTGACGAGGCGCGAGGTTGTAGTTATTGAATTTTAAGTTTCTTGTCTGAGCGCTTGAGGGAGTAGGAAACGGATTCGTAGGCGGATAATTAAAAACTACTTCATTTCAGCACAAGGAGGAAAGTAATAATACTAATACCTTTCTTTTCTGGTGTGTTCTCCTCGGTCTGACCCAAATATTTATTCAAGCCTTGCGAACTTTTTGAGCCTGATAGTCCAGCGCTTGCTATCCCAAGCCCGTCCTTAAGTGAGTACTTCTTTTTCATTTGAATTAGCGCGCTTTTCGACTCCCTTGCTGAGGCATCTAGGGCGTCAGTACTGACTCGATTAGAAGAAATCGCAGAATATTTGTCTTGCGCCTGAGCATCTTGCATTGTAGGAGATAACGACACGAGTCCTTTGTAAGGGTTTCCCGGCTTAATGCCTTTAGTAGAGAATGACCGCAATTTACTATGTTTTTCATTTCCAATGTCAGAATCTGTGTCTAATACCAGATTCTTCCTGAATTCGCGCTTGCCGAGGTCTTCTAATCCTGCTGAGCGCGGCTCTTGGCTGCCAGTTCCTGGCTTGGTGATAGTTTTCGCAGAATCTTGGTTGTCAATCTTGTGGTTTTTAAGCTCCAGCGCTGATTTCGGGTCCTCGCTAATTTTGTAGCCGGGAGTTTTGGCTTTGGGTGTTTCTATGGTTCTTATGTTAAACTTGTGAGAGCGTTCATCCAATCGGTTTCCGTACTTATGGACCTTGCGCTCTGCAAGGCCATCCTGCACTGTCCGTTTCGCATTGAAATCGACGAGAGGTTTGCTCATCCCACCGCGAACGAGGAGCTTCGGTGAGTTTAGATTATTCCATTCGTAGTTATTCTGTGAGGAGCCTGAGATGGTAGGCTCGGTACTCACATAGATTGTTGGGTTGTAGTGACTTGACATATGGTTGATTTGCTCGGATAAAGGGTCAATTAATAGTGTGTTTATATATGCGTGAATAATAATTTGACTCAGAAAGAGAAGCTTTTATAGGAGGAAGTTTAATTTTATTCATTTAAGCAGTCTTTAGCTCAGTATTATCAAATTAAAGCGCAGTCAACGCGCAAAAATAGCGAAAATTTGAATCTGTCTGCTTGTGGGGAAAAAATTGCCTGGTTGGTGTTAGCTGACGATGAAAGGGCTGGGAAAAAGGGTTTGCATCCGTTTCACCGATCAGTAAAAAAATTTGATTGAGTGTTTTGAGCGAGCCGTTTAACGGGGGGTTTATGAGCAAAATGATAATGAATGTAAAAAACTAAATTGAAAGTTCTCAAGGAAAACATATGTTACATGCCATTGAAGATACTTATTGTTTCCTTTAGAAAGTGTCATTGCTCATCAGTAATCAGGCATATATCACAATTCGAATATTTTGATAGTTTTCATTAGCTAAGATTATAGATAGATAAATGTCTGATTGATAAATTTATGGGACACTCACATTATAAGCCAATTACAAGGTTGGTTTTACAATTAGTCAAAGAAATTGTGGAAAAATAGTACTATTAATGCCGCAATTAGAAAAATGAAATAAACTACTTTGCTATGCTACGCATCCTCTACGATCGTTCCCTCTTCAAGTCCTAAATATGCGCATTGATATGAGGGGCACTGAGTTTTACAGATTTTTCCATTTTGAAAAAAAAAAAATTCGATTTATTCTAAGAAATATAACCCGTTTTCTAATTTCCCTCAGTAATTTTCGTGAATATCAGCAAATTTCTATACCATTACGAAATGTTCTTTTGAAAACTTCGGCATCGAGAGGAGTTATTGATTCAATTTACGATTTCTTGTCTGAGTTTATCTTTCATAATATTCGAGTTTGCGCATTATGTATCAAAAGGGTAAAGAACATTAACAATTTCCTATCATTCAGATTGCAAACAATTTGTACGGAAAATATAGCAGAGTCAACCAGACAGCAGGCTGTCCAATTGAGGATTCGAGAACAGCGAAAGCCTCAAGTACGTAGGAAGAATTTATAGAGAACTAACAGATAATTGCATTTTTTATTATATATAAAAGCCTAATAGTATAGCACTTATTCACAGTCCATTTGAAAATCAGCTGCCTTTTCATCTTGAATGAGCTTTGCTCTCATTGAGTCTCCATTAAAACTCCAATCTAATCGCAATTGAATCAGAACTTAACACTTCAGAAAAAATAGTCAACCTGGATATGAGCTCTGATTCACCATCTGATCCATAAGACTCTGCTCTTTCAACGAGTCAAGCGGAGTTTCTGTGAATTCCTGATCAAATATATTAAATACAATGGCTACGGGGTCACTGGTTTACTGGATCAAAGTTAGAAACGTCGACCTCATCTTTGGTCTTGAGAATAAAAGGTGGCTTCACCTTTTTATTCAAAACAGCATCCCAATCAACGCCTTCGAACCAAGGATGCGCTCTCACTGCCGCGCCATCGTCGCTGTTTCCTCCAAGTCTCTTTTCAGGGTCCTTTATAAAAAGTCCCTCCAATAAACTCTTTGCATTGGCGCTGAGGTAGCTAGGGTATTTCAGCATCCCGTATTTGATCCTCTGAAACAGCTCATCACGATTGGGGGTATAGAAAGGTGGTAGTCCTGTGAGCATTTCAAACAATATCGCTCCTATATTTTTTTTTTGCTATTAATACATTCAAATAATCGCAATAAATACCCAGAGTCCACCAATCAGCAGATTTCCCGTGTCCCAGCTTCAATAGAAGCTCAGGAGCTAGGTACTCTGGCGTTCCGCAGACAGAGGTGGCGCCTTTGTTCCCTTGAATGTTTTTCTTTGAAAGTCCGAAGTCCGTGAGACGGATGAATCCGTCCTTATCTATCAGCACGTTCTCTGGCTTCAAGCTGTTCATGAAGAGAGCGTTATGGTGAGGTAATTAAAAGAGACTATTTTTACTCTCTGTAGATAATATCAAGCGAATGCAAGTGCTCTATCGCCAACACGATCTGCGCCGCATAAAACCGTGCCCTATGACAACAGTTTAGACCTTCTATGTCTTAACGTAGAGGAAATTACTGGTCTTCGGTGAAAGTGCGTCGCTTTTGAAGGAGGTTGAAGAGTTCGCCTCCAGGGCAATATTCAAGCGCAAAGTATAACTTCCGCTCGTTTTGGAAGGCATATCTCATCCTTATTATGAAAGGGTGTGTGACGTTCGCCTAACAGACCGAGTTTGTCAATTGGAGAAGGGAAATAACGGCCTACCAGCACATATCTTTCGGTTTGAACGTGATCTTTTTGATTTCTTTGGGCCACGTAGTCTTTTTTTAATACTTTCAGCGCGAAAATCTCCTGAGTGTCTTTCTTCCTCACGAGGAACACTTTCGCATAAGATCCTTTGCCGATAACGCAAAGGAGAAGGAAGTCGTCGATTGAAATAGTATCTTTGGATTTTGCTCGGGTGAGGTCCAGCTTCCTTTCCTCAGCTATAGGAACGCTTTCGATATCCATGGGTTAGATTTTACAACGAAATTCCTTCCTATGTCCAAGAGAGAACTATGCTGCGGTCGCAAAAGTTCCTAAATGAATAAAAATTTAATAGCCAAAACGATCTTGAGTCCTATAGGTTGCTACTCTAATTTCTTATCGGTTTATCGTGATTCGTCAGCGGTTCAGGTGTGACGAACTATTATAATTTCAATTTCAAATTTAGAATGCGATTTTGGGGTTTTCTTTGTTGAGAAACTCATGGTAAAATAGCTAAAATTGCATATAAATCACGTTCATAACAAGCAATGAATATGCATTAGATAGGATAAAAGGCACAGTATAAATGATGTTGATAAATCAATTAAGCAAGTTTTCAGCGGCGTGGGAGGATGTCTTGAAATCTTCAAGTAAAATCTGAGCTAAACAGTGGATTCGGAATGATGTTGAAATGTCCTTACGAAAAAAAAAAGAAGAGAAAAACTTTCTTCGTCGTATGTCTAGAGCTTAAAGGCGTCTCCACAACGCGCGACCCAGCGATGAGTTAATAATGCGTTTCCTAATTCTGATTTGTGCAGAAAATGTGTGTTGTGAGGGCTTAAGAATAGCTTATCGGTAAATTTCATTCAAAAGGGGATATTGTTGAATGCTTTCTGAAAATTTCAATTAATTGAAGCAAAGTCATATTTTCCCATCACCCACTCTATATTATTTTATTTTGTGTTAAGTGGGAAAGATATGAATCTATTCAGCTCATGAGAAAGAGCACAAGAGATGATAGCCGATAAAAAAAAACGAATTGCTCTAAAGTAAGGAAAAAAGAAGTATCGACTGACTTTTGATATGAATGTTTCAGATGATGAGGGTTTTGAGCGATAAAAACGTGTAATTTTATGTTATAGAGACAGAAAAATAGGAGAGCCACTGGGATTATAGCAATTGATGGGTTGAAAAAGCCCCCAAAAAAATGTACTGAGTAATGTCAGTTTATTGCTTTAGGGGTTTCAATTTTAAAATAGCTCTTTAATCAAAGTTAAATTTGAATGCATCGATATCCTTATTTCTAACAGATACATATAGAGAAATTCAAAATGTAAGATGTCGGTCTCCTTTCCTTCTATAAGACAGAAGAGATCACTCCGCAAGGCGGACGTATTCGAGCTTGCGTAAAAAGCAAGGATCAAATTTGAATTTAGAGCAGAATTTTTTCACATTAGCAATGCTTGGCAATAAGCATCGGTCATTCATCTCGTGGAAAATATATAAAAGAGAGTTAACCTGCTGATATCTATGGCAAATGGTTCTTTTTCGCAAAATCAGTGTCTCAACTTCAGAAATATTTCTACTTTAATCTCAACAATATCGAAATTTCATAGTAGATAGAGCGCATGGGCTCTTTCAGAAATAAATGCCTTGAAAATGTTGATATGTTGATAGGCCTTGTATCCAATGAAGTCTACAGTCGGCATCCAAATATTTCAACTTGAGATTTGAAAATATCCAATAATTAAATGTCATTGAGAGCGGAATTTAAGCTTTTAGCTTTAGGATAGAGGCTGATAGTAGAACAGCATAGGAATATTTATAGTTTAAGGTTACTCAATGAAGCTAAAAGTAAGGATATGAAAGAGACAAGTTAAGTACTGAAAGTATTATATAGGCTGTGTAATGTGCGCTTGTAACGAAAGAACGGGAACCGCATATTCATCATAACTTCTTGCCAGCTTGAGAAGAACTCTATGCTAATGTTTAGTTTTGAAAGAGCAACAGCTTTCCAGTCAATAATGAATAAAAATTTCTGCAAAAATTAGACACAAATATTTTAACACGGATCTCAGCGTAAAGACTGTTAGACACTGATGACATGGTGCATGCGACTTAATATCTGTCAATTAGATCTAATTCAGAAATTTTATCTGATACGGACCCAAATTTCATTTTATTTTTCTCAGTGATTCATCTCCCCCAAGAGCTCAAAAAATAAACTAGTACAAATGAATAAAAATATCCAAATCCATAGTCTTCCGCTCATTCTTACTCGATTCCAGCAAACAGCCAAAATCAACCTTATGAGATTTAATATAGCCAAAGTTATACCAAAAGCTACGATGAGATAAAATATGTCCCTGAAAAATATATGCAACCTGTTCCCTTAAGGAAATTCAACGTTATTGTTATACAAGAGAAGAGACTTGCATAAAGCATACTATTCATATATTTTTCAGTCGTTGAGTGATCTTTACTCGACGAGACAGCTTTGAGAAGACTGACAGAGTGTGAGTTTCTTTAAATCAGGCTTTGTGTAGTACTGATACACACTTTCGCCCATTCTTTGATATTTACGAGTTTTGCGAACTTATCTTCAAAAATGGTGGAGAAAATGATAGTTGCTGACTCTTTTCTGCTACTTTTCTTCAATTAGTGTGAAGGCTTTAGGCATATTGATAGTTTGTAGAACTTTAAATATCTCATTTCATCTCCCCTCTAAAACATCTGAGACATTTCCTGCACTCAACCACTGTTCTAATGATGCACATATAAAAAGGGCACTTTTTTTGTTTGTTTTATTGAAAGATATGAAAGAATTTGGCAGTGATTTTTTATTTAAATATGAGGAGCTTTAAAAATAATAAATGGGTGCATTTTTTAATAATTTTTTTCAACCAAAAAAGCCCTGAACTCAAGTCGGTTCGATTCGTACTGCTTTCGCTTGCATTCTTAGTTTTTGTTATCTTATGCTTTGAATAGACTCCAAAAACAATAAAACCTCTTTTTAACCACTCGTTGAGGTCAGAACATCCTCACCATAATTTATTATATAACACGAGCTTTTTCTTTATTTATAATAAAATTATCAGACGAACAATCTCAATTATATAAGCAGAAAGCTCTAATGAAACCAACTCTTCAGTTCGACTCTATCGACCAGCTCTTGCTCTCCTCTATCAGCAACCCTAACACAGAAAGAGTCTCCACACTCCGAAAGACTCAAAAAAAGCAGGTCCGGTTTAACGACGACCAAAACGAAGTGTTCTTGCTCTATGAGACCTACGAACCATCCAACAGGCCCATCGCAAAAGAGCCTTCAAAAGGCATTTTAAAGACCAAAGATCCCATAATCTCTGCGAACACTAGCCCAGTTGACACGGCAGCTGACATCGACAGTACTCAGACCTCAACTCTCGGGATCAATGACAACCCAACCAACAAAGCTGAGGAGATGGAGAAGTTTGTAAGCAAATTTGGTCGCATGCAGCGCAGAACCTCGAGTGTCGTGGACCTCAGAAATATAATGCCTCAGAAACTTTTTCTGAGCCTCAAGCCCACGACGGGAAGTCCAAGGCACCAGATCAAAGCTGATGATTTTTCGATCTTTTCGCCCATTTCAAGCTCGCTTTGTAACTCTCCCAGGAGAGATTCCAGTGTTGAAACGGCATCACCAAGGGCCTCGCTCGACTCTGAAGCACTTGTCGAGAAGCTGCAGCTGCCTGCTGCTGAGAATAATCGCTATGAGCAGAGGATATCACTAAAACAATCCAATTTTGCTGCCGCTGGGTCATCAATCCTCAAGGGCAATGATTTAGTGAAGTGTAGTCCAACTGATAAGCAAGACCTTAACTACTACCCCACAACCTTTCCTAAGAGCTATTCAACGAAATCACCAAGCATCTTCCAAAAAAAGGATACTCGTGAATCGCTTGAAAACAGCTTGAGATTTTCCAAGATTCGGGATAGCATAGTGAAACAGGACGCAGGTGTCAACTGCTCTCCTCTACCGAAGAGAATAAATATAAATTACGATAACCCTGAATTGAATTCGAATTTCTTCAGCAAGGTGACCGAAAAAGGCTTGAAAAAGAAGATTTTAGCCTAACTGAGTGAAATCATTGATTTAATAAGGGAAATAATAATAAACTTCGTTAATTTTTCTTTACTTTTTCTGCTTTTATCTTAAGTTCTGTAGTATTGTTAGATATATTAATCGCCATACATTCAATTCCGATGTAAACTTTTAAACTAAGCGCACAATAACTCCATTCAGAAGAGCAAGACCTCTTTTGTAAAGAGCTTCTCAAAGTTTTTCATTTTCAGTGCCATCCAAACTAACTATGTCTGTCTCTATGCTGAGGAAACGGTTGCTGGATTCTTCAATTTCCTTTTCATTTATTAATGCAAGTAAATTCAACGCTCATACATGTGACTGGGACTTTTCAACAAAAAAAAACAAAATATTTTCCATTACTCAGCACTTATTTTCTGATCCAAAAGAACTGTATTCACAAAACTCAATGTAAAGGAATCCGTCGGTGTCTTTATATCTATCATAGATTTCCGAAAGCTTTGAATCTAATGCAGTTGTGTTAAGAAAATACACGTGTTGTTAGTAATACCGCTTTTAAGCAGGGTCTTCCCGTTTACGAACAAATACAATGCTTCTTCTTGTTTGAGATCGATTCTCTTTCTCAGCAGGTGAATGAATTGATATACCTTGTATTTATCTGTGACCAGGAACCTGGAATGAAGGAGATTAGTCTATGTAGAAGAGAGCGAGCGCAAAATTACTTATTTCTGTCTAAATTCTGCAGCTTCGATCGCAAATGCTTTTCGCAGATGATTGGGATTTTATCTGGGTTGGTCTCTCTGATCCTTTGAGCCTGTTTCTTGCGTTCCTCTTCAGAGTTTTCGCTTTTAAAACGTGTTACAGTCTTGTCCATTGCCTTGAGAGTCTAAGCTGATAATTATTCAATTTTTATTTGAGTATCAGAATCGAAGGATCTAAACGATTAATAAAGTGAGTGATCTTATCATTGAAGCTCGTAAAAGTTTTGATATCATTTTTCACCTTCTAACCAAATTACAGGGAGCTTTATGTTGAAATTAAGTATTTGGAGGCAATTAGCTACCCTAAACACATGGGATGTAACGTTTAAAAAAAAAGTGACACCTATTGTTTTTCGAATGGCTTCTACGAAATGCATTGGATTCATTAAGACCGGAGTTCCTCCAAGAAATGCTGAAGAAAAGTGCGCGAGTGAATTTTTTTAAGTTCCAATGAATCTCATTATCAATGCTTTTATTGAAATTTTACAACAATTTCATATGAGTTTATATATCTCGAGAGCAGCTTATAAGAATTAGATTTGTCTCTAGTAGAGGTCCTTATTTTTAATACTGTTTTTTGATGTTGAGCGAATTTGCCATTAAATATCTAGTTTAAATCCCGTTAGTGTCATCATCCAAAGTATCTCTGTTAGAGTAAATCTTTAACTGGTTCTGAAACTCTGAGGCTATTTAAATTTAGTCAATCGATGAAAATAAAGCGAATTTACCATTTAGATCAATCGAAACATTCATTATGCTTGGTTTCTCATCAATTTCAAGCCGGTGTCTCCCGTTTCTTTCTCCATTTGCTGTTCCTCCATGCTCCTCGGTTCCGTTTTCGTCCACCATCTCAATTCTACCTCCTTTCATATTGCCCTTGAAGCACCGAGCCATCCAGATCGTGAGGACTATCACCGAGAAGACGATAACTACGATTAACGCGATATATATCATTGTTTTTTTATCAATGATTATCGGTCCAGGCTTCTTGGGCTCGAGGATCGTTGTGGTATTTTTCGATGGATCTGGAATAGTCGTATTGTGCGTACTAGTGTTATTCGTTCCATTAGTTTGATTCGATTTGTTTTGGGCAGTTTGGTTGTGAGAAGTCGTGTTTTTATTCGGACCAGTCGTGTTTTTCTTAGGCTCTGTGGTATTTTTCTTAGGCTCTGTGGTATTTTGCTTTGGATCAGTCGTATTCTTAGGCCCAGTAGTGTTCTTTTTCGGCCCGGTGGTTTGATTTGTGTTCGTGGTATTGGTTTTCGTTCCGTTCGGTTGAGTGGTTGTATGATTATCATTGCCAGTCTCATTCTTATTCGGGACGCTCGTGTTCCCGGTTGTGTTCTTTTGGGTGTTATTGCTGCCGTTGTTTTTGGTGTCATTTCGAATTGGGGTCGTATTATTGTGGAGAGGCTCAGTTTTATTATCAGATCTTGTTTGGTTTTTTTCATTGGTTCCTGATGGCGGGTTTCTTGGTCCCGAATAGAACAGTTTGTAATCGTCCTCATCATCAGTGTCTTCTCCTTCATCGTCGATTTCTGTAGTAGTTAAAAATTCGCCAGCTGAGTTGGACAAAGCCATCGATTTGATCACTAATTTAATGTATTATTCATTGAAATTAAAAAAGATGTAGTTACATGCTGTTTTGGCCTCAACCGAAGAATTGATAGACACATTCGATAACTTGAAAGTCAATAGTTCCAGAGGTCGCATTGTAAAATTAGAAAAATCTATATCAAAGCTTAGTTTTCAGCAGTAATGCGCGGTTTTACCTTTGATGAGGAGATCTTCGATGGATATTTCTCCTACCTCGCGGAATTTAAATTTCTGTTCCAGTGCCGCTTTCCTGCTGAGAATTGTGTTTAGAGAGACTTCTTCCACTCTTTCCGCGGTCACAATGGCATTCAAGCCAGCCAAATGCGAAAGCAGTGGAATGTTGCCATTTTTCTCTACAAGTGTCACATTAACCGCTTTTTCCGTGTCGTGTAAGCTGACCAGCCTAATAAAGAACTCAGAGTCTATATGTCTTATGGACGCTTCGACTTGCGGAGGCAATGCGTCTTTTTTTTTGCTTATTCCTTCAGTTTCATTGAACGTAGGGATATTTGCTGTTCGAAGTTGCTGTGCTATGGTGAAGAGCTGGGTATCTCTCTCAAGCTGTTTCTTTCGGAATTGATTCTGAACAACTATAGCAATGATCTTGAGAATGACTGGTATAGAGAGATAAGAGGCTTACCAGTGCTGGAATCTGCAAAAAGATAGTGGTGAGTGCATCTGACTCTTTTTGGTAAGGACTCGTTGAAATTCCTCAAGTGATTATAGATAATTTCTCTCTCATCAAGTCGCTCTGGATTTCCTCTCTGGTCGTCGGTGAATATTCTTCTGTAAATCATTATTTCAATCTCTCCAGTTCCTACGCTCGTCGCTCCTTGAGGTCGATCATTGACGAACCTAATAATAGCAATAGTTAGAAAATTTAGAGGGATATTTGCTTACCCCATGGATCGATTGGTCTTTTGGTCCGTGATGGTAATTCCCGCAGTGATTGGGTAGTAATTCGCCTCTATTTGCTGCCCTTGAACATCGAACTCGTAATCCGGCTTGCGATTCAGTGTCCGTTGAATCATTTTGAGCCCGTTGGAGTCCGTCGCAAAATTTCCTCGATTTCGAATCGAGTGACTCTTCGCAATCAGCACTAACTCTCTCCCTTCAGGAACATCGAAACCAAGCCAGGAGTTGACAAATGTATTGATTTCGATTCCGCCTTTCAGATCAAAATTCTTCAACTGAAGAGTCATCACAACCTGATTTCTTTTGGCGCTCGGGTGCTTATTGATATGAACAATTTTAATAATCGTCACATATTTCCCCTGGTAAATGAACCGCTCAGTCTCATTGGTCACATTGAATTTTTTCGCAGAGAGCAGCCTCATAATATAAATTCCGGAGTTCTGAGCTCCGTATTTGTAGTAGCTACGATAGTAATTGTAATCCAACGTGACGGTTTCTTGAAGGCAGCGCCCTTTCGCTTCACAGAAAGAATAGCTGTATGTTTTATTGTCTGGATGTATCTATGTAAACTATTATAGCGCTTGTGGTGGATAGTTAATTGTTACTTGGAACGTGCTGTTGTGTGGCAAGTTTATTGTAGCAACTTGTTTCTCTTCAAAAAAATCAGGCGTTTGTTGCACGGAAGAGTCTTCATCTGCAGATTGCAGCGTATAGAAGCGAGAACTGTATGAGGGGAAGAAGTCGTAAATGTACAAATCGCAGTCTTTAACCGGGGAACCAGCGAAATAATCCTCCGTGCAAATTACGTCGTATTGGGCGAGGTTTCCGCTTGCGTTGAATACTAAACAAAGGAAATTATTGTAAACTGGAGAATTGTAAAAGCACTACATACCTTTAATAAACGCGCTAGGGACTTTCACCTTGTGAACAGTCCTTCTACTGTGGCCAGGATTGTACACTCTAATCAAAAACGAGAAATTTGCTCCTTGCTGCTGCATCCAAGGCAATATTGTTCTGTATTCGATAGAACTGTTCATTCCATCAAGAATAAAAGTCTTCACGATTTCAGGGACTGGACTCGTTGGACTCTTCTCGTTAGTTTCATGAGTTGCATTAGTTGCATTCGTCCCACTAGTTTCATTAGTCGCATTGGTTACATTGGTACTATTGTTAGTGCTATTGGATCCATTAGTCTCGTTTCCTTCATTCTTCTCATAGCGAGGTGGCACTAAGTTCTCGATTTCCAAGGCTTTGATGATACAGTCCCAAACAAGCTGAGAGCTGTTCGTTAGTCGATTATAATAATCCTTATTTGCTGATGCCATTGCAGTTCCTGTTATTCCATCATGATGCTGAACAAGCGCGACAGCTCTCTCCAACTCGCCAAGAGCTCTATTGATCTTAGGAACGAGATTCTTCTTCTCTTGAGACTCGGGCATATTGAACAAAAGACCCGTCAGCAGTTTCTTCGCAGACTGGAAAAACCAGGAGCTGGTTCTCATTTTTCCTTTCAAATTCGCTCGAGAAGTGAAATAACCTGTCCAGTGAGCAGGGTCTCTGTTTCCCTCATCTGCGTAAGGGAAGAAGTCATCGTTCTTGATGCTGAGCTTGATCTCTGGCGTGCGGTTGTAGTAATCATACCACATTTGAGCGTAATTTTCAGGGGAACTCAGCATAGCGGTGACGTTCATATACTGGCTCCCATTCAATTGCTTGACATAACTTTCAATCGAGTTGTAGACTCCAGCACCGTTCCTACTGAACGAAAAGTCATCTCCTAACTGCCAATACACGTGGCGATTGCTGTACTTAGGTCCGAGACTCATAAGCGCGTTTACCTCCTTTGTAACTTCGCCACCTGAATATAGATAAGGAGAGCCTGAGTTTGAGATAACGTTTCTAATGTTATATTTATCGTGATCGAGACGCCCTAAAATGTTCCATTCAGGAAAATTCTCATCGGGTACCCAGACAAAAGCCAGTCTGTTCTCTTGTTTGCGCTGCTGTAGGTCCTTGTAGTGGATTCTTCCGATGCTTGCCATATTCATACCCATCTGCGCAAGCAGATACGCATGAGTGGAAGAATGACCGAAAGGGTCGATGGCAAAGCCAACTGTAGGTGTATAGTTAAACTCACGATGCACGAAACGATGACCAATGATAAACTGGTCTATAATGTCCTCGTAGTAGGTGCATGCTTCGTCATTCATGACGTAACCGGCGTTTGGGAAATACAACTGCTTGGTGGCTACTAGCTCTTTAACCCGTTCTTTTGACCGATTAGGGAGGTTATTAAACCACATTTCGAAGAAGATCATTTCAACGTATGAGAATACTCGACCTTTGTTATTTGTGAGGAGCTCAAATATTTTATCGAGCTCGCAAGTAACGCATTCCATGAAAGGAGTGCCTATTCCAGTGTAATAGGACATATACGGAGCCAACCAACCAGCGTCGTCATGAGTGTGAGGTACGATGTGGAAAACGTAAGAGTAGTTGCGGTAATGGGCTGGATCGGTATCAGGTAATGTTCCCGGAATCACGGGTTTTGTTGTTGTGTTTGTGGCGTTTGTGGCGTTTGAGGTATTCCCAGTCGTCGAGGTGTTTGCTGTGGACGAAAGGTTTTCTTGAGAAGTTGTATTGGCCTTGCTGGTTTTATTTGAAAACTGATTGGGACGAGGCAACAAAGGAGAAGGATTTGATGAGCTTTTCGTTCGAGTTGCAGTCCCGGTTTGTCCTGGAGGTTTGCTATTCCATCCAGTTCCGGGATTGGTGGAACCTTGAGGTAGTTTGTTCGGGTCGGCTAAATTTATTGGCGGTGCAGTGCCAGTTGGAAGCGAACTTCTCGTAGGATCAGCTGAAAAAGTAGGCAGCTGCTGGCGCTCAATTAATTGTCTCGTGCGTTCGGTTTTGCCATTGATAGTTGATCGCGAAGTATCCGAAGCTACATTTTCTGACATGATATCCGAATTGTAGAGTGACTGAGCATGAGGGTCTATAACCGACGAAGAAGATTCGATTGCTTTGGCAAGCGAGAGTGAGAGCGAAAGCAGCAAACAGAGCAGTAAATATGGATTCATTGGGAAGTGAGTAGTCGTAGCGACTTAAAGAAATTAATTTTTAAAATAGTGATGTTCCTGTTATTCAAATAATCGAAGAATGACACAAAGATAAAATTAGTTATCGGTAAAAGAACGCTCACAATGTAATATTGTATCAAAAAAAATGCCTTTTCGAGTGTTAAGGGAAGCAAACGACTATATCTGGTCTGGCATACAGAGCATTACAGAGATCGAAACTCCAGGATTATCTCTTTAATCTGGAAATTTTCTGAACCTCTCTCATATTTCAAATGAATGTAAGCAGAAGGCCGAATAGACTTGCTGGAGTAAAAAAAAAAAGAAAACTGCTCTTTGAACCAATTTTTTTTTTTAAATACACTTTGTTCCAGTGTTACTTCCTGATAGCCTCAGTAATAAAATTTTAATTGGCAGCTTATTTTAGTTAATTTGGATTTCAAATGCCACATGAAGAAAATGACTTTAGGCTGTGTGATTCACCTTCGATTGTAATATAAAAGTCGACTGTGTTGTTTTCTCTACCGAAAGTAGATAACAGAGGCAGTATAATGCCCTGCCCTCATATCGATATTAGTGGGTATGGCAGTATTTTCTTACTAAGACTGTAGATTTATCGAAATATTTCACTCATATAGTCCGGATCGCTCTTCATTTTCACAAGACTCAATTGTTAAAATTCCAGCTCGAAACAGAATTTTATTTTCTATTCCACTCATATGAACATTGCTGCCAAACGAATTCGGATATTCACAATTGTTACAGTTTGCCGAAGGAATTCTATTTGAATAGTTTGTCCAGATGCAATTATATAAGCTAACTTGCTACAAGAAAGCCAGTTTCTAATAAAATTTTATAATCGTGCTTCGTAAATGCCTAATGTTAATTGTCTGAAAATAATTAACGTGTTAAATTAATTCTTCCTGTGAGAAAAGTAAAAAAGCCACAAGGTGATGTCGCGAAATCCACTATCATTGTATGGTGTATTATGAGAGATTGAGTAGACCTGAATTCACTAATATCACATCTTTAGATTCAGAGATTTCTCGAAAATAATCTTTGAAAATTACACAGATTCAGTCATGTATCTTCATTACAACTGATGTGTAGTTGAGATACCCTTAGTTTATTATCTCCAAAGTAATTAATTGAACGCGTTTGCTACTTCACCATGTCACCAAGCAAATGAGTACTTCAAAATGGGTCAATCACAACGAGTCGAGACAACTGTAGTTAGTGAAACAGAGAAATGAACAGGTCCTCAACTTATGGAAGAGATACAGAGCAAAATAGTAGCTTACAGTCAGAAGATTAATGATCACATGTCACAAAGAAAAGTACTAGACCCTTACAGTCAGCTCCGCACTAAGGAATACGTTTCAGCAGATACAAAGAAAAATGATAAAGTTGTCGACTTGCTTATTGATGTCACGAAGAGCCTGTTAGAACATCCTTTGAAAGTGTTGCTTCTAACAGGACAAGCTAGGTCAGGAAAATAAATAAGTAGTTTTCTACTATCTTTAGATAATAGCACGTTTGAGATTGAGCTCTTGATTCAGATAATTTTGTGAATGAAGAAACTAGTTATGGTTCTTGATAATATATCACTTCGATACATATATATTAATCCGCTCATTAATAAAGAATCATGTAAGTGTTGTAAAACAACTTTAATTGCTGATAAATCATCAGAAATGGAGAATAAAAATGGATATGGTAAGGAGGGTCAGGCACAGCAGCTGAATGGAGCAACTCAATTTGAAGAAACAGAAGAACAAATAGATCCTCGGTTTATTGAAGGTATCCAAAGCAAAATAATAGCCTACAGCCAGAAAATCAATGATGAAACAGCCCGAAGCAAAATATTTGAAACTTATATTCCACTCCGTTCGAAGAAGAATGCTTCTCTTGATGTCAATAAGATCGATGAGGTTGCAGAATTACTTTTTGATGTCAGAAAGAACTTCGTCGAACATTCTTTGAAAGTACTACTTCTAACAGGCAAGGCTGGGTCAGGAAAAACTCTTTTCTGTAGATACCTTCAAAATGTGCTTCTCGCTGAATGGGTCGAACAACAAGAACACGGCTTCAGCGAGCAGCAATGGCTTCCTATTCTCATTGATCTATCAAGATTTAAAAGTAACCCTCAAGATGCGATAGCTGCGACGTTAGCTCAAGAACTGGATCTTACTCAGTCCGAAATCGAAGCCCTTCAGCGTCTTCAATTTGGAATATTATTTATTTTTGATGGATATGATGAGATTATCGAAGATGAATGGTTGCTCCAAAATATGAGCTATTGCCTTCAAAATCACTTCTACTCGCTGATTAATAATAAACCTGGAAAGTTGTGGAGTGACGCGAAGATGATTGTGACCTGTAGAGAAGAGAATCTCTACTATTGTAATCAATATGAGCTGCTTTTTGCACCCATGGACGAGGAAACTAAGAAGATTGATTCAGCAGCGTTTATCACAAGAAGCATCGAGCCTTTCAGCGATGAAGATACCAAAGGTTATTTGAGAAAGCGTCTCTTCCAGAAACAAAGCTCGTACTTGTTTGGAGACTCTAAAGCAGCACCATCCTCACACAGTTTAGAGAAGGACTTTGAGGAAATGATCAAACAATATGGTCTCAGGGATCTCATCAGAGTGCCTTCGTTATTATCGATGACTTTTGAGGTACTGTTTGATATGTCTGCTAGAAGCCGTGAAGAAGTTGTTGAGATTTTGGAAGATAAATTAATGAAATTGCGAGAACCTACATCGCAGACAAGCATTAGAAAACCTCCGTTAGATACCAAAGCAAAAAGTGAAAGGCTAACTCTTACAAGAGAACATCTACTTAATTATTTCCTCGTCCAGAGTCTTTCACAAGCTGTTTTCAAATATATTGAACTCAAGAATGTGAAACTAACCGAAAAAGAAGAGCTATTCAAAAAGGCCGAGTTACGTTTACAATACCATGCTCTTTTCTCAAGTGGTTACGTGATTAATTCTCAAGCATCTCAAAACGAGAAAGCTCACAGCGATATTGATGAACTGCTAGGTCTTACTAACTTCCTGATCGCCAAAAAAGGTGAAGAGGATCTTTGCCGATTCGAATTCCAACACAAAATTTTACAAGAATTTATTGTGGCGAAGCATATGAGGCAAGAGATCGAAACTGTCCAGACTGCAAAACCTGATGAATTAGCACAACTCTTAATCAGTCAGAAGCAACTCATCATCGGCTCATTCATCTTCAACTTTCTACTCGAGTCTTATCAAAAGAACCAAATCGACTCCAGCAATCTTCTCAAATTAATCGAGGCTTCAAGAACTCAAGTCAAAGAAGAATCTAAAATTAACGATTTTGACCCCGATAGGATCCAGACGCAACCCCTTCACAAAACTACCGAAGAAAATATTCCAAGTCCTCAGCAAAATCCGCTTGCGATTGCTGCATCTAATAGCATAACCATCCTGAACACCTCCACAACATTTAATTTTAAAAATATGGACCTCAGCAAAATACAAATTCCTCGTGCCGATTTGAGCTTCGGCAATTTTGAGGAAACCAACTTTACCAAAGCTAACTTATACGGTGTTAACTTCACCGACGCCTCGCTTGCCTGCTCAAATTTATCTGAGACAAACATGGCAGCAGTGCAATTCGGAGTTCATCCACACTTTTGTTTGGATTCTATAAGCTCCCATGTCACTTTTTCTAATCTGGGACACCATCTTCTCGCCGTCCTCCCTCTAGAGATCGTAGTTTTCAAGAGAGAATCACCTAGCCATCCTTACAGAAAAATCGGGGGATTCCGCCAGCATTCTAAAGAAGTTACCTGTGCGTCGTTCAGTCCAGACGACAAGCGCGTTGTTTCAGGCGGAAGAGACAGATTTCTCTATATCTGGGACACAGAAACCATGAAATACACGAATCTGTTTTCAGGGCACCGAGCAGATATATTACGATGCGCTTTTAGTCCTGATGGCAGCAAAATCGTTTCATTAGCAGCCGATTTCAATATAATCATCTGGGATATCGCGACTAACCATTCGATCGGCGTAATAAATAAATTAGACGGCGCGCAACCAGGAAGAAAAGCGTGGAAGTCAGAAGACCAGACGTGTGAAGTGGGTCCTGATGGCTATCAAATTTTAGCAGCGAACGGTGTTGGTAGCATCTTAATGATCTGGAATAGAACTACCAGAAGAAGATTGGCCCAGTTCCGCAACCGTCAGAAAGATATTAAGTGTAAATACCTTATGAAGGGATCACAAATAGTAGCACAATCAAGCAGCGATAAATTTCTCGTTTATGATACAGTTCGAGGTCATTTAATGAAGTTTTTCAGAAAGCAATCTGCCTACTTGTCGGATGGTCAATTGGCACTGATCGGATCAGATGAGAAGGTTTTGAGTTTAGACATGGCAAGTGGAAAAGCTATATTACAATTTAAAGACAACACGATGAATTTTGCATCTTCTCCGTTTGCAGTAAGCTCAGACTTTAAGCAGATCGCATTTGCGAAGGACAAAATGTTGTATGTTTATAATAATTTTTCGAAATTACAAACTCAGGAGAAGCAAAGCCGAGACATGAATCGATTAAACCTGCATGGCACGATAATTGACTTTGCTGCCAAGCTTTCTGAAGAAAATATTCAGGTATTCACTCAAATAGGCGATTATCAGAGTTTAGAAGGATGCATGCAAAAAATTTTGCAGAGCAAATTAGATCACAGTGAAATCCTAGAAGTAAACTTGAGTAATATTCCTATTTCTGATAAAAGAGCTGAGATAATCGGCCGGAATCTCACCTGGCAAAATTTGCAGAAGCTTGAGCTCAGAGCTTGCAACATTCAAAAATCAGGAGCCATCGCGCTTGGAAACAATATATCCTGGAGAAAACTTAGGATATTGGATCTATCAGAAAATAAGATCGGAGATACAGGGGCTGAGGGATTAGCAAAGAATAAATCCTGGGTGAACTTAGAAGAATTGTTGTTACGTAACAATGAGATTGAAAGGAATGGCGGGCGAGCTATCGGGATGAATGAGAGCTGGGGGAAACTTAAGCGCCTGGATTTAGAAAGCAATAAGATCGGTTCTGAGGGTGCTTCAACTATCTCGAAAAACCCTGCTTGGACTAGCCTTGTTGAGCTCAACCTCAGCTCGAACTCAATCGAAGCAAATGGAATCACTGAATTGAGCAACAACAAAACATGGAGTAACTTAAAGGTGCTTGTTTTGTCTAATGCTTTTCTCACGACTGAAAGTTGCAGAAATTTAAGCCGCAATGAGACTTGGGGGCAGCTCGAGCAGCTCGTCCTTGAATCATGCAAAATTGGAGATGACGGGGTGGCTGAGTTATGCAAGAACCAAAGTTGGAGCAAACTCAAAATACTTAATTTGGCGAACAATTACTTCAAAAGCCCGAACATCTCTTCTTTCACTCAAAATACTTGTTGGACACAGCTTCAAGAGCTAACCTTAACTGGAACCGCTATCGCGAACTCAGGCGTGACGCAGCTGACTCTTTGCAAGAGCTGGTCCAACCTTAAGGTCCTGAATCTCGAAAAAGTCTCCTTAGATCCAGCTGGATTCCGTGAATTGAGCCAACATGCAATTTGGGACAACTTGGAAGTCATCAATCTCTCAAAAAACACTATCGATGTAAAAGCCGCGGAGGCCTTCAGCAAGATCACAATTTGGAAAAACCTCAAAGCTCTTAATCTGAGCAACAATTCTATCAACGATGATATCGTAGCCATTCTTTGTACTAATACTTCATGGGTTAATTTAGAGACATTGAACCTCGGATTCAACGTGATCAAAGATCAAGGAGTCATCGATCTAAGCAATAAAGCCCCTTGGACTGCCCTTAAAGAGCTCGATCTCCAAAATAACCTCATTAGCGACAAAGGCATCAGAGCTCTCAGCCAAAGCAAATGCTTCGAGAACTTAGTTGATCTGAATCTCGCTGAAAACACCATTCATGACGAGGGAGCTTCAGATATTGGCAAAAACCAAACATGGACTAACCTCAAAAAGCTAAATCTCCAAGGAAACCTAATCGGGAAACCAGGTGCTGAAGCTCTCAGCAACAATGCGACATGGCAACACCTCGAGTACTTGAACTTGCAAAACAATAAATTAGGTCGTGACGGAGTTTTCGCATTGAGCTCCAATCAAACCTGGACAGCTCTAAAATCGCTAGATTTGTCATGGAATAAAATGGAGGATGATGGAGCTCGTTATTTGCTCAAGAATTACACCTGGAGGGAGTTGGAAACACTGAACGTAGGACACAACAGTATTAGTGTTATATTGAAGAGAAGCTTGCAGGAAAAATGGCCAAAGTTGAAGAATTTTTATTGCTAGCGTCGTAGGTTCATTCTGCAAAACCTCTATTTGAAAATATGAAAGTTTATTTCGAATCATTTATGAAATATTAGCAAACGACATATTAGATCCTCAAGAATATAAGACCTCTTCTAATCTATGAAATGCACTGAAAGTAGAAAATTAAGCATTATTTTCCTCTGCAAGCTGAATGTGGCGTGGTCCGCTAACATTGCCTTGGCTGAATGCCGTTAAACCAATCATGCAGGACGTGCAGCAGCAAAGGATAAGAGCAATTACTCCTGGCATCAAGACATTAAACCAAAGTAAGTACACCAAAGGATCATATCCACATGTTGATTTGTTGGCCAGAGCAGTGCAACCGTAGATGTACATAGCAGCCACGAAAATTATCTCGATTGTCTTAATCAGTGTGAGAAATAGCTGCGGTAGGTGCTTTTGACTTTCAGACAGCTTCGGCACGACCACCACCTCCACGATGAGAATGAAGATCTCTACAAACATCAGTCCAAGGAATCCCCATTTCGCGAATTGCGAGTACTCATAAGGTGTGCCTGTGCATGTGGTCTCGTCTGTTCCGCCGAGCATGATGATATACAGAAGCACAAATAAGAAGTACCCGGATATCTGAGATAACTTTTGTTCAATAAATTTTTCTCTCTGTGCTTTCTCCTTCGCTGGATCCGTAGGATTCTTTGGATCTGCTGAAGGATTAATAGGGTCTGTTGAAGGGTTAATAGGATCTGCTGTAGGAGTTGTATTGTTCATAGTTTTGTCTCGAATCTGAATCTAACTGCAATTTTGCTTTTATTTTATTTAACTAAAGATATTTAAAGAAAAAGCGAAGAATCTTGCGATAACTGGACCACTTAAAGAGAAGGGAAAAAAAATCACAAAAAATTTTAATTCCAATATGTTTTTGTAAAATATGGCTACCTCGACTTGCAAACTGCGCTCTCCTGCTTGCTTTTCTTTATATTCAAGCTAGTTTGAGTGTGAAACCAGTTAATCTGTCTATCCGACTAAAAAATGAGAGTATTACCTCAGAAGATTCAAGACTAAAATGAGTTCTGGGCTGCCGCAGCTGTGCTGTGAAATAAATGACAAAAGTTAATTCATTTCTAAGGCTGCAGGGACTACTGCTCGGGTAAAAGAATTTGCATGGTATTTTAAAAGAACGAAACTCAATAAATTTATTCCGATCAACTCGGCTAGAACCTCCTGAAAATTTTGAGTTTATAGGATGGAAAGTGCCTGTTCTCATCTAATGAAGACTCTCTTCACCATTACCGTATAAGAGCGGTGGCACGAATTCCAAGATCGCTTTAGTGTACGAATAATAGCAACAATATAAGTATAATCAATTTAGATTCATCTTTTTTGTAGTAAAAATAAGTCTTATATTAATGTATCCAAAAAAAATAAATTTATAATTTATTCAAGGATCAACTAGCTGAACAAAGTGATGGAAAGAGTATTTTTCAAATTGGAAAACAAGAACTAAGACGAGTTTAGGCAAGCAGCGATAATATCCCACGGATTGCTTGGACTTTGGGGAATAAAATAAGCATCTATGACTATGGATCGTCGAAAATTGAAGCTGAGTTCACTGGTCCAATGAATTCTATGGGTTCTAAAGTTATCATGAATATTCTCATCTTTCTTCATATCCAAGACGATCATTATGTTCAATATGTGCCGGAACTTCAAAGTTTGATATCAATGAGTTGCCACAGATCGACAGGTCAAGCAGCTGATTTTCAGATTTTTTACATTTCTGGTCAAACACCCAAATTACGTTTTTCGTTTGAAGAAACTCCAGGAGGTTTTTCAGCATCAATTCCACTTAATTCTCATTGAATAATTCAAGGACTCTGCAATTCTATGTCTTACAGTATCAAACGTAACTTACTTGTGGGACTTTCAATAAAAAATCAATATGGGTGCCACGTTTTCGATCTTCAGACACTTGAGATGCTCAAACGAGTCAAGCTGCCATCTGGACATATAGGTTGTGTTTAATTCTCGTGTCAATATTTCTGATTTTTGTGTAACAGGTGACATTGTAAACATTGACATGGACCCTGAAGGGAAAAACGTTGTGATGATTGACGAAAGCAATAATTTGTCGATAATTGAACTTGGCACTGATAAATTACTTATGCATCGTACAATATATGATGACGACGATGGTAATGGTAACTTATTTTTGGTTATATATATATCCGAACAATTATTCCTATGAATTCCTTAGAAAACAAATGCAGATATAACCCATTGGTTGAGAAGCCATTAATTGCGGTGAGAATTAGAAGGGATCGCTTGAATTTCATTGATGTTGAAAAAAAGAGCCTCGTCCTGATAGAAAGCGCCATCCCGGACCCCAATGGTTATTGTAACAATAATTTTTGCTTCGAAGGGGTTGCTAACTGTTTGATTGATACAATTAGATGCGTTTTGGATCGATTGGAGAGCTGATGGGAACCTTCTAGCTCATGCAGGTTACCAGAATGTGAAGATATGGGACTATCGCGCTGCTCGCGTAGTCAAGAGTTATGACCAAATCCATCGCAGTTGACATTTCTGTTACGCAAACAATTATACTAATGTAACTAGACTCGGTCGTTTGTATAAAGTGGAACCAAAATGGGGAGCTTTTCGTAACGGCTTCTGATGATGGAGATGTCATTATCACAGATTTCAGAACAGATAAACCGCTTATGAAATATCGGGTTTCTACAAGTAATATATTTTTTATCTTCAGGAATAAAATGTATTAATGCGTAGATCCTTATCCATTTTCTGTGTGCTTCATTGATAGGCAAAGCTAATTATCCAAGAATTTTTGATTGATATATACTTACTGATATCTGTTTCGAGGTTTATGCCTATCACATGAGCAACAACCATTTCCAAGGATCATTATTTTGAGTTTTCTTAATCCAACTAGTGTATTCTATGCAAAAATGCTATTGCTGCTGTCTAAAAGATTCCCTCATGAGATTAAGAATGAGCGAATTTCCTACCAATTTAAGGAAATATAAGACTCTATTATTGAGAAGTATCTCTGAATATAGGCCCTTCTGTCCATGTCAATTACATAAAAAATGATTCATTCAGCACTCTAAAACATTTCTACGTCTCTACATATTCTATCGAAAGATCCGATCTTCAGATAAATTTATTCTGATACATTCACTAATCTTCTAGCCGAACAACAACGAGTCTATTTTCAACAAATATATTATGGTGGTTGCATTCTAATGAGTTGAAACGGTGAAATTAAAGATGACTTTTAGGAAGGGAATGAAAAGATACCCAAGATTGCCTGGAGCTTGTGGAATAGCGACGAAATTACCATCTACGATTGTGAAAAGTCCAGCATCGAAGCTGAAATCACAGGACCACTGAGATCATTTAGTAACTCAATAACTAGCTAGCTAAGTGACATATCGGTACTTTAAGCCGACTATTTCACCCACGTTCAGTATGTGCCCGAAATTCAGAGTCTGATTTCGATGAACCATGATGAAAAGAGAGCCAGTATTAGCATTATCGATCTCTCTAAGCGAACTCCTCGATTGCGGTATGCATTCGATGATATTACCGAAGGTGTGCTTATTTACTACTAATATTCTAATGAGCTATAGGCCACTGCAATTCTGTCTCATATAATTTCAAACGTAGCATCCTCGTGGGTCTTTCGAAGAAGCAGCAATGTGCATACCGCGTATTCGATTTCCCGACTTTCAATGTCATTAAAAAAGCAAAGTTTCAGCCTGTCCATACCGGTATCAGTCATTTGCTGCTTTATTTTCTAAGGTATTTTCTCTAATTTATAGATCAGATTGTAAATATTGACCTCGACCCCGAAGGGCGAAGAACTGTGGCTATTGACAGCGAAGGCAACTTTTCACTAACGGAGCTGCTGACAGATAAAATGATGCTGGATTTCGCACTAAGAGGGAAACATAGTAGCATTAAATTAAGTAATGAGTTGATCTGAAATAAAAGATTACGGAAACAAATGCAGGTTTAATCCTTTGATTGAGAAGCCATTGGTTGCGGTGAGAATGGGGAAGCATTTTCTGAATTTTATAGATGTGGAAAAGAAAAAATTAGTGCATGATGATCATGTTTTTCCTGACAAAGTAGGATACTGTAACAAGCAGCAATATTCTTAATGCTAATAATTTCCCCATTTGATACCGGGCACAATTGTAGATCATTTCTGGATCGATTGGAGGATGGATGGAGATCTTCTTGCTCATGCAGGATATAAGAATGTGAAGATATGGGACCAGCGGGCTGGGAAAGTGAGTAAGAGTTATGACAACATTCATGAAGGTTGAAATTCTACTCCATTGCGATGATATCAGCTTAAATAGGCTCAATTAATTCAGTAAAGTGGAACCGGAATGGTCAGCTTTTGGGAACCGTTTCTGATGATGGGTTTGTTACCGTAACTGATTTCAGAGTTGATAAGCCGCTTGTTCGGTATTTCCAAGATCAAGGTACTTTCATTATTAAATTCCAAAGAAACAAATGCTTTGGCTTTCATATAGACCCTTGGCCGAATTCAATCTGTTTTCTCGAATAATAAATTAACTTTAATGGGTTTTTCCGCGCCACAACGTATTAAATAACACATTTTTTTCTTCTTAAAGCGTGTAGTTCTAAAAGACATTAATTTTTTAAAAAAGCTATGATGCCGTGCTGAAAATACCTTACTAAAGTATAAAATATTGTCTTTTGATTAAAATAAGCATCGATAGCGAAAGAAATGAAGACATTTCTTTACTAAATCCTCAATTCAGTCTTTGTACATCTCATTTTCGTCAATTATCGAGAAAATGAATACTATTCTGCCTTCTGCTCTTAACTTCAAGTTAGTTAGCATTGTTTTTCAAACAATACTCTAATTATGAGTTCTTCTTTTCAAACAGAAAAAGAAAGGGTAGTATCAGATTTTTTTTGGAATTCTAGGTGTGTTATCTTGAGGCAGGTGATTCACAGTTTTAATTCCTTCAAATTCTGATATCAGTAGCTCAAAACAATTATAAATAAATCTTGTCTGGAAAATACATGGTAAATACAGCTACGAAAAGTCTTACAGTCGTCGTGAAACTTTCCTCAAATGTTGTGAAACTGCACAAGATGATGCAACTCGACTTTGGAGCTCCAGTTAGCCACCTTGTTGAAAGTCTCAAGCTGTGTTACTGCCTGCCAAACCATGAGATCAAGCTATATACAACACCAGATGTAAGCGAAGCGAGTTTGATCAGAGAATCGAAAACTCTTGAGGAGCAAGGAGTGGTTCCTGACGGAACATTATACGCTTTTGTCAATGAACCTCCCATGGACAAAGAAATCACAGTGGTATTTCCACAAGAGAGAAAGTTTGTGAGGCTGGAAGTTCCCTTTAGAATGCTAGTTAGCGATCTTGTTGAATCGCTCAAAAAGCACTTTGCCTTGCCCGAAAATATGACAATCGATCTCTATACAAATCGAGAAAGAACCGATTCAGCTTTAATTGATAAACAAAAGACACTTGAAGATCAAGCAGTGCCATCAGGTGCAACTTTGTATGCATTTGTAAAGAGAGTAACAAGACTGAAAATCATATTTCCAAAATTAAATGATGAGACACTAAATCTGGAATGCGTCTTTGAAGTTCGAGTTTTTGAGGTTATTTCACTCCTCGAAGATTACCTCAAATTACAAAAAAAAATGACTGTGAGGTTATATAAAAGCCAAGATGAAAGTGATGGAAGCTTGCTCATTGATCACAAGACATTTGCAGAGCAAGGGGTCGTCTCTGAAGCCATATTGTTCGCTTTTGTAGAGGAGCATGGACCAAGAATTCGATTTTTTGGTTTAAATATGACAGTGGCGCTGAAAATAAATGACAAAACGGCGACGCTCGAAGATATAAAGGAAGAGGTTATTGTTGCTTTAGGGCTTGATCTCTCAAAGCAATATGCTTTTACTCGAACTTCTAAGGAAGCAGGATCGAATGAATTGAGGGGTGATCAAACCTTTGACGATTTTGATGATTTCGAGTGTATCCAAGTTAAAGAACTTTGTGTATGAAAATTGCGAGTTGCATTCTTAATCCCCAAGGTTTCATAAATAAACTGATCCTAGTTGCATATCTCTTATCAAATTGAGTACTCTTGCCGATGCTATGAATCATGACATTATTCATACTACAACCTTATAATGTTAACAAGCAGAAGAATTAACCATCAGAAATCAATTCATCTCTGCTGGAAGTCCCTGGTATTTATATATATACTCATAATATTGTGCTGTTGCAAGTGATATCATTTTAAGAAGATAGATCCAAGTTAAATATCAAAAACTCTTTTGAAGGCGAGTCAAGTATTTCAAGCAAACTTTGAGGATCATACCTATTTTTCTATTATTTTCTTGACGTTAAACAAGCTGAGGTTTCTCTTCCATCCATATAATTGCCTACTATATGTTCAGAAGAAGCAATCAGAGAAATTTTGATTCAGTTCTAGGTGAGTTATTCTGATTAGGTTAATTATTGGGAATATTTATAATCTTTACATAAAGCGCTCAGTTGGAAATAAACAATCAGAAAAGCAAGCAAAGTCTCACCATTGTACTCATACTTCCTGCAAAAGAAGCATTAAAATTACTTTCAACTGCAAATTTCGCAACTCAGATTTCGGATCTTGCTGAATTTCTCGAAGAAAAGTTTTCATTACCAGAAAATAAGACGGTTAAACTCTATAAGACTCAAGATGCAAGCGCTACAAGTATGCTTGATTAGGAAAAGACGTTGGAAGGTCAAGGAGTGCATCCTGATGCAACTCTGTTCGTCTTTGTGAAAGAAAAAGACCGTCGAATTGATATCGACCGACCAGACTTATCCAGGCGGGTTTCGTTGTCGATTCTCGATAAAATGGCTACATTAAAAAATATAAAAGATTTAGTTCTGGATATTTTGGATCTTGAGCCCGTGCACACCTATGAATTCGTTATATCTGGCAGCAGTGATGAGGTATCGCTACCTGAAGATCAAACTTTTCAGAGTTTAGGCTTTTCGACACGCATTCGCACTCAGATCAGAGTGGTCAACGACACGGCTTGAATGGCCTGCTCTAGAGACAAAGGAACGAGATTTGCGTGAAAAGAAGCTGCATATTCATGATCATTAGACTAAGTCCTCATATGCTCACTGGTTTTGAGAGTAATACTTGCATATAAAGAGAATTACTTGCTTTGAAAAATCTCCAAGAAATGAATTCCTCTATTGTTAAAATGCCAATTTATTTTTGTTTTCTTGTCTCAATTAGATAAAATTGCCGATGTTGGTCTAGATCCTGAAGGAAGAAAAAAAACTGCTGTTGCTCATAAAAAGGGCGCTTTTTCATTAGACACGAATAAATTGTTAATAGATTATGTAATTTTTTGAATTGGAGGCTCAGTAACCGATAACTATTCAACTTGCCTGAAAGATTCAGAGAATCAATGCAGATTCAACCCTTTGATATTAGGAAGCCACTAGTTGTTTTGAATATCGGGGAAACTGAC